>TARA_B110000037_G_scaffold212664_1_pt1 | contig 17369 bp, 12 predicted proteins | sample TARA_B110000037 | Tara Oceans TARA_B110000037 (sample SAMEA4397196) | marine metagenome | biome: Polar Biome; feature: [MIX] marine epipelagic wind mixed layer (ENVO:01000061); material: water (ENVO:00002006), including particulate matter (ENVO:01000060) such as... | depth 10-100 m
GGTGCAGACAATTCAATGAGTTCTTTTCGCGAATAATTCTCTTTGAATTCAATTTTATTTTGAAATTGAGCTAAGTTTTCCATAAGCTCAATCACTTTTCCTTTTTTAGGTTTCAGTTGTTGTTGCAAGAAATCGGGAAGCCGTACTTTACCTATAAAACATAATCCTTGCGAGTCTTTTTTATCGGCAGTTACTAGTCCCGCTTCGGCGGATAATTCTCTAACTCTAGGTTTCTCTATATCCCCAATTGGAAAAAGAGCTTTACTTAATTGGTATTGATTGAGTTGGCACAAAAAGTAACTTTGATCCTTGTTGTCATCTTTACCTGCAAGAAGGTTGTACACTTTTTTGCCATCTACTTCTAGTTCTTCTTTGCGGCAATAATGACCCGTGGCAACATAATCAGCTCCTAATTGCATGGCAGCTTTCAAAAAAATATCGAATTTTATTTCTCTATTGCAGATTACATCTGGATTTGGAGTTCGGCCAATTTCATATTCATGAAACATGTAATCTACAATTCGTGTTTTGTAGTCTTCGCTCAGATCAATTACTTGAAAAGGAATTCCTAATGTATCTGCTACCAATTGAGCATCGTTGCTATCATCAATCCAAGGGCAATCGTCAGAAATGGTAACTGAAGTATCGTGCCAGTTTTTCATAAACATACCAATTACTTCATAACCTTGTTCTTTGAGTAATAGTGCAGTTACACTGCTATCTACTCCGCCACTTAAACCTACAACAACTCGTTTCATTTCCGAGTGCAAAAGTAGGTGGAATTTCGGTGCGTTTCAGTTGGTTTTTTAGGTAATTAATGTTAGAAGGAAATCATTTTTTTATTTTGAAATAACTCGAAAAAGAACCAAAAAACAATAAATCTGGAGTCGCTAAAACCGGGAGTTTATTTTCTAATAGTAAATGGAGAATATTATAAAAAGGTTTTGAAATATTAAAAAGCTGATTTTGGCTCAACAGTAACTGATAAGGCGTCAGCGCTTTTACAAATACAATGAAAATTTTCAGGGAATAAATAAATTATCCTTACATTAGTTGCCTATTCAAATCTAGGTATATGCATTTTGATGTTTGTGTTATAGGAGCTGGTCCTTCAGGTATTGCAGCTGCCATGCGCGCGGTTGATTTAGGGAAACGAGTTTTAATTATTGAAAAGAATAAAGTAGGAGGAGCCGGAGTATTTAACGGTGCGCTGTCTTCAAAAACTTTGTGGGAGCTTTCCGAAAATTATAAAACGGTTCAGTCCAATAAATACGGTTATTACGTTTTTGATAGTGACCTCGATTACAAAATGGTGATTGGCGAAATGCACAAAGCAGAAAACGAAAAACACAGCCAAATAATGGAACAAATTCAGGCCTTAGAGCGCATGGAAATGGTTCATTTTGTGAAAGGTAGGGCAAAATTAAAAACCCAATACCAAGTAGAAGTTGCTCAAGAAGAGGGAATGATTGAAGTGTTTGATGTAGACAATGTTGTAATGGCAGTGGGCTCTCGACCTCGTAATTTACCTAGTTTCCCAATTGACGAAAAAATAGTTGTTACTAGTGATGGAATAGGAAGCTTCGATGATTTCCCTAAAAGTATTGTAATAATGGGAGCCGGGGTTATTGGCTGCGAATTCGCCACCATATTCTCCAATTTCGGAAAAACAAAAGTCTTTTTAATTGACAAAGCTGATAGAATATTACCATTTGAAGATGAGGATATTGCCTCTATGGTTTCGAATAATTTGGTAGAACAAGGTGTCACGATTCACAAAAATTCCAGTCTTAAAAAAATGGAAATTGTAAACGGACAGGTTGAATATACTCTGGAATATACTGATGGAAGGGAAGAAATTCATATGGTAGAAAAAGCACTTGTTTCTATTGGTAGGGTTTCTAATGTAGAAAACCTTGGGTTAGAAGAAGTAGGTATGAAACTCGATAGTAGAGGATTTGCCTTAGATGATGAAACTCAAACTTCGCTTGATAATATTTATGCCGTTGGTGATTTTACAGCGGATATAGCTTTGGTAAATATTGCTGAAATGGAAGGACGTTATGCTGTGGAAAGAATGTATGATGCCATTGACGCTCCTATGAGTTACGATAACATCAGCACCATTATGTTTTTGAACCCAGAGGTAGCTGGAGTAGGTAAAAACGAAAGTCAATGCCGTAAGGAAGGAATTAACTATAAGATGGCATTAATGGATTATCGTTTTGTAAACAGAGCTATTGCGAAAAGACGATGTCAAGGTTTTTTCAAACTAATAGTAACGGACGATGACGAAATGAAAATAATTGGACTACGCGCTGTAGGAGATCAAGCCAGTACTACCATTGAATCTGTTGCATTGCTTATAGCCTTGAAAAAAGGGGTAAGAGAATTGGCAAATATTATTTATCCTCACCCTGCCATCACAGAAGGATTGCAAGAATGCGCAAGAATGTTGTTGGGAAAATCCATTGTAAAACCCCAAGTTTTTAATCGTCAGTTAAAATGTTACCGATTTAAAGACGGTAGAATTGAAGATTTATTTGTAAAAGGACTTGCGCTTGAGCAATAAAGTAAAGATTATTCTATAGCTGTTTGAGAAGAAAAGTTGGAATCAAAATAATCGTACTAAATCAACCCATTTTGAATCTGGCTAGGAGCTTTTGCAGTTCTAGATGTTTCTTAACCGGAATTGCGTTTGCAAAGCAAAAGGAGCATGGAGTTTAGAGAAATGTCGATTTCAAAAAATATCAAAAGAGAGAGTTTTCATCTTATGGAAGATTATTCAGGTATTTTTTTTGAAAAGAACATTAAAAGTTCCATATGCAGTTTTGTTTACTTTTTCTCCTGATAGCTATCGGGAAGAGCAAAAAAGGGCAATCTGTTGAGAGTAGATTGAGCCAGTTTGTGCGAGGGAAAGCGGCTTGAGCGAATTAAGAATAAAATTAGGATTCATTTAATGGTATGTGGTCAAAAGCAAAGTGATTTTTTTATTCCACTCACACATTCCGTATATTCTAACTCCATCAATCCCTATTTTTGCAAAATGATAACGTTTCCGTTTAAAAACTCAATATTTTTTTTGTTATGTGTTTTGACACTTCAACTGGGAGCGCAAAATTTTCAAGAATCAACTCTAATTGTTAAGCTAAAACGGGAAAATCGTCAATTATTCTCCAATGGAAAACCAGATCATGTTAAGTTGGTAGAGCTGTGGCAAAAAATGGATTTAACAACTCCCGAACGCCTATTTCAAGACAACCATGAAAATCCAGAAAGCGGCCAAATAGATGTTACTCTTATCTATGAAGTGAGTTATTCGAATAATTATTCTCCTCTTAAATTGGGTCTCTTGCTCAATAAAACCGGCTTTTTTGAATATGCCGAACCTCGATATATAGGTCGGTTAGCCTTTGCACCAAATGATACTAGATACACACAACAATCCTATTTACAGGCAATTGGTGCAGAGCAGGCATGGGATAGTACAAAAGGAAGTAGTTCAATTATCATAGGATTATTAGATGGTGGAGTAGATACCAATCATGAAGATTTTCAAGGAAAATTTTATTTGAATAGCTCAGATTCCATTAATGGATTGGACGATGATAGCGATGGCTACACCGATAATTTTAAAGGATGGAATTTTGATACAAAAACAGATAACATTCAATATTCGTCAACGAGTCATGGTGTGCAAATGGCTGGTGCAATGGCACCCGTTACCAACAACACTAAAGGAATAGCCGGCGTTGGCTATAACAGTATGATTCTTCCAATTGTGGTTACTAATTCATTGAATGAAGTTGTTTATGGATACGAAGCCATAAAATACGCAGCCGATATGGGTTGTAAAGTCATTAATTGCTCTTGGAACATTAAAGCATATAGCAATTTCGGATTCGATATGGTAAAATATGCAACCTTAAACAAAGGATCTTTAGTGGTGGCCGCAATGGGTAATGAAGGAGACGATGATAACAATTACCCGGCGATGTTTCCATATGTGTTGGGAGTTTCAGCTGTCGATAACAATGGTTTTAAGGTTGGCACTTCTAATTATGGATTTAAGGCAAATATTAGCGCCCCAGGACTTCAGATTGAAACTACAAATAACAATAATGGTTATATAAAAAATACAGGCACTTCTCTTTCTTCTGCGATAGTATCAGGAGCTGCTGCCCTTTTGATGGATAAATTCCCAAATTTAAACCCTCAAGAATTATCAGCTGTTTTAAAATCTACTTCCAAAAATATTTATGGAAATGGTCAAAACGGACAATATTTAGGCATGCTTGGAACTGGAATGCTCCATATAGGCAATGCAGTTGCATATACTGGCTCCGCATATCCTGAACTAGTAAAAACTAAAATAAATGAACCCGTAAATGGTGTCGTTGAATCAGGAGATTCCATTGAAGTGATAATTGATGTTGCGAATTACCTGGCAACATCATCCAATGTTACAGCAATTTTAAATTCTGAAAACTTATATAGTACTGTGCTCCTAGGAACTCAAAACCTTGGAATCATGAATAAAAACGATACAGTATCTAATTCTGCTAATCCGTTTAAAGTTCGGATTAAAAGTACTGCTCCTCAAAATGAGAAGTTGGGTTTTAGTTTGCGTTTAGTTGAAAATGGAGACACCAGTATTTTTGCCTTCGACTTTATTGCAAACACAGCTTACCAAATTATTGAAACTTCAAAAATCAAAACTGCCCTTGGAAATAGGGGAACCTTTGGTTGGTATCGATATTCTCAAAAAGAGGGAGTAGGCTTTACTTATAAAGGTGGTAGCCAATTACTTTACGAAGGTGGGCTCCTGGTTGGTATGTCACGAGGTGGAGTAGTAGTAGCCGACAGAATTAGAGGGGTTAGAGATGTAGAACAAACTGATTTTACCACTATAAATGCATTAAACAGAAGCTCAGAAAACGGTATTCCATTTTCTTTAGAAGGGAAATTTACAGATACGACTAGTAAAAATAATAAGCTTGAATTAATCATAACCCAAAAAGCTTTTGCTTGGCCAGGAGAATTAAGTCGAGAAAATTTTATGATACTGGAATACACTTTAAAATCTTTGAATAGCTATACTATTGATCTACATGTAGGGCTTTTGGCTGATTGGGATATTGAAGACTTTGATAAAAATAGAGCAGAATACGATGGGTTTCGGTATTTAGCTTATACACATTCTACAGAAGGGATTGGACCTTATTGTGGTGTTCAGTTACTGAATAATACAGATAGAAGAAAAGCGTACTCCATTGATCATATTAATGGTGGGGCTGGTGGAATAGACATTGCCGACAACGATGTATTTAGTAAAGTTGAAAAGTTTATTACACTCAGCACAAACCGAGAAAAAGCGGGAAATCAATCTGGTGGAAATGATGTGTTACAAATAATGGGTACTGGTTTCCATTCGTTAAAAACTGGAGATTCTTTAGTTGTTCAGTTTGCCGTATTGGCTGCAGATAACCTCAAAGATTTACAAAATGCTGCGGATACTGCTTTTTGGATCATGAATAATAGAGTTCCAGATCTCTTAGAAGAAAAAAATAAACTTAATAATTCTTTAAACATTTATCCTAACCCTGCTCCTAAACTAGTTAATCTTCTGTTTGTTGAGAACTTTACTGGTCAAGTAGAAGTATATTCACTTTCGGGAAAATTGGTATTGGAAACAAATATTGAAAATCAAAAAACGCAGAAATTAGATATCTCGGAATTAGTGCCTGGAAGCTATTATTTAAGGGTAAATTCCAATAAGATTGTTTTTGTGAAAAAACTCATAAAATATTAATGCGAAATGCTGAGATTCAAAATTATATTTGCATTCTAATATCAAAAAATGGATTTAAGTAAAATATTATCAATAAGTGGAAAAGGTGGATTGTTTGAACTTGTTGGTCAAACAAAAAATGGAGTTGTTGTAGAGTCTTTATTAGACGGCAAAAGAATACCGGCCTATAGCAACCAACAAATTTCCGCTTTGGAAGAAATTAGTATTTACGGAGAAGATGAAGACATTCCATTGGCTGAAATTTTTACACGATTTTTTAAATTGGAAAACGGGGCGACAACCAGTGTAACTCCCAAATCATCAGGTGCTGAAATCCGAGATTATTTTTTGGGTATTGTGCCAGAGTATGATGAAGAACGTGTTTATGCTTCCGATATTAAGAAAGTTCTTAAATGGTACAATCTTCTTTTAGAAAAAGGAAAAATTGTAATTGAAAAGGAAGAAAAACCTAAGAAGAAAAAAGCAGAAACTGTTGTTGCAGAAGATTTGCCTGAAAAGGGTAAATAAAATGCAGGTTCTTCCTGTTTTATTAATAAAACAAATTTTCTCAAATATCTAATTACACTCTTATGAACGGAGATTTAGTGGCATTTGGTATACTAGTTTTTACTAGCTTTTTCACTCTTATTAATCCACTTGGAACCATGCCAGTTTTCATGACCATGACCGGTCAACTAAATGAACATGAACGTGGAAAAACTGCTCTGAAAGCTGTTCTTGTTGCATTTTTAACTTTGTTGTTGTTTGCTTTTTCCGGTAATTTATTATTTGATTTTTTTGGCATTTCTTTAAATAGCCTTCGCATGGTTGGTGGGGTTATCTTCTTTATTATGGGAATGGATATGTTACAGGCTCGTTTGGCAAGTACTAAAGTTACTGGAGACGAAGTCAAGGAGTATGTAAACGATATTTCAGTAACTCCATTGGGTATACCTATGATTTGCGGTCCAGGGGCAATTACTAACGCTATTGTTTTAATGCGAGATACGGGTAATTATTCAGAAAAAGCTGTATTGATTTCAGTTATGGCTTTTGTTTTACTCATAACCTATTTAGTGCTGCTCAGTTCTTCTAAAATATTAAAAGTAATTGGAAATACTGGCAATAAAGTAATGATGCGCTTAATGGGTTTGATAGTTATGGTTATTGCTGTTGAGTTTTTCTTTAGTGGATTAAAACCAGTATTAATTGATATTATTCAGGCAGCAAACTAGATTTTTCAAAATTCTAGGCTTGTAGTTCCTCCAAAATCCAAACTTATTCCAAAAGAAAATTTTATAGCCCAATTATCAATTTCATAGGGTAATGATTCGGGTCCATATCGATACATTACACTAATTCCATAACCAATCATATTGGCCGAATAAAGATTGTTTATTCCAACACCTGATTCAAAGTAACCGTTTGAATAATCTTGAATTGCCGAGTTTTTATCCTTGTTTGCTCCGGAAAGTTCTCCAATTCCCATATTGTGATAAATGACCGGAGTAGGTTTAAACCATTTTAATTTGGTATTTATTTTTGGAAACGTGTGGGATAAAAATAAATGCGAATACTTTTCGGCAAAGTACTCGTTTGCCCTCATGGTTTGAAAGGATTGACCAACTGCTATTGGAAGTTCTGAGTAATAAGTTGCAGGGGCATTATACAGAAATGTTTTTGGCAAATTGGCATCTGAGTATCCCAAATTAAGACTAGCAGCAGATTTACCTAAAGCTCTCCATTTGAAAATTTTAATAATTTTAAAATCAATTTTATTGTAATCGTATTGGCTAACAGGCCCGATATCACCTAAATTGACTCCACTAATTCCGTGGGTATATTTAAAGTGAAAAATGGGAGATTTAGTTCCTTTGGAATAGATTTTTCCATTTATTGGAACGTAAGACTCACCATAAGCATATCTTAAATGGATTCCAATTTCAGCTGTGGTATGTGTATTTTGTATTTCTACTAATTCGTTGTAATACAACGAATTGTCCATTGTTTTTCTTAAGTCGTAATTTGCAAATAAAAAGGTTTGTAAATAATTTAAAGTCCGAAACTGAGTTCCAAATTGATAACGTTCTCTTTCATCTTTTAAACTAATGAAAAACGGTCGCATAGCTGCGCTTGAAAAACCAGATTTTGTTTTTATGTACCACTCTGTTCCTCCAGTTTCCACTACATCTTTAATGTAGGAAGCATTAAACTCTAGTTCTTTTCCTTTTATAGGTAAATAGGAGAAATCGCAACCGTATTTCCATGTTTTGTCCCCAAATCCGTAATTGAAATAGCCACCAAGCTTAAAATGCTTCGATAACTTTCCGTTTGTATGGATGCCAAGTCCCAAACCATATCCTTCGTATCGGTTAAAGCGAAATACGCGATCTAAATCAAAGTCAATGAATTTATAAGGAACCACACTGCTCAACAGACTATTGAGTACAAAAAAATTACGTTCAATATTAAACTCTTTGCTGAGGCTGTCTACTTTTACATAGGTAGTTTTCTCTCTTTCTGTGAGTTCACTAATTCTGTGATCCTCCCAAAACGAATCTGGCTTTTTAGATGCCATAGGGTCAATTTCAACAGCAATATGACTAAATTCTTTTTTGGGGATTACGGGATCCAATTTTATGTTTAGAAAAAAACCACGAAGGGTACCCACAAAATTTACCTTGGTATCAATAGTGTCTAACATCATGGTAAAGTCGGTTTTAATTTCAGACGGAAACCAGCGTTTGCCTTCTACCAATTCATAACTCTGTTGCAAGCTCACATTCACACCATCCAAATATTCCGTGGGCTCTGCTATTACATTTTCAAGAGCATAGCCATTTGAATTTATATATAAAAGACCTTTTAAACCATCGAATTTTTTACCTTGACGAGGACGAAACGAAATAATAAATGTAGAGTCCTGACCACTGAAGGTTGTGTCTTCTAAAATAAAAAGGTATTTGTTAATGCTATTTTTTGATATAGGATTTTTATACTCTCGGTTTCCAAAAACGAACTTTTCGTCATAAAAAGTAAATGAGCCCATTTGGGAGGTGAGTAATCCAAAATTCGGGTTTTTAAATCCAGAAATCTTGGTTGCAATAACGGTTTCTTTCGAAAAATTATGTGGTCTAAATTTTCTGTGGGTTACCGTTTCCATTATGAAAATATCCGAAGTCTCTAAAAAACTTATTACCGCCTCTTTTGTTGCTTTCTTTTTTCCCTTTTTATTTTTCGCGCGGCTAAAACTATCCAAGTCATTAGTGTCTGATTGGGCAACGCTATCCATATCAATTATGCCCTTCATTTTCATGTAGGTATCGTACTCAAAAGCGCCACTTTTCATGGGGTTATTTTTGTCGCTATTGGCATACGTTTTTTGGATGATAGCGTGCGCTGGATTTTCGCCCGGATATACATTTACAGCTCTTAAACTGAAGTTTACTTTTTTTAGAAGAATTACATTTTTGCCACTGGATCTAGGAGTGAAAGTTTGCTTTTCGTAACCCACATAACTTACCTGAATAAATCTAATTTTTCCATTGGATTCTAATGTAAATTCACCGTCAATGTTTGTGGCTGTGCCCCTTCCATTCTCATTGGCAATAACATGAACAAAGGGTAAAACATCTTTAGTGATAGCATCTCTTATTTCACCTTCTACACTATTCTGTGAAAAAGAGTAAAAGCTAAAAAGAGTGGAAATTAAAAAAAAGAATTGTTTCATAATTAACTGAAAAACCAAGGTAACGCTTCACTCTTCAAATGTATTGTGTTCATTCGAGTAGTCATTGTTGATGTGACATTTATAGGATATTTACTTCACGTTCTAACAAGATGCCAAATCTTGTTTCTATATCTTCTAAAATATTTTGTGAAAGATCATAAATCTGTTTGCCTGTAGCATTTTTATAATTGACCAAAACTAAGGCTTGGTTTTTATGCACTCCAAAAGAATCCCCAAAGGTTTTTCCTTTCCAGCCAGCAGTTTCAATCAGCCATCCTGCAGGAATTTTCACTTCATTATCTCCAACAAGATAATTTGGAGCCTCTGGATATTTCCCAAGTAATTTTCGCGCAACTTCTGCGGTTACAACTGGATTTTTGAAAAAACTACCCGCATTTCCAATCTTTTGAGGATCAGGTAATTTAGAGCTTCTTATTGCTATTACAGCGTTGCTAATGTCTTTTATTGTTGGCGAATGGATTCCTTTATTTTCTAATTCTTGTTTAATAGCTCCGTATTCGGTTTTTAAATTTGGTTTTTTTGGTAGTTTAAAATTTACATAAGTAATGTAGGAACTTCCTTTGAGTGTGGTTTTGAAAATACTAGTTCTATAACCAAATTCACAATCTTTAGCTTCTAAATCAACTTCTTTTTGTTTCTCAGTATTGTAATATTGAACGGAGTCAATTACATCTTTTATTTCTATGCCATAAGCGCCAATGTTTTGCAATGGGGCGGTTCCAACATTACCTGGAATTAGAGAAAGATTTTCTACTCCAGCCCAATTATTGTCCATGCAATGCAATACAAATTGATGCCAGTTTTCTCCTGCTCCAACTTTTAAGTAATAGTAGTTCTCGTCTTCCTTAGTTTTTTCAATTCCTTTAATGTCTATTTTTATTACTAGACCATTATAATCCTGAGTTAAAAGCAAGTTACTTCCACCTCCAAGAGGAAGTTTAGGTAGTTTATTAAATTGAGGATTTTGCAGTAAGTCCTTTAATTCAGATTCATTGGAAATGGAACAAAAGTGTTTGCAACGAGCTGATATTCCAAATGAATTATAAGAAGTTAGGTCAAAATTATCATCTATTACCATAAGACGAATGTAAATGGAGAGAATAATAAATGTTGCAGCTTTGGCGATTAGTTTTCATTTGGTCAATGTTAAGAAACCAGTCTGAAATTATCGTTTATTTTACTTTTGATTTTACGTATTTCAAATCGTTGCCCAACGAAAATAATTCTAGATTTTAGTAATTTCTTATACTATTCTTGTATTCTTAATTTTTGACATGCGATATTTCACTTTTATCTGTTTAAGTTTTCTTGTAATTGCGACATTTGCCCAAAAAATACCAGATGTTTATACCAACATAAAAACCACAGATTCATTTAGTTATTTCCAATACGGCGGTTCTATTTATTCTCAAATTCAAAGGGGAAAAGGGTATTCGCTTAAACAAATGGTGAATGCACCAAGCGGCACTGAAAATGGCTTTTCTTTTGATTTTAAAGACTCAACATTTTCAGGAAAGATCTCCTACGGCTTTATCAATATAAAAAAAGAGGAATATCCCATTCCTGTTTATTTTAAGTTAAGTGCTATTATCAGAAAGGGTAGGGCGGAAATTGATATTCTTTCTCTTAAAAACAAGTACGATATGGTAAATTGGGAGAAGTCTAAACACGGTTTGGTTGCTTATCGAGTTCTTTCGCGAAAAGGAGCATTGTTGTATGACGGTCGTATTGGATTTGAATACGATAAAGAGTTTGAGGTAAAACCCACAATTATTGAGGGGCCTACTTTACATCGCTTAACTTCAAATAGTACAGTTGTGAGAATCGTTTTGAATAAGTCCGCAAAAACAGCTTTAAGAATCAACAATAAGATAATTGCTTCTTCTGAAAAATTGGTGCACGAAATAGTAGTGGAAAATTTAGGGCCTAACACCACTTATCTCTATGAATTTGAGGAGATTCAGTCCCGCGTTTTTTCACTTAAAACATCTGCAGATCGAGGAAGTGAATCTCCATTTACCTTTTCTTATGCCAGCGATTCACGAAGTGGGCAAGGAGGAGGAGAGCGCGATCTTTATGGTGCCAATGCTTATGTTATGAATAGAATAATGGCTTTTAATAAATTGCGAAATGTTGCTTTTATGCAATTTACCGGCGATATGATTAATGGATATTTAACCAATCGAGAAGAAATGGATTTACAATATGCCAATTGGAAACGAAGTTTGGAACCCTTTTCACATTACAAACCAGTTTATATTGGAATGGGAAATCACGAGGCCTTGGTAAATACTTATAAATCAGGTAAAAAATGGGTGTCAGTAGACAAGTTTCCATTTGAAACTGAATCATCGGAGAAGGCATTTGCAGATAATTTTTGTAATCCGATAAGTGAATTGAAGTCAGAAGATGGAAACAAATACGATCCCAATCCAGAGCGAATTGATTTTCCGGATTACTCAGAAACGGTTTACTCTTATTCTTACGGCAATGTGGAGGTGGTGGTTCTCAATTCTAATTATTGGTATGCACCCATGTTATGGAACAATCCGAAAACTGGAGGAAACTTACACGGGTATATAATGGATAACCAATTGGCTTGGTTAAAAAAGAAAATTCAAGATTTGGAAAATGATAAAGAGATACAGCATGTTTTTGTGAGCTTACACACGCCATTTTTTCCAAATGGAGGACATTTAACGGATGACATGTGGTACAAAGGAAATAATGAGCCGCGACCATATATCGCTGGAAAAGCAGTTGACAAAGGAATTTTGGAGAGAAGAGATGAACTCTTAGAAATTCTTGTAAATCAATCCACCAAAGTGAAAGCTTTACTCACCGGAGACGAACATAATTATGCAAAAACTTTTATAAGTAATGCAACACCAATTTATCCTGCTGAATACTCACTGGATAAAATTGAATTAAAACGATCTATTTGGCAAATTAACAATGGCTCGGCAGGTGCACCTTATTATGCACAGGAAAAAACCCCTTGGAGTGCCATGGTAAGTAATTTTTCCACTCAGAATGTGGTTGTTCTATTTCATGTAGCTGGCAAAAAGATTAAAATGGAAGTGGTAAACCCAATTACTTTTGAATTGGTTGACGAGTTGGAGTTTTAGCATTAAAGGCCTTTTTTAGACACTTATTTTCGAAAAATCCAATTGGTGAAAAAGAGGAAATGTTTTGGGAAAACATCCTAGATAATTAAGCCTTAAAATACCAAGGAAACAATAGTTGTTTTAATGTTTATTTGAACTAGTTCACCACAAAGGTGAGTTATAAAAGCAAGAAAAACTACCTTCGCGGCAATGCGATACTTTTTTATTATTTCAATTCTTACACTGTCTATTAAATCTTTTGCACAAAGCAACTGGACGGAAATTAAAACAAATGAAATTCTCGATACTATTTCCACACAAATTGTTTCTGATTATGCCAAATATGAAATAATAAAATCAGCTAAAAAAGTGGACAAAGTAGGGGATCTTATTTTTAGAATTGATATTCAGAAAAAAAAAAGACTGTACCATTTGATTTATAGCAAGGAAGGAATTCTAAAAGATAAATCGAAAAGCAAAGTTTTTGAATACGATGGCTCAGAAAAGAACAGAAAACCTAGTGATGGAAGTCACCAAATGGAACCGCCAAGATTGCCAAGCATGTAATTTATTTGTCGCTTAATGAATATAAATTTTAAAGCACCATTAACTAAACACGATTCAAGTTTAGGTTGGTATTTTATTATTTTCATTCCTGAATCTTTAACTCCTGAATTAGGGGAGAAAAAAAGCCCTAGAGTATAAGTGACTTATAACCAGAAAATGGAAAGTCATGTTTCGGTAAAAAGCAAAGGGGTTGTGCGTTATTTGGTTCTAAATTCTGAAATTCGCACTAAATTAAAACTAACTGAAGGAGAGTTGGTAGATGTAAAAATAGAACTAGAAACGAGTAAATATGGTGTGCCTATGCCAGAAGAGTTTTCGCTCATGTTGGAACAAGACGAGGAAGCTAATATCCATTTCCATAATCTTACGCCTGGCAATCAAAGAAACTTGATTTTTTTGGTTGGAAAGTTAAAAAATGAAGAAGCTAAAATTAGAAAATATTTAGGAATAGTAGAGCATTTAAACGAGTTCAATGGAAAAGTGGAATTTAAAGCCTTGAACGAAAAATTTAAAGAAATAAACCAGCGAGCAAAATGATGAATTCTGAAATACTTCCGCTTCTAACTAAAACCAAAATGCCTTATGGTAAATATAAAGACACCATTATTTGTGAAATCCCTTCTTTTTATTTAGAATGGATGGCACGTGAAAGTGCTTTCCCAAAGGGTAAAATGGGTATGTTACTTCAAACTATGTACGAAATAAGATTGAACGGATTAGAGGATTTATTGAAACCTCTAAAATAATTTTATTTATCCGTTTTAATTTCAGACTTTCAGTTCTATAACGAACTTAAAATTATCGGAGTACTGTAATATATCCTTTGTAGTCAGTTCCGTTTACAACTAAATGATAGAAATAAACTCCTTCCGTAACTAGGTTTCCGCTGAAAGTTCGGCCATCCCAAATGGGGTGTCCTTTTCTAGTTTCAAAAACCAAAATTCCCCACCTATTGTATATATATACTTGAGAACATTGACTTAAATCATCATCTAAATTAAAATCCAATAAATCATTTACACCATCTCCATTTGGAGTGAAAACATTGGGAAAGGAACCCGTTTTAAATTCTTCTGCTGAATTAATTACGATAGATTTTTCTAAACTGTCCAAACACAAATCAGAAGATTGAACAATTAGTTTAAATAAATTACTTGATGAGAAATCAACATTTGCTCTTACGTCTTTATCTTTACTATAAGTCGATCCATTAAAAAACCATTCGTAGCTCACTGCATTGGTTGATTTATTAAAAGTAGTAATGTCAGCCTCTTCACAACGCGATTTGGTCAAAAGATCGAAGTCGGCTTTTACTTTGTTAAACACACTTACTTTCACTATTGTCGAATCCATGCAACCTAGACTATCACTAACTACAACAGAGTAATTAACTGTAGAATCAGGAAAGCTAATCGGGTTTGAAATAGTATCCGAACTAAGAGCATAATTTGGACGCCATAAATATTTAATAGGGGCTGCACCAAGAACTCCCGTAATTTCTATACTGGCAGAATCTCCTCCGCAGTTTATTTCTTTATTTGATACTCTAAACCCGAATCGAGAAACAAAAACAGAATCGACGTTTCGACAACCACTAGTATCTTCAACCAATAAATAATACACACGTGTTACTCCTGTTTTAGTTTTAGGGTTTGCAGAACTAGGATTGTTAAGTTCACCCGCTGGACCCCAAATAAATGTAGAAGAAGGAGCTCCGGTAGGATTTCCACCTAAACGAATTGCAGTTGTAGTATCATCACAAACAACTTTGTCTTCACCTGCATCAACTTTTGCCCCGCTCAGTACTTTTAAGTTTACAGTATCTTTTACCAGACATCCATTTGCATAGGTAGCTGCGACTATGTAGGATATTAACCCAGAAAGACTAGGTGTTGCGGTTGGATTTGCTACAGTATCGTTATCTAGATCTGTATTAGGACTCCATTTAAAAACTGGATTATTAGGTGCAGTTGGCTTGCCTCCCAATCGTATGGAGTTAAATTGGCAGATGGTGCTATCAAAACCAGCAAATAAACTATCCGCAGTAATTATTTGTATGGAAACTGAATCGGTGTCTGCTCCACAAAAATTAGAAACTTCCACCCAATAATTGCCAGGTTTAGTTATGGCAAGAAAATGATTGGTAGAACTGTCACTCCAAAATGCTTTAAACAAAGGAGTATTTATAGTAAATATTAGGGAGTCTCCATTGCATAAAGTAATATCGGCTCCCAAATTCACTATGGGAGTAGGGGGAACTTCGACTGTGTCCATTGTTGTAACAAGACCGCAAGAATATACAGTTCTTAACGAAACCACAAAAGTTCCGTTTGTTGAATATCCATGTTTTGGATTTTCTAGAGTATCGGTATTACCATCTCCAAAATCCCATTTCCATGTCAATGCATTCGCGAGTGAAACACTATTAAATTGCACCGTGTCTCCCAAACAAATAGTGTCGCTTCCACTAATGGAATTCGTAAATTTAATTGAATTACTTAGATCTACTAAGGAAACACCAGCAGCATAACCATAAGACACCGCACTTCCTATGCCCATGCTATAGGCAATAAAACCGCAACCTTTAGTTTCTAGGCGATGGTTTCCTGGATTTATTCTTTCAGTTCTATAGGCGTATTTTGTGTCTTGAGTAAATGGTATCCAATTCACCATTTGAGTGCCATTTAAAAACATAAAAGCCGTATCAACCGTTCGCGTAATTACGTGAACAAAATGGCTATCTATGGCATTGGTATCTACTGCAAAAAAAGTGATAGAGTCCAAAAACATTTGTTCGGTTGCATTTAGCATAATCATGGATGGGTCTGTATTACTATTTTGGGTACAACCACCTTGTCCTGTAACCAAAAAATGACCTAAAGCCATAGGTTTAGTGCTAGTATATTGATGAACTGCGGTTATTGTATCATCATGGAATTCACCAGCATTCAGCGTATCAACGAATATTCCATCTTTGAAAATGAGTGTCGTGTCTTGGTCTGCAACCATTTTTACATAATCCTTGTTTACACTTGGTGTTGGAATAGTAAAATAGTTGCTACCCCAAGAATTAGTTGGATACATGGCTTCCATCAAAGGGTCAGAGTTTGGACGGCATACAACTGTTGACCAAACATTTCCGGAATAAACTGCAAAGGGTTTGTCATTAACACTCTCAATTAAAGTTCCCGTAAGATCGTCTTGTGCTGAATCTGCTTGTGCTTGATATACTTCATTTGGAAATAGTGTATCGATATAACTCACATTAGCTGGTCTGCCTCCTGCAATGTCGGCCGAAGGAGTTACTTTATATATTACAGTATCCCCAGCTGAGACAATATTGAATTCAGATTCATAAAGTACATTACTCTTAATTTCAGATTTATAGGACATTACTCTATATCTTTTTCCCTCTACAATTGTGGGTAGAACTATAGAAGCCTCATGCCTAAAAGCATGGTAACTAACCGCAAATACAACTACTTCGTTATCAGAAGTGATATGAATAGCTCTGTTTACCGTAGTATCCGATCCCAAAATGGTAGCAAAATTGGATGGGATTCTAATTTCAGCTACTTGTCCTGGACCAATACTATAACTCTGAGCCCAAGAAACTCCTGGAATTGAAACGATTCCTTTTGCACTGTCATTTGAAGTAATGTTTATCCAGTAAATAGCACTAGACTTGTCGAACATTTCAGTAAAAGCAAACCAAAACTCTTTTCCAGAGTTCGTTATTTTTTGTGAGAAAATATCTTGACCTCCTAATAACATTAGTAGAATCCAAATTATCCAAACTCGTTTCAAATTCAACACTCTGTCAAAAGTAAGTTAACCGAATAAAGTAACGGTTTAGTTTTAAGGTGGTTTTTTCCTATTAAATTGTGAATTACTTCTTCAGGAAATATAAACCACAAAATCGAATTACGAAAATCACCTCAGTCTACAATCCAAACTACTTTTTCAATTGTCAAAATTTACTACCAAACAATGGGCAATATTTATAACAGCTCCTATTCATGACTCCATTCATTTTCAATCAGGCGAACAAATTTGTATCTTTCGATATTTTTCTTGTCCGATTCATTTGCAAAACCTTGGTACAGTGTTGGCTTGGGTAGAATCATAATTCCTTCCAGATATCCAGTTCCAA
>TARA_B110000037_G_scaffold99854_1_pt1 | contig 17341 bp, 18 predicted proteins | sample TARA_B110000037 | Tara Oceans TARA_B110000037 (sample SAMEA4397196) | marine metagenome | biome: Polar Biome; feature: [MIX] marine epipelagic wind mixed layer (ENVO:01000061); material: water (ENVO:00002006), including particulate matter (ENVO:01000060) such as... | depth 10-100 m
CCTCAGTAATCGCTCATGCGGGATGGCATCAAAGTAGCCTCTAATATCGAGGTCGATGACCTGATGATGGCCATTACCAAAATATTCCTCCACTTTACGGAGGGCATCCTTACAATCGCGATTAGGTCGAAACCCGTAGCTGTTGGCACAGGTCTTCTCTGGTCGGGCTACCTCCTTGCGGAGAACTTTGATCAGTTGGTTTCATGAGTTACAGATGTGTTCCATTTGCTTCCCTACCGCCCTTCGCTCCACGGGCATTACCCCGCTTCCACACTACTATGACGGCTCTGACTCCTCGGCGGGATCCTAACGGATGTTCTGCCCGTCGAGGTCTCCTGCGTTCACACGCGTTCTCTTTTCCAGACATACTCTCATCAACCATCCCGGCAGGTATCCTCCACGCATCCGTGATGAAACGCGGGAATCGCCGCACTAATGCGCGGCGGACTTCGCCAATCCTTCGAAGGCTCGTCACTGCTGCCGAAACCAATCATGTTCACTTGTCATTAGGGTCTGTCTGGTTGTTTCCATTGCTTCCCACCCCACCTCGCGGTGACGCAGTTACTTCAACTTCTCATCGGCACAACGGCTACCAATGGGCTAGGTCTCCCACCCAGCAAGAGGACGCTGCTTCGCTGCGCACGAGGGGCGAACGCTGGTTCGCCCCAGGTTACGAGATTGCGCCACGGGTGGCGAACCAACGTTCGCTCCTCCGTTTCCTGAAGACTACGGTTGCCGGGCAGCAGAATGCAGCCCCTCTTTGTGCCCTCCTACTCGGAACAGGCCTTCTTCACCTTCGCTACGTCCACAGCTTCGTGGAAGTCGTCGTTGACCAGGCAGACCGGGGCGGTGCCGCAAGATGCAAGGCACTCGGCGAACTCGACGGAGTATTTCCCGCAGGGGGAAACGGAGATGGGATGGTGATGCGGATCCGCGGAAGTGCGGTCGATTCCGAATTCCTTGCAGAGATCATCCATTAGCTCACCGCTACCACCTAGTGCGCAGGAGAGCGTGCGGCAGACACGGATGTGGTATTTTCCAGGAGCGTATTGGCGGAAGCCGGGGTAGAAGGTGACGACCTCGAGAACCTTGATCGGCTCCAGCTCCAGCTTTTTTGCGACCCATTCGATGGACTCCGGAGAGATGAAACCGAACCTGTGCTGGACGATGTGGAGCAGCGGCAGGACGGCGGAGCGCTTGCTCTCGCTGTAGTGGGAGATGCGTTCTTCGGCCTCGGCATTAAGCTCGAGGCTGGTAGAAAAGGGAGGGAAATTCTTGCTTCCCGGAGTCTCCGGAGAAGCGGCGAGGTCTTGTGAGATGGCTACGGACATGGGTAAGTATCAGTCTTACTTTACGAGTTCGGTGAGACCATCGAGGTTGGAACGGTAGTTGCCGAGCAACTTGCCTTCGATGTCACAGACCATGACGGAAGGGATGCCTCTCACACCGTGATTGAACTTGCCCTTGAAGGTCTTGGCCTTGGCCAGTTTGAGCTGGGGCCATGGCATATTCATTTCGGCGGCGTAGCCTTCCATTGCCTTCTCATCCCTATCGGATGTGATCAGTACGATTTCAACGTTAGCGTTCTTGTTATCGTTGTACCATTTGACAAGGGACGGGGTGAAGGCGTGGCACGGGCCACACCACGAAGCGGTGTAGTAAAACACGTAGTATTTTTCCGGGTAAGTGGAGTCGCTGCACTTCTTCAGCTTCTTGCCGTCGAGGCGCAGGAGATTTCCTTCAAGGACTTCGTCGAACACACTGGCGACAGCGACCTCCGTGGGTCCGTTGGGATCTTGCCATTCCGCGAGGCGTTTCGCGTCTTCACCTGAGAGATCCTTTTCTGCCAATGACACCGTTTTGCCACTCCTCATACGGAAGCTACCGGTTTTTTTTCCGTCGGCATCGGCAACGCTCACCAGTTCCATTGAGGCAGTCCGTCCGTCGGCACTGGTCCATGTCTCATATCCTGCGTGGGCGGCAGAGCTGATACAGATTGCCAGGAGAGTTGTGATAAGTTTCATTATAGTCTGAGTTCGGGTTAAATTACCTTCACGTGATCAACGGTCACATTCGCCCATTACAAAGTCAAGCGATCCGAGGATGGCGGGGATATCTGAGACCATGTGGCCGGGAAGGAGTTTGGAAACGATGGAAAGGTTACAATAGGAAGGGCTACGGATCTTCAGGCGGTTCGGAACTCCCCCACCCTTCGAGTGGATGTAGAAGCCGAGTTCACCCTTGGGATTCTCTGCTGCAAAATAGACTTCGCCTTCCGGGGCATCGATGCCTTGTGTGGAGACGATAAAGTGGTGGATGAGTTCCTCCATGGACATCATTACGCGCTCCTTGTCCGGGAGCATGCTCTTGGAATCTGCGAGGTTCACTGGACCATCCGGCATAGTATCGAGTACTTGGCGGCAGATGGAAATCGACTGGCGCATTTCCTCCATACGGATCTGGTAGCGTGCGTAGCAATCGCCTTCGTCGGCGATAGGCACGTCGAATTCGTATTTCTCGTAGCCGAGATACGGGCTGCATTTGCGGAGATCGCGGTCGCAACCAGAGGCACGCAGGTTCGGGCCGGTCATGCCGTAGGAGATGGCGGATTCCTTGGAAATCACACCGACATCTATCATGCGGTCGCGGAAGATTTTGTTATTATCGAGGAGCTTGCCGATTTCCACGATGGCGACCTCGCACTCACCGAGGAAAGTGCGGACTGCCTCGTCAAAGCCCGGAGGCATGTCACGAACTTGGCCACCAACGCGGGTGTAGGAGGTGGTGAAACGTGCACCGGTGAGTTGCTCACAGAGATTGTAGATTTTTTCCCGCTCAGTGAAGGTATAAAGGAAAACGGTCATCGCGCCGACGTCCATGGCGCAGACCCCGACTCCGAGCATGTGGGCAGAGATGCGGGCGAGTTCACAGCAGAGGACGCGGACTGCCTGACCGCGTGGTGGCAGCTCCCAGCCCATGAGTTTTTCAACCGCGCATGCGTAGGCGACGTTGTTCGCGAGGGGTGCGAGGTAGTCAAGCCGGTCCGTGTAGGGCACGAACTGGTTGTAGTGCATGTTCTCCGCGATCTTTTCATCCCCACGGTGGAGGTAGCCGACATCAGGATCGGCGGAGTGGATCACCTCGCCATCAAGCTCAAGGATCAGGCGCAGCACGCCGTGTGTGGCTGGATGGGAAGGCCCCATATTCAGTACCATTCGCTCGCCAACAAGATCATCCGTTTCCTCCTGATAGGATTCCACGGCTTTGGCAGCTTTCCCCAAGGTGTCCGGGGCTTCATATTTTGTAGAAATACTCATACGTTGGCTCGCGAGAAATAAGCACTCAAGTACCCTCAACAGCAAGGGCTTTATCGGTTTATTCACGCCCGAGGGCAGGTTTTCGCCTAGGATTTCCCGTAGCGTTCGCGGAATTGGCGGAGAAGATCGTCCACGCGGCCGATGCAGGCTTCGTCGGCCTTTACCTCAGGAGGAGATTCCTGCGGAATTTCCGGAGGTGCGGGAGGTGCTTGGAAAGCGGAGACAGCCTCTTCCGCAGAAGCGGGAGGTGCGGAGAAGGCCGAGGCAGATTCTTCTGTCGCGGGCTCGGCGGCAAGATCAGAGAAGGCCGAGGGGGCGCCTTCTTTCGGAGCTTGGAAAGTGGATTCAGTAACCTCGGGTGAAGGCCAGGACGGAGGCGTTTTTTGCTCGGCGGCGAGCTTGGCAGTATCCTTTCCAGAGGAGATTTTCGAACGAAACATTCTGACAGCTGAAGCTACTTCGGGCGCCGCTGCGAAGGCTGCGATGGCGGCCTCTGCTGAGAAACTTCTTTTTTCCGGAACTTCTGCAGGAGGCGGGGTCTCGCTCTTTTCCGAAGACTCGGGTGTTGAGAAATTGGGGGCGAGTGCTTCAGTAGTTTTTTCCGGAGAAGGAGCTACAGCGGCGTAACCTGAAAACGGATCGACCACGGGCTTTTCTGGCTCTGGCTCTGGCTCTGGCAATGGCTCGATTGCGGTCGAAGGTGGAATTTCTTCAGCTATCGGCTCCGGGGTTGGCTCGGGCGTAGGCTCCATTAAAAATGCAGGAAGAGGAGCTTCATGCGGCTTCGATTGCTCCGGGTCATTCGCTTCGGCGTCATCGTGCCAAGCGCTACCGGCTTCCTTGATGAAACCACGGGCGTGGGTCGGGAGGGTATCGAATTCCATTTCCGCGAGGAATTTTTCGCCATCCCCGGGAGAGCGGGATTCGATAATGGCGATCATCCCTGCGCGGTCGAGAGACTTGAGCTCTACGACCACCTCGGAAAGCCGGTCTGCGAGTCCTCCACTGAGGCGCGGCAGGAAGGCGCTCTTCCAGACATCATCGTTGATTGAAAGGACGACATCGACCCTTTCCGCAGATTGCCTGAGTGCACCTATAAAAGAAGCGAAGCGAAGCGCGGCTGTCTCATCCGAGGAGAAACCTTCGATCTCATCCGCGACGAGGACGACACGCATCAGCGATGTAAGAAGTCCAAGGAGAGCAACAAGACGCTCGTGCGCAATGGCCTCCGCGCCGGGATCTTCAAATACGGTCACGGCAAGTGCGCGGACGCGGCCAGGATTGTCGATAGGCGTGGCGGAAAAACGGAAAAGCGCCTCCACCCAGAAGGAAACTTCGCGCAGCGAAAGCCCGCAGTCTTGGGAGAGTTCCAGCGAAAGGCGAGGGCCGAGGAGTTCGAAGTTATCGCGCGCCCAGTGGGCGGTTACGGCACCGGGATGGTGAAAATCGAAGGTCTCGATCGGACGGGTGCGGAGGGCGTTGATCGCTCCTTCGCGATCTTGGCAAGGCACCTCGCCTGAGTTCACCAAGGGCTGAAGCGATGAGGAGAAAAGCCGACGTGCGACGAGATCGAGAACAGTCAGGCCACCAGCAGCGGGCAAGCCACGGGCAAGGCGGCGCAGGGTATCGTCGAGGACGGTGGCGGCATCGATGCGGCTGCCGCCTATCGCGTGGAGAGAGATAAACTCGTGCGTCCCGCCCAACTCATACTGAAGTCTGGTAAGAAGGTGGGTCTTGCCGTGACCGGCACGTGGAGCCTTGAGATGAATGCAGTGACCGGGCTTTTCCAAAGGAACTTTCAGGCACTCTTTCATTGTCTCCCGAGCCTCCTTGTTTACCTCGTCCGAATGTGTATCGGGAAGTTTACCAAAAGTTTCGAAGAGCACTTGGAAAGGATGATCGCTGGGCATAAATAAGTCGAAAATTTTAACTCGTATGATAGGGGCAATCTCACCGTTCTACAAGCCGTTTCCCAAAAAGCCGTAAGCCGTCCAATATCATGATAGCACATCGCCAACTTGCGACGTGAAAATCTGGTCTTGGAATCCTCCATACGCCGCATATTCTCCGCCCGTACATGTCCAAGCCCAGTATCGAATTTTACAACAAAGCCATTGACGCCGTCCAGTCAGGCAAAATCCAGGAAGCTCTCGCCGCAGTCGAAAACTCCCTCACGGAAGATCCCTCCGACAAGCAGACCTGGCAGCTCTACGCGATCATCCTGAATGCCGCCGGACGGACAGAAGATGCAGCAAAGGCTACGGCCAAACTGCAGGAAATGGGAATCGGCGAAGCGGACGATCTCCTCATGAAAGCCGCCGGTGCTGCAGGCTCCGGTGACATCAAGGCAGCCATTGGGTTTTACGAAGCGGCCATCGCGGTAGAGCCGGATCGCCCGGAAATCCACGCCAGCCTAGCCCTTGCCCTGATGCAGTGCGAATACACTGCGGACGCCCTCTCAGCTGCGGAAAAGGCAGTCGCACTAGCACCCGACGACGCACATGCGAACTATGCACTCGGCCACGTGCTCCGGCTCACGGAAAAAAAAGATGCCGCACTCGTGGCGCTGACAAAGGCAGTTTCCGCAGACCCCGATTTTCTCATCGCACTCTACGAGCAAGGCATGCTCTTGGCAGATGCTGAGCGTTATGAAGAAGCGCTCGAAAACTTCGAGAAATTCCTCGTCGAACAACCTGGCGATGCAAGCGCAACTCAGGCGGTCGCTAGCATCCGTGCACGGATGAATGGAAAAACTAGCTGAAGCTCTTACATAGTTCCCATGAAAGGCCGGATCAATGAAGACTCATTTTTCGGTGAGCTTCAGATCGACCAGTTCTTGTCGATGACCTTGCTGCCCTTTTCGCGGTTCAATACTCACTCGCCATCGCGGCAGATAAAAAAGTGGGAATTCGCACTTCCCGAGCCACCACCCAGCCGTAGATAGAGAACGAAGTTTTTCCCGTCAGTTGAAAAGCTTGGATACGTGACCGATACAATACGCCCGCCGCCAGAATTCCTGGACACCGTGTAAACATATTCATCCGATGATTACCCCCTACGGATTTTCGAACCACTGAAAAACACAGTCATCCGGTAAACTTTCTTCAGCCGCGTCTCGATCTTTCCGGTCGACATGTCGAAACGCTCTGGAATCTCCTGCCGGTGGATATCCACCATCGCCTGGAAACCCCGCTCCGAAAAGATGTCGATCAGAATTGCCAGTGCAACGGGTGTGTGGAAAAGCGTGGTCTCGGTATTCACCGTCGCACGTCCAGTGACTGCGTAGCGTCTGATCACCGGCATCATTTTGTCCTGGATGAAATCGACCACCTCCACCAGCAGCTTGGGATACTCCACCTGGTAGCTATCGAGCCGGTTCACCAGATCCTGACGCGCCTGGAGGACAATCTCATCCGCCAGCGGGATGTGCCGTAGGGTATCGTAAGTGCGCGGATCGAGTTCCAAAGAGCTTTGGTATTCCAGCTCGCCGATGATATTCTGCTGCACCACATCGATGGGTGCCTGCGCATTGATAAAGTGGTAGTGGAAGATCTGTTTCAGCGAGACCAGTGCATCGTAGGTCTTTTCCTTAAAGGTCTGGTAACGCTTGCTCGCGAGCGCCGAATCGAAATCCGTCGCGCGCTCTTCATCGAGCTGGCCAACCCCGGATTCCTTGACCTCAGCATTATGGATCAGCGTTTCCTCCCCGCGCTTCAACTGGCGGATAACACTCTCCGCCTCATCGACGAACAGCACCATGATATGGAAGACCGGCTGACGGAAGAAATGTGCCTTAGCAGTGCTTGAAAACTCCCTACGGAGAAGCACCATCTGATCGTAAAACATCTTCAGACACTCCACTTGCACGTCTGTCCGGGGAAATCCGTCCAGCACCGCACTATCGCGAAATTCAAGCTTCAGAAGCTCGTAAAGAAGTAAGCGGAGCACTTCCTCATCACCGACCATGCCGCCGCCTGCCTTGATCTTTTTCGCCTCAGGCGAATCCAGAAGCTGGCTGATCACGATAGGTTGCGCCGTAATCCCCCTCACCTTCCGGATGAAATCCGTGTTCGTCCCCTTACCCGATCCGGGGGCACCGCCCAGCAGGATCAGCTCCTTCGGAAAATGCAGTTCCTCGCGACCGATGGAGTCTTCCATCCCTTTCCACACTCGGTTAAAAATCAACTGGGCGTCCTTGATCTCAAGGTCTGCTGGGAGGGCGGCGGGCGTCTTCTGGTTCACTGTCACCCGAGCAAAGAGCAACAGGCGCTCCGCGTCCAGTCTCGTGCGAAAATTTCGTCACGCAAACTCCATTGACCCTCAGCTTAACCAACACGGGGTCTGCACAACCTTCCCCTATGAAACTCTTTGCACTCCTCATCCCCATCCTAGCTGTCTCTTGCACCACCCTTCCCACCCCCTATACCCTGCAAGATAACGTCCATGGCTGTCAGTGCGCCTACTTGCGTAAAACTTCGATCAGTATCGTAGACAATCCATGTATCTCGTCCTTATTATCAACACTCACTGCAGCAGCCTTCCGGGCGTATTCCAAAGCGGCTTTTTTCTTATCAAGCTTCGCCTGACAGACTGCGAACCAGTATAGCGACCGCGCGTATTTGCCAGCAGGGGTATTCTCCAGCTTCTCAAAAGCCTCAACAGCCTCTGTTCCCCACTTCTCCGCAAGCTCCCAGTCCTTGCTCCTGCCGGCTGCCAGTTGTGCATATTGGAGGGCATTGAGAGTCGATATATCATCCATTCCCAGCACACGCTTTCTTAGTAGGAAACATTCCTCCGCGTAGCTGAAGGCCAGTTCGCTCTTCCCGGTTTTCAGCAGCGCTAAGGCCACCCTCTCCTGGGAGATCGAGACCTTGATGGAGTCACTCCCCAGCACCTGGATCTGCGTGGCGATCAGCTCCCCCATCAACTCTAGGAAGCTATCGGTCTGCTTCCTCTTATCCAGCGCGATCGATAGCCCCTGCATCGCGTTGATTGTATCCAGTTGGTTCTTACCCACCGTACGTATCCTAGCCTCCATCAGCTCGCGATACAGCTCCTCCGCCTCCCCATAGTGCCCATACTTGATCAGTCTCGCTCCGAGCAAACTGGAATACGCCAGTGCCCCCCGTCATCCGGACCGAGCACCTCCCTGGCTACCTGTGCTGCCTTTCGGAAAAATCTCATCGCGGACCTCGTATCCCCCTGCCCCTCGTAGATAAAGCCTAGGCCGATCTGGCAACCAAGTGTATCCTTATCCCCCTCTCCAAGCGTCTCGCTGGAGATCCACATCACGTCCAGCAAGATACTCGCAGCCTCCTGGAATTTCCGTTGCCTATCGTAGGAATAGGCGAGAGCCCATCTCGCGCGAAGCGTCCGCCTAGCCTTCTCCCCATGCAGCTTTTTCGTTATGGTGATCACCCGCTTTAACAGCGCATCAGACTCATCGAAGTTCCCCGCACCACCATGGAACCCTGCCAGCGCCGTCGCAGCCTTGAGGCTATCCTCCGCATCTGTTCCCAGATCCCTGTCCCTCGCATCCAGCACCTGTGTGCCCAGCTTGATCGCCGAAGAACCGTCACCGGCCAAGCTTCTCATATTTGCCAGCATAGCCATCAGCTGCCAGAACTTTTAGGAAGCCCCGCTCCTTGCCATCGCCCTCCCGGCGCAGATCTCCCGCCAGCGGCTCCACCGGATAGCGCATGGATGGAGGGAAACACTCCGTCACCACATCACCGGAGTTCGGCTCCCCCTCCAAAATCAGTGCCAACACATTTCCCTCACGCCCCATTCCCATGAAGGTCGCGATCTCCTTGTCCACCCACTCGGATTGCGCCGAGTTCGGAGAGCAGAGCACGATCAGAAAACGGCTCTCCACAAGCGCCTTTTCGATCGCAGGCCCAAGACTAGAAGACACGCTCAGTTCGTCCCGATCGCGGAATACCGGCCTTAGGTTCTTCGGCAGCTTCGTCCCATCCGCCAACTCCAGCCCCACGAAATCCTTCGGCAGCCCGTAACCTTCCAACCTCTTGCGCAGCCACTCCCCCCACTTCCTATCCCGCGATGAATACGAGATAAACGCCCAATACTTGTATTCGTCCTGCTCTTCCATCACTCACCCACACCCTCCGGGAAATCCAAGGAACCCTCAATGCTATTCTGGCAGATGACCCTAGTTGCGACACGAGTGGCGGCATTTCACCACCTAGAAACCAAAGCAGCGATTTCATCGATTCTCTCTATTTATCAGAATACTCCTCCCTCCTTTGTCCTTAAACGTCTCTCTTGCCACGGCGGAGAATCAGCGTAGTCTCTGTCCCAAGACCGCCGGAAAGAGAACACGAACACGTCCTCTCGGACAGCGAGTCACCAATTTTATTCTCTTATATATGCGCGAACAGATTCTCGAACTACTCCGGACAAACACGGACAAACCATTTTCCAAAACCCAAATTGCGAAGCAGCTAGATATCCCCGGCGACCGCAAAGGCGAGTTTGGCGGAATACTCAGCGATCTGGAAGAGGGGAAACTCATCCACATCGGCGCGAAGAACCTCTACTCGATCAAGACGAAGGTAGAGAAGCCCGAGGTCAAAAAGGCCGGAGCTAAGAAAGCTGCTACCAGCTCCACTTCTCCAAAGAATTCGCTCACAGGCTCAATCAAATTCCTGCCGAACGGCCACGCTTTTTTCTACCCCATCATCGGTGATGAGGCGAATGAGGAATCAGGAATCGACTTCACCCTCCACTCCCGCATTTTCATCCCGCGCGACAAAACCGAGACCGCCCTCGATGGCGACATGGTGCGCATCTCCGCCCAGGCTCCGACTTCCAAACCCCGCCAGCGTGGTTCGGCTCCTGACGACATGGAAATGCGCGGAAAGGTGCTAGAAGTCCTTTCCCGCCGCTCTGGCCGCATCGTGGGTATTTTTCGGTCCAAGAAAAGTTACAAGTATGTCGAGACAGACGACAAAGCGCTCGAAGGTCGCATCAACATCATCGGGGACACCACGGCCGAGCCGGGTCAGACGGTGGTGGTGGATCTGGAAAGCTGGGAGAACCCGAACTCCGATCCGACGGGTCGCGTGATCGAGGTACTTGGCTGGCCGGGTGATGCTGGGGTGGATATTCTATCCACCATCGCCCGCTACGGACTGCGCACCTCCTTCCCAGAAGACGTGCTCATCGAAGCCCGCGCCGTGCCAGAGGAACCAGACGCGGAAGAAATCGCACGCCGCAAGGATCACCGCAAGAAACTCATCATCACCATCGACCCCGCAACCGCGAAGGATCACGACGATGCCATCTACATCGCCAAGACCAAGTCTGGCGGCTGGCTGCTTGAGGTGCATATCGCTGACGTTTCCCACTACGTAAAACCCGGCTCGCCTATGGATAAGGAAGCAGTCGAGCGCGGTAACTCCACCTACCTAGTAGATCGCGTGCTGCCGATGCTACCGACAGAACTTTCCAACGGAATCTGCTCGCTGAAGCCAGATGTAGATCGACTGACCAAATGCGCGGTGATCGAGATCGATAAGGCCGGGCACGTGGTGAATACGAAATTCATCGATGCGGTAATCCACTCCCGCGCCAAGCTTTCCTACGAACAGGCGCAGGCCATCCTCGAAGGCAAGCCCGCACCGAAAGGATCGGATCCGACACTTTCCGGCTCCGTGAAAGAGGCATGGAAGATGGCTTCCCTGCTCCGCAAGAATCGCTTCGCAAACGGCGCGCTCGATCTAGAAATGACCGAGATCAAAGTTACGCTTGATGAAGATGGCCGTGCCTGTGATGCGCACACCGTCGTCCACACGGAGTCCCACCAACTTGTCGAGGAATGCATGCTTATCGCAAACCAAGCGGTTGCGAAAATCTTGCGGGAGCGCTCAAAACCTTCCCTTTTCCGCATCCACGAAGATCCCGATCCATCCCGACTCGATGACTACTCGGAGAGCGCCAAGCAATACGGCTACCAACCCGGCGATCTCAGTAATCGCTCCCACATTCAAGCGCTTCTCGATTCCGCAAAGGGCTCCCCGGAAGAGCATCAGATCAAGCTCGGCCTATTGAAATCTCTCAAGCGCGCCGCCTACTCCGCCGAACCGCTGGGCCACTACGGTCTTGCGAAAACCGACTACACCCACTTCACCTCGCCGATCCGTAGATACGCGGATCTCATCGTCCACCGCTCGCTGCAGAAGTTCTTGGAAAATGCTCCGAAGAGCCCGGATCGCACGCCTTCACAAGCTGATCTCCGCGATATTGCCCGCCACATTTCTGATAGCGAACGCACTTCCTCCGAAGCCGAAAGCGAGACGAAACAGATCAAGCTCCTCGAATACCTAGAGCTGCTCTCCCTCTCCGATCAATCCAAGAATGCAGGCGAAGAAAAGACTTTCGACGGAGTAATCACCGACGTCCGCCAGATGGGTCTCATGGTCGAAATTCCGGACATGGGAGTAAGAGGTGTCGTGAAACGCGAAGACCTACCCCGCCCCGGCAACTGGCGCTTCGAAGGTCACAACTCAGCCTGGACATCCTCCGACGGTCGCCGCCTCGCGATGGGTATGAAACTTCCTCTCAGCATCGTGGCAATCGATAAGGTCAAACGTTTCGTGGACTTCGCCGTAGCGGGTGCCCCGACGACGACTGGCATCAAGCCATCCGGAAAATCCCCCGCTCCACGTAGAGCCGTAAAATCGAATGTGCGCGGTGGAAAGAAGCCGACTTCGAAGGCCGCTGCAAAATCAGGTCCGCAGAAAAAAACCACCCGCCCGGCCAAAGGCGGAACCAGAAAGAGAAGATAACCAAGGTGGGGCTGCATTCTGCTGCCCAGCAACCCAAGCACCCTTCTCGAGCCATTACCTCCATTCTTCTCCGGCGCTCAGAGAGACCCCGCTCCTTGACTATGAGAACCCTGATCCTTCTCCTCGCCCTCGCCTCCCCGCTCATCGCACAAGGGCAGAAATACAAAATCACCGCCCGCGCCTCCGAGATCGATTCGCGGACGAAAGAATACCCAGAGATCGGCTACGTCTTCTCCAAGAAAGGCAAACCCAGCGATAACCAACTCGCGATGGTCGATACCTCTGTGCCTTCCTCGGGTCGACTGGTGATCTGGCTGATGGCTCCGCCGCAGGCGCTTTTCGAGAGGATGAATTCCTACGGCCACAACGCGATCCAAGTTACCTACCCACGCGAGTGGTTTGGCCAGATGGACAAGCTCCGCAAGGAAGGTGACGACGACCATTTCGGGGGTATCCGTCTGGAAGCAGCGACTGGTGAAGACCACACCAAACTGATCGATATCGCTAAGCCCGATGGCCTGATGGAACGCTCCTACCAATTCGTCAAATACCTCGATAAGAAAAATCCTGAAGGAAACGGGAAGCAGTTCCTTTCTAGCAATAGCAAAGATCTCGATTGGGAAAAGGTAATCCTATCCGGTGCCTCCCACGGCTCCACCACATCCGCCCGCTTGGCGAAAGATATCAAAGTCGCCCGCGTGGTGATGCTCTCGGGGCCACGCGACCAAACGGAGAAATGGCAGGCAGGCCGTTCGGCAACTCCCGAGGAACGCTTCTTCGGCTTTACCCATACCCTCGATTCCGGTTGGCCCGGCCACCACTACTGCCGCTCATGGTTGATGCTGGATCTCCACGACTTCGGTTCCATCGTCAATGTCGATGATTCAAAACCGCCCTACGAAAACACCCGCCTCCTGATCACCAGCACGGATGTCGGAGGCAACGCCGGAAAAGCCCACGGCGCCTCCACTCCAGGCCGCAACTCACCGAAAAACAAGGACGGGAAATTTCTCTACGAGGATGTCTGGAAATATCTCTACACCCACCCAGTCGATAAGGTAGGCAAGAAAGTCCGCCCCAAGGAAAGATGCCGCGGCGACTTCAAACGGTAGCCGGAGTGAAGTCCTCCAGAACGCCACTCCGTTACTAACGCGATTTCGCATCTTCCTCAATCCACTCCCATAGCGTGGTGAGGCTCTTGGCAACCTCTTGCTTGTTGGCGACTAGATCACCGCCTGCAGAAGCCTTCCCAAAGAGGTAAAATTTGATCTTCGGCTCAGTGCCGGAGGGGCGGACGGCGAAGGAACGACCGTCAGCGAGATCGAAGAAGAGCATCTTTTCCTTCGGCAGCAGATCGCCTTCCTGATCGTAGATATCCTGTGAGAAAAAATCGCGGAAGCGGGTAACTTCAGAGCCATCAATTTCCTCGGGCGGGTTGTTCGCATAAGAGGAGGCAAGTTCCTGAATTTTGGCGGCACCGTCAGCACCTTCCATCGTCAGAGCCTTACCGATTTCAAGAAAGTATCCGAACTCGGTGAAGAGATCGTCGAGCAGTCCGGTGAGGGTTTTCCCGACCGACTTCGCATATGCGGCGACTTCCGCGAACATGAGGGTCGCGCCGTTCGCATCCTTGTCGCGCACTGCATCGGAGCCGAGGTAACCGTAGCTTTCCTCCCCGCCAAAGACAAAGAAGCGGGAGAACTCGAGACGGAGTTTACGCGTCTGCTCCTGGGATAGGGAGCGGTAGTCGCCCTTCTTATCCGCCGGGATCGCGTCCTCGTATTTCTTAAGCTTCGCCGCGATGTATTTGAAGCCAGTGAGGGTATCGACCACGGAGACGCCGAAGGAATTCGCGATAGCGCTTTGCAGCTCGGTGGTGACGAAGGTTTTCACCAAGACGCCACGGGTGCGATTTGAATTGGTAAGCCAGCCCAGATCGAAGCAGGCTTTCAATCGATACCATGCCATCAGCGAGCCAATCTGATTCCCTGTTAGAAGAACCATCTTTCCTTCCGTATCGCGCACGGCAACACCCATGCGGTCAGCATCAGGATCGGTGCCTACGACAAGATCCGCGTTCGCTTGGTCGGCGAGCTTGATCGCCATTGCGAGTGCCGGCCCGTTCTCGGGGTTTGGTGAATCGACGGTGGGGAAACGACCATCCTGGATATCTTGTTCGGGGACGGTCAGAACATCGAAGCCGAGACCGCGAAGCATCGGGACATTGATGTGCCCGCCGGTGCCGTGGAGATTGGTGAATACGATTTTAACCGGGGATTTCTCCAGAAGATCGGGCTGGAGGAGGAGAGTTTTGAGAAGTTCGATGTATTCCTTGTCGAAGTCCTCGCCGAGGGTTTTTACCTCGCCTCTATCATCGTCGGATACCGGGTCGTAGCGCTCGCTGGTGATCGCATTCACTTCCTTGATAATCGCGCTGGCGTGTGGCTCGACGATCTGGCCGCCGTCATTGAAGTATGCTTTGAAGCCGCAGTCATGTGCCGGGTTGTGGCTGGCAGTAATGACCACACCTCCATCGCAGCGGAGCTGGCGGACGGCGAAGGAAAGCTGCGGGGTCGAGCGTGGGCCTTCGAAAACATAGGCATCGCAGCCGAGATCGCCGCAGATGCGCGCGCAGAAATCGGCAAAGTTTTTCGAGAAATGGCGGGTGTCGTGTGCGAAGGCTAAGGACGGCTTTCCCCCCTCCCCCTTGAAAGTTTTAACGTATGCGATCAGGCCACGGACAGCACGGGAGACGTTGTAATAGTTCATCGTCGCAGTACCGATGCATGGAAACTCGGGCCTATCATTGGGGCCGCTTGCGCCTTGCTCGGTATTGGTCACGTTGCGCCCGATGGTGCGGCCGCGCAGGCCACCAGTTCCGAAAGCGAGGGTTTTGAAGAAACGGTCGTTGAGCTCTGCGAAGTTTTCCTGCTCTACGAGTTCCTTGACGGAGTTTATCGGGAGGGCGCTAGAAGCACCGCCGAGGAGGGCGTCGATATTGCCTTTCGCGGATTCAATGAGTTTGCCGGAGGCCACGGCAATAGCGAGTTTTTCAGGGAGATCATTCATGAATGTTTTTTTGAAATCATTTTCGGAACTAGCAGACCGTACTTAGGGCTAAACAGGTAGGCTAAAATAAACAGAATCCCCAAAAGGATCACAATTGCCGGACCGGGCGAGATTCCGAGTGGACTGGAGAGGATGACTGCGGCCACGGAGCCGAGTCCGCCTATCAGGCCGCCGCCCCAAAAAAGTGCTGAAGTTTTATCAGTGAGAAGTGAAACAGTCGCCGCCGGAGTAACGAGGAGCCCAACGGAGAGGACGCAGCCAACTGCCTGAAGCGAAGCGACGAGCGCGAGGACTAGCATGCCGAAAATGAGGTATTGCATCAGGCGGGTCGGCACGCCTTGCGCTGCAGCGACGTTTGGCTCGAAGAGTGTGACAAGGAGCGGGCGCATTAAGAGATTCGTGACTAGTAGAATCACGGAGCCGATGGAAAACGCGATCCAGAGATCCGTATTCCCCACCGCTAGGATATCGCCGAAAAGCCAGTGCTCCAGCTCGGTGCGAGTTTCAAGCTTCGGCAGGATCGCGACACCCGCCGCGAAAGCAGCTGTATATAATACAGCTAGTGAAGTCCCCTCGGCCACGCGTTTCCCACGAGAGACAGCTACCGACCCGAGACCGACGAGTAGCGCAGCGAACATCGCTCCGAAAAACGCGTTCCACTGCGAGAGCACACCGGTGACCAGTATCCCCAGCGCGATCCCCGGCAGCATGGTGTGCGAGAGTGCGGAGACGGAGAGCGCGTTTTTGCGCAGAACCACGAAGCCGCTGAAGAAACCATTAGTGAAACCAATAAACGCCGCCGCAGCTAGGGTGCGTTGGTAAAAGGGGCTGCTGAGTAGTTCCTGGATCATGGGTCAGGCGGGCATTGCGAAAGTTTCTAAGATCAGCTCGGGCGTGAGCTGATCTACCGAGCCGAAGGCGACTTGCTGGGTATTGAGCACCAGCACCTCGTCGAATAGCGCCGGAACTGTTGCCATGTCATGGTGGGAGGCAATCACCAGCCTACCCTCTTCCGCAAGCTTCGCGAGAAGATCGCCTAGCAAAAGGGCCGCGTTTCGGTCGAGACCGGTGAAAGGCTCATCCAGCAAAAGCACATGCGCCTCCTGAGCCAGCGCACGGGCTAAAAAAGCGCGCTGCTGTTGCCCGCCGGAAAGCTCGCGAATCTGCCTATCTTGAAGATCTCCGAGGTTCAGCGATTCCAATGCAGTATCCACCGCTGCCGTATCCTCTTTTGAAAATTTCCTCCACCAGCCCGTCTGCGGATAGCGCCCCATCTCCACCAGCCCACGCACCGTGATCGGGAAAGACCAATCGATCTCCTCCCGCTGCGGCAGGTAGGCGAACTCGCGTGACCATTTCTTCACGGAAGTCCCCCTCCAGCGAATCTCCCCAGCAGATTTCGGAACCAGCCCGGCGATGGCTTTGAGCAAAGTCGACTTCCCAGCACCGTTCGGCCCGATCAGCGCGACCCGGTTCCCGCAGGAAGTCGCCATCTGCACGCGATCCAGCGCAACGATATCCCGGTAGGTCACGGATACCCCGTCTATCACCAGCTCATGGTGATGGGTGTGGTGCGCGCAGCAATCGTGGCTGGCATGTTCCGTTTCCTCTTTCAAAATGGTAGCTCTATAAAATCATCAATGTCGCCCGGCGCATCGAACACATGGGTGAAAGTTTCCTTCCCAGGTGCCTCAACCACCAGCTTCGCGAAGCGGTGTGCATCCCCCTCAGTTTTCCAGCTTACTAGAACGAAAAGCAACGCAGCCTCCCCATCGATCGCCACCTCTCCCGAGTATTTCCCGCTAGACGTTTCCTTGAAAACTATAGCCCCGGCAACGCCTTCTACAGCCACCTTTACTGCTTCCCCAGAAAGCGTCAGAAACACCTTCGCCACGATGGCATTCACAGGTGCGGAAATGGCACCCTCATCCGGCGCATTACCGGCCTCCAGCTTAGGCGCAGCAGTCAGGCGCACGAAAATAAATCCCGAGGTGACAATCACCACGAGAATCAAAAATGTCCGCAATAGTGGGGAACCCCTCACGTAACTAATATGCAGTAGTGAATTCCCACTTGCAAGTGCCGTGGTGAGGAAATCCGCTCCTAGCTCCTAGCTCCTAGCTCCTAGCTCCTAGCTCCTAGCTCCTA
>TARA_B110000037_G_scaffold34201_1_pt1 | contig 17326 bp, 16 predicted proteins | sample TARA_B110000037 | Tara Oceans TARA_B110000037 (sample SAMEA4397196) | marine metagenome | biome: Polar Biome; feature: [MIX] marine epipelagic wind mixed layer (ENVO:01000061); material: water (ENVO:00002006), including particulate matter (ENVO:01000060) such as... | depth 10-100 m
ATATTATAAATTTTGCGTTAAGAAAGTGTAAACTTATATGATGAAAAAAACAACAATATTAGTATTAATGTTATCAACAATGGTGTTTTCACAAGAACAAATTGTTAAAGAGTTAGGAACATTTACTGAGTTAAAAGTATTCAATGGGCTGCTTATAAAAGTAGAAAAATCTGATAATGCAAGAGTTGTAATTACGGGTATAAAAAGAGGCGATGTTGTTGTAAAAAACATCAATGGAATTGTTAAAATATCAATGAAATTGACGGAAGCTTTTTCTTCCGATGAAGTATCGGTGCAGTTGTATTATGCTGACAAAATTTCCATAATTGATGGAAATGAGGGAGCCATAATACAGGTTAAAGAAGTTTTCAAGCAGCAAAGTGTAGAACTTAGAGCGCAAGAAGGTGCTGAAATTAAGATTCGTTTAAAAGTAAAATATTTAATTGCTAAAGCAGTTTCTGGTGGAAGAATTACACCAAAAGGAAGGGCAACGAATCAAAATTTGGAATTAAGTACTGGTGGCAGTTATATGGGATATAATTTAGAGACAGATCAAAGCTATGTTTCAGCATCTTCAGGATCTGTTGCACAAGTATTTGTAAACGAGATTTTGAATGCTAAAGTAAGTCTTGGAGGTTCTATTTATTACAAGGGAGATCCTACGGATATAATCACGAAAAAAATAATTGGTGGAACTATTAAGTCTAAAGATTAATTATTTCTATATTTGTAATCTAATTTTGAGATAGATGAACACATTGAACATATTTTTAATGGTGAGCGGACCACAAATCGCAATTATTGTAGTAGTAGTTTTATTACTGTTTGGAGGTAAAAAAATTCCAGAATTAATGCGTGGATTGGGTAGCGGAATTAAAGAATTTAAAAACGCTTCTAAAGAAGAAGACAAAGAAGAAGACAAAGAAGTTGGCAAAGAAAAAATTGACAGGGAAAAAAGTTAATTGGCCACGTTAAATATACGGAAAAGCCTGCTAAATTTTGTTAGCGGGCTTTTTCAATTTAGATATAGAAGTTATTCCTTCTTATTTTTGACAGAGGATTTATTAATTTTATTGGCAGCAACCAAACTTGTAACCATATCATTTAACATACTACTTGCAGCATTTGGGTTATTAGGCAATAAAATTAAATTGGAATTGGTACTAGACCCAATACTTTGTAAAGTATCATAATGTTGCGTAATTACAATTAGTGCTGAAGCTTCTTGACTATTTATCCCAGCACTATTTAAAACGTCAACACTTTCTTCCAATCCTCGGGCTATTTCACGCCGTTGGTCTGCAATACCTCTACCTTGTAATCGTTTACTCTCTGCTTCAGCCTTAGCGCGCTCTACAATAAGAATACGCTCTGCATCGCCCTCGTGTTGCGCAGCAATTTTTTCACGTTCAGCTGCGTTGATACGATTCATCGCAATTTTTACATTTTCATCTGGATCAATATCCGTAACCAAAGCCTTTATAATATCATAACCATAGTCTAACATTGCTTGTTTTAAATCACGTTTAATTGCTAAAGCAATTTCTTCCTTCTTTTCAAATACATCATCTAAAATCATTTTTGGAACTTCTGCACGTACTACGTCAAAAATAAATGCGGTAATCTGTTCGTGAGGGTTTTGAAGTTTGTAGAAGGCATCATAGACGTGGTCTTTACTAATTACAAATTGCACGGAGATTTTTAATTGTACAAACACGTCATCTTTTGTTTTTGTTTCAACAATAACGTCTAATTGTTGTATTTTTAAACTGATTCTACCGGCAGTTCTATCCACCAATGGAATCTTAATATTTAGTCCAGCCTGACGAATACTTTGAAATTTACCAAAGCGTTCAATGATAACTGAAGTTTGTTGCCTAACAATGAATAATGCAGTGACGGCAATAATTAGAATCGGAAGAATCCATAATAAAGTGAAATTCATATTTTTTTTATTAAAATTAGTGAGGTTTTAAGATACACATAAATTTAGTTTGTCACAACTATTAAATGCATATGGTATAATTTGTATTGAATAATTTATTTTTGACGATTATAATTAAATAAAAATGTTCTTATGATGAAAAAAAAATATAAAAAGGTTAAAGATTCTGAAATTACCTTGACAGAATTAATGCTCCCATCACATTCTAATTTTAGCGGCAAAATTCATGGAGGATTCATATTATCTCTTATGGATAAAGCCGCGTTTTCATCCGCTTCAAAGTTTTCTGGACAATATTGTGTAACAGCTTCCGTAAATAGAGTGGACTTTTTGTCTCCCATAGAAGTAGGGGAGTTGGTAACACTAAAATCGAGAATTAATTATATAGGAAATTCGTCTATGGTTGTTGGTATTCGTGTTGAATCTCAAAATATTAGAACTGGTGTAGTTAAGCATTGTAATTCGTCTTATTTTACTATGATTGCAAAAGATACGACTGGAAAAATAGTAAAAGTTCCAGGTTTGATTATTGAAAATAAGGATCAATTACGTCGCTATATGCGATCTATAAAACATATTGAAATGCGTAATGAACGTAAAAACGAGTTTAGTGAAAAGAATTTTATACCTGATAATTATGAGGAAATTCTAAAAGGATATAATGTGAAGTTAACATTGTAAATTATCAAGTAAAGAATCTTAGATTAGTTACTTGATAATTTCTTCGGATTTGAAGAGTAGTTCAATTTATAATGTTTTAATGGCTTTTTCTAAACGGTTGATAGTTTCTTCTTTACCAATCATTTCGGCAATGTCAAATAAATGAGGTCCACTCATGGCGCCAACCAATGCCAATCTAAAGGGAGGCATCACTTTTCCAAATCCTAGTTCTTTTTCTGTGAGCCAAGCTTTAACAACATTTTCAATACTTTTGGAAGTGTAATCGTCCATAGATGTCAGAACGTCAATTAAAGAATTTATAAGGCCGGGGGTTTCTTCCTTCCATTGTTTCTTGGACGCTTTTGCATCATAAGAAGTAGGCGCTTGAAAGAAGAAGTGGCTCAAACTCCAAAAATCTGAAACAAAAGTGGCCCGTTCTTTTATAAGAGTCACAACTTTAGTTACATAGTTTTTGTCACTCAAATGAGAAATCGATGGAGTGATCTTATTAGTAGAATTGGATTGCGTCATTTTATCCGCAAGGATAGGTAAATATAATGTTGCCAATTCTTCATTGGGCTTTAATTGTAGATATTGCTGATTATACCACTTCGTCTTAGCCGGATCAAAGCGTGCACCGGCTTTATTCACACGGCTTAAATCAAAGTCTTTAACTAATTCATCAAGACTAAAAATTTCTTGTTCGGTTCCTGGATTCCATCCTAAGAATGCTAAGAAATTTACAACGCTTTCAGAAAAATATCCATCTTCTTTAAATCCTCTTGATATTTCTTGCGTTTGATTGTTGGCATAAGATAAAGGAAATACAGGAAACCCTAATTTATCACCATCACGTTTCGATAATTTTCCTTTACCTGTTGGCTTTAAAATTAATGGTAAATGGACAAATTCGGGCGCCTTCCATCCAAACGCATTATATAATGCAATATGCAATGGAATAGAGGGCAACCATTCTTCACCGCGAATTACATGTGAGATTTCCATAAAGTGATCGTCTACAATATTTGCTAAATGATAGGTTGGCATTCCGTCAGATTTGAATAAAATTTTATCATCCAAAATGTCCTTTTTAAAAGAAACATACCCACGAATAAGATCTGTAGTTCCTATCGTGATATTTTCTCCATCTTCTGGATTGTGCATTTTAAATCGAACAACGTATTTATCCCCCTTATCAATACGTGTTTGAACTTCTTCTTTAGATAGAACTAAGGAATTTGTTAAACGCCCTTTTTCTCTATTGTGCCAATTGTAAATAAAAGTCTTGCCTTTTTCTTCGTGACTTTTACGTTCATGATCTAAAGCATCTGAAGTATCGAAAGCATAATATGCATTTCCAGAATTGATTAATTCGTTGGCATACTTTTTATAGAGATGTTTTCTTTCTGATTGACGATAAGGTCCAAATTTCTCATTCTTTCCAATAGTTTCATCAGGAGGAATACCGCACCAACTAAGTGCATCGAAAATATATTTTTCGGCATTAGCTACCTGCCTATTTTGATCTGTATCCTCAATTCTTAAAATAAAAGTTCCGTTATTTTTTTTGGCGAATAAATAATTAAATAAGGCGGTTCTTACACCTCCGATATGTAAAGGTCCTGTAGGACTGGGAGCAAAGCGAACACGTACGTTTGACATCTCTTAATTTTTTTGTTAAAATAAAGTGCAAAGATACTACTTGGCAATGGAAATTGTATTTTTATAGATTAATAAATGAAGAACTTTGATCACATACATGTAAAGCTTCAATATTTCATAAAGAAATACTATGTAAATGAACTGATAAAAGGTCTAATATTGTTTAGTGCCTTTGGGTTTCTTTATTTTATTTTAACGCTATTTATAGAGTACTTTTTTTGGTTGAAGCCTTTGGCGAGAACAATCTTATTTTGGATATTTATTTTGGTTGAATTGTTATTGTTTGTTCGTTTTATAGTAATTCCATCATTCAAATTAATGGGAATTCAAAAAGGGATTAGTTTGGAAGAAGCCTCCCGTTTAATAGGAAAACATTTTATCGAAATTGATGATAAATTGCTTAACGTTTTACAATTACATAAAAGTTCGGAGTCATCTGAATTACTATTGGCGAGTATAGAACAAAAATCAATTAATTTAAAACGAGTTCCTTTTAAAAGGGCCATAAGTTTTCATACGAATATAAAGTATTTGAAGTTCGTGATTATTCCTCTAATTGTTTGGTTGGTGGTTTATATTTCTGGAAATAATGAATTGTTTTCAGCTAGTTATGATAGGTTTGTGCATCATTATGCGATTTATGAGCCGCCGGCACCATTTTTATTTTCTTTGAATAGCAGTCCATTACAAGTTTATGAAAATAAGAGTATGACTCTTGATATCTCTATACATGGTAAGTTTCTACCAGAAGAAGTTCAAATTAGTTATTTGGATCAAAATTATTATGTTAAAAATAGCGGAAATGGTCATTACGAATATACATTTTACAATGTAAAAGAATCATTGTCTTTTAGTTTTAATTCCAATGGAGTCAATTCAAGGGATTATTTTTTAGAAATGATTCCAACGCCTACAATCACTAGTTTTGAAATGCTTCTGGATTATCCGTTTTATACAAATAAAGAGGATGAGTTAATTAAAAATACGGGAAATGCTATCGTTCCAGAAGGAACGAATATTGTGTGGAATTTAAAAGGAAGGAATACGAAAACGATGAATTTCACGAAGGATTCTGTTTTACAATTTGCAGCTAAGACGGAATCGCTTTATGAATATAAAGAAATGGTTTTAAGAACGTTTGACTATGTGATCTCATCATCCAATAGTTTTTTAAAAGACTATGAATCAATGAGTTATACTATAAAAGTAGTAAAAGATGCTTTTCCAAAAATTGAAGTACGATCTAATATTGATTCTATAGCACGTGGAGCAGCAAATTTTTATGGTCAACTCTCAGATGACTATGGAATAAGTAGGTTGCAGTTGGTATACTATAATAGGGATGACACTGCTGATGTTCAAACGTGTTTAATTCCTGTTAACACTTCTAGTTTTGAAACGTTTTATTATGTTTTTCCCGCTAGTGTTGATTTGGAGGACGGTGTTGCGTATGAAATGTATTTTGAAGTTTTTGATAATGACGGTGTAATTGGCAGTAAATCGTCAAGAAGTAAAACCTTTAGTTATTACAACAGAACGGAAGACGAATTACAAGACAAATTATTAGAAGAGCATCAAGAAAATATTGATAAACTTCAGGAGTCGATGGAAGAGAATAAAAGCAATAAGATGGATATTGAGAATTTGCGAGAATCGTTGCGAAATAAGTCAAAAATGACCTGGAATGAACAAAAGCAGTTGGATAATTTTATACAGCGGCAAAAACAGTATGAACAGATGATGAAGAAACAAACGGAAGAACTATATCAAAATCTGGAAGAGCAACCCAATAGTAAGAATAAAGAACTTAATGATAAAAAGAGAGATATTCAACAACGAATTAAGGAAGCGAAGGAATTGTTAAAAGAAGAAAAGTTGTTTAAGGAATTACGAAAATTAGCGGAGAAATTAGATAAGGAGGAGCTAACAGAAAAGTTAAAGGAATTAGCTGAGACAAACAGACAAAATGATCGAAGTTTAGAAAGGTTGCTGGAATTAACAAAGCGATTTTATGTAGAGCAAAAATTAAATCAGATAAAGGAGAAAATTGATGAGTTATCAGAAGCGCAAAGTACGCTTTCTGAGAGTGACAAAAACTCTTCCGAAAAGCAAGAAAAACTAACGAAAATATTTAAATCGATAGAAGGGGAACTAGACAAATTAGGAAGGGACAATAATGAACTGAAAACACCTATGAGTTTGCCAGACACCAATAAAGAGGAGAAACAGATAAGTAAGGAAATGAATGAGGCAGAAGATCGGTTAACCGAATCTGAGAAAGACACCAATGAGCGTAAAGAAGGAAAAAAGGAAGCTGCAAAAATGAAGCAAAAGAGTGCGGCTAAAAAGTTGAAAGAGATGAGCCAAAAAATGGTGAGCGTGATGCAATCTATGTCTGGTCAGGCAATGGATGAAGATATAGAAATGTTACGGACAGTTTTAGAAAACCTCGTAGAATTTTCTTTTCAACAAGAAGATTTGATGCAAGATTTTTCGGAAATAACCAATGCACATCCGTCTTTCTCAAATAATTTAAAAAAGCAGCAAGTATTGAGAGAGTATTTTGAACATATCGATGACAGTTTATATACGTTATCATTACGTCAGCCAAAAATAGAAAGTGAGATTTTTAAGGATTTATCCAATGTTCATTATTATATGGAGGAAGCCTTGATCCATTTTGCTGATAATGTCGTAAACGTTGGTTTATCTGACCAGCAGTTTGTAATGACCTCGACAAATAATATTGCTTCGTTATTAAGTGAAATTTTAAGTGGGATGCAGAATGCTTCGGCTTCTATGGGAAAGGGAAAAGGTGATGGTGAGAAGTCATTTTCTTTACCAGATATAATAAAAAAGCAAGGAGATGCGATTGAAAAGCTGGAAGAAGGAATGAAGAAGAACGCCGTGCATAGAAAAAGTGGTAAAGAGGGAGAACGAGATGAGAAAGATGAAGAAGGTAAGGACGGAAAGAATGAGAAATCTTCAGGTGAAGGTGAAGAAATGAATGGTGATTTGTTTGAAATTTACAAACAACAGTTTGAATTACGAAGACAATTGGAAGATGGCTTGCAGAATAAATTAGGAGGCGAAGGGAAAAAGGCTGGGGAGAACGCGTTAAAACAAATGGAGGAACTTGAACAGGATTTATTGGAAAAGGGATTTACGAAAGAAACTTTGCAGGGTATGATTAATTTAAAATATGAGTTATTAATGTTAAAAGAGGCGGCATACCAAAAAGGAGTTGATGTTAAAAGGGAATCAAATAATAGTAATAGATACTATCCGAAACCTGTAATCAGAGATTTAAATAACGAGAAATTATGGTTCAATGAAAATGAAATTTTAAATAGGCAATCCCTACCTTTGCGCTCTAATTATAGGGAACGTGTTCAATTTTATTTTAAAGTAAATGATAGTATTCAATAAGGAGGTTGTATTTCAATTCCAAAACGAAGATTTTTTGGTGAAATGGATAGGTGAAGTAGTTGAAAAAGAGAACTATAGAGAGGGAGAGTTGAGTTTTATATTCTGCTCAGATGCTTTTTTGTTAGAAAAAAACATAGAGTTTCTAAAACATGATACGTTGACTGATATAATTAGTTTCGATTACACAATAGGTTCGTTGGTTTCTGGAGATATATTTATTTCTATCGAACGTGTGATCGAGAATGCAGCAGCGTTTAAAGTTTCATTCGAAGATGAATTGCATCGTGTAATGGTGCATGGGGTTTTACATTATTGTGGTTATAGGGACAAGGAAAGAGACGATAAAGAGTTAATGCGCTCAAAAGAAGATTATTACCTATCTTTGCGCCAATTTTAATTAATTTAGTTCCACGTGGAACATATTATGAGTATATATTCAACTACATATGACGTAATCGTCATCGGAGGCGGACATGCCGGAAGTGAAGCTGCTGCGGCAGCGGCTAATTTGGGCGCGCATACACTATTAATTACAATGAGTTTGCAAAATATTGCGCAGATGAGTTGTAATCCGGCAATGGGTGGAATTGCAAAAGGACAAATTGTTAGAGAGATTGACGCCTTAGGCGGTTATAGCGGTATTGTTACGGACAGGACTGCTATTCAGTTTAAGATGTTGAATATGTCGAAAGGTCCGGCGATGTGGAGTCCTCGAGCTCAAAGTGATCGAATGCGTTTTGCTGAAGAATGGAGACATCAATTAGAACAGATTGAAAATTTGGACATGTTCCAAGATTCTGTGAACTCGCTTTTGTTTGAAGGCAATAAAATTATTGGTGTCAAAACTGCATTGGGAATTGAAATAAAATCAAAAACAGTTGTTGTGACAGCGGGTACATTTTTGAACGGACTCATTCATATTGGCGAAAAAACTTTTGGTGGTGGTAGAGCTGGTGAAAGTGCCTCTACAGGAATTACTGAGGATTTAGTGCTAAGGGGATTTGAGTCTGGAAGAATGAAAACAGGAACGCCCCCAAGAGTCGATGCGAGATCTTTGGACTATTCTAAAATGATTGAACAACCAGGCGACGAGCATCCAGCAAAGTTTTCTTACTTAATGGAAATTGAGCCTTTGAAAGAACAGCGGTCTTGTTATATGACCTATACTTCTCAAGAGGTTCATGATTTATTGAGAATTGGTTTTGATAGATCTCCAATGTTTAATGGCAGGATTCAAAGTACAGGACCGAGATACTGTCCGTCCATCGAAGATAAGATTGATCGATTTGCGAGTAAGGATAGACATCAAATTTTTGTAGAACCTGAGGGATGGAATACAAATGAGATTTATGTAAATGGGTTTTCAACTTCTTTGCCAGATGACATTCAGGATATGGCATTACGTAAAGTTGCAGGTTTTGAAAATGTAAAATTTTTTAGATATGGTTACGCGATAGAATATGATTATTTTCCTCCAACACAATTAAAGCATTCGTTGGAAACAAAAATTATTGAAAATTTATTCTTTGCAGGTCAAATTAATGGAACAACAGGTTATGAAGAGGCAGGAGCGCAAGGGTTGATGGCGGGAATTAATGCCGCGTTAAAAACTCAAAATAAAGATCCTTTTGTGCTGCAGCGTAATGAAGCATATATTGGTGTTTTGATAGATGATTTAATTACTAAAGGTACAGATGAGCCATATCGAATGTTTACCTCGAGAGCGGAATATCGCACGTTGTTAAGACAAGATAATGCGGATTTAAGACTTACGGAAAAGGGCTTCAAACTTGGTTTAGCGAGTCAAGCGAGGTTAGATCGTGTAAGAGTGAAACAGGCGATGACCGATGCTTTTGTAAAGTTTTTGAACGACACAAGTATTCGACCCGAGGAGATAAATGACGTCTTAATATCGAAGGGAACGGCAGTGATTACACAGCCGTTGAAAATGATTCGTATAGCTTCTCGGCCACAAATTACTTTTGCAGATTTAGAAGCTGTTGCATCTTTTAGAGAATTTATAAGTGAGAACTCCATAGATGTTGAAGTTGCAGAACAAGCAGAAATTCTTATCAAATATTCGGGTTATATTAATAAGGAGAGGAACAATGCCGATAAGTTAAATCGCTTGGAAAACGTTAAGATTCCTGATGGTTTTGATTATGAAAAATTGCAAGCGGTATCTATAGAGGCAAAACAAAAACTGACTAAAATTCGTCCTGTTACAATTGCCCAAGCAAGTCGAATTAGCGGAGTTTCGCCGAGCGATGTTTCGGTCCTTTTAGTGTACATGGGGCGATAGGTTCCACGTGGAACGTAATCTTTATATATGAGAGAATTGTGTTTTAAACAAGGGAACCCCATTACTCTAATGATATTGGGTTCTTTGCCTTTAGTGTTTGGCCTAATTAATTATTCTGATTTGACGGTTTCGGTGATTGTACTTTCCCCATCTTTAGTTTTGTTAGGATATAGTGTTTCATATAAAACAACTAAAGAGTATTGTAATTACAATCGGTTAATTTTTTTCGGAATTGTTGTTTTTAAAAGAAGATTGGAGATTTTTTTCCTTAGGTATATTTCCTTTTATGCTTCAAGTTTTTTTAAACTTAATGATTGGGGACCTGTTTCTGCTTTAGGTACAAAAAGTAATTCGGATGGGTTTGTAATTAGAATATTTAATAAGGAAGATAGTTTTGCTATATATAGATCCAATAATTTGATCAGGACTCGTAAGTTGGCATTTGAATTAAGTGAATTGTTAGTTGTAGAATTGGTCGATAAAACGTTGGAATAATTTGAGAGTGAAATATTATTCTTTGAGCTTTTTAAGGAGATAGAATCCATGTTGAAGGTGTTTATATTATGAAATATTTTTTTGTTTTAGTGTTCATAAATTTATTTTTGCACAGTTGCATACCGGTTAAGAATGTATCGGAAATTGATGGGTATGAAATTATTGTAGGAAAACCGAAATCAAATAAAGAACGTAAGCGTTTCACAAAATTTAAGGTTTCTAATCAAGGAAATTATCCGATTATGGTTAAGTTTTTAAATTCAAAATTTGACGATGTTTTTGAGTTTGGAGGGAAGGTCTATGTAAGGTCTAAAATTGCGAATATTTCTAAAATTGATCAGGAATTAATTTTTTATTTTTCAAAAGATCAAGAAAAGTATCTTTCTCCTTTAAAAGGATTACAAAGAAAAGACTTGCCAAAATACGATCGTGGTTATGGTGCAGAAGGAGAATCTATACTTTTAAACGGTAAGGCTTATTTTTTTATGGAAGTAGTTGTAAAAGATGAGTTGAAGCTAGATTATTTATCTACGAAATCGATCAGGAGAAATGAAGTTATTGTTTATTTGCAAAATCTAATGGTAGAGTATACTAATTTTCAAAAGAACTATATGCAAATACAATGAGTAAAGAATTGTTTTTAAGATGTAAAGATCATTCGGTTTCTGGAGAGGAATTTGAATTGCTGTATGATATAGAATTAGATATGTTAATCACATCGCCTATTCCTGACATTTCCGAATTGGGTAAATATTACGAGAGCGGAGATTATATTTCGCATACAGATTCGAATGCTTCTTTTTTGGACAAACTTTACCAGGGGGTAAAAAGGTTTAGTATTCAGAAAAAAGTGAAGTTATTAAATTCATTTCTTTCAAAGACTTCAAAAAAGTTGACGGTATTAGATATTGGGAGTGGAACAGGAGATTTTTTGCTTGGATGTAAAAATAGTGGTTTCGAAGTTTTTGGTGTCGAACCAAATGTAAGAGCAAAAAGTTTGAGTGAGTCAAAATTAGATTCAATGATTTATACTGATATTTCTGAATTGGAAGAAGAGAAGTTTGATTGCATCACCATGTGGCACGTATTGGAACATATTCCTAATTTATCAGAATATGTTGTTCATTTAAAATCTTTGCTTAAAGAAGATGGAGTATTAATTGTCGCTGTTCCAAATTATAAAAGTTATGATGCTGTTTATTACGAAAAGTTTTGGGCAGCTTTCGATGTACCTAGACATCTTTCTCATTTTTCTATGAATGCCATTTCTAGATTGTTCTCAAATATAAATATGAAAGTTGATCACCAACTTCCAATGATATTTGATTCTTTTTATGTCGCGCTTTTAAGTGAAAAATATAAAACTGGAAAATCTAATTGGCGCAAAGCATTTTTTATTGGATTGCTTTCAAATTTGAAGGCGTGGCGTTCTGGTGAGTATTCCTCGTTGATTTATATTATTAAAAACAACTAATTCTTCTTTTAAAAGGTTATTAAGGCTGTTCTAGCGGTTATTAATATAATCTAGCGTGGGTTGTTAGGATAACTGCTAAAATCGTCTTTATTAGCGATGTTTAAAATAAATTTTTTATATACAAATGCATCTCAATATCAAAATAATCTATCATGCATTATTGTTGTGTTTTTATTTATATTCGCAACTTATAATTTCTAACAATAAAATAATTTTAAAAATGAAAAAACTATTAGTTTTAATCGTAATTACTGTTTTGGTAATGTCGTGTTCAAAAACAAAGATTGGGTATGTTGATGTTCAAGAAGTAATGAAAAATTATGAGGCTGCGCAAGCCATTGAAGTATCTCTAAAGATAGAGCAAGAAGCGATGAGCAAATCGTTGGATAGCCTTATGGGACCTTTTCAAGCAAAGGTTCAAGAGTTTTATAAGAATCAAGCGACGATGCCGGCCTCTAAAAGACAAGCGGCAGAACAGGCTCTTCAGCAAGAGAATCAACAATTACAACAACAGCAACAGCAGCTTCAACAATATTTACAACAAAAAGGAGCTTCTGAAATTCAGGCGTTGACTCAAAAAGTTGATAGCACTGTTGCCGATTATGCCGCTGAAAATAGTTATCAAATGATTTTGGCTACGCAAGGTACAGGTCAAGTAATGTATGGTGATGAAAGTTTAAATATTACCGAAATGGTCGTTGATATTTTGAATGCTTCTTTTGAGGCAGCGCCAGCGACTCCAGTAGTGGAATAGTATTCATGGAAATATTTTATAAAGCTCGTTGATCGCAACGGGCTTTTTTATTGTAATAAATACACACCCAAAACTGTGATAATAAAATAGACGGCGAGGGTCATTGCTCCGGCATAATCTTTGGCTAATCTTTGACCGATAAGCAAAAATATCAAGGATATAGCCGATAGTTGAGCTCCGAGTAAAGCAAATCCTTTAGATCCAGAGGTGCCTAAATAATAAACACCAATAATCATTAAAACACTCGCTAAAACTTCCATAACGAGTATAGTACCAAGTAAAATAGGAACCATATCTTTTAAAGGAGAATTTTTGAAATGACCTTTTATAAAAGATAAATTTCCTTTCCAATCTGTTATCTTATCAATGCCTGATTGTAAAAATGTAACGATTAGGAATAATAGAATTAATATTTCTGTTGGGTGATTATTAAATATTTCCATGAGTTATTCTTTAGTGTGTAAAAGACGGGTTAATTTTATAGATAGATCGAGTAAAATGATTTTAGGATTTCCATTTCTTTCTACATGATATATGGCATTGTTCAACTCTTCGTTGATAGCATTAATATTGTTTCCATGAACATAAGGGGCAAATTTTTCTAATTTAAAACCAGGAGTTTTTGTTTCTAAAAATGTTAATTGAGGCGCCTTGTAATTTATTAATAATGCTTGGCGGAAAAATTGTAAGCAATAATTTAAAAACCTTTTTTGCCTTTCTCTTCCCGTCTTCGCAATGGTTTCACTCCATTGAACAAGATCGTTTACAACCGCAGCATTACCTTTGGCTTTAAAAGCGCTGCGAATCCAAGTAACAAACCATTCTTCAAAAACAGTGTCAGAAGAATCATTATGTAGTAAGTGAATGGCATTGTTAAAATTCCCATCTACTTGATGTGAAATTTTTTTGGCGTCATTTTCGCTTGCATTTTCAGAAACAACTAATCCATTTGCAATATCTAATTCGCTTAATATAGGAAAGTGCAATACCTGACATCTCGAGCGAATAGTAGCGATAATTTGTTCTTCGTCCTCACAGATTAATATGAATACTGTTTTGTCAGGGGGCTCTTCAATAAGTTTCAACAATTTATTTGAAGAAGCAATATTCATTTTTTCAGCCATCCAAATAATCATTACTTTAAAACCTCCTTCATAGGATTTCAATTGCAATCTTTTAACAATAGATTCGGCTTCTTCAACACCAATATTCCCTTGTTTCTTTTCAACACCAATAGATTGTAACCAGTTAAATAAATTACCATACGGCTGCTCATTAACAAACGCCCTCCATTCGGTTAAATAAAGATCACTGATTGCGTGCTTTTTAATCCGATCGTTGGTCGTAACCGGAAAAGCGAAATGCATATCTGGGTGACTAAGTTTGTCACATTTAATAGTACAACTTTCGTCGTTCTCATTGTCTAGGCATATTAAATATTGGGCATATGCAATAGCCATTGGAAGTGTCCCCGAACCTTCTTTACCAACAAATAATTGTGCATGTGGAATTCTACCGTGGTTTGCAGATTGTTGCAAATGATTTTTAATATGCTCTTGCCCTAAAATATTTGAAAAACGCATCCGACAAATATAGGAAAATGGAATTAGCAAAAAGAATATAGAATCACTATCTTTGGCAACCAAAAATCAAGTAAACATAAGAATATGGCAACAATTAATGATTTCAATTTCGAAAATAAAAAGGCAATTATCAGAGTAGATTTTAATGTTCCTTTGGATGGAGAATTTAATATAACAGATACTACGAGAATTGAAGCGGCGAAGCCAACAATTATAAAAATATTAGAAGATGGCGGAAGTTGTGTTTTAATGTCTCACTTAGGAAGACCAAAAGGAGTCTCTCCAGAGTTTTCATTGAGTCATATATTGGAAACCGTAAGTAAAATTATAGGTGTTCAGGTAAAGTTTGTAAAAGATTGTATAGGGAGTGAAGCTGAGGAAGCAGTGGCTCAATTAAAGGCGGGAGAAATTTTGTTGTTAGAAAATTTACGTTTTTATGATGAAGAAACGAAAGGAGATGTAAAGTTTGCAGAGAGTTTGTCTAAGTTGGGAGATATTTATGTAAATGACGCCTTTGGAACAGCGCATAGAGCGCACGCATCTACAACAGTTATTGCGCAATTTTTTAAAGATAAAAAATGTTTTGGTTCTTTGCTCGCGAAAGAAATAGAAAGCATAAAAAAGGTGTTGGAGGACAGTCAAAAACCAGTTACAGCTATTTTGGGAGGATCAAAGGTATCTTCTAAAATTACTGTGATAGAAAATATTTTGGATAAAGTTGATCATTTGATTATTGGTGGAGGAATGAGTTTTACTTTTATCAAGGCTCAAGGCGGAAAAATAGGGAATTCTATTTGTGAAGATGATAAACTACAATTGGCTTTGAATATTTTGAAAGAAGCCGAAGAAAAAGGGGTTCAGGTGCATTTACCTTTAGATGTAGTAGCTGCCGATGATTTTAGTAATGATGCCAACACACAAATTGTAGATATTTTTAACATTCCTGATGGATGGGAAGGATTAGATGCTGGTTTAGAGGCAAGAAAAAAGTTTTATGACGTTGTAATGCAATCAAAAACAATTCTTTGGAATGGACCCTTGGGTGTTTTTGAAATGGAGAATTTTGCTAAAGGAACGATTGCTTTAGGGAACTCGATAGCAGAATCTACAGCAAATGGATGTTTTTCACTTGTTGGAGGAGGAGATTCTGTTGCAGCTGTTAAGCAATTTGGATTTGCAGATAAAGTGAGTTATGTTTCTACAGGTGGAGGTGCAATGCTAGAAATGTTAGAAGGAAAAGCATTACCAGGAATTGAGGCTATACTAAAATAGGTGTACTTTTAAATAAGATTACGAACCTCCTTTTGTATCAAAAAGAGGTTTTTTTATTTTGGTTTCAAATGATTACTTTTAATTTCTTAAATAAAAAAGACGAAGCATAACTATATAAAACGAGTATGCTCAAATTTTTTATTATCTAAGGGAATGATTAATAGTGAACCATACGTGACAAAATAAGAAGCAATAGATATAAACACATCAAACACCCATAACTAAAAGTTGATACCCAAGGGAATGGCTACTATGGATGAACCTTTTGACAGAATTAATAAATAGGATAGACACATGAAATACACAACACTTCCAACAACTGACATTAAAGTAAGTAAAATTTGTTTGGGTACCATGACCTGGGGAGAGCAGAATACAGAAAAAGAAGGTCATGAACAAATGGACTATGCCTTAGATCAAGGGGTTAATTTTTTCGATGTTGCAGAATTATATCCTGTACCTGCAAAGTCAGAAACATTTGGGGAAACAGAAAGAATTACAGGAACTTGGTTTCAAAAAACAGGCAATCGAGATAAGGTCATATTGGCGACTAAAATTGCAGGTTCTGGGGATTACACAAAACATATTAGAACAACAGGGTTTTCTAAAGAAGCAATTGCAGAAGCAATTGATGGAAGTTTGAAACGGTTACAAACAGATTATATAGACTTATACCAGTTACATTGGCCGAATAGGCCTGTAAATTGTTTTGGCGTTCGAGATTATCCATTACAAATGAATTCTCAAGGGGAAGATAATTTTGCTGAAGTTTTAGAAACATTAAATGGATATGTAAAGTCTGGAAAGATTCGACATATTGGATTGTCTAATGAAACTCCGTGGGGAATGATGAAGTATCTTGAAGCGGCTAAAACAAAAAACCTCCCAAGACCTGTTTCCATTCAAAATTCATATTCTTTAATTCATAGAGGATATGAAGTTGGAACATCGGAGGTATCTCTTCAAGAAAATATTGGGTTATTAGCTTATTCTCCCTTGGCGTTTGGGGTGTTAAGCGGAAAGTATTTGGATGCATCACCAGCAGATGCGCGTATGACTTTATATCCGAATTTTAGCCGATATAGCAGTCCGCAATGTGAAATTGCAGTAAGAAAATATTTAGAAATTGCTCAAAAAAACGGAATGTCTCTTGCCGAATTGTCGCTGGCATTTGTAAATCAATTATCATTTGTTACAAGTAACATTATTGGAGCTACGAAAATGAATCAGTTGAAAGAAAATATAGGGAGTATAGAGATTGAATTGTCAGATGAAATTATTGCTGAAGTTAATGCAGTTCATGCCGTTATTCCGAATCCCGCAGCATAGTGTATAGTGTCAGCAAAAAGTGAATCTTTAAAGGGTTAAGGCTAAGAGATATATTTAATTATGCTACTTCATATTATTAAGATGGTTAAATTTATAGGTTAATTTTTATGCTACGGATTTGTATTTATTACTTGGAGTTTTTTTCAATTTCGTATGTCTTCTTTCATTATTGATTCGGTTATTGCTAGATTGTTAACTGTAAAGTTTACGAAGGGGTGATGGATTCGGTCTATTAATTAATATTATTAGTTATTGTTGGTGGTGCAGTAGGTGGATGGTTATTTGGAACACTTGATATAAGTTTTATTGACGGTATTATTGGTGCTATACTAACGGGTTTCATTGGTGCTTCTTTAGTTTTATATATAGCTAGTGGACTACCTACTAAATTTGGGACTATTTTTTAAGCCACTTTTTTAGT
>TARA_B110000037_G_scaffold96183_1_pt1 | contig 17325 bp, 17 predicted proteins | sample TARA_B110000037 | Tara Oceans TARA_B110000037 (sample SAMEA4397196) | marine metagenome | biome: Polar Biome; feature: [MIX] marine epipelagic wind mixed layer (ENVO:01000061); material: water (ENVO:00002006), including particulate matter (ENVO:01000060) such as... | depth 10-100 m
TAAGTATTGAAGCATCAAATAATAATGGCGTACCTCATCTATCTTGCATAAGCTCTTCAAAAGAAGAAATTAGAAACATCTTAAGTGAATATAAGAGCTATGATATTAACCATTTAATTGCTCTAAGAGGAGATAACCCATCAGGAGCAATAAGTCATGGAGATTTTAAATATGCTAATGAGTTAATCTCTTTCATAAGAGAGGAAACAGGAGAATATTTCCATATTCAAGCCGGTGCATATCCTGAATATCACCCAGAAGCAGAGTCTGCAACTGATGATTTAAATAATTTTAAAAGAAAAATAGAGGCTGGAGCAAATTCAGCAATCACGCAGTTTTTTTTCAACGTGGATGCTTATTTTAAATTTATAGAGGAATGTCAGAAGAATTCTATTTCTGTACCTATTATTCCTGGCATTATGCCCATCTATAATATCAAGCAACTATCAAGATTTTCATCAAATTGTGGCGCAGAAATACCCAGATGGCTAAGGTTAAAGCTTGAAAGTTATGGTGATGATATTCAATCATTAAGAGATTACGGTGTTGATGTTATATCAGAACTATGTGAAACATTAGTTCAGTATGGTGTACCTGGGATTCATTTTTATACTTTAAATGAATCAAAAATTGTTTCAAAAATAATTAATAATATAAGTAATTAATGTAAAGTTAGTCGTTCTGTTTGATACAAAGAATCTTCAACAAAAAGATAGTCATTTTCTCGACCATTATTCCATAGTGCCATCATTACAATCCAGCGTACTTCATCAATATTAATTATGTTTTGATTAAGAGCCATTGCACGATCAATAATAATTTCACGTTCAATTGAATTTAAGACATTAGCTTGTTCGAGAAATAAAATAAAACCTAACCCATCAAGAGAAAACTTTTCTTTTTCTTTATCTGTAAAAATTCTTAACTTATCATTTAGTTTCAGTGAGTGAGATTGAGGTATTTTTTCTGACATTTCCTTCAGTTCTGTAAACCAGTCAAGAGCACTTTCAATATCTTTATTTTTAAATCCAGCGGCTTCAAGTTCTAAAGTCATATTAGCAAAGTCTAGATTATTTTTAGAACTTAGGTAGTTTTCAAACATATAGATAAGTAAATCAAACATGATAAATCCTTATTTTTTTTAAATTAATACCATCTAAATTATAAACTTTTACAATGAAAAAAAGAAAATCAACCTGTAAGCAGTATAATTAAATCTATTAAAATTATTTATGCGTCAATGAATTTAATTTAACAGTTAATAATTAATTAATCAACATAATATGACAATTTTGAACGTATTGAATTATCTAGTCCAATTTGTCAATAATGTTGATAGTATTAAAAAGTGTATTTGCTCGTGAAAATAACAAAATTAGAAATGATAAAAGAAATCAGAATTTAAAAAAGTAATGATAAACAAAAAACTAAAGATTGTTTTTGCCGGTACCCCAGAGTTTGCTGTACCAACATTAAGTGCTCTATTTTCAGAGGGGCATCAAATTGTATTAGTTCTTACTCAGCCAGACAGGAAAGCGGGTAGAGGAATGCATATTAAAATAAGCCCAATTAAACAAAAAGCTGAAAATTTTAGTATCCCTATTTTTCAACCAGATCAATTGAATAATGATGCTGTATTTAAAAAATTATTAGATCTTAATGCGGATATTTTGGTAGTGGCTGCATATGGCTTAATCATACCAAGCAAAATACTAGAGATTTTTAGTAAAGGCGCATATAACGTTCATGCTTCTCTTTTGCCAGCATGGAGAGGAGCTGCGCCAATTCAAAGAGCTATTGAAGCTGGTGACTCAAAGATTGGAGTTACTATTATGTCAGTCGCTCCAAAATTAGATACAGGAGATATGATTAGAAAAAAGTCAATCAATTTGGGTAAAGATACAAATACTGGTGAAATGACAAAGTATCTATCTAAATTAGGCGCTGAATTAATGGTTAATGTCGTTAATGATATTGCTATTAACAAGACTCTTGAATTAACTAAGCAAAATGAAAAAAAAGTAACTTATGCAAATAAAATTAAGAAATCTGAGGCAAAAGTAATATGGAAAGATGTAACATCTGAGCAGATAATGCATAAGGTAAATGCTTTTAACCCTTTCCCAGGTGTATTCTGTAATTTTAGAGGTAAAGTTTTAAAAATATGGAAAGTCACTAACGATGGCAATACTGAAGTAAATAAACCAGGTAGTTTATTTGTAAACACAGCAAAGGGTAGCCTTTTTATAGCCACAGTTGATGGAGCTATAGAGGTGACAGAAATTCAACTAGAAGGTAAGAGAAGAATGACAGGAAGAGAATTTATTACTGCAAATAAGATTATTAATGGTGAACTGCTTTTATGATGAGCCAATCTCAATTGCTAGCTGCAAAGATAGTAGAACAAGTTCTTTTAGGAAAAAATTTAGATAAAAGTTTTCAGCTAGTGCTAAAAAAATATAATAATGAAGAAGAAAATTTATCACAAATAAAAGATATGACTTATGGGGCTATAAGAGATTTAGGAAAATCCAATTTTTATATCAATAGCTTGGTTAAAAATAAAATTGAAAATTTATGTCTCGAGGCACTCTTACATATAGTTTTATTTCAAATAAATCATTCTAGATCAAATGATTTTACTTTGGTTAACCAGGCTGTTGATGCAGCAAAAAAGATTGATCATAAAAAAAGTTCTTTTATAAATGCAGTATTAAGGAATTTTTTAAGAAATAAAGACAGTCTTCAGAAGCAATTAAAAGAAAATCAATCTGCAATGTTTAGTTATCCAAATTGGTGGATTGAAAAAGTAAAAAAACAATACCCAAAAAATTGGGAAGATATCCTTAACATTGGAAATCAGCATCCTCCTCTAGCCTTAAGAGTTAATTCAAAAAAAATTAAAATAAAAGATTATTCTGATACCTTGCGTAAGCAGAGGATTGACCACACATTAGTGAGCGATGAATGTTTAATTATAAGAAAACCTTTAGATGTAAATAAAATACCAGGATTTTTAGATGGCAAGGTATCGGTCCAAGACTTAGGAGCTCAGTTAGCAGCACATATAATTGATTTAAAGGAAAATCAAAAAGTTTTAGATGCATGTTCTGCTCCAGGGGGGAAGGCTTGTCATATGCTAGAGTTAAATGAGATACAACTAACAGCAATTGAAAGTGATAACCAAAGAACACTGAAAATTAATAATAATATTAAGCGCCAAGGTTTTAAAGCTAAGGTATTAAATGAAACAATAAATAACCAAAATGAATGGTGGGATAAACAGTATTTTGATCGAATATTACTAGATGTTCCATGTTCGGCAACTGGTATAGTTAGAAGACATGTTGATATAAAATGGCTAAGAAGAATTAATGATTTTCAAAATTTTGCAGACAATCAGTTGTTTTTATTAAAGGCAGCATGGCCAATGTTAAAAGATGGTGGAAAATTATTATATGTAACTTGTTCTATATTTGAAGAAGAAAATAGAGGGGTTATAGAAAAGTTTAAGCAAGGTATAGATAATGTTTCTGAAATAGATATAGTATTTCCGTCAAATATAACTCACATAAAAAATCAAGTTCTTCCTTCAGATAATCATGATGGATTATTTTATGCTCTTCTTCAAAAAAATTAGCGTTATCATAATTACTATTTTTGTTGCTCTATTAATAATAGACAGATTTTATCAATCTGAAGTTAATGAGATATTAATTAAAGATGTAGTTATCAATGCCAAAGAAAATATAAGATACTTAAACTTTAAGCAAGAAATAAATATTGATTCTCCAATAAGGAAAGCAATTAACAATGGAATACCTTTGGTATTCAAGGTAATCTTAAAGATAGTTAAAATAAACGATATTTTGCCAAATAAGACTGTTTCAAAAGAAATAAGGTATTATCAAATTGAATATAAAGCATTAAGAAAGGTATATAAAATAAAAGATATAAATGGAAAAAAATATGAATATAAGCATATTGATGAAGCAATAAAAAAAATTTCAACAGTGGAAGATTTTGAATTTTCAATCATTGATAATCATATAAATCATGAATTATGGTTAAATGTATCTTTAGAAAGGAAAAAATTACCTAAGCCTTTACAGGTCAATTACTTCGATAGAACCTGGTATATGAATTCTAATAAAAGTATCCATAAACTTTGAAAATTAAATTAAAATATTTAATCACAACGGCAGCATTTATTGGCATTGCTTTACTTATTTTATTAGCAAAAGCAATTTCAAATTCAGATCTTATTTCAAGTGACTCCTTTAGAATTCTATTGGGATTGAATATATTTTTTATATGTTCTTTAATTGGTTTGATAGGAGTACAGATTTTTCAATTACTTCAAAGTGTTAAAAAAGAAATTACAGGTAGTCGACTTACTTTAAGACTTGTATTATCATTTGCTCTAATGGGTATAGTCCCTGTTTTAATTGTGTATTTAGTGTCTGTAAATTTTCTAACAAAATCGATTGAGTCATGGTTTGATGTAAAAGTTGAATCGGCTTTAGAAGGAGGATTAACTCTAGGACAAAAAACAATCGATATTTTAATGAGTGACATTGAGCTAAAAGGAAAAAGTATTGCCTATTCAATCGGTAATGCAGAAGTTGATCAAAGAAATAATATATTGACAGATCTAAGAGCAAAATTTGGAATTCAAGATGCTGTTATATTTGATCAAGACTCATTAATTATAGAAGTTTCAAGTGAGAGAAATAATTTAATACCTCCCATTCCTAATATTGAAGATTTAGAAAGAGGGAGTAGAGACTTTTTTGGAAAAATTGAAGAAACAAATGGAGAGCAAATATTCTTAAAAGCATTTATACCAATTATTTCAAAAAATGTAATGTCAAAGAAATTGATTCTTCAATTAACTCAGCCAATACCGCCATCAATTGCTAATTTGGCGTTATCAGTAGAATCTGTTTATGATGAATATCAGCAATTAACGTATAGCAGAAATTCATTAAAAATTATTTATATTTTAACGTTAACGCTAGTATTGTTATTAGCATTATTATCATCTGTAGCAGCTTCATTTGTTATTAGTAGAAAGTTCTCATCACCTTTAGCGATGCTAGCAGATGCAACAAGAGAAATATCCAAAGGTAATTATAAAAAAATTATCTCAGAACAGGGAAAAGACGAATTAGGAATTTTAATAAAGTCATTTAATAGTATGACGTCTCAATTGGAACAAGCGACAAAAAATTCTGAGAAAGATAGAGAAAGATTGGAGCTTGCAAGAACATTTCTTGAGACCATACTAGCGCATTTAACAACAGGCGTCATAGTAATCGATGAGAAGAAAATAATTCGATTAAATAATGTTTCAGCATCAAAAATGCTTCAAAATAAAGAAAGCAAAATGAATAATAAGCTGATGAGTGCAGTAATATCAGATAATAAGGGCTTTGAGCCATTATATGAATTTATTAGTACCTACATAGTTGATAATAAAGAGAATAAAAAAGAAGTCAGCCAAGAATTTAAATTATATAAAGATAATCGAGAACGAACGATAATGTTACAAATAACTCCATTAAATGATAAAAAAAATAAGACATACGTATTAGTAATTGATGATATTTCTGAAGTTACTGAGGCACAAAGGCATAGCGCATGGGGTGAAATTGCAAGGAGACTAGCCCATGAAATAAAAAACCCATTAACACCTATACAATTATCCGCAGAAAGAATACAGCATAAGTTTGGTAATAAGTTGAATAAAGAAGACGCAATTATCCTTGAGAGGTCAACAAATACGATTGTAAACCAGGTAAATTCACTAAAAATAATGGTTAATGAATTTGCTGAATATGCAAGACCACCAAAAATACAAAAAGATCAAATAAGAATTGATAACCTTATAGATGAGGTGATTGAGCTATATGAAATAGATAAAATAATAGATGTTAAAAAAGATAAAAATATACCAATAATTTATGCAGATCAAAATAAAATAAGGCAAGTAATAATAAATTTAATTGAAAACTCAAAAGACGCTTTAAAAGATAGTAAAAAACCGAAAATAAGAATATTTATAAAGAAAAAAGTTAATGAAGTAGAGTTAATTCTGGAAGATAATGGGATTGGGATCAGTGATGAAATTATTGGAAGAATTTTTGAGCCATATGTTACATCTAAAAAAACAGGAACAGGTTTGGGATTAGCCATAGTGCATAAAATTATTGAGGAACATAATGGTGACATTAAAATTGAAAGAATAAGAAATTCAGGAACAAGAGTCATAATAAAACTTAAAAGTGGAAGAAGATAAAAAATATGGCTAAAACTAATATATTAGTTGTTGATGATGAGCAAGATATCAGAGAGTCATTAAGAGATATTCTTGAAGATGAAGGGCATAAAATATATTTAGCAGAAAATGCAAGTGCAGCTAGATTAATAAAAGATAAAGAAGTGATTGAATTAATTCTTCTAGATATTTGGATGCCAGATTGTGACGGAATAACATTACTTAAAGAATGGGCAATAAATAATAAAATAAATTGCCCGGTAATAATGATGTCAGGACATGGAACAATAGATACAGCAATTGAAGCAACAAAAATTGGAGCATATGACTTTCTAGAAAAACCAATTTCATTACAAAAATTATTAAATACAATAAATTTAGCATTAAAAAAAGAAATACATACATCAAAAATTGATCAAAGTTTTTTTAACACTACTCAATTAAATTGGGCAATTCAGTTTAAACAGAAAATAATAGACCTTAAAACATCTAACTTAATATATTTAGAAGGTGCAGATGGTAATTTTTTAAATGTATGTATTAATAGCCTTGTCGGAACAAACTATTTACTTATTGATTCAAATGCAGTTATTAAAGATAATTTTATTGAAAAAGCTGCACAGAAAGGTTGCAATGCAATACTATTTAAAAATTATTCAAAATTTGAAGATTTAAAAAAAGAAAAAATAAGTAAATATTTAAAGGAAAATATATTTAAAAAGATAAAAATTATATTTATTGATGACAATATACAAAGTATCACATCGAGTGAAGTCCCAAAAAAAAATATTTTAAATATGCCTGATTTTTTAAATAACCAAGATCTAATTCCTGATTTTTCATTAGCAATCCTTAAATTCTACCTATCGATGAATAAGCATTTAGGGTATAAAGAATTTGAGATTTCTGCATTAAATTCTTTAAGGATATGTGGGATTATAGGTGACATTGATTCACTTGATAATATTGTATTTAATTTAATTAAAGTTACTCCAGGACAAAAAATATCATCACAAGACGTTGTAAATTACTTACAAAATTTTAAATCTAAAGAAAATCAAAAAGTTTATACGGAAGAAAAAATTACCAGCATTGGTGAAGAAATCTTCAATAAACCTCTTCGAGAGGCCAGAGACGAATTTGAAAAATTATATTTTAACTTTAATATGCAAAATAAACTTTCGGTTACAGATTTGGCAAAAAAATCTGGTGTAGAAAGAACTCATTTATATAGAAAGCTAAAGTCTCTTGGCATTAAAAGTAAGTAGTTAACTGAATTCAGAAATAACAGGGGCGTGATCAGATGGCCTTTCGATTGTCCGAGGTTGTTTATCTATGTATGCTTTTTTTAAATTCTCCAACAAAGAATCTGTTGTGAGGATATGATCAATTCTCATGCCTAAGTTTCGCTTTAAAGGAATCCTATAATCCCACCATGAAAACTCTATGGAATCAGGATTTAGATATCTAAATGAATCTGTAAATCCTAGCTTTAAGATTTTTTGAAAATAATCTCTTTCGATATCAGAAACTAGATTCTTTCCTATCCATATAACAGGGTCATGACAGTCGATATCTTCAGGAGCAATATTAAAATCACCAGTTAGTATAATATTTTCATAATCTTTTTTTAAACTCTTTAACAGTTTACAGAAATGCATAAGCCAATTCTTTTTGTAGACAAATTTATCTGAATCTAATGACTGCCCATTAGGGATGTATGCAGATATTATTCTAATTTTTTTATTTTTATCCTCATATGTTCCAGCAATTAATCTACTTTGAATATCTTCAAATCCATCAATATTTAATGAAATATCAGTTAAAGGTTTTTTACTAATAATTGAAACACCATTATAAGTCTTTTGCCCATTATGATATGAATACCAATCAAGAGATTTAAAATCAGAATGCGGAAATTTATCATTATCTTGTTTTGTTTCTTGGAGGCAAAGAATGTCTGGTTGATTTTTATTTAACCATTCAATTACATGAGGAAACCTAACATTTAAGGAATTAACATTCCATGATGCAATTTTCATACTAAGAGACCATGATGTTTTAAAAGTGCATCAATTGATGGCTTTCGGCCCCGAAATTTTATGAAAGATTCAATAGCGGGCCTAGATCCACCTTTTGCTAAGATTTCTTTTCTAAATTTATCTCCTGCTTCTGCTGAAAGAATCCCAATTTCTTCAAAAAGACTATAGGCGTCAGCTGATAAAACCTCAGCCCATTTATAACTATAATATCCTGCAGCATATCCTCCAGCAAAAATATGTGAAAAACTATGTGGGAAACGATTCCAACTGGGCGGAGACACTACAGCTACTTGATCACGAACTTGATTAAGAAGGGTGAGAAAATTTTTACTAATAGGGTTGTAGGTACTATGAAGCATAATATCAAATAATGCGAATTCAACTTGCCGAGTGGTTTGCATCCCAGATTGAAAATTTTTAGATTTTAGAAGCTTATTAAATAGTAACTTAGGCATTGTTTTTTTAGATTCAATATGCTCAGTCATGTTTTTTATCACCGACCATTCCCAGCAGAAGTTTTCCATAAATTGACTAGGTAGTTCTACAGCATCCCACTCAACTCCTTGGATTCCAGAAACACCATAGTCATTAATCTCTGTCAAAAGATGATGAAGACCATGTCCAAATTCATGAAAAAGTGTAATAACTTCATCATGTGTTAATAAAGAACTATTGTTGTTAACTGGGGCTGTAAAGTTACATGTTAAATAAGCAACAGGGTAAGTTTGTTCATTAGGAAACTTAAACTTTGAGATAGCTTCATCCATCCAAGCTCCCCCTCTTTTATTTTTACGAGCATAAAGATCTAAATAAAAATAACCAATGATTTTATTAGATTTATTCTTAATTTTATAAAATGTGACATCTTTATGCCAAATTTCAGTAATTTCTTTATGAATACAAATCCCATAGATACTTTCAACAACCTTAAATAAACCTTCAATCACCTTATAATCTGGAAAATAATTCTTAATTTCTTGTTCGGAATAATTGAAACGATCTTCTTTTATTTTTTCTGAGAGATAAGCTATATCCCACGCTTCAATATTCTTGATACCTACTTTCTTACCAAAAATTTTAAGATCTTCCATATCTTTGTTTGCAAATGGTTTTGCTTTTTTTGACAGATTTTCAAGGAAATTTATAACTTCTTTACTAGAATTAGCCATTTTAGTTGTTAAAGCCATTGATGCATAATTAGAAAAACCTAATAGATTAGATAATCTTTTTTTATGCATAAGGATGTTATTAATATTATTGGTGTTGTCTACATTCTTATCACCAAGGTCCGAAGCTTTAGTAGCATATGCATAATAAATTTCTTCTCTTAATTCTCTATTATCAGCGTATTGCACTACTGGCAAGTAACAAGGAAAATCAAGACTAAAAGACCAACCATTTTTATTTTGTTTTTTTGCATCAACTCTTGCTTTTACTAAAATATTCTTTGGGATTCCTTTTAATTTACTTTTATCGCTAACTAAAAGTGAATAATTATTTACTGAGTCTAGTAAATTCTCTTCAAAACTTGAACTTAGTTTCGATAGCTTGCTTAGGATTTTTTTAAATTCTACCTTCTTAAGCGGATTTAATCCTACACCACCTAATTCAAAACCTAAAATTTCATCTGAAATAATCTTTTTTTGCGGAGTGGTAAGTTTTGTATATATCTTTCCAGCTCTAATTTTCTTAAATTTTTTGTAAATTAATGCATTTTGAGAAAGTTCCGAGTAGTATTTAGTTACTTTAGTAAGATTTTTATTATAAATTATTCTTAATTCTTCATTGTTAACTACAGCATTCAAGTGGTTAACCTGGGACCATACACGACTCAGTTTTTCATTACTTTGCTGTAAAGGAGACACAAAATTTTGCCAGCTCGGTTCTTGGTTGTCAGATTCTATTTTTTTAATTACATTTTTGTTTTCTTTTAAAACTTTATTTAATGCGGGAGACACATGATCTACCTTTATTTGTTCAAATAAAGGTAAACCAACTCTATTTAGTAATGGATTTGAAATAATTAAATCTCCTGTTTTTTATAAGTACATTATTGATTAATTTTTTGAATTAAAGTTTCTATATTTTCTGATTCTTTTGTTTTAAGAATTTTAGCAGACCACATCTCTAATTTTTGTGTATTAGAGTTTAAAACTTGTTTTTTTACGCTTAATATTCTAGATGGGTGCATCGAAAAATGTCTCAGACCCATTCCAAGAAGTAATTTGGTTAGCTTGGAATCACCAGCCATTTCTCCACAAATTGACACTTCCTTGTTATATTTCTTACCAGCCTTTATTGTTATATTGATTAATTTTAATATGGCTGGGTGAAGTGAATTATATAAATGTGAAACTCTGTCATCAGTTCTATCAATCGCTAAAGTGTATTGAATTAAATCATTAGTTCCTATCGATAGAAAATCTAATTCCTGTGCAAAAGCGTCAGCATTGATAGCCACTGCTGGGACCTCAATCATGCCACCAATTTGGATGTCATCATCGAATAAAATTCTTTCATTACTTAAAGATTTTTTAGCTCTTTGAATTAGTAACTTAGTTTGTCTTAGTTCTGATAATGAAGATAACATTGGTATTAATATTTTAATCTTACCAAATCGAGAAGCTTTTAATATGGCCCTAAGTTGAATATTAAATAATTGTGGCTCCGATAAGCATAATCTTATAGCCCTAAGACCTAAGGCTGGGTTGGAGCTAATAGTTGTATCAGCTGATGTCAATTTATCAGCACCAGAATCTAGAGTGCGAATCACTACTGTCTTCCCTTTCATAGATTTTACTAATGCCTTATATATCTCAAATTGTTCTTCTTCATTTGGTAATTCTTTTCTATTCATAAATAAAAACTCTGTTCGAAAAAGACCTATACCAGAGGCCCTATTAAATTTAACTGATTCGATATCTCCAGGAACTTCAATATTTGCTAATAATTCAATTTCTTCATTATTAAGAGTTTTACATGCAACATTTTTTATTTTTGAAAGTTTTTTTTGCTCAATCCCCCATAGGTTCTGTCTGACTAAGTACTCTTCAAGAATATCTTTTGAAGGATTTATAATGACTATGCCTTGATTGCCATCGACAATAATTTGTTCGTTATTTTTAATTAGATCCCTAGCATTTTGCAGAGCTACTATGGAGGGTATATTAAGGCTTCTGGCAAGAATGGCTGTGTGAGAAGTTGACCCTCCCATATCTGTTATAAATGCAGCATATTGATGATTCTTAAATTGGAGTGCATCTGCAGGAGATATATCATGTGCAACTAAAATCTTGGAACTTTCTTTGTTGGTTTGATTTAATTGGTTAGGGTACCCAAGGAGAACTTTAAGAATTCTCTCAATAACTTGAATAACATCATTCTTTCTTTCTTTTATATATTCATCGTTTACCTGGTCAAATTTACTTATGAAAAAATCTATTAGTTTTTTTAGTGCCCACTCAGCATTACAGCTATCTTCGACAATAATTTTAATTGGTTTTTCTGAAAAATTTTTATCATCAAGCATCATTAAGTGAGTATCAATAAATGCCGAAAATTCTTCAGAAGAATCTTTAAGTAATTGCTTCTTTATTTTTAATAAATCTTTTCTTACTTCATTTATTGCTCTTCCTAGTCTTTTTATTTCAATTGGAACTTCTTGTTCATCTAATTGATAATGAACAACCTCTAATAAAGCATTGGAAATAAGGTGTGCTTTACCAATAGCAATTCCATTAGAGACTGGAACCCCATGAATATTAAAAGAGGACATTATTCACCCTCTCCAAAATAATTTACAAAAAGTTTTTCAATATCTAAAATAGCTTTTTTCTCATCGGGACCGCTAGCCTCTAATAAAATAATTGTATTTTTACTAGCAGCTAACATTAATACTTCCATAATGCTCTTCGCATTAGCCTTAATGCCATCTTTATTAAGGAATACTTCTGAGGTAAAGGTACATGCTAATTGAGTCAGTTTGCTTGACGCTCTAGCATGAAGTCCTAATTTATTAATTATTTTTATTTTTTTCTTAATCATTAATAAGTCATATCTTCTTAATATTTTTTTTAGCACAATCAACTGAGCCATGAATTAAAGAACTTAAACTATCTTTTCTATCTGATATTGCTTTTATTAACATTGGAAGATTTACACCAGTAATAACTTCAACTTTATCTTTTTTAATAAATTTACTTAACAGATTAGAGGGAGTGGCACCGTAAATATCCGTCATTATCAATACACCATTTCCACTATCTAGATTTTGAATTTTTTTTGATATGCTACAACTATGATCATTTAAATCATTAGTAGGATTGATTGAAATAGATTCAACCGAGTTTGGGTAGTTATCCAGAATATGAGCTGCACAATCAATTAGAGATTTTCCAATTTCACCATGAGTAACTAATAAAATTCCAATCATTATTTCTTACCTATTAATTTAAAATATTAGTCAGATAATTTATTTTTAATAGAGCCTTCTGACTGATGATGGTCCTTAATCTTTTCTTTGTATTTAATAACCTGCCTATCTAATTTATTAATAACTAAGTCAATAGATTTGTACATGTCTTCATCAACTGATTTAGCATTAATGTCGAGATGCGGCAAATGAATAGTTGCATCAACGATATTATCAAATTTTTCAACACTAAGAACAAACTTAACATCAATTACATGATCAAAGTGATTATTTATTTTTATAAACTTATTTTCAATATATTCCATGAGTGCACTAGTAATTTCAAAATGTCTTCCAGTAATATTTATATTCATAATAATCCTTTAAATTAGATGTTCTTTCTTTGGTTTGAAGGCAGAATCTTTAGAGCAATTCTATATTTAGCAATTGTTCTTCTTGCAACCTGAATTCCCTCATCCTTAAGTAATATTGATAATGCCTTATCAGATAAAGGTTGATCCGAGTCCTCGTTTTTTATAAGCTCTTTTATTTTAAAAAGAATTGCTTTTGATGATAGAGCATTACCATCATCATTTTTTATTGTTGAGCCAAAAAAATATTTTAGTTCAAATATACCATGTGGAGTAGATATGAACTTATTTGTTGTGATTCTTGATATCGTAGACTCATGTAAATCAAGTTCTTCTGAAATATTTTTAAGGATTAATGGCTTTAAAAATAGCTGACCTTTCTCAAGAAATTCACTTTGTTTTTGCATAATAGCTCTTGAAACACGAACAATTGTTATAGATCTTTCCCTTAAATTTTTAATTAACCATTTCGCTTCTTGATACTTATCTTTTGCTTCCTTATCAAATTTACTAGATTTTTTCATAATCATTTCTTGGTACTCATCATTTATTTTAAGTCTGAGAGAGTTATCTTCAATTAAGCTAACTTCCCAATTATTATCAAACTTTTCAACTTTGCTATCAGCTTTTATAAAGTCTTGAGGTTGAATTCTTTGAAAAATTAGACCAGGCTTTGGGTTGAGACTCTTTATGAGCATTATCGTTTCTTTTAATTCTTTATCATCACAATTTAAATTATTTTTTAGTGCTGTATAATTTTTATTTCCTAATAAATTTAGAAATTCCCTACATATTTGTTCTGCACGATTAATCAATTTTATATTTCCTTTGATTATTTTTAATTGCAAGCATAAACATTCTGATAAATTTCTTGCACCAATTCCAGGAGAAGAAGAATTTTGTATTAATATTAAAATATTTTCTAATTCCTTTAACTCTGCTCGAGGCTCAAAAGGAATTATTTCTATAATTTTTTCTAAAGACTCAATTAAGTATCCTTCATCATTAATTGAGTCAATTAAGATTAACAAAATAATTTGATCTCTATCTGAAAAAGAAAAAATACTTAAATTTTCAATTAAATATTCTTTGAGTGTTTGATTTTTTATTTGAGTATCAAATAATTCATAAGAATAATCATTCTTAAGGGATGCTTCGTTTGAGTTATTGAAGTTTGTTTGACTAGCTAAATTATTTTCTACGCTATCTTCTAATTCTAGAAAAATATTATCATTTATGTAATCTCCTATTAGTTGATTTAATTCTGACTGAGATGCCTGAAGCAATTTTATTGATTGTTGTAAGAGTGGGGTAAGTCTTAAAGATTGAGATAGTCTAAGATTAAAGCTTAGCTTCATTTTTTATAGAGAAAAGTCCCTTCCAAGGTATATGTCTTTAACTTCTTGGTTGGTTACTATCTCTGCTGGCTTTCCTGAAGCAAAAATTTTTCCTTGGTTAACAATGTAGGCTCTATCACAGATACCAAGGGTTTCCCTAACATTATGATCGGTGATTAATATCCCAATATCTAATAATGCCAATTGTTTAATAATTTTTTGAATATCAATCACTGCAATTGGATCAATTCCTGCAAAGGGCTCGTCCAATAATATAAATTTGGGATTTGTTGCTAGGCATCTTGCAATTTCGACCCTTCTTCTTTCACCACCCGATAGACTTATTGAGGGATTATTTTTTATATGAGATATACTTAATTCGTTCAAAAGTGCTTCTAGACGTTCAATATTTTGTTTTTTTGAATATCTTCCTAGCTCTAAAATAGATAAAATATTCTCAGATACTGTCATTTTCCTAAAAATAGAAGGTTCTTGTGGCAAATAGGAAATACCAAGTTTTGATCTATTGTGTATGGGCATTTTTGTTAAATCATGGCTATCAATTTTTATAGTTCCATGTTCTGAGGCTATTAATCCAACAATCATATAAAAAGATGTTGTTTTTCCTGCTCCGTTTGGGCCTAATAAACCAATAACTTCGCCACTTGAAATTCTAAGGGAAATATCTTTAACTACAGAATTTTGTTTGTAAGTTTTTTTTATATTTTGAACAATTAATTCTGACATAGTAATTAGTTATCTTTCTTAGGTTTAATGATTGCTCGAGTTCTTCCTTTTTTAACTTCATTACCATTTTCATCTTTAGTGCTTCCAGAGAGTGCCTGAGCAAATTCAGCATTAGTATCGTACATTATATAATCACCAAAAACTGTATCATTTCCGCGTTTGACAGAGGCTTTACTATACAAATGAACTTTATCCATATGCCCATCATATTCTATTCTCTCTGCACGTCCTTCGATATAATCTTCCCGTCCGTCTCTTTTTTGTTTGAAAGTCGTTGGTTTGCCAATTGCTGAACTATGCTGAAATCCCTGACTGTCCTCTCTAACTATTAATTCGTTTGCTCTAATAATTAGTGTACCTTGCTTCAATATTACATCACCTTTATAGATACTAATACTTTTTGCATCATCTACAGTCATTGTATCTGATTCAATTTCAATTGCCTTGTCTCTATCGGCTTCCTCAGAAAAGGTAATAGTAGTCAGAGATAACAATATTGTTAGCATACAAACCACAATAAAATTGTGATTAGTTAATTTTAGATTTTTTTGTTGGGTTATCATAGCGAACTCTGACATTGCTTAATAGTTTTACGACCCCTTCTTTATTATCATACTTCATACCAACGCCATAAATCTCTATACTTGGCTCTTGTATTATTTTGACTGGTTTTTTTGTTAGAATAATATCTAAATTTGGTAATATATCTAATTGGTCTGTAAAAAGCTTCATCTCCCTCTTTTTTTTAGTTTTAACTCTGGTTAGAATGACGTTATCTGAGAATAGATATTCATCACCTCCGCTTATCACCTTTCCACTATTACTTTTTATATATGTATAAGGCTTTTTATTTCTATACTTTGTAAAATTAGGCTTATCTAAAATAGCATATTCAGCATAATCATACTGCTCCATTTTTTTAGCACTTATTTTAAACTTTACGTCACCATTTTTTTTAGTTTGAACGCTATTAAACTTTCTTAAATAAAATTCAGGGCCACTTACATTATTAGTATCTTTGATTAGTAGCTCCTTTTCTACCTCGTTTTTAAGCCAATAAGTGATAAAGGCGATTATCAAAACAAGGAATAAGGCAAAAATTGTTGAAAGTTTATTTACCATTTAGCAGCTAGATTACTTTAGATTCAAAAAGATCATTTATGTTTAACATCCCAATCACCTTTTTATTATTATCAGTTATGAGAAAACAATTAACCTTGAATTTCTCCATTATATTAACAGCCTCAATTGCCATCTCAGAGCCATTGAGAGTGATGGGGCTTTCTGTCATACATTCTTTTATAGAGGAATCAATATTTTTTTTGCTCAGCAGCGCTCTTCTTAAATCCCCATCAGTTAATATCCCTATTAAGGTATTTTCATTATTTACTATTCCTGTAAAGCCAACTTTTTTCTTAGATATTTCTTCTATTGCGTCTTTTAGTGAGGATTTAATATTAACTGATGGGATATTTTCACCAATACGCATAATATCTTTCACTTTTATTAATATATTCTTACCTAAATTCCCACCTGGATGAGATCTAGCAAAGTCTTCAGCAGTAAATTCTCTTAAATCTAATACACATAAGGCAAGAGCATCACCTAAGGCCAATGAAACAGAAGAGCTTGCAGTTGGAGCAAGGCCTAAAGGACATGCTTCTTTAGTAACAGCAGCGCTTATGTGAATATCGGCTTGATTAGCCAATTCGGAATTAACATTGCCAGATATACCAATAATTTTGGCCCCTATTCTTTTTATTGTGGGAAAAATGGATATGAGCTCGTTACTCTGGCCGGAATTAGAAAAAAATATGACAATATCATCTTGAGTAATCATGCCTAAATCACCATGACTTGCTTCACCTGGATGCATAAAAAAGGCAGGTGTCCCAGTGCTTGCAAAAGTAGAGGCAATTTTTCTTGCAATATGGCCAGATTTTCCCATGCCACTTACAACAATTCTCCCACAACATTGATGGATTTCATTGACAGCATCACTAAAGTTAATAGAAATATTTTTACTTGCCTTAAGAATTTCTTCCGATTCAATATTTAGAACTTCTTGTGCAAGCTTGATAATCTGAACTGAATTTTTATTCATTAGCCTTCTTCAAATATATTTATTTTATAAGTA
>TARA_B110000037_G_scaffold169046_1_pt1 | contig 17281 bp, 16 predicted proteins | sample TARA_B110000037 | Tara Oceans TARA_B110000037 (sample SAMEA4397196) | marine metagenome | biome: Polar Biome; feature: [MIX] marine epipelagic wind mixed layer (ENVO:01000061); material: water (ENVO:00002006), including particulate matter (ENVO:01000060) such as... | depth 10-100 m
AAAATCGCCTTCGCCCACCACTCATTTTAAGAAATTCGCAGCACTAGTCGTCTAGCTCTCAATCCCCAGCTCCTTGTGAATCAATAGATCTAACTCGGTCTCACTTGGCTTCAAGCACTCCGAATCTCCAAGTTTGATAATCTGCGACCCCTTCCCGGTCTCGCCGATCGCGAGGAAGATGTCGTTTCCTCCGGGAAGTCCGGCATATCTAGTGGCCGTCACCTTTCCCAAAAACCGCCCGTCCCCTTCCGCACTCGTCTCCATCTCCCCGGATTGCGATTGGTAGTCGTCAAAGTTTGTGCGGATCACGTTGTCGATGTATTGTTGGATTTCCTGAGTGGTCATGGGCTGTCGTTTCGGCGGCCATCCTCGCCCAACTTGCAGCAGGAGGCGAGCGTCGATCCGCCAACAAGCTTTGCCTCGGACGAGATCAATTCAGCCGAAACTAGGTCGGAAAAAGGATAGACCACGCCTGGATACTTCGGGAAATCCTGTCGAATCCTTCAAGATTCATTACTTGCCGCAGTGAGTGAGGAGCAGGGATCTTATTCAGACAACCATCACGATGATTTGTTGAAGTCCGGTGCGGCACCTCGGGATATTTTGGAGGAATATTTTTCGGAGCTCGAGGCGTTCATGGAGAAAAATAATTTTGGAGGATGCCCATTCACGAATAGGGCACAGGCTGTGCGAGGCAAGTCGGAGGCTGGAATTCAATCAAGAGTGAAAGGGCACAAGACCGAGGTGCGCAGTTTCTTTCGCAAGCTGTGCGAGAAAGGAAGTTTCCAACCAAGGATGCTTTCGGAGGTGTCTCACTTTCGGCGGTCGATTTGGCGATTGTTGGCGGCGTGGAACGCGGACTTTAGTCCGCTTGGCTTGAAATGTTCTCAGGCTCAGGGGCGGACTAAAGTCCGCGTTCCATTCAGGGACCCAGCTGCGGACTTCCCGGGTAACCTCAATTTGAACTACCGAGGATTCCTTGGTAGTTGCCTCTGGTTCAGCTCTCTGTCCTCGTAAATATTTTTAGGGTGTAGCCCGACATTCTCCTAACTGACCGCGAAAAGCTCGGATATTTCCCGCTGGGAAAGCCAAACGGTGCCTTCTTCCGCGCGGAGCTGGATCTGGCTATGACCGTCTTCCGTGGTGTAGAGGATGAGCATATTTCAGGAATCTAATGGGTGGGAACAGCCCCCCGCAATTCTACATTTTCCTTGGGTTACCAGAGGCTTTTACGGAACTTTGCGGAGACGCACCTACTCCTCAAATATCTGCCTACGCCGCACCCATCATCTTGGGATCTTCAAAAAAGTTCGCGATCCCACGAATACTTCGGGGCTTACTCCGAGTGCCGCCTTTAGTTTGACATCGCGATCCCACGAATTCCGCGTCCGCAGAAGATCCCAAATCTGACCAAGCCTGAGATTTAGAAAAAACTGCAACGACGTCACCAGGGGGGTGTTGGTCAGCGGATAATCCGTGCCGTACATCAGGCGGCCATCGAGTCTGGAATCATTCAGGACCACCGGGAGATATTTTTTCCGATTCATTTGGGTCAGCGTGGAAAGATCCGCGAAGAGATTGGGGAACTCCGGCATTATTTCCAGCAAGCGCTCCGCATTGTCCTGCCCGTCCGACTCCCCCGAACTGGCGACATGAGCCGCGATCACCCGCACCCCGCACTCTAGAGGAAATCTTAATAAGTGCGGATCACCTAGTGCATTTTTTGTTTGCGTAAATGATTCCTCGTCACCGACATGAGTGAGCAAGGGCAGATCCAATTCGACCATTTTTTCGTAGTAACTCCGATAGCGCTCATCGGACGGATCAATGTTCTGAATGTTGGGCAACCATTTCACGAGAACCGCCCCGTTGGTTTTGGACCATTCCAATTCCTCAAGCGCATCCTTCCGATTCGGATGCACGCTGGAGCCAAAATGCAAGCCCTCAAAACCTTTCACCGACTCCCCGACAAAACGATTCGGAATGACCACCTCAGCCGTCTTGTGATCAAGTTCCCCCGTATCGGTGTAAGGCGCATCCATTGCCAAAATCACCGCGCCATCGACATGCTTTGATTGCCGGATGGACTCCGCAATAATTTTCATCAGAACAATATTACCCTCCCTCTCAACCTCCACCTTGCTGCTCCCGAAAATTTTCAAATACAGTCCGAATTTCCAACTCCCGCGCAGAGCCTCGGAAAGCAAAGCACCACTGTCGCCCGCTCCGAAACCTGCCTATGGCAGTGCATGTCGATGATCCCCACCGGAGGCTCCGTTACCGATTCTCCGATGGCTCCCCGAAAAAAGACCAGTCGCAAAAGAGCGAAAAACACCAGGAGGATCAAAATAGCTACAACGAATTCCATGCTGGAAGATGCCCACGGTCCCCACCCATCCCCAAGAAGGAAGTTGGCCTGATCAGGGTTGCGTAAATTCGGGAGGAGACAACTGATTGACTCAAGGCGCGAGATGCAGCTGCTGCCTTATCCTAAACAGGAAAATGGAATCGACAGAAGGGCGCGAAGTTCGCAAAGCCGGAATGAGTTAGGGAAATCAGACGCTTAACCTTCTGGGTGAATGATAAAGACTATCATTGAAGTGCCCACGTAATTGAATCTTTCCGGGCGGGTGATGCGGGTGAACCTTTTCCGCTCGACGACTTTGCTGCCCGGATCGTTTAATTGCCTCATCATTCATTCCATAGGTGCGACAACTCCAACTGCCCGTTGCCCGAAGGAAACCTCATCCTGCGCACCCTCGCCATGCCATCGGACACAAACGCGAATGGTGATATTTTCGGTGGTTGGATCATGTCCCAGATGGATATCGCCGGCGGCATCCTCGCTAAGGAGACTGCCCGCTCCCGGGTGGTAACCATTGCCGTTGACTCGTTCAAGTTTCTCAAGCCCGTCAAAGTCGGAGATGTAGTCTGCTGCTACGGCCACGTCACCCGTCTCGGCACCACTTCCGTGACTCTGGAACTCGAAGTCTGGGTCAAACCCGTGCTCCGCGAAACCGAGGAAACCTGTCCGAGGTTCAAGGTCACCGAAGCCCTCTTTACCTACGTTTCGATTGATGAAAACGGGGTGAAGCAGGTGATCGCGCGGGAGGCGAGCTAATACCAAATTAACAGTAAGATTGGCGGAATATGAAAGCTGCCGAAGGTAGCACACAACATTAGCATGCGGGCTTTAGCCCCATGGATATGATCTAGCGGAGTTCTGCGTGCTGAAGGCACGCCGCAAGGCATCTGGCGTCTCCCGCGTGCCGTCAGCGCGCCAGATCCATGGTATGGCCGACATGGGGCTGAAGCCCGCATGCTGTCGCTGTAACTCACCTTCAGCGAGAAGGTGATTCCGATAGTATAACCATTCAAATGGTATAAGCTAAGCTTTGTGGTCTGTGGAAAATCCCTTCCTGCTGCGGGTGAGACACCCGCTTGACTCAAGGCGTGAGACACACCTACTCCCTTATTCTCTCACCCGGCATTTCGCCACCACCTCATTCCAAGTGAAATCCTCCCGCAGCATTCTTGCTAGCCATGGATCCACGGCGGGCAGGTTCTTCGCGGTGGCGAATCTTTCCGGGCGGGTGATGCGGGTGAAGAGGACTCGGCGGCAATCGCTGCGGGGCACGGATTTCGTGCCGTATCCAGCGGGTTGGTTGCTGGACCAGAAGCTGACGTTTTTTGCATCGTGGCCGAGATAGACGGCGAGGTGCCCGCGCTCGCGGCCGCCGATGCGATCCGTCCACCAGATTTTAAGAAAGTCCCCCGGCTGGGCTTGGTCCCATGAGGTGAAATTTTTCCCAGCACGGAGATCCTTCACCAGCTTCGCGGCGCCCGGGCCGTTTGAGTTCCAGCGACCGAATACGCCGTGCCCGTCCTGTTGATCGATCTCGGGAAGCAGTTCCTCCGAGCTAGAGATTAAAGCTTTGAGCAGCAGCAGATAGGTTGCTCCGGAGCAGAAGCTGGGTTTGGCTTGATTCGCGTTCACGCGGATTTCCCCGTCGGTCAGATTACAGGCTGCGTGTAAGAGGTTCTTGGTTGGATCGCTGCCGTCGTATCCGCCACCGGTGGGCATGGCCCACACGGTGGCGAGGATCTTGGAGTTGAAATCCGAAGGTTCGGCGACCGTCATGTTTGCGCAACCGGCCGCGAAAACTCCGAGCAAAAGGATGAGGGCAGATTTACGCGGCATGCGGTATTCAAACAGTGCTTTCCCCTATCGGCCAGTAGAGAGTGAATTGGCCACAAGAGGCACAGAGCACGGATTTGAGTTTCTCCCCCGTGTGGATAAATTTTACCGCGAGGTCGACAGGCGCGATACGCACTTGCTCCTGAACTTTCCAGATGGCACCTATCAAACGCGAACCGATCTACCCACCGGAGAAAACTGGGTTGAAGCCGGCTTCGGTTAGGATGCGCTTCACTTCGTCGCGTTTGTCGCCCTGGATTTCGATGCAGCCATCTTTCACGGTGCCTCCGACACCGCAGGATTTCTGGATCTTCTTGGCGAGTTCCTGTTTTTCCGCGAGTGCGATCCCTTTGAAGTTCTTGGCGACCGTGACTCCCTTGCCGCCGCGATGTGCTGTCTGGCGGATGATGTCCACGCGACCTCGGCCGGTGCTTTTCTGACCGCGCTTGGAGGTTTTTAAGGGAATGACGGGAGCTGATTCCGCTGGCCCCGCAGGTAGGTCGCCGAGTGCATCCAAGGCTCCGAAAGCGTTGGGTATTTGCGGACTCTCTCCAGAACCTGTGGCTTTATTTTTCTTCCGACTCATTCAGTTCATTCAACGGGATATCTCACGAAGCTCACGCATATTCTGCGAGATTTGGATTAAACGGGTGGATTTCTGGTTTCTCCAAGTAGGTCAATCGCCTTCTTCTGCGAAAATATTGTTCATACTGGCGAAGAAGTTATCGAGGTCGTCGCTGGACATTTCGATGTTTTGGATATCATCGAAGGAGGTGTGCTCTACGTATTTATCGTCGAGTTCGCAGATGAAGGAGGAAGGTTGGCAGCCGGTTTTCTGTCCCCACTTCATGCGGAAGGCGCAGTAGGTGAGGGTGAGGGACTCTTGGGCGCGGGTGATGCCGACGTAGAGCAGGCGGCGCTCCTCGTCTTTGGTGCCTTCTGCAATACTGCGGGTGTGCGGGAGGAAGCCTTCCTCTAGGCCTACTAGATAGACGTAGGGGAATTCTAGGCCTTTGGAGGCGTGGAGGGTGATGAGGGTGGCTCCTTTTTTCTTCTCGAGATCGTCGTCCTCGCGGTCGGATGCTAGGGCGCTATCGTCTAGGAAGGTCTGGAGTTTTTTGCCTTTGGCGATGTGGTCGCGGAGGGATTCCTTGATGGAGTTGATGGCCTCGCCGCGCTGGAGGCGCTCGGCTTCGTTTTTGCAGCCACGCTCCAGCCAGGGGAGATATTCCATTTCTGCGAGGAGCTCGGCAAGGACGTCGGCGGGGTTTTCCTTGGCGATGTCGATGCGGTTCTTGGCACCGGAGATGAGGGCGACGAAGTCTTCGATGGATCCGCGCGCCTTAGCTCCGAGGGTGGTGGTGAAAAAGGGATCGCAGAGAGTCTGCCAGACGGAGCGGCCTTTTTCGCGGGAGTCATCGGTGGCGAGGATGGCGGTGGCCTGGCCTATGCCTCGGTTCGGGGCGTTTAGGATGCGGAGGAGGGGGACGTCGTTGTCTGGGGAAATGAGTAGGGCGGTGTAGGCGAGGACGTCGCGGATCTCGCGGCGGTCGTAGAAGGACTGGGCCCCGACCATGCGGTAGGGGATCTTCCGGTCGCGGAGGGCTAGTTCGAGCTTCCTGGACTGGCCGTTGGTGCGGAAAAGGATCGCGAAGTCTTCCCACTCGCGGCCGTGGGCGGTTTTTTCACCGAGCATTTCGTCGGCGATAAAATCCGCTTCCTCGTCATCGCCGGGCATGGCTACGACACGGATGTTTTCCCCGACGCCACGGGTGGAACGGAGGACTTTTTCGCGGCGGCCTATGTTGTGTTTGATTAGGGAGTTCGCGGTGTGGAGGACGGCCTCGGAGGAGCGGTAGTTTTCCTCAAGGCGGATGATTTTCGGATCCGGGAAGAATTTTTCGAACTCGAGGATGTTGGCGACTTCTGCGCCGCGCCAGCCGTAGATGGACTGGTCGTCATCGCCGACTACGCAGACGTGATAAGGTGAGCCGACAAGCTGCTGGAGGAGTCGCATCTGGAGGGCGTTCGTGTCTTGGAACTCATCGACGGTGACGCGGGTGTAAACTTTGCGGAAGTGGTCGCGGACATCGGAGTGCTCGCGGAGGACTTGCTCGGCGAGCAGGAGGAGGTCGTCGAAATCGACGGCGTTCTGGGCGCGGAGTTCGTTTTGGTAGCCGACGGCGAGTTGGGCGAAGAAATCGTCTTCGAGATCTGCAACGTCGATGCCTTTGTTTTTCGCTTTGGAAATTTCCGAGAGGACGTTCTCGGCTTTGATTTTCTCATCGGTGCCGCCCATGCGGACTAGCAGTTGTTTCATGATCCCGACCTGATCCGAGTAGGCGGTGATGGAGAAATTCTTTTTGTAGCCGAGTTTGTCGATGCCGCCGCGTAGGATACGGACGCAGAGGGAGTGGAAGGTGCAGACGGTCATTTGTTTGGCCGCGTGTTTACTGACCATGCCGCCGATCCGCTCTCTCATTTCCGAAGCTGCCTTGTTGGTGAAGGTGACAGCTAGGATTTCAGCAGGCGGGACTTTCCGCTCCAGCATGTGGGCGATGCGGCAGGTGACGGTGCGAGTTTTGCCGGTTCCGGCACCGGCGAGGATCATGACTGGGCCGTCGAGATTGGAAACTGCCTCGCGTTGGGCGTGGTTGAGGGATTCAAATGCGAAGTCGTTGGCCATGGGCGGGGAGACTCAATAGCGGGCGGAGGAAACTTTAAACTCTAAACTTTAAATCTGAAAGAAGAGGTCACCGCAGAGGCGTGGAGGTCGGAGAGGGGCGCAGAGGAGGGAAACTTTAAACATTAGGCCTCAAAGAAGACTCAAGCACGCCTCTGCGTCCCTTTGCTCCCTTTGCGCCTCTGCGGTTAAAAGAAAAACGCCGCGCCTGTTTCCAGGGGCGGCGTTTGTGAAGGTGAGAAATGCGGATTTCGGAATGAACAGGGATTTTTAGGCTGTTCACTCCGAATTCGGAACGTCTCGAGAATTAGGATGCGTTGCGGAAGGCTGGTGCCTGGATGGTTTTGGCTTCTTTGCTGCCGCCGGTGGCGATGTATTTCTCCGCGTCCACGGTCACGACTTTGAGACCCATGTAGTAGGTGTCGTGGAGGGTGGTGACGGAGTCTTCTCCGAATGCTTGTCCGAGGTGGGTGCGGAGGAGTTCCGTTTCCTCACGGCCGAGGAAAAGAAACGCAGGGGAGCGGCCTAATTCGGAGTTTCCGCGGATGATGCGTGCGACGGCAACGGTATCCCAATTTCCTGCGAACCTGTGGGCGGTAGGCTGCGAGTAGAGATCAGGAAATGCCTGAGTGTGGTTGGTTGTATTCATTGTGTTGTGGTGCGTGTTTCGGTGGGTGATGGCCATACCATCGGATTGCTTAAGTTTTGTTGAGCAATTTCAACTGACAATTACGACACACGCGGCGGACTCCTATCAACGAAATTGGTTTTGTCTATCCCAGCTGTTGACTCTTGCGCGCTGCAGCCGGAATAATCGCCCCAGCGAAACGCTCTCACGAAATATCATGGAAAACGTCATCATCATCGGAACCGGTTGTGCCGGTTACACAGCCGCCATTTACACCGCCCGCGCAAACCTCACCCCGCTTCTCCTGTCCGGCACACAGCCCGGCGGTCAGCTCACCACCACGACGGAGGTGGAGAACTTCCCGGGCTTCCCCGATGGGGTCATGGGGCCGGACATGATGATGAACATGCAGAAGCAGGCGGAGAAATTCGGCGCCCGCATCGAATATGCGACGGTGGAGGCGATCTCCAAGGAAGCCGACGGAACCTTCAAAGTGACGACAAGTGGCGGCGTGCTTGAGGCCAAGACCGTGATTATCGCGACCGGTGCGGCTCCGCGCCACCTCGGACTACCCAACGAGAAGGAACTCATCGGACGCGGACTTACTTCCTGTGCGACCTGCGATGGTGCTTTCTACCGCGATGTGCCGGTTGCCGTGATCGGCGGCGGTGACAGCGCCTGCGAGGAGGCCAGTTTCCTCACCCGTTTCGCTAGCAAGGTCTATCTCATCCACCGCCGCGACGAACTGCGCGCTTCGAAAATTATGGCAGATCGCGCCTTGGCGAATCCGAAGATCGAGCCGGTGTGGAACAGTGGTGTCTCCGAATACCTGACCAACGACAAGGGTGAGATGCGTGCGGTAAAACTCAACAATCTCGTGGACGGCTCTGAAAGAGAGCTTGAGGTGGAATGTGTGTTCGTGGCGATCGGGCATGTGCCGAACAGCAGTTTCGTGAGTGGACTGGTGGATCTGGATGAAAACGGATACATCCTGCAAACTCCTGGCAGGACTTCCACCAAGACCGGTGGGCTTTATGCCGCCGGAGACGTCGCCGACCATTTCTACCGCCAAGCGATCACGGCAGCAGGACAGGGATGTGCAGCTGCTCTGGAGGCGGAGAGATATCTGACGGATCTCGAATGATCCACTCTCCCATGTTCCGGATTCTGATGGTCTATGTTTTTTGTGTGAGCGTTGTTTTCGCCTGCATGTGGGATCGCGATACTTTAGTAGAGGAGGCGAAAGGGAGGCCGGAAACGATCCGCACCATTGTTGGTTGGTTCAACCAATACCCACCGCTGTATTATGAAATGCGGCTCGAACGGGTTGCACGGGAAATTGAAAGCAGGCTGGACGATCTAGGTCTATATGATGACGCAGCAGTCGCTTGCGACCGACTTGGGCGTCACGATGAGGCGATTGCCTGGATGGAGATGAAGAAGGCAGCCCTCGATGCATTGCCTGCTAATGAAACGAAGGAACAACGTTATCGTTACCTCGCGAATCTCGGTACGTTCGTGGTTCATCGCTGGATCTCGCAGCCTGAGGTTATCCGCAATGCTGACCTTACGCCACTTCGTCAGGCGGAAAGCCTCATAGCAAAAGCTATTGAGGAAAACCCCGAGGCTCATTTTGGCAGGGAGGTTTATCAACTCCATGCGATTCGCTGGATGCTCTACGACGGCAAGCCACTGGGTGACTCAACTCCGGAATTCTCCGAGGACGGTTGGGTTTCCGTTTATGGTCTCTACAACTCGGAATCGCAGGTGGATGAACATATCGCCGGAATAACCGGCCTCATCCAGCTTGGTGCTGCATGGCGTAGCCTCGATGCGTTTCACACGCTCACAACAGTTCTGGAGGCAGGCCGCTATGCATCTCTGGCGGAGCTTTCTTATCTCCGTGAGCAAGAACTTGTCGAGTAGGGCGCGGGTTCGATTCATCCCGTCGCGAGTGTGCGGGATCGGATTGTTCCAACGGCGTCATATACTTTAAAACACCGTGATCCTGTTTCCGCTTATTACCCTATCGCTCGACAGGCGGCAATGCATCGCAACGAAGCGTGGATCGGCTATCAGACTGAACGCTTCGCGAAAGGAATGCATCCCGACACTCATCCGAATTTTTGGGACGATTGGATCGATCCGCCTTTTCCGAAGTTACCCGGCCCCACATTAAGAGATCGAATTGAAGACAATCCGCTCATTGCTCTACTGGGTCTCGTCGCTGGTATCACTTTAGTCGTAGTGATATTCCTCAGGTTTATCCGTCGTTTCATACAGGGCTATCAGGCAAGCAGCGCTTCCAATCATTGAAGTGCTCCCACCAAATGGAGGCTTATTCAAAAAGTTCTTCGAGCTTTTCGGTGATCTCGTGGCCTGCGGAGATCGGTTCCCCACGGGTAGTCCCCCCGTTCCATGATTGCCGAAGACTTCTGGCAGAGAAAAAACAGAAGGATGAATCAGAGGATGTTGCGAAATTTTGGCGCTCCGTCAGATCTGCATGACAAGATTCGGGGTTCGTCATCGATCCGGGAGCATTGGTAATCGTTCGTTGATTTTTGAATTTTGAATTTTGAAATGGGAAGTGCCTGAGGGCGTTCCATTTGCGATTCTGCTGCTTGCGTGGGACCTTCAGAACGATACTTGTTGATTCGCAATGTGATTGCTCGCCTTTGAATTCGGCAGCACCTCAACGACATTGATCACATCGACAGCGAAATGAATCAAGCGTTCCTCAAGATCATATGGTTTGTTCAGCGTATCCTTCTTACTTCATGATTCAAAAATCATAAATCGGAAATCATCAATCAATTCGATCAGACCTTCGGAACTGGTCGAACAAGGGCGACTCCTTTGGTTTCCAAGGCTTCATGTTGTATCTGATGAAGGATTTCCGTCATGCCGATCTGACGGAGCGCCGAAATTTTAAGGTAGAGCCTGTCCCACAGCGCGAGCACATTGTTGCGTATGGCTTAGAGGCTGTTAGAAAAGAGGCATGAGAGACAAGCGTGTCGGAGGAAATGGAGCAACAGTTACCCGAAGCGGCCTGACCGCCCACCAGATCAATCCGATCAATCCGATCTCACGAATTAAAAACATCACTCAGAGAGACCGGAGCCTTGCCATGCCTAGCAGTCAGAGAAAAGCCGCCGGGATGCACCGCAGAGCGGACAATTTCATCAAAAATGCAGTCAATTAAAGCCGATTCCAAGTCCGTCAGGCTCAAGAAAAAATCGGCAGACCCTCGCACTGAAATCTCCAGATTTTGGCAAAGGCTGGAAATAGCTTTGGTCGCATTCTCCTCAGGGTTGGCTGCTCCCGCCTTTCAGCACTTTGAAAACCTCGGGCGGGACGTAGCGTTTCACAGTTTCCTCCCAGCCTTCTGGCCCAGTGAGGGACTTGATCATACTTGAGGAAAGTTCCGCGATATCGCGTGGTGGCATGAGGAAAACGGTGGTGATCTCGGGTGCCATGTCGGCATTGATGTGGCGCATGACTCGCTCGTATTCGTAGTCGTTGGGCGAGCGGATGCCACGGAGGATGTAGATTGCGTCTTTCTTTTTCGCGTAATCTACGAGGTAGCGGTTGTCGAAATGAGAGACTTCCAGTCGGTCGCTTTCCGGGACGGATGCTCTGAGCATTTGGAGGCGTTCCTCTACGGAATAGGAATAGGATTTTGCGGGGTTACTTCCGATCGCGACGATAAGTCGGTCGAACATTTCAAGACCCCGCTCGATCATCCAAAGATGCCCGTTGGTCGGTGGATCGAAGGAGCCTGCATAAACCGCGATTCGCATAAATTTCAAATTTCAAATTTTAACTCTCAAGGAAGAGTCATGTGGCAGCGTAAATGGGGGAATGTGAGTGTGGGAGGAAAATCTCACGAAGCGAAGGATAGCCGTTAGCGTCATTTCTTCGCTTTGAGGATTGAAATTTGAAACTTGAATTTTCAGAGCGTGCCTTGATTGAGAGCGTGGAGGGTTTCTCCGTTGGGGCTGTTGAAGGAGTAGGAGTTGGCGAGGGAATGGTTGAGGTAATCCTTTGCGAGGGAGACTGCTTCGGGTAGGGACTTTGCCAATGCGAGGCCGGAGGCTATGGCGGCGGCTAGGGTGCAGCCGGTGCCGTGGGAGGCTTGCACATTGAGGCGGGGTGAGGAGAAGCGGTGGATGGTGCCTTTTTCCCAGAGCAGATCGGTGCATTCAGGGAGGTTGAGATGGCCGCCTTTGAGTAGGACTGCACAGCCGAAAGTGCCGGACAGGATCATGGCTGCAGCTTCCATTTCTGATGGGGTGGCTATGGTTTTACCAAGCAGGGTTGCTGCTTCGGGAAGGTTGGGCGTGATGACGTGGGCCAGCGGCAGGAGTTCGCTACGATATGTTTCAACGGCATCCGGCTCCAGCAGGCTGTCTCCTGTAGAGGCGACCATGACTGGATCGATTACGAGTTTGATGTCAGGACGTTTCCTGAAAATTTCCGCGACGCGGCGGACGTGTTCTGCAGAGCCGAGCATGCCGGTTTTTACGACGGTGAGGGGAAATGCTTTAAGCATGAGGAGGATCTGATCTTCCATCATTGCGGGATCTACTGGATCTACGCGGCGGACGATGTTTGCTGTCTCCGAGACGATACAGGTGACGGCGGTGAGGCCGTGGAGGCCGAAGTGTTGGAAGGTTTTTAAATCGGCTTGGAGACCCGCTCCGCCCGAGCAATCGGAGCCGGCGATGGTCATCACGGGGATTACCTTTGTATCAGTCGTTGTCGTTGTTTCTTGCATCTTTGGGAACGCCTTTCAATCTTTTCGGTATGCCCAAAGACATCACGGAATTCGAAGGCCTGCGAGTCAAAGTCGATGATGTAATTTACATGCCCAGCCTTGATGCCCCGCCAGATAGGCCGCATCCGTTCGTGTATTTTATCTCGATCTACAATGAATCGCCGGTGCCGGTGACGATACGCGGTAGGAAATGGGTGGTGGTTGAAGACCAAGGTGAGACCACGGTCGTGGAAGGTGACGGGGTTGTTGGGCAGCAGCCAGTGATCGCTGCGGGAGATCATTTTTCCTACAATAGCTACCACGTGGTTGGAAAAGGAGCGAGTGTCTCCGGAGCGTTCTTCGGGGAAACGGCAGCCGGTCAGTGGGTATTTACACGCATTCCGGAGTTTCGGTTGGATATTCCCGGTTGGGCTTGATGGGACTGCGGAGCGCAGAGCAACCACAATGGGAGCGCAGCGGACATAGGCGGACTGTAAAATTAAACTTCTCAGTCAAATGGCCGCGGATGAACACGGATCGCATTCCTTGTGGCTTGGGTTCTGGGTATCAAAAAAGAGGCTCCCCGATTTGGAGAGCCTCTTGGAATATGTTCGGGAACCTAAGAATTAGCTCTTTGGCTCTTCCTTGATTTCTTCCGAGGTGTCCGCTTCCGGGGAAAATTCCTCGGTAGGAACCTCGTGGTTTTCTTCCGTAGTAGCGATTTGGACCTTTGGCTCGGCAGCAACCGGTTTCTCTTCGGTGACTGGCTCGTCGATGAGCGAGGTGACCTCAGGTTTGACCGGAGCGAGAGGTGGCATGGCCTGATTCTCGGCGATGTTCTTCTCGTCCTCGTTTTCAGCTTCCTCGTGATCCTTGGATTTCGCGCCGGAGACGGTGAGCTTGCGGCCCATGAAGAACTGGTCGTGCAGGACTTCAACGGTGCGCTTGGCTTCGTCAATATCGATCATCTCGATAAAGCCGTAGCCTTTAGAGCGGTGAGTGTTGCGGTTGTAAACGATCTCCACACGACGGACTGCACCGACGCCTTTGAAGAGTTCCTCAAGGTCGCTTTCGGTCACATCGTAGGAGAGGTTGCCAACGTAAACGCGGCGGTTCTCAACGCTGGACGGATCTCCACCACGTGGGCGGTTGCCATCGCGTTCGCCACGGCGATTTCCGCCGCGCTTGTTGCCACGTGGTGATTCCTCACTGCGGGATTCATCGCGGGACGAATTGTTGCGTGACTCGTCGCGGGACGTATCGGAGCGGGCGTCGCGGGTTTTCGTGCGGCGTGGTTCGCGGTTTCCTTTAGGTTCCTGTTTGTCGGGGCGACGCTCGGGGCGTGGTGGACGGACGGGTTCCTTGTAGAGACCGATGGTTTTCAGCAGCTTCTGCCACCAGCTGAGCTGGACGGGAGCTGGCATCGGGCGGCGCTGTGGTTTGCCTGAGCTGGAGCCCTGTTTGCCGCGGCCGCCGCCGGAGCGGTTGCCATCCTGGCGCCTACCGCCGCCTTCCTGGCGGCCTTCGGTGCGACCATCGGAACGGTTCGAGTTGTTGTTATTACGGCGGTTTTGCCCTCCGCGTGAGCGGCGGCGACGACTATCTCCCGAATCGCGGGAGTTCTGTGTATCGTTTGACATGTTTTCGCATGGGTCTGGGGTCTGCGGACGGCCCGGCGCGGCGGGGAGGTTTCCCCGGCGGTGCAGAATCGGATCTGTGTGCAATTGGTAGGGCGTCCGGTCGTCGGCTTTTTGGTGCCGAGCCAAGCCCCCGCAACTATTGCGGAAAAGGTCTTGGAGAGACCGGATGCCGGCAATTTGCGCCGCCGTCCGTGGGTGAAGAAGTCCCGGATTTCCTGGCATGCCCTAAAGATCCGGATTTCTAATAGAAAAACGAATGTTTGGAGAAAAAGGGTGCCGGATGCTGACATCAGAGGTTAGGGGACTTCTACCCGGGCGGGAAAGTAGGAGGGCTGGGCGTTTTGGCAAGAGTTAAGCTTGCAAATTACGCGGGTTTCCTAAGCTGGTGTCTGCTACAGAACGGCATTCTCTAAAATACTGAAGAGGAACCACGGATGGACGCGAATGAACACGGATCAGATTTTTTGCAAAACAACCAAAAATGATATCTCCTCTTTCAGAAACCCCCGCCGCATGGAAAATCAGGGCAATGACGGGGAAGAGGCGGATACTGACTGCTACTGCTAGGAATTTGTTTTTTGTGGGGTGTTTTGAGGACGTCGTTGAGGAGATTGGAGAGGGGGAGGAAGTAGTGAAAAGTGCCGAGTGCCGAGTGATCAGTGAAGAAAATAGCAGCAATCTGCCGTGTGGGCGGGGTCGGTGGTGGTATTGGCGGTCAGTTTCACCAGGACAGGCCAGTAAACGCATTGAGGACGTTGGTGGGGAGATCGGAGAAAGGGGGGTGCTAACTTCAATTGCACTTTACCATTCAAACATGCGGCTGCGCAATAAAACTAGGAGTATGACGGCTTCTTTGGGGATCGCTCCCCGCCCCCAAGGCCGCAGCTCTGGTGTCTCAGTCCCTCCCCTCCCGCCAGCGGTGACCTTGTGTCACCGGTGCGATGGGCAACCAGCGACACCAGTTAGCTTGATGACGCCTGAGCGCAGAAAACCTTACTCTGCCAGAGTCACTTTCAGGCGGACGAAGATCGCATCCTTGTCGAGGGGGAGGCTGTAGGAGATTTCATTGGCATCATTCACGCTCGGAGCGACGGCCTCCCATGGATCGAGGACTCCTAGGTCGTCGGATTCCTCGATGGTGTAGATCACGTCGTCATTGGCGGTTGCTCCCTTGGTGAAGGTGATCCCTCCAGCGTCTATGTTGCTTGCCGGTTGGTCAGAGACGTGAGGGTCTTTGCCGAGGGCATACTCCGTGAGAGCATCAAAGGTATCGCCATCGTGATCGATCTCCCAATCCGTAGAGAGAAGGCTGGCTGCTCCGAAATTCGTGAACCACCAGTTCTGCGACGATTGGTCCGCAAGGGTCATTTCCCCAATCCCGGAAGCATCGATGAAGTAGGTGTCGCGGTCCCCGGAAGTTACGGTGATGCTCTCCACACGAGGGATCAAAGTGAGAGTGAGAGTCTCCGCACCTTCCGCCAAGTCATCAGCGGAGACCGCAAGGTTCAGTGATTTACTCGTCTCACCGATCGCAAAGGAGACCGTCCCGCTGAGAGCCGGCGTGTAGTCACTGGCACTGGCAGAGCCACCCAGAGTGTAATCTACCGTGAGCGGAAAGTCGGTGGCACCCGTGCGGGTCAGAGAGAAAGCAGTGGAGTTAGCTCCACCCTCGGCCAGGGAATCGTTCGGTGTCGTGGCCGTGAGTGTGCTTCCCTTCACAATCGTAAAGTCATCACGCTCATTGCCGCTGTCATCGATATAGACCGCATGGAGCGTGTCTCCATCCACATCGATCACCATCGATCCGAGCACAAGCAAGTTGGAGACGTGCACGGGGTGAGGATTCGGGTTGACGAATTCAGTAGATCCGCCCGACCAGCGAGTAGCTTGCCCGGACGCTCCCACGATCGCTGAAACCTGCCCTGCGTGGCCCGCAGCGAGCGGCTTCTGATAGGCCCCATCGCCACCGCTCAAACTAAAATTCCCATACTCATCGATGCTGCCCCTCTCCGAACCATTGCCCGTGTCCTTGGCATGACTTACGGCATCGTAAGTGCCGGAAAGCCCATAGTGTCCATCAATGAGATGGGAGCGCTCATAGCAATGGCTATGGCCCGAGAGGATGAGATCAACTCCGTAGTCCTCGAGAATCGACAAGGTGTTCTCACGCATCTGGTTGTGATGTTTGCCGTCGGAATTATGCGAGCCCCTCGTATAGGGGCCGTGATGGAAAAACGCGATGATCCAGTCGGCGGTGGTTGCCTCAAGGTCGCTCTGAAGCCAATCGGCCATTCCGGGGGTGGCGTCGGCGAGAGTGTCCTCGTAGTTATCGCTCTCGTCGGAATCGAGGCAGACGAAGTGGATGTTTCCGTAGTCGAAGGAATAGTATTCTTCAGTCCCTGAAGAAACACCGCCACATCCCCCGCCGGTGGGAAAGTCGAATATGTCAAAGTAGTCTCCTTCGTCGTCGTGGTTGCCCCGAGTGGACCAAAGGGGGGTATTGCAAAGCAGCTCCGGATACATGTCGAAGACAGCCTCCTGGTATTCCTCCTGGGTGCCGCTTTCATAAGCGTTGTCCCCCAGCATGAGCCAGACATCGGTGTGATCCTGACCGTTGTAACTGCGGAAGGCCTCGTAGACATTCTTCGCATTGCGGTCGGCCCTTCCGGAATCACCGATGACCCAGATCCGTGTCGGATGTTTCGCTCCCGGCGACGGGGAGGTCTCAAAGAAATACTCTGGTGAAACCCAATTCCCCACACCGCCATTGTCGGTCTCGAGCTGATAATAGTACTTCGTGTCAGCGGCGAGACCGGTCACCGGGACGGTATGCTCCTTGGTTGATCCCGAGACAGTCACCGACGACGTGAGACTCTCGGGCGCTGTCCCATAACGAACGGTGGAGTTGCCTAGTTGGCTGGTTCTCCACCAAAAGGTGATCCGATCATGAGAGGCGGACTGCAGATAGGGCCCGCGCGCGAGGTTGATGTCATTCGGCCCCTCCGCCGTGGTGAATGAGCCCGTCTTGGTCGGATTGAAGGATCCTCCGTCATCCGTTTCCGCTTCAAAAAAGTAGGTGGTGCCGGAAGTAAGCCCGCTGAGCGCAATCTCATGAGAGGTGACACTGCCCGCAACGTTGAGCACCGTGTCGTAGACCCCCGGGTCCACTCCATAGCGCAGCGTGGAATCACCCGCACTCGCCGTCAGCCAACGAACCGTGGCCGTGGTCTTGGTGATCTCATCAGCCCCGAGAAAGGCCAGGTCGGGAAGGCCGCCGACATCACCGGAGAGTTCCAGCTTCATCCCGAGATCCGAACTGAACGCACCTTCCTGATGCACGGAAACCGCCAGAAGATTGGTGAGCCCGGGCGTCAAG
>TARA_B110000037_G_scaffold106710_1_pt1 | contig 17259 bp, 20 predicted proteins | sample TARA_B110000037 | Tara Oceans TARA_B110000037 (sample SAMEA4397196) | marine metagenome | biome: Polar Biome; feature: [MIX] marine epipelagic wind mixed layer (ENVO:01000061); material: water (ENVO:00002006), including particulate matter (ENVO:01000060) such as... | depth 10-100 m
AGTGTGCTTAGTTTGTGCATTTAATCCTAATATGCTTAAAAATAGTATTTGTAGTATTAAATTTTTTTTCATCTTTCCGATTTTCAACTATTAAAATAGGATTTATTTTATTGCACCAAATGTAATTAATTAAAAAATATTTTGTGCTTATCTGCAACTTTATTGAGTTTAAGAAACCATCCGTTATATAAATTTGAGATCAAATGTCTTGTTGTCAATAAACTAAGAATTCGGAAATACTTTTACATTTCAATTTTTCTTTTTTGAAATGGGTTTTTCACCATTATATGATTATTGACGAAACATCTACATGCTGAAAGAATTAAAACTACAGTTATTAATCTCATTTTCGAATAATCACTAACAATTACCTAACGCAACCTTTTCTAAAAAAATTGGCTTTTTTCGTCTATGTGTTGAATTGATTTCAAAGAAAACGAATTTATTCAAATTATGGATAACAAACAACTAATTGACTCTGTTTTCTGATTTACAAGTTGATTTTTCCTAACCAAAATCGAAATCATCTATTTTCATAAGTACTTATTATTCAAGTAATTTATGGCTATCAAACTCTAACTACCATCTTGTCTTATTTTTCTTTCCTTTTTTAAATCCTTTGTCACCACGAGTTTTTGGTCTACTGTACTTAGGAGCCTTTCTCGCTTTTGGTCCACCAAGATTTACTTTCCTGTTTTTATCCGATTTTTCGTGGTAGGTTACTTCACCACTGTTTGATCTTTTTTGATGTGTGCTGTATAATTCAACAACCACTGGGCGTTCTTCGGCAATCAACTCTTCCGATATAACTATATCTTCAGGGAAATCCATTTCTCGAATGCTAGTATTCATCAGATATTCAATATTATCTTTCCATTCTTTTTCTTTTGGGGTATAAAAAAGTATAGATTTTCCTTCTTGCTCTGCCCTACCCGTTCTACCTATTCGGTGCATGTAGTTCTCTGGGAAATCTGGAGTGTCAAAATTAATTACGTGGCTTATTTTGTCTAAATCCAATCCACGAGCCATTACATCAGTAGCAATTAATATTCTGTTTTTACCTTCATCAAATTGCTCGATAGATCGTATCCTGTAATTCTGCGATTTGTTGGAGTGAATAATACAAATCTCTGATTCGTACATTTCTTCCAAAGTCTCAAAAACTTTATCCGCATTTTTTTTGTTGGATACAAAGACCAATACCTTAGAAAACTCCTTTCTGCTTAAAAGCAATTGAGCCAATAAATTTATTTTGGTGTAAAAATTTGGAACGGCATAAGCCTTTTGATCAATATTATCGAGCGGTGTACCGCTAATAGCAACTGCAATTTTAGCTGGCGCAATGAAAAACGAGTCAATCAAGGCATCAATTTCAGCCGTCATGGTAGCCGAGTACATTATGTTTTGCCGTTTAGAAGGTAGCAAATCAAAAATATTGGTAAGCTGCGAGCGAAAACCTAAATCCAGCATCACATCTACTTCATCTATTATTAGTTTCTTTATGTTTTTTAATTGCAAAGCTCGGCTAACTAACAAATCATACAATCGGCCAGGGGTTGCAACTAAAATATCCATCCCTTCGGCTACGGCAATTTTCTGAGTATTGATATTGGTGCCACCATATACTCCCATAACTCTGGTATTTAAATATTTGGTGTATTCTTCGATATTTTTTACAACTTGTAAAACGAGTTCTCGAGTAGGAACTAGAATAAGAACAGTTGGATGTATTTCTGTTGAATACTTATACGTATGTAAAATGGGAAGTGTATATGCCAGTGTTTTACCCGTTCCTGTTTGGGCAATACCAACGACATCTTTTCCGGATAACACTACATTAAAAGACTCTAATTGAATAGGAGTTGGCGATTCAAACCCCATATCACCAATGGCATTTTTTAATTGTTTGGATAGATTAAAATCATCAAAAGTCATAATTGTACTATTCTTCATTGAAGTACAAACGTAAATCTATTCTTGCAATAGTTTCATGCCCTACAATTAATACAGCTAACTTACTTTTGTTTTATGAATCAATTCCCTATAAACTATAATGAGCCTTTGTTTCGCCCACCAAGTGAAGGTCGTTCTCTTATTCTACAAATAACATTAGGATGCTCTTGGAACAAATGTTCGTTTTGCGAAATGTATACTTCCAAAAAATTTAGTGCAAGAAAAGAAGAAGCTATTTTTAATGAAATAGAAAAGTTTATTCCTTATGCCGATCAAATCACAAAAGTATTTCTAGCAGATGGTGACCCTTTAGTCCTTTCTAACAATAGGTTGGTTCCCATTCTAAATAAAATCAATAAAACCTTTCCTAAACTAAGACGAATTTCTACCTATGCCTCTCCCAGTAATCTTGCTCGAAAAACAGATGAGGAATTAAATGAACTTAGAAAAGATGGTTTGAGTTTGCTTTATGTTGGAATAGAATCTGGCGATAGCGAAGTTTTGAAAGCTATTCAAAAAGGGGAGACATTTAAAACAACCATTGAGGGATTAAACAAATCGAAAGCTGCAGGAATGGACAGTTCTGTAATGATTATAAATGGTGTTGGAGGAAAACTTTTGAGTGAGCAACATGCCATTCATTCGGCTGAAGTTTTAAATGCAACACAACCCAAGTTTGCTTCTACTTTGGTGCTTACGGCACACAAGGGACTGGAGCATTACAAAAACAGGTATCTTGGTGAGTTTATCGAGCTTTCACCTATTGAATTATTTGAGGAAATGAAGCTCCTTATGGAAAACCTTAATTTATCCGAAACTATTTTCAGAAGCGATCATGCTTCCAATAGTCTCGTTTTAAAAGGAGTACTTGGGCGAGATAAAGAAAGGTTTTTAAAGCAAATAGCTGATACAATTGAAAATCCGAATCATTCCGAAACTAGAAATTTAAAATATTCGGGGTATTAATGACAAAATTGAAACAAATACAATCTTGTTCTTTTTCTAGTTTTTCCGGTTTTCACTTTACAGCAAGTCCTTTTGTCATTTATTGATTCCTGCAATTAACAAGATCAATCCTAACACTTATTGCCCAAAAAGAACAATACGAACAAAATAATAGGATTGGTAAAGAAACTTTACCAGAATTATTGAATATTTAGATCTTACGAACACGAACGGCATTCATACCTTTCAATCCTCTTTCAAGATCAAAGGTTACGTTGTCTCCTTCTCTAATTTCTTGAAGACATCCGTTAACGTGTACAAAGAAATCTGTACCCGTATTTCTTTCTTTAATAAAACCGTAACCTTTAGAATCGTCGAAGAAAGTAACCTTACCTTTTTTAACAGAAGGTGCATCACCAGTAGCTCTTTTATGACCTAGTTCAATTGTAGAAGCATCAATTTCAACTTTTTGAGTTAAATCTGGAGCATCTTCCGTTGGCGAACCGAATTCATCTACATAAGAAACCATGCTATCTAAACCTTGCCCTTTTGCATTATTAGATTTTCGATCTTCTTTTTTGCGATTTTTATCTTCGCGCTTTTTAAGCCTCTTTTTTTCTTTTTCCTTTTTATTAAAAGTTTGCTGCGACTTCGCCATTCAAATATTAATTTTTTAATGAAACTCCGTTAAGAATTGTAAAATGCAAAAGTATAAAAAATCATCTATAATAACCCTACTATACTTTCAATTGTAACTATAATTTAATGTCTAAATCTAATCCAATTCTATTTCTGTTTAGTTTGCTTACTTCTTGAACCGAAGTTAGTAACCTTGCATGCAATCTGATTTTTTTGTAAAGTGACCAAGACAGGCCCTGAAACAGTTCCTGAAAATTGAGTTTGTTCTAGAAAATCGTCTTGTGTAAAAGGAGTGAAAACGGCATCCTGTGCAATTTTTTGATATTGAAAAAAAATACAATCCATTTTTTCTACCGAGCCACGATTTTAGAGTAAATTAAAAAAGTATTACACTTGTATCTTAACGGTTAGTCAAATATGAAAATATCACAAGGCAAAACGACTAATTGTCAAAGAATTAATTGTACTTTTCCCATTCAATTATAAACTATTATTAAACTGAAAAGAATTATGTTAAGTGAATTCAGACTGAAAAAAGTAAAAAAAGTGTTTAATTTTTATGATGCTAACGGCAATGGTTCATTAGATCTTGGTGACATTGATGAAATTTGCAATCATTTCGCAAAACAATTTGGGTGGAACAAAGGAGGTGAAAAAGATTCTCATTTTAGAACGACTTTTTCCCTCCATTGGAACAAGCTTATTCATAACGCTGATGGTAATAATGATGGAATAGTTTCAGAAGAAGAATTTGTAAGTCATTACACGCAAGCTTTAAAAAATGACGTTAGTTATTATCAATTTGTAAAACCGTTTTTTGATGACCTTTTCCCAATTATTGATTCAGACAATGATGGCGTACTTTCCAAAGAAGATTATACCGCTTTTTTTAGATCTTATCGAAACTCACAAAATGACGCTGTAGAAGCTTTTAATAATATGGATAAAAACAAGGATGGAGTAATCTCACATTTTGAACTTTATACCATGTATTATAATTTTCATATGGGTGAGGATAGAAATGATGAAAGCCAAACATTTTTTGGCAAACTATAATTTAAATGGGGGTTATTCTACATTCTTTCAGTATAGCTCCCATTATTTATTTGTGAAATAAAACCAAACAGCATTAGAGTTATCCGATAAAATTCGATATAAAAAAGGAGTTGCTAAAACATTGGTTAACATAGGAATTGTTCAAAATTCACTCCTCAAAAGGGAACTATAAAGGTGAGAGTAAAGAAAAGAAAAACGGAGATAGATATATCAAAAAAAGACAATGGTGTTGAAAGGAATGAACTTCAAATCAAAAATTTATTTGATATTTCAAAACACACGATCACTTCTGGTGCAAATATGGAAAAAGGAACAGGTTTAGCACTTGTATTATGTAAAGAGTTTGTTGATATTCATAATGGTAAAGTTATTTTGGAACCTATTTCCGATTGAGGTTCCATGTTTACTATTAGCATCCCTTTAGTTCAAAAAAACAAATGAGATATTCAATAATTTTCATTTGCATTATTACCTCTACTCTATTTCTAAATTGCAATGAAAAATTAGAGTCTGAAAAGGTAGAATCAACAAAAAGAAACAGAAAGAAAAAAGAAAAACCTAAAATTTCACTTATTGAATATACCAAACCTGAACCAGCAAAAATTACTCCTAAGAACCCTATTCACAATGGAAATGTAAAAGATCGGCTATTGGAATACGGAAAACAAAACCAAGAAACAATAGTTGACATTTACACAAGTAAAGGAAAAATAAGAGCCAAACTTTATAAAAACACACCTCTTCATCGGGCAAACTTTATTATGATGAGTAAAAAAGGCTTTCTAAATGGGAGTGTATTTACTCGAGTAGTTATGGGATTCATAGCGCAATCGGGAGGCACATTTGACGAAGATCACGCTCATATAAAACAAAAAATAGGAATGTATACTATTCCTTCGGAAATGAGTAAAAGCAGGTTTCATAAAAAAGGAGCCTTAGCTTCCGCCAGAAAATACGGCGATAATCCCAATAAGAGATCTGACCCGTATGCTTTTTATTTTGTAGAAGGCCAACTTTATAATACCCCAACTTTAGATGTTCATGAAAGGGAGTTTAAATACAAATATTCTAAAACTCAAAGAGAATACTATCTAAAAAAACCAGGCGCTGCACATCTCGACGGACAACATACTGTTTTTGGGGAAATCCTAATCGGGAATAATGTAGTGTCTAAATTAACAGAAGTTGAAACCGATTCTCGAGATTGGCCTAATACTGATTTGTTTATCGATTCAGTAATAGTTATTAAATAACAACTAGACCGGTAAAGGATTTTTTTCTCGAATTAAGGATTTCATTCTTCGGATGTAATCTTCCTCCAACCACTGTGTATAGTTTTGGGTTCCATTTATACAATAGGAATAATGCCGAACTCTAGATTCAATATCACCACGAAGCAGAGAAGCTAAATGTAAAGAATCGAACATGTCTTTACCATTTACAATACACATTTCTACGTGTTGGACGATTGATCTGTCCAAAGCTGTTCTTGGCTTTAAGCGCTCGGATAATGCACTTTTATAAGCCTTTTTTGTATCAAAAGTAACTTCTTCTGATTTCGCAAACTTCTCACGAAGCTCTTCGGGCATTTTATAAGTAAAATTTCTTTGAATTTGATCATCCGAAGGAATTGTTTCTAAAAACTGATTCGGATACTTAAAAATATCCTTCCAATCCATTGGAGTATCCCACATTCCAAATCTTGCAGCATTATTTCCTAAATCAATAACATTAAACTCTTTTTTATTCCCTAAAATTCGAGAACCCCTACCAATCATTTGATGGTAAAGAGTTAGTGATTTAGTTGCTCGGTTTAAAATTATTGTTTCTATAGAAGGTTCATCAAATCCGGTAGTTAAAATTCCAACAGAAGTAAGAATAGAATCTGGCGTATTTCTAAACCAAGATAAAATTTCTCTTCTTTCTTTTTCGTTGTGTTTATTGTCAAGATGCCTAATCTCGTAGCCGTTTTCAGTGAAAGTTTCGTAAACTGCCTCTGAAGTTTTAATTCCGCTATTAAATATGAGTGTTTTTTTACCTTTCGATTTCTCTTCGTAAGCTTCTAAAAGCTTTTCCTGCATTAGAAAATTACTATATAATCTTTCAGAAGAAGAAACAGTATAATCACCATTTATACCTATTGTAAGCGAATTTAAATTAACGTCAAGGCAAGTTGTTATTGCTTTGGCTAAAAACTTTCTATCTATAAGTGAACCAATACTTTCCCCAATAATCAATTCATCGTAATGATCTTTCATTGGTAATTTCACATTGGAACTTAACGGAGTAGCTGTAACCCCTAATATAGTTCCATGCTCAAAATACTTAAATAGTTTTCGAAATGAGTTGTAATGTGCTTCGTCAATAATTACAAGGCCAATATTTTTTAATTCAAAATGCTCTTCTGCTAGCCTATTATTAAGAGTTTCTACCATGGCAACAAAACAATCGAAATCATCTTGGTCTGGAAGTTCCTTAACTTTACTATTAATTATTTTGTTGCTTACACCAAACTCGGTAAGCATAGTTGAAGTTTGAGCACAAAGTTCAATTCTGTGGGTTAGAATTAATACTTTTTTTTCCGTATCCTTAATGTAGTGTTTGGCAAATTCAGAGAAAATGACGGTTTTACCACCTCCAGTAGGAAGTTGATAAAGCAGATTTACATTTCGATCTTTACTTTCTAAGGTTTCAAGGATTCTTTCGATAGCGAAACGCTGATAATCATATAATTTTTTTCCAGTTTTTTTCTCAAGCTTATCGAGTTGTTCCTCCTCCATTTTATCCATTTCAGTTTGCAAAAGTAGTGGGAATTAAAGCATATTCAAAATATTTAATGATTATTGTTAACAGCATTTTTATAATAAAGACTCCTACCTCCACTTCTACCTGTAGTTTTATAGCGTTATGTATATTTGCGCGCAAAATTTTAAGGGTATATGAGGTTAGGTCAGTTGGCTCGCCAAGTCGGTGTTTCGCCAAAAGAAGTTTTAAGAAAATTGCAAAATGATTTTAATGTTGAAATTAAAGCGCACCCGAATGCCAAAATTCCAGATGATATTTTAAAATCTCTTACTAAGGCATTTGGACAAGTTTCGGTGGAAGAACAGGACGTTGAGATCAAGGTAATTAAAACTGGAAAAGAAACTAAAACTTTTATAAACAAAGGAGAAGTTGTGCATAAATTAGTATCTATTGTTGAGTCAATCGTACCCAATGAAGTAATACCCGAAAAAGAAGCGTTAGGGAAAATGAAAACCGAAATCCCAACTTTAGAAGGACCTAAAATCATAGGAAAAATTGAAATTTCTGAAATTGATCTTCGGAGAATTGCAGAAAGAAATGCAGAAAGGTTGGAAAAACCGATTAGAATAAAACGTCCTAAAAAGAGACCAGTAGAGAATAAAAAGAACTCAACTAAAAGAAAAAGTAACGATTCTTTAGAAGAAAAGAAAAATAAAGAAGCAATAGCTTTAGCTGAAAAAAGAAAAAAGAGTGCTGACTCTTTAAAGGAGTTGAATAAAAAGAAGTACTCTGAAAAATCAATTACTCAATCCGTTCCTAAAACCAAGAAAAAGAAGAATAAGAAAAAACCAGAACCGGATGTAATTAGAGAAAGTGTCACTAATACAAAAAAGAAAAAATCAACTTCAGTTATTGGAAAATTATGGAGCTGGTTAAACGACGCATAGTCCATTAATACAAATCATTCTATTTAAACACTTTCTTTTTTTGTTGATTTTGAATAAAAGCTAAATAGCCCTTACCAATTCAATAGTATAAACTACCGATGTATTTGGTGGCACAATGCCAGTAGAACTTCCCTTTTCGCCAAAAGCATATTCTGAAGGTGTAACCACTTGAATAATTCCGCCAACTTTCACGTGATGGAGGGCAATTTCAAATGCTTTTATTACTTGGTCGGGCTTTCCTAATTGAAAAGCCAATAGTTGGCCTGCTTTATTTGTATTGTCAAATTCGGTTCCATCCAAAAAGCGCCCAGTATAATTAACCCAGAGGTTCTTACCACTTTGAGTTTTTGACCCTTTACCCTTTTTAAGAGTCTTTAAATAAACACCTTGAGTATGTTTAGCCGGATCTATACCCTCTGACACAAGAAAAGTGTGAAGTTTTTTTAATTCATTTATTTCTAAATCCACAATTCGTTTAGAAATGTTTTTCTTATTGTATTCTCCAACGATTCTGTTGAGTTTTAAATTTAGAATATAGTCGCTTTGCCAATTATTAATTTTACCATTACTTAGTAATTTGGCATCCAACTTATTGGGGAAAATAAAGGAAGCCGAATCTCCAGAATGCATCAAGCTAAGTGCTTCACTTATAGAAGCGGAATTTATATTCCCTATTTCAATGGATAATATTGCCCCCAATTGCATTCCATTTCGATAAAGTAATTTTTGATCCGAATCCAATATAGAAACTTCAGCATAAACCTTGTCATTTGGTTTAGCCTTTGCATCCCCTTCACCCAAAGAATGGATTTTATAATAGAGTCCTGTTGAACTTTCAGAATAGCCATTCCATTTATTAATATCACAAGAAAAAAGCGAAAAAAGAATTAATAATAGGATAATGAACCTCATTGTACCGAAAGGATTTGTAAATCATAAATTAACGTCGTATTCGAAGGTATTTTTTGATTATCACCCATGAAACCATGTGCTAAATGTGCAGGTAATATAACATGTGCTTTATCTCCAACTTTAAGATAAGAAACTACTTCGTGAATTCCACTTTCAATATTATCTCGACCTAAAGTAAAAAACTGGCTTCCTTCTTTCGCGCTTGAATAGATGGTATCGCCATTTAGGTAGGTAATAACATAACTGAGCTCAACCAAATCGTTTAGCTTAAGTGAATCTCCGTTCTGTGATTTATAAACTTGGAAACGAAGTCCAGTTCCGGTCTCAATTAAATCCCAGCCCAAATTGATAATGGCCATATCAATTTTATTTTTTTCTATTGTCACCCTATTCCGGTTAGCTTCTAATAATTTTTCTTTTAATTCTCCTTCGGAAATAGGGAGCTTCACACTCTCATTTTCTTCTTTACAGCCAACGATTACAAGTAAGCATGTTAAAGTTAATAACACAAAATATCGTTCACGTTTCATTTATACAAAATTGATAATTTAGAGCTTAATTTTGTCAGTAAAATTCAAAATAAATGAACAGATTTATTTTAATACTTTTTGTCTGCTTTTTAGGTCTCCCAACAATTGCTCAAAAAGTATATTGGAACTCCCCTTACGGTAAAGTTAATTTGCCATTGGGTGGACTTAAAAATGTAAAAGACCTAATAAAAAAAGAATTTGTATTTCCTATATCAACTATTTTGGAAGATGTTATAGATATAAAATATAAAATAGATAAAAATGGAATAGCTACTATTACAAGTATGACTGGAGTGAATAACTCAGCTATAAAATATGAAGCGAAACGTTTGTTCTTGAAAATTCGATTCTCTCCCTATTCCAAAAGAACGGAAAATGACCACGACGATTTAATTCAATTTACTTTCTCGAAAAAAGCCTCGGTCAAACTTTACAACAAAAGAGGATATCAAGAAATCGAGTATCCTTACACACCCATTGATAGCACAGAGAAACTTTACAAATACCAATTTATAAAAGAAAAGCCTAAACCAATATTTAGTAAAAAAGATAACTACAATAGCTTTAACAATTACATAATGAATAAACTTGAATACCCAACAGATGCACTAAAAATGGGATTAAAAGGGCAAGTTGTAGTTTCCTTTGTTATAGAACAAAGCGGACAAATTAGCAACGTTACTGTTCTTGAACCTTTGGCTGCTGGTTGTACTGAAGAAGCCCTTCGACTTATTAAAAGTTTAAAATGGTACCCGGCCATAGTCAATGAAAAAGCGGTAAGAACTCAAATGACTTCAAGTATTGGCTTTGGTGTGTCATCAAGCACATATCAAGAGTCATTTAATCAAGGAAGGTGAGTCTTACAAAAAGCTAATGCATTAACGGCTAAAATTTTAAGATATAAAAGTCACCTAATATTCCTTTTAATAAATTGCGACTAATGCTTTGTTAAACAAATAGTAAAATCGTTATAATTGCATTTTAAAGCTGCTTTTTTAAGTTAAATTAAAATATGTTGTTTTTTAATAATTCAATAATATTACATAAATATGAAAAAAAATAGACTTATTCTTTTTATGCTTTGTTTGGCCATTGGATCTGGCAGTGCAATTGCTCAAAAATATTCAACGGATGATTTCGTTAATAATAGCTCGTCCAATAAATATACCGTTGTTGGTAGTTCTGCAGATGGCTTGGATAGCCCAGTTGATTTGGATTTCAACAAACAAAATATGTCGGAATTATGGGTTATTAGTATGCGTACTGAGAACCGAGGTGGAAATACAGTAACCTTTAGAGATGTTGGAAAGGCAAGTCAAAAAGCGTATTTAAAAACAGATGGTAACGCATGGCACTTTATGTCTTTGCCAACGGCAATTGCGTTTGGAGACAAAGGAGATTGGGCAAATTCTCCTGGAGTTTGGGATGCGAACCACAGAGCTGGAACTACTTCCCCTTTTACAGGTCCTGCTTTATGGTCTTCTGATTTTGCGGTTTATGCTCAACCTTCTGGCGGAAATGGAAGCCATTTAGACATGCTTCACGGCAGCCCTTATTCTGTTGGTATAGCTTGGGAAATAGCGAATCAATATTGGCTTTTTGATGGTCATAATGGTCATTTGGTAATGTATGATTTTGTAGATGATCACGGTCCAGGAAATTCCGATCATGATGATGGTAGACTTAGAAGATATCCAGAAATTAAATTAAAAAGAGATGGACTTATTCCAAGTCATATGGAATTTGATGCTGCAAGAAAATGGCTTTATATAAATGATATTGGAAATGCTCAAATAATTAGAGTTGACATTACCACAGGAAATATAAAAGGAAGATCAGTTACTCGTCCCTCAGAGGTTTTGGCTGAAAACAATGACATGGAAAATGTAACCATGGAAGTTGTAGCTAGTAAGGGTTTAACTAAACCTTGTGGCTTGGATGTTTTTGGAGATAGGTTAATAGTAACAGATAATGCTACTAGCGAAATATTGGTTTATGACCTTTCAAAAAGTGGCTTTCCTTTGGTTGGGCGAATTAAACTTCCTACAACAGATGTAATGGGTGTGAAATTGGATAAAGAAGGGAAAATTTGGTACGTTGACAAAACGGCAAAAACTGTTGTAAGAATTGATAATGACAAGGTTCTTTTAAAAGGAGATAATGGATTCTTAGTTTCAACAGAAGAAAAAGTAGAAATCACTACAGTTTCTATGTTCCCTAACCCTTCTTCAGATAAAATTAACCTTACTGGTCTTAAAAATGGATCTATAATTACGGTTTATGATATGACAGGAAGAAAGGCTATGAGTATTTCAGAATTTGATTATACCGAAATAAACATTGATATTTCTGAATTAGAAAACGGAATGTATATCGTTTCTGTTGAATCAGAAGGTTCTATTGTTCATCAAAGCAAACTAATTAAGGAATAAACACGGTAAGATATTAAATGAAAAAGCCCGTATTGGAAATCATCCAACACGGGCTTTTTTTTGACTTAGAATTAATTCTAATCTAGATCTTCCAATTCGGATTCAATCATTTCATACAGTTCTTGCGAAACGTTTACTAAAGGTAAACGAACTTTATCTCCGCAAATGCCTTTGGACTTTAAAGCTGCCTTTATACCTGCTGGATTTCCTTCTGCAAATAACATATCAATTCCATCTAACAACCTCAAATGCATTTTTCTTGCACTCACAAAATCTTCGTTCAATGCATTATGAACCATTTTAGAAAATGTTTTAGGAAGTGCATTTCCAATTACAGAAATAACCCCATCTCCCCCAATGGAAATATGTGGCACTACCAGTGGGTCATCTCCAGAAATAACTAAAAATCCTTTTGGGCGAAATTTCAATATTTGAGAAATTTGAGCTAAATCTCCGCTTGCTTCTTTAATTGCAACAATATTTTCAAAATCGTTTGCCATGCAAAGCGTATTTGCTGCAGAAATATTACTAGAAGTCCTACCTGGAACATTATAGACTATAATAGGGCGTGGCGTGGCTTCATTTATTGCTTTATAGTGCTGATAAATCCCTTCTTGTGTTGGTTTGTTGTAATATGGACTAGCAGACAATATAGCATCTACTCCAACCCAGTTAAAATCTTTAAACCCTTCAACAAGAGCTGCAGTATTGTTTCCACCATGCCCAAAAACTAAGGGTAAGCGACCGGCGTTAATTTTTTTAACGTGCTCTAAAACATCTTGTTTTTCTTTTAAATTCATAGTAGCAGATTCGCCCGTAGTTCCTTGCACTACCAAGTAATCAATTCCACCATCTATTAAATAATTTGTAAGCGAAGTCAGCCCGTCAAAATCAATTGATCCACCTTCTGCAAATGGAGTAACCATGGCTACACCAAGCCCTTTTATATTAAGCTGCATTATTTCTGTATATTTTATTTAAATAATGTACCAATTGCCTAGCAGTGTAATTAAAACCTTTTGATTCATCTGTTTTAATCATAAAATCTAGGAAATCTACGTTCCATTCCCTTCTCGCACCCATTCTTGTATTGGCATTTGAGTTTAACAATATAAATAATAATGGAAATTGAAACTTCGTTGTAAAGTCAAAAATCACATCCGAAGAAAAGGCTGAAATATCTTTTGGTACCAAATTAAAATTTAAATCTTTTTTCGTAATTACAATCCATTCCTCAGGTAAATCAACATTATCCAAAGCTTTGGTGTTTTTTATGTAAGAAAGAAATTTTAAATCAATTAATGGTGATACCTGTTTTATTAGCTTGTGAATTTCTTGAATATTTACAACATTCAAATCTGAGAAACTAATAAGAACAAGACCTTTTTTAGCAGTTTCTATATTGAAAAAACTACCTGCCTGCCAATTTCTTATTATTATTTTTAAATTTATTTCAGCAAGATATTCTCGAAGTTTCCAAATCACTTTTTAGTATTAAATAGAGGCTTTTACCATTCTATCTTTACCCGACATGTCTTTTCTAAGTTCTACGTCTTGGTATCCCATTTCAGTAAGTAAATCAACCACTTCCTTACCTTTTTTCTCGTGAATTTCGAAAAATATTTTTCCATCAGGTCGTAACCAAATTTTACTTTTTTCCGCTATTGCTTTATAAAACACAAGAGGATCCTCGTCTTCAACAAATAGAGCTAAATGTGGTTCATTTTCAAGAACATTAGCATCCATGCTGGCCATATCGCTTTTTAGAACATATGGAGGGTTAGAAATAATGGTGTCGAACTGATTTTCTTTAAACGGCTGATTACTGGACAATACATCCAAAATGTACCAATCAATTTCCACATGGTTTAATTTTTCGTTAGAAAGTGCCACTTTAAGCACATTCATAGAAACATCGCAAGCAGATATTTTGCCTTCGGGTAGTTCACACTTTAATGTGATTGGAATACAGCCCGATCCGGTACCAATATCCAATACTGCTGGAATAGTAGATTCATTGTCTTCTAAAAACCATTGTACCAACTCTTCCGTTTCTGGCCGAGGTATAAGTACGTTTTTATTTACTTTAAAAATTCGTCCACAAAATTCAGCGTCTCCTACAACATACTGCAATGGTATTCCATCTTTCATTTCTTTCATAGCATAAATAATTTTAAGTAGTTCTGACTCACTAAACCGCATTTCATTTTCTACAATTTGCCTTGCAGGTGATAGGTGATAGTAATGCTCAATGAGCTGCCTTTGAACTGACTTTATTTCACTTTTATTGTACCGACTTTCCAATTGCGCATCAATATAATTGACTACTTCTTGCAATGTATTATCAGCAATTTTCATTCTTGTTTTATGAATAAACCTTTTTCAAATCTTAAAAATAAAATTCTCAGAGTTATTCTTCTAATTCAATTTCTATGGCAAAGATACTCCGAATTTATTAAGTTGCAAAAAAATGCCTGTAACTCAATATAAAAGGGGGAAGTAGCGGCATGAAAAGTACATATTTCGGGTTTTCAAATAAAAAACAGCAATTATTATTGACTACTCAATTTTCAACTGGTAAGAGAGCATTTATCTTATTTTCGGAAATCATTATGAAATATTTTAAACTAATTTTCAATGAATTCAATAATCATAAAACAATCTCTCAATAAATCTTACCTCATACAACGAATTCAAAAGGTGTCATTAAAACCTAAATATGGATTTGTTTTGAATTTCATTTATCCTCTTCTTTTCAATATTCTATTTCTATAAACTAGAAAAATATTTTCCATTGTACATTAGGAATAAAGCCCCGTTGGTAGGTCGTAGAAATTATTTGTGTTTTAGGATTGTAACCGTAAGCCAAAATATTTTTTTGATTCGTCCAGTTTTGTAAATAAACAGAAAGTCACTGCCAAAATTTACTGCCGTTTTGACGAATGGCTATTTTTAAATTCCAAGAAAAATAGGCATCAAACTGTTTTAAAAAAGCCAAATTATCGTCGAGGTATTCTTGATTTCTTTCCGCTCGAACAAGGAGTTTAAATTTATTAATTAGGCTGTATTATCCACCTATTGCGGTCATACTTCGATTTTTAAACTTATCAGAATCGAAATCTACACCAAAAGCATCTATCCCACCCCTTTCTTTGTGTTTTTCATTTATCGCGTTCTGTATCAATGGTTTTATATCCTCACCATTTCTATATGGTGTTAGAATATCAAACTCTTCTTGCGAAAACAAACAATTTTTTATTTTTCCATCAGCAGTTAAGCGAATTCGATTACACGATTCGCAAAATGGATTCGAAACGGGACTTATAATACCAAATGTTCCTTTGTAACCCTCTATTCTGTAGTTTTTCGAAGTGTCGTTTGGCTCATCTTCTATTCTTATCACATTGGGTTCTGTAAAATGAGTATTTACTTTTCCCATTATTTCTTTGTAAGAAAGCATTTTATCCCAATTCCATTTATTACCATCAAAAGGCATAAACTCAATAAAACGAACTGCTAAATCATAGTCTTTGGAAAGGTTTATAAAAGAGTATATTTCGTTATCGTTTACCCCACGAATGGCAACAACATTCAGCTTTACTCGAAAACCTTCCGTTAATAGAAGCTCTATGTTATTTACAATTCTATCGTAATGATTCCTTCTAGTAATTTCATTGAATTTTTCTTTATCCATAGAATCAATGCTAATATTTATTGTTTTTAAATTTGCTTTTTTAAAGGTATCCACAAACTTATCTACCAGTACTCCATTGCTTGTAATTGCCAATTTCACTGGTAACTTACCAATCCCTTCAATAAGTTCTTTAGCATTTTTTTTAATGAGAGGTTCTCCTCCAGTTAATCGAATTTTATTGACACCTAACTCCGTGAAAATCTTAGCAATTCCTATGGTTTCCTGTTCTGTCATGAAGATGTTATTGTCTCGTAACGGAATACCACACTCTGGCATACAATAAAAACACCTTAAGTTACACCTCTCGGTTAGGGAAATCCTCAAGTAATCGTGTACACGACCGAATTTATCTATCAATTGAGCTTTTGCCATTATTTCGAATTAAGTACATTACAATAGTAGTGAAATCTTTGCGCAACAAATGGTTTTAATGCTAACCTTGTACATGCACTGGTAAATTAAAAGAGGACTAGAAATCTTGTAAGAACAAAGTGCCATTGGTGATAAACAAGATACTCAAAAATACAATGGACATTCAAGTAGCAAGACAATTGAAATTTATACTTACGTCAATACAAAGGAAATGAGTAACTTGACATCTCCAATAGGTTTTTTAGATTTAAATGAAAAGAATAAATAATATAAAAGTTGGCATAAATATTAAAGACAGTATGAAGAAATTCGAATTAATTTTAGGAACACTTTTTTTTATAGGGCTTATTATGAACTTTTTAATGCTAACCGGTGGAGGAATTATCTCGGTTTTAGGAATTTGTATATTGTTATCATTCTATATGTATTTCAGTTTTGCCTTTTTCAATAATATTCATTTGAAGAAGATATTTAAAAAGGAATCGTATCATGGGATTTAGTAGAAAGAGAATTTCAGAGACTGTATTAACTGGATTTTGTTTGTCGCTTGCAACAATTGGGATTCTTTTTAGGTTTCAATCTTACCCAGGTGAAGTCTTTAATTTGTACATTGGAACTTTGGGGTTAACTATTGCACTTATTGTTGAGTTCGTAAATATCAAAAGAACCATTCAAGTTTCTACCCAATTACCTTGAAAAGGATAGTTGCAATTGGAAGTCTAAGTCTTGTATTTGCCATTTTACCTAAATTTATGTTTATGGAATTGAAATTTCGCAATTACCCGGCGTATATCGAAGCTGTAAAGGAAGCTTCTAATAACCCTAATCGACCTAAATTATGGGATAACGTAAACATGGAAAGAGAGAAAATTTACAACGAATAAGAACCATATTTCTGCTAACTGCCAGCCATAAAACAAATGCTAGGTTAGCGTATATTTGAAACTTTATGACACGAACTACCGATAGAATGAAATCACAAGTTAACTCCTCGAACCCCGCACTTGCCTTAGCCGAGACACGTCAGACTATCT
>TARA_B110000037_G_scaffold178087_1_pt1 | contig 17208 bp, 17 predicted proteins | sample TARA_B110000037 | Tara Oceans TARA_B110000037 (sample SAMEA4397196) | marine metagenome | biome: Polar Biome; feature: [MIX] marine epipelagic wind mixed layer (ENVO:01000061); material: water (ENVO:00002006), including particulate matter (ENVO:01000060) such as... | depth 10-100 m
CATGGTCGAAGCGCTTTTGTTCTCCATGCAAAGGAGATTCAGAAGATCAGGCAGGAGATGGCGAAGTAGTTGGGCCTGTTATAGAATCCCTCCAAGCTAAGCCGCGTGTTGCATCGCTGTGTGCGAGAAGGCGGGAACCACATGTGAATGCCAGAAAGTGCATCATCAACACCCGTTTCCCCGCCCTTCGCTCCGGCCAACGCCTGTTTCAGGAGCCTCCCGCAAAAAGTAAATTCTTAGCGGGAATCACCCAAGTTATGGTTTATTTCGCCCTCGGAGTCATCACGTAAGAATCAACGACCTTACCTTCGAGTAAAATCGTTTCGATCTTAAGTTCCTTAGCCGAAAAGCTTAACTGCATCACATGGTGGCCGCGGCTAACGTAACCGCCGTCCTGAAGATACCAAAGATCAGGCTTAGGTTGGTATTGGCCTACGCCTAAACCGCCTTCACCGATGTAAACAACGCCTGTAGCATCCTTTTTTCCATTGCGGATAGGCACGGTGCGTTTGATGCAGTGGCCGTCAGACTCCAATGCGAGGTCGACATTGTATTTCTCAAACAAAGGAACGAAAACAGCAGCTTGACCCGCTGGTGACTTCACTGCAGGGAAAAGCGGGCGGTGGTAATTGGTAAACAACCACTTTGACTTCGGACGCAACTCAGCCAACTGTTCATCAAGCCATTCCTCCTGCGGTCCTTTCGCACTGTAGTTGGTGTCCAGTGTCACTATATTCACTTCGTCTGTGAGAGTTATTGTGTGCCAGAAGCTATGTTTTTCCGTCATTTTCTTCAGGTTGAAGACCTCAAAAAATATTGGGCCACCATCATGATTCCCACGCGTTGGTATCACCGGAAGCACTCGCCCATCTTCTAAAGTAGTTAACTCGTGGTGGCTCAACCACAGGCGCCACTGATGCCAGCTGTGACCCGAAGCGATAAAGTCACCGCCGTGGTTCAAGGCTATGATTTCAGGCTTGTCCTTAAACTCTTTTGCTAAGCGCAAGTTCATTCTACAACGTGAAATCATGCCAGAACGTGAGTCGCCGCCGACTAAAAGTTTAAAATCTCCGGTCTTAGGACTCGTCTTGAAATACAGCTGACGGGAAAACTCACCATCGCTCTCCATCACAAAGTAATACTTTGTGTTTGGCTTCAATTCACTTAATTCAGCATGATGGTAAAAAGCTGTTTTCGTATCTTCAGCTTCTTTGGCATTGATCGAATAAGCTCCTGTTTTTTGACAGGCTAGGTGGCTTTCATACTTAGCGACCTCTAGGCCGTATGGTTTGGTGCCGTAATGCAACACATGCTTCTTGCCGAACACAGCAGTACTCCATGAGACAGTTGCCGTGGTTGATGATTCTCCAGACCAGGTCACTCTCCATTGAGCAGGTTTAGACCCAGCTAACGGGGTCAGTCGCTTCAGTAATTGCTTGTAGTCAGCTTTCGCAATTTCCTCATTCGTCATGTCTGCCGCATTTAGCGAGGACACACTCAGCACGCATAATGCGGCTAGCCATTTAGTTTTATTCAGTATCTTCATGTTCAATAGTGTTCTTTTTATTAGTTTTAGTTTGTTGCCAAATCCATAAAAATAAAATCAACGGGACCAAGCAATTTCCGCATCTGAGCAATGCATCCTCCCACAAGATCTCGCCAAAGATAACCGGTCTAGCTAGCGCGGTCATCCCCCCCCAAATTGCCATCCACAAAAAGAGCGACTTGCGCTGAGTGAATAGCACTAATACAGCCAAAGTCACATCCATCACTCCAATCAGTCGTAACAATAGGTGGCAAAGCGAGTCAGACAGCTGAATCGATATTATTTCAAAGCTGCCAATCAGTAGGTCACGAAAACCGGGATGAAACAACAAAGCCTCTATCCCATGAGTGGCAAATGTCAGCGACACAGCAATCACCAACATCCACTTTACCACTCGATAACTTTTCTCTTTCGCACATGGTTTCATGAACAACCAGAGCCAAAGAGCAAAACACGGCAACCACCTTGTCGCATGGGCTGTGATGGCCCAATCGCTGAACGCGGCCCCGCCATTGAGCATCTTACAGAGAGATAACAAAATGATGTAAGCTCCCATAGCAACATAGACAAACGACAATGCCCGCATACTCTGTAATGCAGGAATCAACATGAGCCACGCCACGGTCGTTAACCCAACTAGAAGCCACCTATCGTATGAGCGGATACGCTGAGCCTTTTCAAAACCCTCTTCACTACTAAACTCTTCAGTCAAATCGACATCCTCCGACACAGTGCTGCGTTCGTCGCCATAGAGCATCATATCAGTGTAGGCAACGACCTCCGCTTCCTTGACCCGGTCTAGCTCACTTTGTTTTGTGAAATACTTACTGATTGATGTGCCTTCGTGAAAGAAGTTCATCGTGAAAATAGCGGTAAAGACCAATGCCGTTACTACAGCTAGCCCATATCTTAATGGTCCCATTTTCATTGTAAGTTTGTGAATTAATAGCTTCCCTACAGAATCTAAGGAATCAATCTAGTTCGAGTGTGGACTACCACACTCCGAGTCGGGTCGGAAAGTGGAGTCACTGGGCGGGCTGATTAAATTAGGAAGCGGTTCGTCAGGCGGATGAAGTTTATTGTGTTGGTTTCTTCTTCTTCGTCAATGAGAAGTCGGAGGCATCCGGCTTCTCACTAGATTCTTCCGCCGATAGGCGGTTCCCCCGCGGGGGAATTTTTTTGTTCGTTTGGATTTCTTGGTTTTATGCTGCCTTTTTACAGGTTGCCGGACGGTAGATTTCCTATGGCCTGGAGCCGCCCAGTGAGTAGTGGGGACGCCACGTGTTGTAGCGCTTGAGTTGGTTGGTCTGGACAGGAATAGGTCGACTCCATAGCTTTCCGCAATGCCAACACTCCTAGTTCTAGCCGCCGGTATGGGCAGTCGTTACGGCGGCCTGAAACAACTCGACCCCATGGGGCCGAACGGTGAAACCGTTCTCGATTATTCGGTCTTTGATGCGATCCGTGCCGGTTTCGAGCGCGTTGTTTTCGTGATCCGCGAGGATTTCGCTGATGCCTTCCGCGAGGGAATCGGCTCGCGTTTCTCTGACCGCATCAAGGTCGATTACGCCTTCCAGAAACTCGACGATCTTCCCGCTCCATACACGCCGCCTGCTTCGAGGACTAAACCGTGGGGAACTACCCATGCGGTCCGCGCCGCCAGACATTTGATCGATGATGCCTTCGCAGTGATCAACGCCGATGATTTTTATGGACGGGATGCCTACGCAAAAGCCGCCGAGTTCATGGCTAGTATCCCCGCACAGCATTGCGCAATGGTGGGCTACCCTTTGAAAAATACGCTTTCCGACCACGGCCAAGTGAATCGAGGGATCTGTGAAGTTTCAGAGACTGGTGTTCTCTCATCAGTGGAGGAGGTTTTAAAAATCGGACGTGAATCCGACGCTAAGGTCACAGGGGAGGGGATGGATGGCGAGCGTCGCGAGATTTCCCAAGTCGCGCCCGTCTCCATGAATTTTTGGATTTTCACCCCTCAGTTTCTGGCCGATCTCGAAGTCGAGTTTCTAGAGTTTCTCCAGGAAAACAGCGGCAAGGACAGCGGGGAATCCTATATCCCGACGGTAGTGGACTCGCTGATTCGCCAACAGAAGACCACCTGCAAGGTCTTGGAAACCAACTCGTCGTGGTTCGGGGTGACTTATCCTGAGGACAAGGAATTGGTGGTAGCTTCGATCCGCGAGCTTATTGCAGCAGGGGATTATCCGCAATCTCTTGCCGGATGAAAAGCAATCGGGCGTGGACGGTTTAATCCGCCCACGCCCGGGTGTGCACATTCCCCCCAAAGAATTCCTGGTCTCCCGAGGTCGCGCGCTACTTCCCCCCGGAGATAGGGCGCGGTGTGTCGGGAAACACAGGAAAATGGAAATGTTACACTCCGGTAGTCAGCATTCACTGATGGAACCGGAGTGCGGATAATCAAATGCTCTTTAATTTTAAAATCTTCAAGAGAAAATTCATATAAATTTGAAAAATTCTCTTCTGTGCCTACGTGATTGAATTTATGGCTCTTGAAAAGAGGGGGAGATTTCAACCGGAAATCAGTACAAACCAAGGGCACCGGAGTCCTTTGTTCCGGCGCCCTTGGGCCCTTTGGGGGGGGCTAAAGTGCTATCCCTTACACAAGAAATACCTTACCTGATTTTCCGGGATTCACAATGATGTGATCGTGTAGGTTCAATCTTTGCAGGTTGGCGGCTTCAAAATGACGCCGAAAAAATCGTTCATCACCGCGCTGTAAACTTCGTGTTTGAAGGCTGGGAGCCAATCTAGATCAAACTCGTCGGGTTGTATCCAACGGTATGCGCAGAACTCCGGAGGTGATTGGTGGACGTCGATCGCCGGGGCTTCCGTTTTCAGTTTGCAGAGGAAATAGGTCTGCTCTTGTCCGTGGTTGCCGTGCTTCTTGATTTTCTTCGCGCGAACGTCCGGGGGATAGAGGTAGCGGTAACCTTCACGTTTTTCGAGAACCTCGTAGTGCTCGCGTTTCAGACCGATCTCTTCGGACACCTCACGGAAAAGGCCTTCCTCCATGCTCTCACCGTCATCGACACCTCCCTGTGGGAACTGCCAAGCGCCGGACATGGTGGAGCGTTCGCAGATGAGCAGATTGCCATCTTCGTTGACCATCAGTGCCGCAACATTGGGTCGGTAACGTACCATTGGGAGGAGTTTGTCTTGGATCGTTGAATCGTTCAATGCTTAAGTTTGCCGTAATATTCTCAATGCTCGCTAAGACGGGATTTTGCTGGCATGAATTTCATGAGATGAGAAACCTGATCCTTTCCCTGCTGTGTCTTGTCGCTCTCAGTTCGCCCCTGTTTTTCCAAAACAACGGCCAGGTCAATCCGAACAATGATCCCAATGCGGATGACAACGAGGACAATCAATCTCAGACCGACAAGTTGGGTCTCCCACGTTTCCGGGAAGCGAAGCTGGCGGGAGGGGAATTGGTAGTCGCCTTGGACAGGATCTCATCGGTTAGCCGCCACAAGTATGTCCTCGATGGCGCGCTTATCGTTGATGAAGTGACAATTGATACGACCGGCCAGGCATTGGCTAGGTTTTACTTCATCACTCCGATCACATCTGGTGTTCCGGGTGCGGCTGTCTCACAACTTGCAGGAAGGGCACTTGGCCTCGTGGACGGTGCGGCGCGTAGGGCGGGTAGCGATCTCCAGAATATGGTGGTCAAAAAATATCCTCTCACGACCCACGCAAAGACAGTTGAGTGCCGACTGCTTTCGGAAGTACAACTGAACGTGTTGTTCCAGAGCGCGAAAACCGCATGGCAGACTGGCAAGGGGCGGGTCTTTATTGCCCGCTAGTGTTCTGAAAATCTTAATCTGATGGATGGGCGAAGGCGATTTTTCCCAAGAGCAAGGCGCAAGGAGGGAGTGCATCGAGATTCATTACTCGACGCGCAACGCAGCTCTTGGGAAAAAGTGTCGAGCTTTCTCAAGCTACGCGACCACCGGAAGCCTTTTTCTCAAGACCTTAAAAATCTCCATCCGTCAGATTAATGTTTTCATGGCACGAGATTCTGGACTGGCTATCCGACTGATTGCCGACCACTTTTTAGCCAATGACAGGTCAGGAAATTCGTGAGGTTTTGGACGGGGCGAGAGTGTTTCCAAGTAAACAGCTGGGGCAGAATTTCCTCACCGATCCAAATATGGCGCGCTGGATCGTGTCCCAGCTCGAAATTTCACCGGAAGACACCGTTGTGGAAGTGGGGCCGGGAACGGGTGCGCTCACCGAGCATGTTATAGGAAAGGCGAAGCACGTGGTTCTTATTGAGTTCGATGGACGTCTGGCAGGAGCATTGTCAGAACGATACAAAGATCGTGACGACGTGGAGATCCATCACGCGGATGGCGCGAAGTTCGACCGCCGTATCCTATTCAAGCACCGCCCGGTGAAGTTTCTCGGGAATCTCCCATATTCGTCTGGTGGGGCGATTATGAAAAACATGCTGGGCCGGCCGCATCCATTTTCGCGGGCGGTGATCATGCTGCAGAAAGAAGTCATCGACCGACTCGGCGCGGGGCCGGGGACCAAGGATTACGGAATTCTGAGCCTGAGGATGCAAGTGAACTGGCATGTGCAACCCTCGCGCATCGTTCCGCCGGAAGCATTTTATCCTAGGCCGAACATCGATTCCGCCGTGGCGGTGCTGACACCGAGAGAAGATCCAGCAGCGCCAACATTTGACGCCCGCTTGTTCGACGAACTGATACGGCGAGGCTTCGCACAGCGCAGGAAGCAGATCCGCAAGCAACTTCCACCGACTCCGCCGTGGGAGGAGGTTGCGGAAAAACTCGGGTTCTCGCCATCGGCGCGTGGCGAGGAACTGGATCTCGAAAAATGGATTTCACTAACTCGTGCTTACGATACTCATCCGCTGAAGGATAATCCTCAGAAGGACGATGAGCTATTCGATGTGGTGGATGAAAACGACGTTCCTACCGGCACGGCAACGCGAGCGAAGGTTCATGCGGAAAATCTGATCCATCGCGCGGTTCACGTCTTTGTCCTGAACAAGAATGGCGATCTCTATCTTCAGAAGCGTTCACTGCGGAAAGACAAAAATCCCGGTGTCTGGGACTCAAGCGTTTCCGGCCATCTCGATGCGGGGGAAGACTACCTACCGGCTGCGATCCGCGAGTTGGGGGAGGAGGTCGGAATCCACGATGCTACTTCGGAAAATTTGGAACACGTTCTCTCTCTACCGCCGACTGTGGAGACGGGTTGGGAACACGTCCGGCTTTTTATCACCCGTCACACCGGTTCGATTTCATGGCCGGCAGCGGAGGTGGATTCTGTAATGCCGTTTCCGCTAGACGAAATCAAGGCTTGGACTGAAGCGAAACCGGATGATTTCTCTCCTGTGTTCCTGATGATGTTCAGGGGCTATTTGAGCCAACAAGCTTAGTGCTATTCCGTTAAGTCGTTAAGTCGTCCTGCAAATGTCATAAGCGGAATTCTGTTTCGTTGACTCATTCGGCGGTAGCGGGAGTTTCCGCTTGCTCCTCTGGTTCTTCGATTGGTTGCGGCGTTGTAAGAGGCTTCTTTGGAAGGACGGTGACGGTGTAAACACCGTCGCCTATCTCCAAGGTGCCGGACTGAATGTCAGCTGCTGCATATTGCCCGAGTTTTTCACCTGTGGCCCTCAGGTTTGCCGCACGTTCCCCGGGGCCTTGAGTGGTCAGGATGGAACCTGTTTTCACCATCCATGTTCCGTATGCTTGGATCAGGACAAACTTCCGATCCGCCGGAATTGAAGCAACCCTCCCAACCAGCTTGGGAGCGGAAGTATCTTCCTTCTTCTCCTTGGGCTTTTCCTCCGGCTCATCGGCGCAGGCCGGAATCAGGATGAAAAGGCCGAGTAGCACGGGAATCTGCAAGATGCGTTTCATGGGTTTGGCGAGATTGGTTTATGGAGAAAGGCGGTCAATGCTCCAGTCTCCACCGTCTTGGCGGCTATAAAGAAGGCGGTCGTGGACGCGGGCCGGGCCGCCCTGCCAGAACTCGATGGTTTCCGGGACCACACGGTAACCTCCCCAGAACGAGGGAAGGGGGATTTCACCGCCTTGGAACTTCGTTTTAATCTCATCCAGCTTCTGAAGTAGGATTTTCCGTGAGGTAATGACTTCCGACTGGTTTGAGACCCATGCCCCGATCTGGGATTCACGTGGCCGGGTGGTGAAATACTTGAGCGACTCTGCCACTGAGATTTTTTCTGCACGCCCTTGGACGATCACTTGTCGCTCGAGTGTGATCCATGGGAACAGTAAACAAACAGATGGGTTCGCAGCAATGTGTGCGGCTTTTCGCGATTGGTAGTTGGTGAAAAAGGTGAAGCCCTTGCTGTCGAATGCTTTGAGCAGAACCGTGCGCTGGGACGGATGTCCTTCGGGAGAAATTGTCGCGAGGGACATCGCATTCGGCTCATGCACCTTCAATTCGGTTGCCTGCGTGAACCATTTTTCGAAAACCTCGGTAGGGTCTGCGGAGAGATCCTTACGGTGCAGTCCTTGTGCGGAGTATTCTTTTCTGAAATCTGACAAATCCATCTAGAGGGAATCTTAGATTCCCTATCTGAAACTTCAAGAGGGGAAGACGGGGATGCCGACATTTGGAAATGAGGAAGAGGAAGCACAATGGGAGTGCAGAGGACATGGACGAACTGGAAACTCAACTACTTCGTCAAATGCACCCGGAGGGCATAGCAGACGCGGATGAACACGGATTGGATTCTTCGCAGAATATCTCAGTCCTGCCAAATTCAATGGGGATGCAATGAATTTTCAAAACCCAAAATTCCAAATTCACACAAAGAATCTGATCCGTGTTCATCCGCGTCCATCCGTGGTTAAAAAATCTTAATGTATTTGCTTCGAAAGAGAGAGCGCGAGTGTGAAATCCCTGTAACTTTGTTAATATGTCTTGATTGCGCGTGAATGCAGTTTCTACTGGGCGCGCAATGAAATTTAAATACAGCGCATGTTGTGTGGTTTCTGCTGTAGTTCTTGGCGGGGTTTCCTGCAAGGAGAAGCCGAAATCCGTCGAGTCCGGTGAAACCGAAAATAAATCAGTAGCAGAAAATGTCGTTGATGCCGTAAAGGAAGCGGTCACTGGGAACACGAGTGCCTCCCTTAGCGCCGATGAACGTGCTGCAAAGCTCGGCTTTTCCAAGTATCTTCCAAAGGATGCCGAAATGGTGTTTTCGGTTTTTAATGCGGAGCAGGCTGGCGAACATCTCAAGGCTCTGGAGATCTACGGAATCATAGAGAAAAACGTGGGAATGGGCATGGGCGGAGGCTTTGAGCCGGAAATCGAAATCGAGGAAGAGATGTTGGAGGACGAAGCCCCTGTGCCACTCGATGCAGAGCAAGCGCCTGAGGACGGCGATTTTGAACAAGGCGAAATGGAAGGTGGTCCTAGCCCTTGGGCACTGCTTGGACAGGAAGTGACGATTGGTTTCGGAAAAACCTCGGCAGAACAGACCGGGCATCTTCTCACACTCAGCCGCAGGATGGGATATTTCCAGGCAAAGGCTCTGGGACGTGCTGCACAGGCTTACGGGAAGACCGGCAACATGGATGACTTCAGCGATACCATCGTCGAGGAGATGGGAGAGGAACTGATGACTTCACTTCTAGAAGATTCGCAGTCCGGCACTGGCCTCCTTGAAAAAGCAGTGATGCCACCTCTCTACTTTGCCTTCCGTGCGAAGGACGGCGAGCTTGAGCAGGCCGCCCAACTTGTGAACTCCGGAATGAGTTTCTTCGGTATGGCCGAGGATATGGCAGAACCCGTGACTTTCGAACGCGCTGGGGCAGAATTTTCCGGCTACAAACTGATAGGTGCGAAAGTAGCCGAAGTTATGGAAGCCGAGCGCGAAAGCATGGAAGAGACTATTGGTGTGGAATCCACTGACGCACTCATCGGCGCGATCGCGAAGAAGAACCTCTTCGTCGTGACCGGCACCATCGATAACTATGTGGTCGTGATGGTGGGTGGCGATGAAGAAAGTCTTACGCTCGCAACCACACCGTCGGATTCCATCCTCGGAACCGACGAACTCGCATTTTCGGATGCCTTCGCAGACAAGCAAATGCTGGCACTCGCATACGGTGGTAAGGACGTCTGGGACACCCTAGTCAAACAAGCGGGTATGCTCGCCCCATACGCCCTCGGCCTCCGCGATGGGATCTCCGGTGGTGATGGCCTCGGCGATACCCGCGACCTCGAAGGCATGTTCCAGATTGTTTCGGATCGTGAAAAAGCACTGCTAGCACTTGGCAAGGCCAGCGACATGGGAATGGTTGCCTACACTGAGGAAGGCCTGAAGATTGAGACCTTCGGCAGCTATGACAACGGTTCCGTGAACTGGGATGCGGACACCACCCTCGCCCATCTCGGGGACAGTGGAGATAATCTCCTTTTCATGAACGTAGCCAGCGACGCCGTGTATGAAGAGAAAATGCTCGATTACGTCGAGGCTATCGTGGAGACGGCATACGCCGCTACTGTGCAACTTTCTTCCCTTGATGTGGACGCTCCAGAATTGGCAGGAATGAAACAGTTCACGAAACTCTTCGACGAGCAGTTCCGCGATGACATGCTCGGTCTTTACGTAGCAATTAGTGGGGATTTCTCCGAAGGTCTTGGCAACGAGAGTGCCATCGTGATCGACCTTAAAGGGTCGGTTCCTGCGATTCCGGGTCTTCCCCAGGAAGTTGTGAACGAAGGAAAAGCTCCGCGCATCAGCCTCATCGCTCCCGTCACCGACCGCGCAAAACTGGCATCTGCCTGGACGGAAATCAATACACGCGCCATTTCCATCCTCGGAAAGGTTAGTGAAATGTCCGAAAAAGAAATTCCGATGCCCAAACGAACGAGTTCGGAGAGCAATGGAGCGAAAACATGGTATTACCAAATGCCGTTTTTCGATGACAACTTCATGCCTTCGGTGACGGTGAGTGACAATTGGTTTGCTGCTTCGACTTCGAAAACCCAGGCACTCGAACTTATCGGCAAGGCCGAGGCAGGTGGCAAAACCGGCAAGGGTCTCCAGTTCTACTTGAACTTCACTGCTCTTACCCAGTATGCAGATGAAATGCTCGCGATGGTCGATAAAAACTCCGCAGCGATCTTCACCAGCGAATACGAACTCAAGGGTTTCAACCGCAGCAAGGGCCAGATCAAGGAGGTCATCGATGCTTGCAAAGAGTTCGACTCCATGACCTGGATCTCAGCAAAGGAAAACGGAATGATGCACAGCACCATGCACTTCAAAACCAAGTAATGCTTTTGGAGAAACCCTGAAACATGGGATTATTTGAAAAGTCCTTCGTCCCAGCCGGGGCGCGGGGCTTTTTTCTCGGATGGAATTGGATGAGCGTATGCAGATCGAACCAATAGGATTTCTCAGAACCTGCTTTGGCAGTAAGTTCGCCGTGCCTCGCCAGCCCGGCTTGTGCCCCTCGGCATGGGGCACGCTCGAATTCGTCGGGAAATCCCGGTCTATCGAATCGGTGAGGGGACTGGACGGGTTTTCTCATGTCTGGCTGGTCTTCGGGTTTCACAAAACAGAAGGGGAGGACTGGCGTCCAACCGTGCGGCCTCCGCGTCTTGGTGGAAACGAGAGGGTGGGGGTGTTCGCCAGTCGCTCTACCTACCGGCCAAACGGACTTGGGCTTTCCTTGGTGAAACTGGATGGGATTTCCTACCAGCAAGAAGACGGGATGATGCCGCCTTTGCTTCATGTTTCAGGGGTGGATCTTGTGGATGGAACCCCGATTTACGACGTGAAGCCATACCTGCCGTATGCAGAGTCCGTTCCACATGCCGAAAGCGGCTATGCGGGCAAACCTGTTCCAAGGCTGGAGGTGAAAGTAGAGGGGACTGCTGCTGAGGACTTCGCTGCACTTGATAAGAGATCGCGGCGTGTGATCACCGAATCACTCTCGCTGGATCCTCGCCCGGCTGCTGCTGGCGATCCTGAAAGAATTTTCGGAGCCCTCCTCTGTGGGCGAAATGTTAGATTTCGTGTGATCGATACAACCTGTTGGATATCAAAGGTCGAGGTCTCTGACTGATCTTATTGGGACGATTCCCGCTTGCGTGTCCGGGAGGGCTTGGATACGGGGGAGCGTGTCCGGAAAGGCGGTTGCCACCGGATTTTTATCCAAGATACAATATTATGGCTATTTCAAGAGCGTTGCTTTCGGTTTCTGACAAGAAAGGTTTAGTGGAGTTTGCGGAGGGTTTGGCCGAGATGGGAATAGAACTGCTTTCCACTGGAGGCACTGCGAAAGCCCTTCGCGATGCGGGCCTGACAGTGATTGACGTTTCCGAATACACCGGCGCTCCCGAGCTTTTCGAAGGTCGCCTCAAGACCCTCCACCCGATGGTGCACGGTGGTCTCCTTCATCGCCGTGACGATGCCCAGCACGTCGCCGACGCGAAAAAGAACGGAATCCTTCCTATCGACCTCGTCGTGGTGAATCTATATCCCTTCGAGGAAACCGTCGCCAAACCGGGCGTAACCCTTGATGAAGCTATCGAAAATATCGATATCGGTGGCCCGTCCATGCTCCGTAGTGCCGCGAAGAACCATTCGCACGTGACCGTGGTCGTTTCTCCGTCTGATTATCCCGTAGTTCTTGAAGAAATGCGCGAAAACGGTGGCGACACCACGAAAGGTCTCCGCGAGCAGCTTGCGGTGAAAGTTTTTCTCCGCACCTCCCAATACGACGGCGCGATCACGAACTTTCTCGGCCAGTGCCGCCAAGGAACTGGTTGTTCCTTTACCCTAAGCCTTCCACTCGAGCAGGAGCTCCGCTACGGCGATAACCCGCACCAGAAGTGCGCGATGTATGGGAATTTCGGCTCCTGCTTCACCCAGCTCCAGGGTAAGGATCTCAGCTACACCAACGTCATCGATATCGAAGCCGCTGCCGATCTCATCCTTGATTTTGTGCGTCCCACCGTTGCGATCCTTAAGCATACCAACCCGTGCGGGGTCGGCCAGGACGACGAGGATCTCCGTGTGGCCTGGAAAAAGGCTTTTGAAACCGACCGGCAGGCTCCATTCGGCGGTGTGATCGTCACCAATCGCCCGCTCACCCTTGAACTGGCTCGCGTCATTTCCGAAATTTTCACCGATGTCATCATCGCCCCGGACTTCGAGCCGGATGCTCGCGCGCTTCTCCAGAAGAAGAAGAAACTGCGTCTCATGAAAATGAACGACGCCTACATCGGCGCGAAGAAAGCTCCCGTAATTCGCTCCAGCCCAGGCGGTCTCATGGTCATGGATAGAGACCACACTGCTCTGGGTCTCGATGACCTGGAGAGCAAGGTGGTCACCAAACGCCCGCCAACCGAAGAGGAACTCCGTGCCATGCGCTTCGGCTGGCGTATCGTTAAGAACGTGAAGTCCAACGCGATCGTCTATGCGCACGCGGACAGAACCCTCGGTATTGGTGCCGGACAGATGAGCCGGGTGGACTCCTCCCGCATCGCCATTTGGAAAGCCAAGGAAGCAGGTCTCGATCTCAAGGGATCCATCGTCGCATCCGACGCGATGTTCCCGTTTGCTGACGGTCTCCAGTCCGCCATTGACGCCGGAGCCACTGCCTGTATCCAGCCCGGCGGTTCGATGCGTGACGAGGAAGTTATCGCCGCTGCCGACGCTGCTGGAATGGCCATGGTCTTCACCGGTCACAGGCATTTCCGCCATTAATTCATGAACCGCAGTGAAGAGCGCATTCTCCAGCGCACTCACAAAGCGGGTGTGAAGTTCGCGAAAAAAGAGGGACACATCCCTACAAGGGACGAACTCCTGGAACTCAAGATCCAGGTGGTCTCCAACCCCGTGCGCTGGCTGTGCTTCGGTGGCTCCGTGATGTGCGGTATCGCCGCATGGTTCCTGAGCGCCCAGGACAACACCAGCGCTGCCTCAGCCTTAGCCGTCGTCTCTTTCATCTTCCTGATCTTCTCCATCGTCGGAATCCGCCGGACCCTCGAAACCCTCGCCGACCAGGCAAGCTACGAGCTAGTGGATGCCGCCTTCGAACTGATCGGAGGCGCCGTCGGTTCGATTTTCGATTGATCGGAGTGATAACTTAGTCATACGAATCCTTGGTTGGGCGAAAAATCTGGAAGTGCGCCCAAGGAAAGTTTAATGGTTTCCTCATGGCTGACTGACAACTAGGCCGAAGCGACGCGATATTACAGAAAACTTATCGAAGTGGATAGAAAATGGGTCTTTGCGGAAACGATCTCCTCATTAGGATGGAATAAAGCGGAGTCCGTACCATTGGAGGAAGTCCGGGAAGCGACACTTCTGGAGTTCCCGGAACTTGCTCCGGATGAGTAAAGGCTGGCAGATGCTGAGGAGCTGGCATGTCCCACGGCACGAGGTTTTGCGATGTCTCACCGCCCGTGGATTTGGATTCTTCGCGGATGGTGGGACACCATTCTGCCTCAAGCGGTAAGACACCACTGCTCCATATTTCATGGTTGATGCAAGAAAGTTCAATCCGTCAATTGCGTTCATCTGTAATGACTGTTTTCAGGATGTCGACTTGCCAAGGTGAGGGGGGCGGATATGTTCGGCGTCTAACGGAAGATGACGCCATTTTTACGGAAAATACTTGGGATGAATTGGGTGCTCGTACTGGTGATGTACGCGCTGCTCATCTTCGGCGTGTTCATGATTGAGAGTGCTGCTCGCCATCTCCCGATGAGTCCGGAGAAGATTACGGAATTTGGCTCTGCGGGAGCGTATTTCGCCTGGATGCAGAAGAACTGGATCGTGCTTGGCAGTGTGGCCTACTTTGGGGCTGCTTTAATCGATTACCGCTGGATTCGGTGGCTGGGGATCCCGCTGTATGTGGTCAGCCTTGGCCTGATGATGATGGCGATGCATGCGGATGACGATGTCCACAGACTGACCATCGCAGGGCTGAGTTTCCAGCCGGCGCAGCTTGGCGTGACATCGGGGATCGTGATGATCGCTTGGCTGATGCAGGATCTGCCAAAGTTCCATACGATTCTTGGAAATCCATTCGTGCGGATAGCAATGATCGGTTTGGTTTCGGCTGTGCCTTTCCTTCTAGTGATGAAGATGGGGGATATGGGTTCCGCACTTGTCTGGATACCGGTGGTAATTGTGGCGCTGCTTGTTGCGGGAATCCCGTTCCGATTTCTGAGCTTCATCGCTTTCGTTTCCGCGGGGGTATTACCAATTATTTATTTTGTAATCCTACCTCTAGTCTCCGAGCGGGGGCCCGACCGGATCGATCTTTGGCTGCGTATGTTGGAAGGTCAGGAGGTGGATATCCAAGGCGATGGCTACGCACCCCACAACGTTTCGATGGCTGTTGGAAAGGCCGGATGGAAAGGTGTCGGTTGGAAGGCCACGGCTCGGGAAGGTTCGCTCCATGACAAGAAATTCATTCCCCACCGGACTGCACACAACGATTTCATTTTTGCAGTGATCGCAGAGGAGCTGGGGTTCCGGGGTGCGCTGCTTTTACTTGGCGGGTTTGCATTGCTGCTGATCCAAGGTCTCTTCATCGGTTTTTACAGCCGTGATATATCCGGTCGCCTCATTGTTTGCATGGTTGTGGCGATGTTGTTCGCCCACATTTACGAGAATATAGGGATGTGCGTCCTTTTGATGCCGATCACCGGTATCCCGCTGCCTCTGATCAGCTACTCGGGAACTTTCGTGGTAATCTGTATGTTCCTGCTCGGCCTCGTGCAGAGTGTTTGGGTTCATCGCCACAGAGGGCGGTTGGGGGAAGCCTAGAGGGGGAGAGAGGGAGAGGATTCTGCTGAACTTACGGTTCCTTCTCTTCGGAAGTGTAAGTGTTGTATTGGGTGTAGTCCGCTTGGTATTTTGTATCACGACTGCCGAGGTTGTGGGACGGTATTTTCAGCATATCAAACAAAGTTCCGCAATACATGCAGCGGGATTTATGGGTCGCGATGATCGAAATCGTGGCGCTGACGCCGTGGTTAAAAGGGAAAGTCTTGGTCGCTTTTTGATGGGCGAGGGCACCGGAGTTGATGAGCGGAGTTCCCTTACACAAAGGGCAATGGGTGTGGCGGCGCTTAAAAAACGAGATCAGCCAAGTGACAACGGTAAATCCCATGCAAAGAATGAAAACTTTCGTCGTGAGAGGGGTCGGTTGGAAAAAAAGACTACCAGTGTGGTAGCCGTAGCGAAGATTCCCAAATAGTGGATTGCGGAAAGCATAACCGCCTTAACGAAAACTTGGCGGTGGGGAACTGAGCGGGCACGCGCTTCCGGTATCCGCTTTCCTTTCGGAACGGATGTGCTAACGCTTCGGCTGACCTCAGGATTCATTAATACAAAAGATTTTCAAGATTTACTGATAATTTGCAAAGATGTAATTCAGCTCGAATTTTTTCAGGAGTTTTGTTTTGGCGCTGACGAAGAAATAAATTCGGATTTTGTCGAAAATTTGCGGATGGTATGTTGAACGATTGCCGAACAGATGACAAAAGGTCTCTGTGAGGAAAGACCGTTTGGATGCATTACTGATAAATCGTGGGATGTGTGATTCCCGCGAGCAGGGGAAGAGGCTGGTGCTGGCCGGAGAGGTGAAGGTAAATGGACGTGTCGTGGACAAGCCTGCTGAGCGTTTCGGTGAGGACGCAGTAGTGGAGATTAAGGAGAAGCCGAGATTCGTGGGGCGGGGCGGTTTGAAACTGGAGGGTGCCTTGGAGCACTTCGGGATCGATGTCACCGGTTGGACGTGTCTGGATGTGGGAGCCTCGACGGGAGGATTTACCGACTGTTTGCTCCAGAGGGGAGCGGTAAAGGTTCATGCGGTCGATGTGGGAACCAATCAACTTGTGTGGAAGTTGCGAAGCGATCCTAGGGTGGTTTCAAAGGAAAAATTTAACGCCAGAGGACTGGAGGAGAAGGATTTGGGCGAGAAGGTGAGGCTGGCGGTTATGGATTTGTCGTTCATTTCGCTTACCAAAGTGTTGCCTGCGGTTTTCGGGGTGCTGGAAGAAGGTGGGGCTGTGGTTTGCCTGATCAAACCCCAGTTCGAGCTTCAAAGAGAGGACGTGGGGAAGGGCGGCATTGTGAGAGATGAGGCACTTAGAGAGAGGGCGGTGGAGAAAATCCATCGTTTCGTAACAGAAGAGCATGGGAGGATCTGGCAGGGTGTGATCCCGGCGCAGATTTCAGGAATGGACGGGAACCAGGAGTTTCTAGCGTGGATAGCGTGATGTTCCCTCCCAAAAAAAACGAATAAAAATCGCTGGCATGCGTCTAGTTTTGGAATAGGCTCTTTTGGGAGTCGTCAATTCCTACAAACAACCAAACCAAAATACGATGAAACTATTACTTACCGCATTCTGTACCGCCATGTTCACTACTCCACTTGTTTTCGCAGAAAAATGCGAGAAAAAGAAGTGTGACAAGGAAAAGGAAGAGTCCACGATGGTCGCTTGCGACAAGTGCAGCAAACACAAGAAGAAGGAGGAGAAGAAAGAGGATACCCTTCTCTCCGGCAAAAAGTGCGACAAGAAAAAGTGCGACAAGGACAAGGAAGAGTCCACCATGCTTGCTGGTAAAAAGTGCGACAAAA
>TARA_B110000037_G_scaffold197289_1_pt1 | contig 17204 bp, 15 predicted proteins | sample TARA_B110000037 | Tara Oceans TARA_B110000037 (sample SAMEA4397196) | marine metagenome | biome: Polar Biome; feature: [MIX] marine epipelagic wind mixed layer (ENVO:01000061); material: water (ENVO:00002006), including particulate matter (ENVO:01000060) such as... | depth 10-100 m
GGGAATTCCCGGCGGCCAGGTACATTTCGAGTTCTTCGGTCCACGAGAGGAGCTGGAGGCTGGCTGACCATTCCCGACTACCAGATTTTTCGTAGTTCGTTCATGCGACCTTCCGGAAACGGCGAAAACCAAAACCGCAGTGGTGCCCATTGAGGCGATGAGCGCGGAGGCGTCGCTCAGAATGATTGGGCGATACCTGAGCGCTCGCCCGTAGAATAGAGCCAGACAACGGCGAGGATGTAGTTGCCGGCGCCAGGTAGTGGGCCGTTGAACCAGATGATTCCAAAACTCCAAAACTCCAAAACTCCAAATGGCAAATCCGACTGTTAAGAGGAAATTAAGAGTCAGTCCGACTTTTCTCAGAATACTCCGGGTCTTGCCTGAGCTACTTTTTGAGGGGGTTCAGGAGGGCATCGACTGTGAGCTCCACGAAGGAGCCGGGGAGGCCAGTGAATTGGATTTTTCCTTGCGCATCGATCACGAAGACGGCCGGACGGTTGTTGATCCGGTATTCTTTTGTGAGTTTTTCCGTTGGGTCTGAAATGTTGTTCCAGAGGATGGAGCCATCGCCCTGGAGGGTGCGGATACGTTCGGCGGATTCCGGAGTGACGCCGAGGACAGTGACCGGCTGGTCGCGGTATTTTGTGGCGAGTTGATTGGTCAGTTGGATGATTTGGTCGGTCGCTTCCGTTTTCGCATCCCAGAAAAGCAGGATAACCATCCGGCCTTTGAAATCGGAGAGTTTGACCGGGCGGGCGGCGACATCTGTTCCGGAAAGCGGGGGAGCCTCACGGCCTTTGGTGAGGTAGCGGATCACGTAGAGCTCGTCCGATGCGATATCGGCAACGCTGGTTCCGGCGATGATCTGATCGGCGCTTTTGATGATGGCCTCGCGGAGGAAGTTGAGGCGTTTCGCCATTAGCTCGGGTTCGTCGCCAAGGCTTTTCAGAAGCATTGCTGCACCGAGGGCGGCGATTCCCTGGGTGGCTTCGTCTGGGTTTTCGGTGGCGATTTTTTCAAGAAGGGACAATGCTTGCGGTTCCCCGCTATCGATCAGCGCAATGGTGAAGGGCGTGATGTCGGGTTTCTTCAGATGGGTTTCCGAAAAAGTCTTGAGGAGGCGCTGTCGCTCGCTGACGAAGGCGGCCTTGGTGATACCGCTGTCGTCGGTGATTGTGGTGTTTTTTGAGATGCCTAGGAAAAGCGCGGCGTAGGGGATGATCCAGTCCTCGGCAAGATCCGGGGCGATGATCCGCCATAGCTCGGCGGCGGCGGCGTTCGGGTCGGGACGTTTCGCGATCACCTCCTGCCGGGCTTCCGGGGTGGTGGCGAGTTTCATCTCGAGTATCCATTTTTCCGAGGAAAGCTCGAAGCCGCGCTTGATCCGCTCCGCCTCGGCGGGGTTCGCACGGGCACCGGTGGAAAGCAGCAGACAGAGGATGGTGAGTTTTTTGAGCATTGGAAAAAGGCGTGAACGCAGAGCAAGTATTACCGCTCTGGTGGGGAATTCAATGGTGCATGTGACCAAGGAGGGGCTGCATTCTGCTGCCCGGTGCGTTGGGAAATAGCTGGGGTAGTTGGGCCGCAAAATCCAGCCCCTCCTTGGCGAAAGATTTCATTGCCACATCCAGTTCATCACTACCTCGATCTCCGGGTGGAGGGAGTGGTGGACGGGGCAGCCGAGGGCGGCGCCTTCGAGGAGTTTGCGCTCTGGGTGGTCTGCGGGGAGAGGCATGTTGAGGTCGACCTCAAGGCGGCTGATGCGGCGGGGAGTATCGGTGGACATGTGTTTGCGGACTTTTACGTCCATGCCTTCGAGGGAGAGCTCTTTCCTATCCGCGACGATTCCCATGACCGTGGCCATGCAGCAGCCGAGGCCGGTGGCGACAAGGTCGGTTGGGGAAAAGGCTTCGCCGCGCCCGTTGTTGTCCACGGGAGCATCTGTCTGGATGGTGTTGCCGGAGGGCTGGTGGGTGGCGGCGCAGCGGAGGCCGCCCTGGTATTTAATAACTATGGAGACCATGGGGATGTTATTCGGTGGGTGGTTCTTCGGATGACTCGGTTTCGGTGGCGGGATCGATTTTCGCAAGAACGACGCGGAAGCCGTAATATGCGCCGTGGAAGCTGGAGGGGACGGGGTTGCGCCAACCGGTGAGTAGGTTTTCTTTCAGGAATGTATTCCAGCCGCCGCCGCGCAGGATGCCGAGCGAGTTCGTGCCGATGGTGGACATGTCGTCGGAGACCCACTCGTGGACGTTTCCGCTGAGATCCTTGATACCGAGTTCGCTGGGCGGGAAGGAACCGACGGGAGCCGTGCGCGGGAAGTCGTCGTTGTAGTCCACGATCACGCGGTCTGCGGAAATGCCGGGAAGCTCGGATGCGGATGTGTCGGCGTAGTTTGCGTGGGCGTTGGGCGGCGGCCATTTCGTTCCCCAGGAATAGAGGGTGGGCTTGTTCGCATCGCGCTGGCCGGGGGCGTCTCCGAGCTCGAAATCGAGACCGGCCATGCGGCTCCATTCGATATCCGTGGGAAGCCGGTAGTGGTGGGATGTTGCGATACGCTCTTCTTTCCGTTCCTTTTCCGTGAGCCAGTTGCAGAAGGCCTCTGCATCATTCCGTGAAACGTAGATCATAGGATGATCGGGTCCTTGTTCGAAATCCGGGCGGCGCGGGCGTTCGTAATTCGAACGGTTTACAAACATCTTGTAATCCCGGACGCGGGTTTCCCAAACCGATGCCATGAGGTCGGAGCCGAGCGGCACGAACTGCATTTCGATTCCGTTCTTCCACGGCTTTCCGAACACGACACCCTGGTTCTGCTCCAAGACGGCGGTGAGGGGGAGGTTTCCTCCCGCGTTGACCCGGGCGTTTATGGTGAGGGGCTTGTAACCTTCAAGGATAATGAGCAGCCGCACCGGCCCCGGCTTTACTTTCGGGATGAGCAGGGTGCCCGCTGTCGAGCCGACGGAGACCCCGTTCATATAGATATCCGCGCCGGGTGGATTGCTAACCAGTTGCACGCTTCCGTAGGTATATTCCCGGACGACGATGCGAAAGGGCTTCAGGCTCTCGCGGCGGGCGCGCTTGCTGAGTGCGGGATCGTTGAACGATTGCTCCACCCTGCCAAGAATCTCGTTGTCTCTAGTGAGGAATCCCTCGCGGATGCCCCCCGCGCGGATCCAGTCGGAAAAGGCGATAATTTCCGGTTTGGAGGCGAGGACGACTTCAGATTTCTTGCCGTTTTCGGAAATCTTTATGAACTCGACGGATTTCGGCGAGCGCTTGGATGATTTCATGAAATCCTGCCACGTGAGTTTCGAAACGAAGCTCGAGGAGACGTGCTCCCCGCCCTCTGGCAGGTAGACAAGGTCGAGATGGTCTTCCCATTTCTCACCGGCGACGGGTGGGGAAAAATTCAGAAGCTCTCCGTAAAGCAGCATTGGATCCTTGACGGCCTCCTCGGTAAGGGTGGCGGTGACTACGAGTGAGCGGTAACCCTTTTTCCTGACGGTGTAGCTAAGCTCGGTGCCCACCTTCGCACGCATGATAGCGGTAGGTGTAATGCCAATCAAATTCCCTTCTTCTGAGAAAACCTCTGCGCCCTCAGGGATAGTCACGACCCGGAGCATACCTTCCGCTACGATGGCTCTCGGTGGTAGCGGTGCGTTCCATGGTAGCCAGTCGCCGTCCTTGATGCCCTCCCATGATGCCCATCCGGCGAAGCCGAGAAGGATGAGGGTCGTCGCCCAGATGGACAGGCCGCTACGGCGGCGGCGTTTGCCGTGCTGGAGATTGTGGAGGGCGGCGGCAAGTTCACCTGCGGTGGAGATTTTGCGCTTGCTGATGCGTGGCTCGCACACCTCGCAGATAATGCGGTTCAGCTCTAGCCAGCGTTTCCGCTCAAGGCCAGTGGGCAGCTCGTCGGGCAGCTCTGGGAAATCGAGGCGGTCTTTCCCGGTGGCGATTTCGTAGAGGACTTTCCCCAAGGAATACACGTCCGCCTGCGCAGAGCCGGGGCCTTCCGGAGGAACGAAGCCCTCGGTGCCTACGAATGTCCGCTGGTCACGTGTGGCGACTAGGCCGATGTCCGCGAGCTTGGCCTTACCGTTTACGAAAATAACGTTCGATGGCTTCACATCGCGATGGGCGAGATCGCGCTCGTGGAGGTGGTTGAGCGCCTCGGAAAGCCGCACGCCCACATCGATACAAAGTCCGATTTCCAGGCGGACTCCTGCCTTGCCATCGGCGCGCAGGGTTTTTGCCTCGTACTCGATCGGGTTGATGTCCTGTCCGGCGTGGACGTCATCGCCCAGCTCCATCACGTAGTAGTAGAAAGACACGCCGTCTGGGCTGCGACCGACATGGAGGATGTTCACCAGCCCCGGATGATCCCGGGAGATTGGCTCGAATTTTAGGATGCCCTCAAACTCGCGCTCGAAAGTCCGCTCGTCATCGAAGTCCTCGCGCCAGACCACTTTCACGGCTCGCATCGCGCCGGTGACCCCACGCGCCATCCATACTTCTCCGTACGAACCGCCGCCGATTTTTCGGAGGACGTCGTGATCCGGGATATTCGGGTGGGTGCGGATTTTTTCGGCCATTACGGGGAAGAAACTTTAAATTTTAAACTCCAAGGAAGAGAAGATTTGGAGGTGTGGGCAGGACTGGTTTCAGCGAGTCTTTTTTGAGATTAGAAATTTAAAGTTTCACTCCGTCTCGTCTTCGAGTTTCGCTAGTTCCTTTTTCAAAACGGAACCCACGCGATGTTTTGCGAGATAGACTTGCGCCATGCTGACGTTGAGTTTGTCCTGTACCTTCTTCGCATCCCATTGCCGGACTACGTAGTAGTCGAAAATTTGGTATTGCTTCGGGGAAACTTGCGACTTCACCCGGGCAAGCGCCGCATCGGCGATGCCCTTTTTCCACTCCAAGTTCCACAAGCGTTCGAGCACGTCGCCATTGGGATCCTCGATGCGGTCGATCACGGCGGTCTTACGTTCGTCGCCCCAGTCGCCAGTGTTCATCGCGGTGTCCTTCTTGCGCTTGCGGAATTGGTCGTTGATGCGCCAGCGGGTCATGTTCATCAGCCAGGTTTTGAAGGAGCCTTGGTCGGGATCGTAGAGCTTCTTTTTACTCTGTTTTGCGATGGAAAGGATGGTTTCCTGGACGCAATCAAAAGCTTCCTCGGGGCGCAGCCCGGCGCGGATGGCCACGGAATAGATCAGCCGCCAGTAGGTTTGGTAGAACTCGTCCCAGGTCTTCTGGTCTTCCCAATTGTCTAGTCTGGCGATCAGGCTTTTCCGCGTTTTGGCGTAGGCCTGGGCAATTACCGCGTCCTTTTGCTTGGGTTTTTCATCTTCTTCATCGGACATTGGCTTATGACTACCAGCTTAGGGGGGGCTTGTCTTTCCAGAAACTGTAAAATTTGACAGCTATGCGCCACTTCGCGGCGTCGAAATCCGACCCGAAACAGGCTCACGAAGCGCCTTGTCCCAGAAATACCTGCGGAAAATGACTTTTACTGCCGCCGTGAGGGGCACCGCCAGCAGCGCCCCGACAAATCCACCGAGGATCAGCGACCAGAACAGCATTGAGAAAATCACCGTCAGCGGATGCAGCCCCACGGAGTCGCCGACGATCTTGGGGGCGGTGACCAAGGAGTTGATCTGCTGGACTCCAGCGAAAATCAGCACCACGAAGCCGACATACGGCCAGGGCTCCAGATGGAAAGGAGCGTTACCTGTTTCGGCATGAAGATAAGCGATGATGCAGGCGGGGATCAGGCAGAGGATGTTTCCAATGTAGGGGATCACCCCGAGAATGGCCATGAACACGCCGATCAGAAGGGCGTAAGGAAGGTCGAAGAAAAACAGGGCAATACCGACCAGCACGCCGTCGATCGCGCCAACAAGCACCTGCCCGCGGAAGAAGGAAACGAGGTAGCCGTTGATTTCCTGCAGGGTACCGACGAGTTCCGTCTTGAAGCGGGAAGCTTTGAGCGGGACGTATTCGTGCCAGTGTTCGCGGATGGAAACGGAGTCTTTGAGGAAGAAAAATAGGTAAATCGGCACCATGATCATCCCCAGCACTAGGCCGAGGAAGCCTAACACTTTCGAGGAACCAGCACTAAGCCATTCAAGGATCTCGGTCTTGTATTTCACCAGCGCTTTCCCAATCCGGGTGCGCCAGAAAAACTCAAGCGACTCTGGCGCGGGAGCTCCGTTTGCGTAGGCAATTGCTTCTCCCGACTCGGTGATCTCGGTAAGCAGCCAGCCTATGGGACCTTCACTGTATTCCTCCCTCAGATTGTGCAGGGAGCGGGCGAGGGCGGGTGAGAGGTCGCGTTTGGTTTCATCTTCCTTGCTCTCCTCGGATGTTTTTTCCGGAGTTGTCAGGTCGGCGGCTGTTTCTACCGTTTCCGCAGCGATGTCCTCCACGGATTCAATTATCGGCTTCTCCGTAAAAATTTCGCGAAAAAACGTCCTTCCTCCCTGGATGGCAGGAAGCACCGCAGCCACCAGCAGAGTAATTGCCACCAGTGAGGCAAGAAACACCGTGATTACCGACCACAGCCGGCTCATCCCACGCTTTTCAAGAATGCGAACCACCGGATCCAGTAGGTATGCCACGATCCCCGCCACGATCAGTGGCACCAACACCGGCTGCAAGAAACCGAAAATTTGCCCCACCAGCCAAACTAGCCCGACAAGGAGGGAACCGAGTATCAGCATCGCAAGGCCGGTCGCCGCACTCCACAGGGTTTTTTGCTGGAATCTTGTCGGATACTTCATTCGCGTAAATTCCTAGCGAGAGAAAGGCTGGGGGACAATCTTTCTTATTTTGGGGAGGGAGGAACAGGGCGATCAACCTATGGCGAAAATTAGCTCAATTAAGGATTATTTAACCGCGAATGCACCCAAGGGGCATACCAAACGCCAATGGACGCGAATCCCTTGTTTCAGGGGATAGGGATGGGTTGAATGAAGGATTCTCGTCATGCGTATCTGACGGAGCGTCTAAAAACGTAGGGTAGCCCCCCTCGATCATTCCTGCGGAAGGAAAAAGGTGTTTCCTAACCCTTTACGGAGAACTGGCACAGAAGACTCGGCTTGTGAAGAAGGGGTTGGGAAACGCGCTTCTCCTTATTTCTACTCCTGCGGGACGTGTGGCTCGAAGGTCATGGCGCGCTCGTGCTCGCGGGCTTTGGCGGTGCGTTTGGCCTGTTGGTAGAAGTAGTCTTGGGCGCGGAAGGGCTTTTCGCCTTTCTTTGGGAGGTTTTTCCGTGAGGTGCCGTCCGGAAGGATGTGGTAGGCGTTCTGGTTGTCTTTGAAGAACGTTTCCAGGATGCGGATGAGGCGGCGCTTGATGGCTTTTTGCTCGATGGGAACCAATAGCTCCACGCGTTTTTCTAGGTTGCGAGTCATCCAGTCTGCGGAGGAGATGTAGACTTGTGGGTCGCCGCCTTGGTGGAAGTAGAAGAGGCGGGCGTGCTCTAGGAATCGATCGATGACGGAGACGACTTCGATGTTCTTGGAGAATTTCTCACCGGGGATGAGACAGCAGATTCCGCGGACGTTGAGCAGGACTTCTACTCCGGCTTCCGAGGCGGTGTAGAGGGCGGCGATGATTTCAGGATCTTGGAGGGAGTTGGTTTTTGCTGTAATTTTTGCAGGGAGGCCTTGTTTGGCGCGTTCCGTCTCGCCGGCGATGAGGTCGAGAAGGCGGGGCTTCATCGCGGAGGGAGCGGGAATGAGGCGCTGGAAGCGGAGGAGCTTGGAGCGGCCAGTGACGGCGTTGAAGAGGAGGGAGGCGTCGTTTCCATACTCCGCCTTGCAGGTGAGGTAGGAGAGGTCGGTGTAGAGACGGGAAGTGGTCTCGTTGTAATTTCCCGTGCCGAGGTGGACGTAGCGGCGGATGTGGCCGGACTCGCGGCGGAGGATAAGGCAGATCTTGGCGTGGGTTTTGAGGTTTTTTACCCCGTAAACGATCTGTGCGCCGGCGCGCTGGAGTTCGTCGGCCCGGGTGAGGTTGCGGGCTTCGTCGAAGCGGGCTTTTAGCTCTACCAAGGCGGTGACGTGTTTGCCGTTTTCCGCAGCCTTGATAAGTGCATCGATGATGCGGGACCGGCTGGCGGTGCGGTAAAGGATCTGCTTGATGGCGATGACATCTGGATCCACGGCGGCCTCCTCGATCAGGCGGATAACGGGATCGAAGGATTCGTAGGGGTGGAAGAGGAGGACGTCGCGCGAGGCGATGGTCTCGAACATCGATTCGCCTGGGGTGATGGCGGGGCTGCTCTGGGCGGGCCAGTCTTCGTCGCGGAGGTGGTCGAAGTCCTGGAGGAAGGCGAGCTCCATGAAGGAGGAAAGGCCGAGTGGGCCGTCGTGGCGGTAGATTTCCTGGGAGGTGGAGGAGGTGACCGCCTTGATCATGCTGGAAAGGTCGCGGCGGGCGTCCGAGCGGATTTCGAGCCGGACGGTATCGGCGAAACGCCGGGCGGTAAGGACGTCTTCCATTTCGTCTGCGAGGTCGGTGGCGTCATCTTCTTCGACGGCGATGTCACCGTTTCGCGTGACGCGGAAGGCGGTGGTGGCGGTGATGTCTTCACCTGGGAAAAGGCGATCCGCGTAGTCTGCGACAAGATCCTCGATGAGGATGAAGGCGTGCGTTCCATCTTCCGTGGTGACTGCGATGCGGCGGGGCAGGTTCTCGTGGATGGGGATGAGGACGTGCCGGTTGGTTTTGTCGGCGGGATCGAATAGGCGGCAGGCGAGGACGATGTGGAGCGCGGGGACTGAGGGAGGTGTCGAGTTTGGATCGACGGCCAATGGTGTCAGAAGCGGGGAGATGCTATCCTCGAAAACGGCGGAGGCCTGTGCACGCTGCTGGTCGGTAAGCTGATGGGCGGCAAGGAGTACGATGCCCTTCTGTGCGAGCGCTGGGATGAGTGTGTGATTGAGGAGCTCGTATTGATCGGCGTTCATCTGCAAGACCCGCTCGCGGATGGCGGCGAGGTTACGGACGGGTGTGAAGCCGGAATTGTCTCGGGTCTTCCTGCCGCTGCGGCGCTGCAACATGAGAGAGCCGACTCGAACTTGGAAAAACTCGTCCATGTTGGATGCGGAAATGGCGAGGAATTTGACTCGTTCGAGCAAGGGCAGTTTTTCACCAAGGGCTTGGTCAAGGACGCGCTGGTTGAATTCGAGCCAGGAGAGTTCGCGGTTGTGGTATTTGGGCATGGGGAAGAAGTGGCTAGTGCCGAGTGATCAGTGGAAGATTTAGATACGGGATTTCCAGTATCCGGGGCGGCGGGAGGTGTGGGCGACGGCGAGGATCGTGACGCGATCTGAGTTCGGCGCGTGATTGTTAAAAATTTGGTATGGGAAGCGGCTTAGGCGGAAGCCATGAAGATTTTCCCCGGATTTTTTATAGCGTAGCGGGTCTGAGGGAATTTCGGAAAGGGAGCGCTCTATTGCCTGGACAAATTTCTCGCCGAGGCCGAAGACGTTCTCCGAATAGACAGCGGAAGCATGATATTCCACCAAGGCTTCGTCATGAAACTCGGTGTTCATCAAATTTCCGAGAGAGCCTGGCGAATCCGGCGGTGTGCTTCTTCCGCAGGGATGAGCTTGGATTTTCCCGAACGCACGTCTTCCATGCGCCGTTCGCATTCGGCGACCCATGAGTCAGTCCATTCCTGATCGGGTTCACTCTGTTCGAGAATGCTCTCCACTAGTTCGTCGCGTTCCTCCGGAGCGAGACGCAGGGCTGCTTCCACAAGTTGTTTCACGGCGGCGGTCATGCTTTACTTATAGGGGATACGGGATTTATTTCAAGATCAGTTATCCTCTTCAATGGTGACGGTGAGGCCGAAGACTTGCTCGAAAAGATCTGCTTTGGAGTTCATGGCGAGGCGTTCGATGGCGGTGTCTTCGAGGCCGGGAAGGCGGATTTTGAGGCGGCTTGCGGTGCGGGTGATTTCGATTTTCGAAACGCGCTGGGCGTGGGTGCGCTCGAGGGCGTCCGCCACGCGGAGGATGGCGGCGAGTTTGCAGACGCGGATACGATCCTCGGTGCTAAGCGCAGCGTAAGAGGCGTGATCGAGGCGTGGGCCGGAGTGCCGGTGGTAGCGCGAAACGAGGGCGACGATGGTGACGTCCACCCGGTCGAGTCCGAAAATTTCTGAGTTGAGGATGATGTATTCCGAGTGCTTGTGGTGGGCGCGCGGGCTGACGTAGGTGCCGACCTCGTGGAGGATGGCGGCGACCTGGAGGAGCAGCGCGTCGTGCTCGGTGAGATGGTGGAGATCCTGGAGGTTTTTGAGGAAATGCTCGCAGAGTTTCCCGACATGCTCGCCATGGCCGGAGTCCGATTGGTAGCGCTCTGCGAGGATACGGGAGGAGCGGAGGACTTCCGCCGCGAAGGTATCGGTGAGTTCGCGGGAGGCGAGGAGGTCGTGGAGGAGTCCCTGCTCGTATTCGCTGACCGGGATGTGCACTTCCTTGAGCTGGAGGATCTCGGCGATGGCCAGGTTGATTTCCAAAGAAGGGATCAGCGCCTCTGCCGTCTGGTAGTCGAGCTGGAAACGTTTGACGGCTTCGAGATCGGTGAGGCTGGCGGTTTCCGAGGTGAAATTCTGAAGTTTTTTCAGGGAGCAGGCCTCGTTGTTTTTCGTAACGAAGCTGGCGACCGATTGAATTTCGTATCCGATGAGAACCAGTCCCTCAATGGAGACATCCGAATAGTCGAAACGGAGCTGTGAAAGGTTTCCGGAGGCGTGCTCACGGATCACGCGGAGCAGGGACGGGCCTTCCGCCAGCGATGCCTCCACGGCCTCCCGAGTGCGGTGGGTGCCCATGCGGTAGCTGGTGTAGCGGGTGATGAGGCCCTCCTGGAAGAGGAGTGCGCGGGTGTTTCCCGGGCCGACGTGCACGACGAGGGCGGTGCGCTGGCTCATGGCCGGGAGATGCTGGATTCGGCGGCGCGTTTTCAGATAGATGAGGCGGGTCATTTCCCCGTCATCGATCATGGAAACAGGCAGGCCGCAGGCGATGCGGATCCGGTTGAGGACGGCCTCGTGGTTGGCCGCCTCGTGGAGGACGTTGGTGGCGACGGAGCGGGTGAAATTGTGGGGGTCGAGCCCCAGCTCAGAAAGCGTCTGCTGGTAGCCGCGAATGATGGAAACGATTCGCTCTGTGGTTGTGTTTGATACGACGTTTCCTCCAAATACGTCTTGCGCTAGCGGCGCGGGCTGCTCGAGGAAATCGATGGGGATGAGTGTTCCGTTTTCCCCCCGTTCTGCGATGACCATGGACACCGAGCTGGCACCGATATGAAGGGCTGTGACCAGCAACGAAGGGTCGGCAGTGGGAAAGGTCACGGGTTTCCGGGAAAGCACCATAGCCAGATGAGAAACCCGCAATGCCCGATTTACAATGCGGAATGTGTGACGCTTGCCAATTGTTTGCAGACGGGCCTTGTCATGGCACGAATCGCGGGTGATAAGAAATGATGCCTGTCAGAGGAGCTTTGGAGAAGTATTTGGTGAAGCCGGGATCGAAAGTCGACCTGAAGAAAATCGACCCCAACGACCGCGAGCTATACGACGACGGCGGGAAAGAGGATAGCATCGAAGCGTTTAACGTGCTTCAAAACGAGCTCCAATATTTACAGAAGCTACTCTACGCGCAAAACAAACACCGCGTTCTCGTAGTCATCCAAGCGATGGATACGGGTGGCAAAGATGGTTGCGTGAAACACGTTTTTTCCCGTATCGATCCGCAGGGTATCCTCGTCCGCCCGTTCAAGAAGCCGAACGAAGAGGAGTTGTCCCGGGATTTCCTCTGGCGTGTCCACGAGCAGGTGCCGCGTAACGGTCAGCTCGTTATTTTCAACCGCAGCCACTACGAGGATATCATCGCGGTGAAAGTGAAGAAAATTTTCCCCGACAAGGTCTGGAAACAGCGCTTCCGCCATATTGTGGAATTCGAGCGCATGCTCGCCGAGGAGGGCACGACCATCGTGAAAATCTACCTCCACATCTCCAAGGACGAGCAGAAGGAGCGCCTCGAGTCCCGCCTGGTGAACCCAGACAAGCACTGGAAATTCAATCCCGACGACCTCAAGGATCGCGCCCTTTGGGACAATTTCATGGAGACATATGAGGATCTGCTGCCACGCACTTCCACGGAACACGCGCCGTGGTTTGTCGTCCCCGCGAACCGGAAATGGTACCGCAACCTTGTCGTCGCCCGGATCATGGTCGATACGCTGAAGAAGCTGGATATGAAATTTCCCGCGATTGATTGGGATCCCGAGGAGATGGTCGTAGAAGATTGAGCCTATCAGTTCCGTTGTGGTGACCTTCGTATGAGTGGTATTAGGCGGATGGCTTCGCCGATGTCGCGAAGGCGAACCCCTTCCTGAAGCTCATCGGTTACTCCGACGGAAAAGACGCTCTCTCGGAAATTCCCCAAGCCGACGCCTACATCGGTGGACCTAATGCTCCGCGTCATTGACGCGGCCGGGAAACTGAAATGGGTTCACATTTTCTCCGCCGGGATCGAGAAATACACGGATCTTCCGAAGCTCGAGAACGATTCCGTTGCTATCACCAACATTAAAATTTACCAAGGCTCCGAAATCGCGGATCACGCCTTTGCGCTTTTGCTCGGGCTTATGCGGAGTATGCCCGAATTCATGCGCGCGCAGGACGAATCCTCCTAGAAATAGCGTGGCGTAAAATCCCTCCCGCTTACAGAGCTTCTTTGGAAAATGAAGAATGTGTTCATCACGCCGCACATCGCTGGTGTCTCCGATGCCAGGAGTGATCGACAAAACTCACTGAACGCGAGTAATTTGGATCGCTTTGAAAAAGGTCTGGAGCTGAAGAACCGGGTCTCGGCTAAGAGGGCATCCTAAGAAGTCTTTGAAAGTTCACCTTTCGTATGGTGTGATATTTAATTTTTTTTTACATACCTCCGCGATCGCGTGTATTCAAGAAGAGTCCCATGAACTCTTACAAACAACCAGCCCCGATCCGTATCCTGCGGAGCCACCCATGCCTGCGATACCTGTCCGGCCCAGTCCGGTTGGTTACCGCGCAGTTCAACCACCGCAACGCCATCTTCATGACGGCACTCTGCGTGCCGGCCTTGCTCGTCACCGCGCTGCTCACGCTACCGGCCTTCCTTTTCAACACGCCCCAGCACAACGAGTATTTCTAATTTGCGAAACAGCTCAACACCGGAGGAGACCGTTGGTTCGCGCTCTGGCTTTCCGCTTGCTGCAGTTTTCTCTGCTTCGCAATTCCTGCCGATCAACCGGACGCCCCGGAAACCAAGCCGCACGATTAAACAATCGCATTGTCCGGCAACGCAGGGCGGTTAACGTGGCTAGATGCTGACTACGTTTCTCACTGATGCCGCTCTCGTTGCCGAGGTGAGCCACTTGCTCAATACGGTGGAAGAGGCTCTCGAAAGCCTCAAGGCGGAGATGGATAGAAATGTGATCGATCCCTTCGCCGCCCTTTTTGAAATGGCGGGCTTCGGCCTCGACCATGAAGGTTGGGTCAGGAGCGAGTTGATGAGGCAGGCGTAGAAGACTTTGCAGAACCAAGTGGGGAATTTTCACTAGAACATCCTCGGATCCATAGCGGGCTGGGAAAATTTGGAGACCGGATCCGTGGTGGATCTCGCTTCCCATCCGAAGAAAATCATCGCGGAGGTGAAGAGTAAGCACAACACCCTCAGCGGCGGGAAACGTTCCGACCTCTATCACAATCTCGAAAAACTCGTAATGCAGAAGGCTAGTCGCTTCCGCGGTTACACCGCCTATCTGGTCACCATCGTCTCGAAAGGTCCCGAGGATTTCGACGAGCCTTTCACCCCGTCCGATAAGGAAACCGGCTCCCGTTGTCCGGAGAATCCGCTCATCCGCGAGATCGATGGTGCGAGTTTCTACCGCCTCGCCAGCGGGGAAAAAGATGCCCTTTCCCAGCTCTTTCAAGTCCTACCCGAAGTGACCAAAAAGATTTCCGGAAAAGGAATTACCAATACCTCGAAAGTCGCGCTTGGAGCGTATTTTAGGACGGCGTTCCAGCCCTGAGACGAGGGATCAGAAATCGCTGTTCGGATACAGTTCGTGGCGCTTGATCGCCTCGACTGCGACGGCGGCGGCGGTGCCGAAAATGGTTTCTACGCTGGCCGTACGGGGCACTTGCGCGGCAGGCCGGGCGAGGCCGAGGATGAGTTGGCCATAGTTCTGCGCGCCACCGAGGTGCTGGAGTAGCTTCAGGGAAATATGGGCGGCATCAAGATTGGGGAAAACGAGGACGTCGGCCGGTTTGCGCACCGCTGCATCCGGGAGTTTTGTTTCCGCTGCTTTCGGGTCGATTGCTACATCCGCCTGGAGTTCTCCGTCCACCTGCATGTCGAGCAGTTCGGAAGTCACGCGCTCTTTTGCAAGAGCGGTGGCGGCGGCGATTTTCTGCGCCTCTCTGGTGGTGGAGGAGCCTTTGGTCGAGTGACTGAGAAGGGCTACGGTCGGCGGACGCCCGAGAAAGTGGTGGGCGAGTTTTCCTGTTTCGATCGCAATGGTGGAAAGGTGGGCTATATCTGGCTCGGGGGTCAGGCCGGTGTCCGCGAGGAAGATCAGCCCGTCTTCGCCAAGCAGTGGGAAATGAGGGGCGACAAGCATCGTCACTCCAAAGATACGGCTCACGTTTTTCTGCGGCTTGATATTGCGAAGGAGGGCGCGGAAAAAGGCGGCGGGGATCGCCTGGTTGCCTCCGACGATGGCATCGGCGTGGCCGTATTGCACCATCATGGATCCGAAGTAATGCGGGCGGATGATCGTTTCCTCGGTATCAACCTGGTGGCTGTCGCGGTAGCGAGCCATATTTTTCGAACGCTCGACGAAGAGCGGGAGATCGGAAGAGGCCTTGGGATCGATGATCCGGACAAACTTGAGGGAGATGTGGTTTTGCCCGGCGAGAGTCCGGATGCGCTCCGGTCTACCGAGCAGGATAGGGGTAACGGCCTCGGCCTCTACGAGTCCTGCGGCGGCCTTGATCACCCGCAAGTCCTCGCCCTCTGTGAAAACGACCCGCTTGGGATGGCGTTTGAGCTGGTCGATGAGTTGCCGCGTGACGTTATTGCTGGCCGAAGGGATGGAATCTGGCATGAGGAATCGGACGAACCGTGAGACCCATCCTGCCCACCGACCCAGCAGGAATCAACACCTGACTTTTGCGGAGTGGTGAAGGGACTAGTGCTCTGAAAACCTTAAAAATCCCCATCCTTCAGATTAAGGTTTTCAGGGTACTAGTGGCGTTCATTCGCACGGATATCTGGGCACTTTAGATCAAGGTCGATGGCTGGCAAAACTTCCGACTTGCCGGCCTCAATGAGGCGGCGACTGGAATCGAATCTGTGTATCACATTTCGTGGGCTTGGCCGGTCACGACGCTCATCACCTTTTGCTGCGGGTATTTCCTCGCATCTGGAAACTATCGGAAACCGATCTGAAGTTTTATACGAGGCAATGTTACATTGCTCCCCTTTGAATTCCAACGCTTTACGGAAATTTTAGAAGTTAGATGGTAGTGAAGCTTCGGCAAAGCTAATTAACTCCCTAGTCAAGTTTTTAAAATTTTCATCCCGTGGAACGCTTGTGGAATACGGCGAAAAAGTTGCCGTCTGTTAGGGCTTTTCAAAATGGATTTTCCCGCAGGGCGATCCTTGGTCATCGTCACTGGACAGTTGCTTTCGCGATACCCATGGGGGGACTCGCTGAGCGCAGCTTTTCGAAAAACAATGAAACAGCCAACAATGGACAGCGGGAAAGCAAACCCTGCGAAACAAGAGCCGAACACCGATGCAGACGGCTCGATCCATGATGGTGACAAGTGGTCCGTGATTTCAGGGAAGCTGGTGAAGCTGATCGGAGCCGATGCGTTCCAGCGCTGGTTTGGTGCAGCGGCGTGGGTCGGTGTTGAAAACGGTGAGGGTGCGATCACCGTTCCAGGAGAGATCCACCAAGTTTGGATAGAAACGAATTATTTGCCGGAGCTGGTAATGGCCGTAGGCGAAGCATGTGTAGATGCCCGCCATGTGAAAATTTCCGTCGCCGTAGACGCGACTGCGGCAACCGGCTCCGATTCTTCGCAAGCAGTTCCACAGATCGAGATCCGAAAAGAACTTCCTGACGAGATCCTTGAGAAGCGTGCCAAGGCCGCTGGTTTGAATCCGGGCTACACGTTCAAAAATTTCGTAGTCGGTAGCAACAGCCAGTTCGCACATGCGGCTTGCGAAGCGGTCGCGACGAAGAGCGGGGTCGGCTACAATCCACTCTTTATTCACGGCAGCTCCGGCTTGGGTAAAACCCACCTGATGCACGCCATCGGCAAGGAGATCCTGCGTCGCCGTCCCGATACCCGCGTCATCTATCTCACCTGCGAAAAATTCACTAACGAATTCATCGAGGCGATCCGTAAAGGCGACATCGAAAAATTCCGCCGCCGCTACCGCAGCTCCGATGTCCTCCTCATCGATGACGTCCAGTTCCTCGCAGGAAAAGAGCGCTCGCAGGAAGAATTTTTCCACACCTTCAACACCCTCCTAGACGGTCGCAACCAAGTCGTCCTCACCAGCGATCGCCCGGCGTGTGAGATCAAAAGCATCGAGCCGCGCCTGACCTCGCGCTTCGAGTGTGGCCTCGCCGTCGAGCTCCTCGCTCCTCAGCTTGAGACCCGGACTGCTATTCTGAAAAAGAAGGCGATCGAATGGAAAGTTTCCGTGGATGAAAGCGTGATCAGTTTCCTCGCTGAAAAAATTCGCTCGAATGTCCGCCGCCTGGAAGGTGCGCTAGTCCGCGTGGCGACCTTCGCCTCCCTTGCGGGCGAGAGCGTATCCGTGGAGAAGGTCGAGTATTTGCTCCGTGACTTCATCCAGGAGGAAGCAAGTCGGCAAGTAACCATCGACGGAATCCAGCGTGTCGTTGCGGAAACGTTCGACATACGGATGGCGGACATGATTTCACGCCGCCGCCCCGCCAGCATCGCTTTCCCGCGCCAGATCGCCATGTATCTGAGCCGCTCCATGACCCACAATTCGCTCATGGAAATCGGCGAGTCCTTCGGCGGCCGTGATCACGGCACGGTCATTCACGCATGCAAGAAGGTGAAGCTGGAGCTAGGCAAGCAG
>TARA_B110000037_G_scaffold123611_1_pt1 | contig 17184 bp, 20 predicted proteins | sample TARA_B110000037 | Tara Oceans TARA_B110000037 (sample SAMEA4397196) | marine metagenome | biome: Polar Biome; feature: [MIX] marine epipelagic wind mixed layer (ENVO:01000061); material: water (ENVO:00002006), including particulate matter (ENVO:01000060) such as... | depth 10-100 m
TATTTTCAAGAATAATTTATTACTTTTATTTTAAAGTTAACCGGCATTACAAAAGTACAACATCAATTAGGTGCTATAAATAAAATGATTCCCACTTTAGAATCCAAGAAGAATTTAATGAAATCCGTTGAAGGTTTACAAAGCGTTAGATTAATTGAAATTGATGATACTACTGGCCTGGAAATTTCTTTGAACGAGAATGCTCAACAAGTAGTAAACGTAGAAGAAAAATTTAAAGAATTAATTAGCGGAATGATACCTCACATAACTGATCCAGCTCAAATCATGAACGGTGGAGAGTTCTTGAAATTTGAATTATAAAAGTCAAACTTACATTCCTTACATTCGAATCTACTAACTTAAAATAATTACATATGCCATTTACTACGATAAGAGTTATTGAAAATGTATTCACAAATAAACAGAAAAAAACATGCAACTATTTAAAATAACACTTACACTATTAGCATTAGGTTTAATGACTTCTATTAATGCTCAAACTGGAGCATTAAAACAACAAGCTATAACGCAGCCAAAAACTGTTAGCGAATTAGATTATAGGGCACAGACTCTGGGTTGGATGGTCGATATTGATAAAGCTTATGATGAATCTAAACGTACGGGGAAACCAATTATGGCAAACTTTACTGGCAGTGATTGGTGCGGTTGGTGTAAGAAATTAAAAGCAGAAGTTTTTGATAAGCCCGCTTTTAAGACCTGGGGTGAAAAAACAGTTGTTCTAGTAGAGTTAGATTTTCCAAGTAGATTTCAGATACCACAAAAATATAAGGAGCAAAATACTGGTTTGAAACAAGTTTTTAAGGTTTCTGGATATCCAACAATTTGGGTATTTAACTTAGATAAAGATGAGAATGGCCAATATAAAATTGAAGCTTTAGGTAAAACAGGATATGTTAAAGGTGTATTAGCATTTACTGAAGGCGTTAATAACATGATTAAACAGGCTAAAGAAAATAAATAATAAAAATAGGTTTTATGAAAACGAATAAAAAAGATGGGCGAAGACAATTTTAAAAAAACATATCATTAGCAACATTGTCAGTTACAGTTCTTCCTAGTATTTTAAAAGCTAGCTCATCATATAAATCCGATTCAATGCCTAAAAACTCGATGTTTTTATGTGATCAATCAACAGAAGATGCCTATGGTCAATGGCCTTTTTATACCCCAAATGCTCCAATAATTCAGAATGACTCACTTGTAGACATTAATGAAGTGGCGCACCCTTAATAATAAGCGGTCAGATTTACAATATTGGTTGCCCCCAAGTAATTCCCAATACAGAGATTGACTTATGGCATGCTATTAATGCAGGTGATTATGATAATACGGGATACAACTTAAGAAGAAAGACTATTTCAAATAGTCAAGGATTCTACATATTTAAAACTATTATGCCCGGCAGATATCTAAATGGAGGTTTTGAAGGTACTTGGGATATTGTTATCAATGGAAGTGGTGTAACTATAGGCGTCAATGACATTCATCTTGACAAAGGAATGATATACAGTGCAAGTCCAAATCCATTTAATGATAGGGTAGAAATTAAATATGGTGTTTTCCAAAAAGCTAAAATCAGCTTATTTGTTTATGATATACAAGGTAATATAGTAGCAAATCTTGACGAACAACAATTACATCCTGAAAAATATGATATTATCTGGAAGCCAGAGAGCAATCTGCCAAATGGACATTATTTTATTGCATTAAAGGTTAATGACCTGCAAGTGCACTATTTAAAAGTTAATAGGCAAAAGTAAGTATCAGTTTAAAAAGGTATTAAACCATCAATTAAGGTATTTTAGGGTAAAATAAACATGCCGCTATGTCTTTATACTTATCCAGGTATTCATACTTGATTAATTCTTTTTTTTAATGCTTTGCATAATATTGTTGTGGTAAGGATACGTTAACTCCCTATTTTTAACATCCACAACTCTTTGTAAAGCTTTCCGTCAGATCTTAAAAACCCTTTTTGCATTAACGCGTATATCTCTTCTTCACGCGATTTTTGGTATGTTTTGTCTGTCGAATAAATCTCTGAATGCTCTTTAACTGATTCGAGCGTAATCATAACCATATTTTCTTTATTGCATTGAATGGCCGATGCTACTTTATCCGTTTTTAATTCTAAAAAATTGGTTTGCAACAATATTTTAGTAAACACAACTTCACTAAAAAGCTCCACTACCTTATCCCGATTTTCAGGATTAATCAATTTTATTTCTTCCCAATCTTCACCGGTAATTCCGTTAATAACCAAAAATTCTATAAAATCTTTTTTTAACAGATCAAGCTCCTCTAACGTAAGTATTCTGTACTTTTTCATGTTCTGCAAAGATAAATTTGTGCATCAATCTTTGCAGAACATAATGGTAAATTCTAAGTGTTTATTGACCTAAAAACGATCTTAGCATCCAAGTCTGTTTCTCTAAAAGAGTAATTTGAGGTGTCACCAAATCAACAGTGGCATCATCGTTTGCGTCGTTGGCAAGGTTCAGTACTTTTCTCATTTCTTCAATTAAAGTACGTTTTGAGTTTTTTACAGCCTCTACCATTTCTAAGTAGGCTGAAACCGAACTCAAATCCTTAATTGTACTGTTCAATTCGAATTCTTTAAAATTTAAAAATGGTTTTCCTTCAAGGGTTAACACTCTTTCAGCAAGTTCATCAATCATTAAATTAGCTTCGTTGTAAAACAACTCAAATTGAGCATGTAACTCAAAAAAGTGCGGGCCTTTTACCATCCAATGAAAAGCTCTTACATTTTGATAATGCATGGCATATGTTGCCTGTAATTTCTTTACTTCTTCTATTATGTTTTCTTTCATTATTATGTTGATTATGCATTAATTTTTCTGAGAACAAAGATTAATCGAACCCAACTATCAAACAAATTGATATTAATTATACTTTTATAGCAAATTTCTATATCATGACATTGCAACAAATGGAATATGTAATAGCGCTCGACTCAGAACGCAATTTTGTTAAAGCGGCAACCAAATGTTTTGTAACACAACCTACGCTTACCATGCAAGTAAAAAAGTTGGAAGATGAAATAGACTTAATGTTGTTTGATAGAACAAAAAAACCACTCGAACCCACCTCTGAAGGGGTTCATTTTATTGCACAATGTAGAGATGTATTGCATGAAGTTGCCATACTAAAGCAATTGGTATCTTCTGAAAAGGACAGCATCAATGGCGTTTTTAAAATTGGAATTATTCCAACTCTAGCACCCTACATAATGCCTCAGTTCTTAGAAAATTTCAACAAGAATTACCCAAACTCGAAACTTCAGATTAAAGAAATGCAAACGCTTGATATCATCAAAGCGATTAAATCTGACACGCTAGACATTGGAATCATGGTTACTCCACTTGACGAACCTGCTCTTAAAGAAATTCCTCTTTTTTACGAGCCCTTTTTATTCTACCATGGCAAAACAAACCCTTTTGCTGACAAGGAAAAAATAGCAATCAGCGATCTTGAAAACAAAACAGTGCTGTTGCTTGAAGAAGGGCATTGTTTTAGAAACCAAGCCCTTCAAATTTGTAAAAACCACTCTACCGCCGACGAACTAGGTTTTGAATACTGCAGCGGCACCATCGAAACATTAAAAAATATGGTAAAACGCGATATGGGCTTTACGCTTGTACCAAAGCTTGCCATTAATGAAAGTGACAAAGGCTTTTATCAAACTTTTGAAGATCCTGAGCCGGTTAGAGAGGTAAGTTTGGTTACCCACAAATCTTTCAACCGCATCAAGTTGTTGCAAGCTTTTCAAGATCAATTTAATGCAACAGTTCCTGATTCGTTAAAGAAAACACACCGCAAAAAGCGAATTACTTGGAGATAGCGTTAACGTTTTAAAAATCACATAAATCAATAAAATTTTATCTTTTTCACTCAACTAATCCTCATTTAAACTCATTACTTTTGTTGGCTATGCAAGTACCTTCATTTTTTAAAACTCGAAAACCAAAATCGTTTGATTTTAAGCCTCGCTATTTTGATGAACGTAAAGATTATATCGAAACAAGAAAAAAGCTTGTTGCATCTGAAATGAAGGCAGAAAGTGAAGGAAAAGATTTAGCCTACTCCTTTAAAGACGCTTGGCGTAAAAACCACCGTACCCAGCACATTAAAAAGTCGAACACACGAATTGCTTTAATAGCGGGTGTTTTGGCTCTGATCTTTTATTTGATTTTAAAGTAGCGCAGGTTAATGGATAACATCATTAAACTTTTACCAGACCATGTAGCCAATCAAATTGCTGCAGGTGAAGTAATTCAACGACCCGGATCGGTGGTTAAAGAATTACTAGAAAACGCTATTGATGCTGGTGCTAAGAACATTATATTAAACATTAAGGATGCAGGTAAATCGTTAATTCAAGTTATTGACGATGGCAAAGGGATGACTGAAACCGATGCTCGACTTTGTTTGGAAAGACATGCAACATCAAAAATCACCAAGGCCGACGATCTTTTTACCATAGATACTTTTGGATTTAGAGGTGAAGCAATGGCTTCAATTGCAGCGGTTGCACGTATGGAGATAAAAACAAAGCCGGAAAAAGAAGGCTTAGGAACAAGATTGGTTGTTGAGGGATCACGAGTAACGATTCAAGAACCTAGCAATACACCTACTGGCTCTTCTATTTCTGTAAAAAACTTGTTTTACAACATTCCGGCACGTCGCAAATTTTTAAAATCAGATGCATCTGAATTCAGAAATATAATTGATGAATTTCAACGGGTCGCAATTCCAAATTTCGATCTTAGTTTCAAACTGATACACAACGATAATGAGTTATTCAATTTACCTAAATCAAGTTTTAGACAAAGGTTGGTTGGTGTTTTCGGAAAAGCCATAAATCAGAAATTAGTGCCTGTTAGCGAGGATACAACCATTGTGAAAACCGAAGGTTTTATTGGTAAACCTGAATCATCGCGCCGAACAAGAGGTGAACAGTTCTTGTTTGTAAACGGCCGTTTTATAAAAAGTAATTATTTTCATCATGCTATTGTTGCTTCCTACGACAACCTAATTCCTGAGGGCAACCATCCCTCCTATTTTTTGTTGCTTAACATCGATCCAAAAGAAATTGATGTTAATATTCACCCTACAAAAACAGAAATTAAGTTTGAGGATGAAAAAGAAATATTTATCATACTTAAAACTACTTTACGTAAATCTTTAGGTCAACATAATTTAGTTCCTTCACTCGATTTTAACTCTAAAGTGCAATTTGCACCGCCACCTCAAACCAGACAGGAGGTCAACAAACCTGGCATAATAGTTAATCCTGATTTCAATCCTTTTGGAGGTTCAGGTTCTAACGCTCAAGTTAAAGCCGAAGATTGGGAATCATTTTTCCCTAAAACCGAAGACATCACTCAAATTAGTTTTGAAAACGATATAGAGTTTGCTAAAACTACGGTTGGCTCTCAGATTAACATCGATTCGGCAGAGAAAGAATACGACGATAACGCTTGCTACCAATTGCATCGCCGATACATCATAACACATGTTAAGTCGGGCTTAATGATGATTCATCAGCAAAGGGCACACGAGCGTATTTTGTTCGAACGGTACGAAACAGTTTTAGAAAATAAAAAAGGGTTTTCACAACAACAGCTTTTTCCGTCAACAATTGAACTAGGAACCTACGATGCCAATTTGGTGAAAGATTTAAACAAAGAATTACAACTTTTAGGTTTCGACATTGTAGAATTCGGAAAAAACACATTCATAATAAACGGACTACCTAGCGAAGCTTCTAACGCCGACCCAAAAACATTAATTGAAAACTTAATTGAGCAATACAAGATCAATCGCGATAAGCTAACGCTTGATAAGCGAAGAAATTTAGCTGTTTCATTAGCTCGAAATACTTCAATAAAAAGTGGCCGTAAATTAAATCAACAAGAAATGAGCACTTTAATCGACGAACTGTTTGGGTGTGACATGCCTTATACCACACCTTCAGGTAAAAATATTATTAACATGATGGAGTTTTCCGACATCGAAAAAAACTTTGATTAATTAAATGAATATAAGTCAATCGGGCTTTTCATCGCTGCCAGAAGTGGTGAAAAACCTACTCATAATAAACGGTTTAGCGTTTCTTGCCACTATTGTATTTAAATCGAGTTTTGATATCGACCTAAACAATATGTTAGGTCTACATTATTGGAAGTCAGAACATTTTAGGATTTACCAAGTGGTAACTTATATGTTTATGCATGGTTCAATTTCGCATTTATTGTTCAACATGTTTGCGGTTTGGATGTTCGGAACCACCATTGAAAACACTTGGGGGCCTAAACGGTTTTTAACTTACTACTTACTTACTGGTTTTGGTGCAGCTGCATTGCATTACGGAATTATACATTTTCAGCTTGCGCCAGATATCGCTATGATGGAATCTATTATATTAGACCCTAGCTTGGCAAGCATCGATGTTTTTATTGAAAACCATCGTTTTCAAGTGAGCGAGCTTTATTCACCTGAAATTTATCCTGCTTATGAGGATTTCAAATCAACATATAGCGCTTTAAATCGAAATCCTGAAAATTTTGAAGCACTAAATATGGCTTCACGATTTTTCTCCCAATACTTAACCCACTTTATGAATCAACCTCCAGTTGTTGGTGCTTCGGGTTCTTTATTTGGAATCTTATTGGCCTTCGGAATGCTGTTTCCTAACGCTTTGTTAATGATGCTTTTCATACCAGTTCCAATAAAAGCCAAGTACTTTGTTATGGCCTATGGGGCAATTGAATTATTTCAAGCTATAGCTAACAAGCCTGGCGATAATGTAGCGCATTTCGCCCACCTTGGCGGGATGGTTTTTGGTTTTATTTTAATTAAAATTTGGGGTACTAAAAAAATATTCTGATGGCAAATTTCATTCTAGAAGACCTCAAACAAATTTTCGGTAAACGAAACAACATTTTATCACAAATAATTGTGCTCAATGTTGCTGTGTTTATAGTGTTCAACATTATCGAGAACTTTTATCCAATATCAAACTGGTTTGCGCTGCCAGGTACCTTTGGTGAATACATTCTTAAATTTTGGACACTTATATCTTACATGTTTTTACATGGTGGCTTTTTCCACATACTGTTTAACATGCTGTGGCTCTATTGGATGGGACAAATATTATTGGAGTACTTAGGAGCAAAGAAATTCACTGCCATTTACTTTTTTGGTGGCATTGCAGGTGGAGCTGCATTTTTAATTATCAATCAAGTTTTAGTTTCTACTGCAGGGTTTCCGTTAGGCATTGGCTTGGTTGGGGCGTCAGCAGGAGTAATGGCGGTTGTATTTGCTGTAGCTACCTTATTACCTGAATACCAAGTTAGGCTGATGTTTATTGGCCCAGTAAAAATGAAGTACCTAGCCATCGGCTCTTTAATTCTAACTAGTTTATTAGACTTTTCAGTAAATACTGGTGGTAAAATCGCTCATTTTGGTGGGGCATTTTTTGGCTTTCTTTTTATCCGTGCTTTACAAAAAGGTAAAGATTATTCCATTCCATTTTATCAAGTAATTAATGCATTTAAGAAGCCCTTTTTAAAGAAAAAGCCGATTAAAGTAGCCTACAAATCACCAAAGCCAGTGAATAAAAAAACCAAATCAAACACTCAAGATCAGGTAGTTATAGATTCAATTCTAGATAAAATATCAAAATCTGGCTACGATAGTTTGAGTAAAGAAGAAAAAGAGATCCTTTTCAAAATGAGTAAAGATTAAATGAAAGTAATCAGAAATATAACTAAAAACATTGTTTTTGTCATCAATATACTTGTTTCCATTATGTTTTTGTTGTCGTCTGCAGCCATTTATGTTTCGCCCGAATTTTCAATTGTTCCGGCGTACTTTGGATTGGCTTTTCCTTACTTGGCATTGGCCAATATAGGTTTTGCGTTTTTTTGGTTTTGGCAACTTAAAAGTCAATTTCTGCTGAGTACTATTGTTGCTTTTGCAGGTTTTGGGCAATATTTTAATATTGTTCAACTAAGTTTCGAAAAACAAAAAGATACCGAAAAAAATTTCCATATTCTGTCGCATAATTTGCGGGCATTTGGATTAAACGGACCTAAATTCGAAACTTCTACAGGCCGTAAAATATTTAAGTTTTATAGAGATCATAGAGCTGATATTTTTTGCTTTCAAGAATTTTTTGATACCCAAAACAATAACTTTGCTCCGCTCGATTCGATGCGAAAAATGATGAAAACTGAATATGAACATATAAAATACAGCGTTCATTTTAGAGGTAACAAGTTTGGGTTGGCTACTTTTTCGAAGTACCCCATTGTTTATACAGGAACGGTTAACATGCCCGGTCAAGGCACCAACATGTGTATATACTCCGATATTAAAATAGGCACTTTAGTTTATAGGGTTTACAACATGCATTTAGCCTCTATTCATTTTAAAGAAGAAGAATACAAATACATTGAAACCATTGCTGAGCAAACCAACGAAGGCCATGTAAAAGGGGCTACTAATTTAATGAGTAAGCTATCAAACGCTTTTGAAAAACGTGCCATTCAAGCTGAAATTATTGCAAAACATATAAGTAAATCACCATACCCGGTCGTTATTTGTGGTGATTTTAATGACATGCCTTACTCCTATACTTATGGCGTTTTGGCAAAGAACAAAGTAGATGCTTTTCAATACAAAGGCAATGGCTTTGGTGCTACTTACAATGGTAAAATTCCGAACTTGCGCATTGACTACATTCTACTTCCTGAAAATACCGATGTATTTAAGTTTAAAATTTTTAAAGAAGACCTTTCAGATCACTATCCTCAAATGGCTACAGTGAGGTTTAAATAGGATATTTTACCATGTATATTACTAGCTTACAATTGTACATTACTACATTTGCAGCCAAATTAAGAAGGGATGAATTACGGCCATTTATTAGTTGACGATGTTTTCAAAACCATTGGCAAGGTTGCTGATGACAGCAACATCCAATGCTATTTAATCGGTGGTTTTGTTCGTGATTTATTACTACAACGCCCTACTACTGATATTGATGTGGTTTGTTTAGGAAACGGCATCGATCTGGCCAAGCAAGTGGCTGAAGAACTTGGAGTTAAAAAGGTTTCTTATTTTAAAAACTTTGGTACAGCGATGCTATCTTACCAAGATACTGAAATTGAGTTTGTTGGTGCCCGTAAAGAAAGCTACCGCTACGATTCGCGCAAGCCTATTGTAGAAAACGGAACTTTACAAGACGATTTAAATCGAAGAGATTTTACGATTAATGCTTTGTCAATCAGATTAAACAAAGCCCATTTTGGTGATTTGTATGATCCGTTTAATGGGATTGAAGACCTCAAAAACAAGTGCATTAAAACACCCCTTGCTCCTGCTCAAACGTATTCTGATGATCCGCTCAGAATGTTGCGCGCCATACGATTTGCAACTCAATTAAAATTCAAAATTGAGCCAGACTCGTTTCAAGCTATTACAGACAATAAAGACCGTTTAGAAATTGTTTCGATGGAGCGAATTCACGTTGAATTGAACAAAATATTAGCTGCTGAAAATCCTAGCACGGGTTTTCATTTGCTTTTTAAGTCGGAGTTGTTGCATTTAATAGTGCCCGAATTAACAGCCTTACAAGGCGTTGAAGAAGTTGGTCAGCAATCGCACAAAGACAATTTTTACCACACCATACAAGTTGTAGATAATTTAGCTTTAAAATCAGATAATTTATGGTTAAGATGGGCTGCGTTAATGCACGATGTTGGAAAAGCAGTAACCAAAAAATTTGTTGAAGGTACAGGTTGGACTTTCCACAATCATGAGTTGATTGGGTCTAAAATGATTCCTACAATTTTTAAAAGGCTGAAGCTTCCGCTAGACGATAAAATGCGTTATGTACGTAAAATAGTTAAGTTGAGTTCACGCCCTGTAGCTATAAACAATAAAGCTAGCGATAGCGCTGTACGCCGATTGCTATTTGATGCAGGTGATGACATTGAAGATTTAATGTTGTTGGCGGAAAGCGACATTACTTCAAAAAACAAAAAACGTGTAAAACGCTACCTCGACAATTTTAAAGAGGTGCGTGTAAAACTTAAACATGTTGAAAAAAACGATAAAGTTAGAAATTGGCAACCGCCAATTGATGGAGACATTATTATTTCAACTTTCGGTATAAAGCCGGGCAAAGAAATAGGCATAATTAAGGATGCCATTAGAGAGGCCATTTTAGAAGGTCAAATTCAAAACAATTACGACGAGGCCTTTAACTTCATGCTAGAAAAAGGTAAATCGCTTAACCTAATACCCGTAAATGAATAAAGCAATAAAAGTTCGAGTGCTACTCGATCATAAAAATGATGTTTTTAGAGATATAGATTTAGCTAAAACTTCCTCATTTGAATCATTTCACAAAGAGGTTCTTAATGCTTTTAATTTCCCGAACAATCAGATGGCATCGTTCTATTTGAGTAACGATGAATGGGACAAGGGAGAAGAAATTCCTCTAACTGATATGAACGAGGGAGAGGATAAATTCATAAAAACTATGGAAGAAGTTTCGTTGTCAGACAAGCTCTTCAAGAAGGGACAAAAGATGGTTTACGTTTATGATTTCCTTTTAATGTGGTGCTTTTTTATTGAGGTAATTGATGTTTTTGAAACTGACACTACCTTACCTAAAGTTTCAAAAATAATTGGTGATGCTCCTGACCCAATGGATAAAGATCCTGATATTATTTTTGCTGTTGATGACTACTCTAGTGATGAGGAGGACGAAGACGAAGAAGACAACGAAGATGAGTACGGAATTTACGATGAATTCAATTAATGGACAATCAAAAAACATTGGTGGTGGTTGCTGGTCCTACAGCAATTGGAAAAACCAACTTGGCTATTCAATTGGCTCAAAAGCATTTTACTGATATAGTTTCGGCCGATTCACGTCAATTTTATCGTGAAATGAACATAGGTACGGCCAAACCAAGTTCAGATGAATTAGACCTTGTAAAACACCACTTAATAAACAACTTATCAATAAACGACAGTTACTCAGCTGGCCAATACGAACGAGATGCTTTAGGCATCCTAAATAATCTTTTTAAAACCAAGGATGTTGCGGTATTAACAGGTGGCTCAGGTTTGTATATTGATGCATTGTGCAACGGCATTGATGATTTCCCTGTTGTATCAAAAGAAATTAGAGAAGAACTGAAACTTCAGTTTACTAAAAATGGGATTGAATATTTAAAAGAAGAACTTCAAAAAGTTGATGCAGATTATTTTGAAAAAGTTGATTTACACAATCCCGTAAGGATTATAAGAGCGTTAGAAATTTACCAACAAACGGGGAATAATTACACGCATTACCTAAGCAACAAACAAAAGCCAAAACTTCGACCATTTAAAATCAAGTATTTCTGTTTAACCATGAACAGAGAAAACTTGTACCAACGAATCAACGGACGAGTTGATTCAATGATTGAACAAGGGCTTGTAGATGAAGTAAAAAAATTGATTCCTTTTCAGAATAACAATGCTTTGCAAACTGTTGGATACAAAGAGCTATTCAGCCATTTTAACGGCAAAGCATCATTAGATGAGGCTGTTGATCAAATAAAAAAGAATACCCGCAACTATGCCAAACGTCAATTAACTTGGTTTAGACGCAATCCTAACTACCAATGGATTGATTTAGATAAAGCTTCGGACCCTGAACTTGAAATTGATTTATAACTTGACCATGTAAATTTAACAGGCTGTTACCACATTAAAACAACATCTCTTATTCCTAGAACATTGGGTAAGACTCATGCTGTATTAATCTTTGTAGCTTTTATACTAAGCATTAATGTTATTTTGTCCAACTGTAGTGTTAATGACCTCATCTAATTCTTTCTTTTCCGTTTCTGATAACCACAAATGTTGGTTGAAATTCATCAACAAAACCGCAATGTTGTTTTCAATAGCAAGGTCTACAATATTGAACTCCTCCATAGTGTTCATCGCATCGCAAGGTAAACAAGGAAAAAGAATGATAAAGCCTTCCTATTATAAAGGTATGAACAGTTAATATGATTCGGTGGTTGCTTTTTTAGTTTTGCTTTCCTGCTTCTTTGGTGTTTCAGTTTGTTTTGCATTTTGGCTGCACCCTAGAACTGCAACAACCAACAATAAAGAAATTAGCTTATTCATCAACATTTTTTCAACTAATACACTTTTAAAATGAAAGCATTCAATAAATCAAAATTAAGTTGAATTCTCAATCTAAACTAAAAATACCCCTACGCAACATTCAAGTAATTTAAAATGTTTTATTTAGCTTAACCATATACGCATGCTAAATATTGTTAATCAAGCTCTTAAACCTGAGCAAGCTTTTGAATGTTTATTCTCCTCTTTTAATTATTGCTTAAATTATGATAACCTATCGATTATTTTTGTGGAAATATTTATAAGATGAACGCATTAATTTTAGGAGCTTCAGGATTGGTAGGCGGAAACTGTTTAAACCAGTTTTCATTGAACAAAGCAAACACGGTATTAGGAACTTATTTTAGTTTCAAAACCGACAACACTCAATACTTTGATACCCTTAATTTAGACAATCCCAAAAATGTTGATTTGAATGATTTTAAGCCCGATGTAATTGTGCATTGCGGTGCTCTTACCCATGTTGATTATTGCGAAGATCATGTTGAAGAAAGTTTTCAAAAAACAGTTCAGTCTACTATTAATGCTGTTGAAATCTGTAAAAAATACAACGCCAAATTGGTTTACCTATCTACCGATTATGTGTTTGATGGCAAAAAAGGTTTTTATGTTGAAACCGATGAGGTAAACCCTCTAAGCGTTTATGGTCAGCACAAATTAGATGCTGAAAAACACGTTCAAGAAAACTTAGAAAACCACCTTATTGTAAGAATTACCAATGTTTACGGCAACGAGATTAGAGGCAAAAATTTTGTGTCACGTTTAAGCGAAAATATGCAAAAAGATGAAACCATGAATTTGCGTTTACCTTTCGATCAATACGCTACACCTGCTAATGCGGCAGACATTGCAAGGGCTATTGAAGTACTATTAGAAAACAACAAAACTGGTATTTACCATTTTGGTAGCACTGATTATTTAAACCGACCCCAACTTGCTCAAAAGGTGTACAATTACTTTGGTCACAATAAAGTAACCATCATTCCTATTTCTACCGCTTCAATGAATCAAGCGGCCAACAGACCATTACTTGGTGGTTTTTCTGTGGCAAAATTTATTTCTGAATTCCCTGATTTTGAATTCACCTCTGTTGACGACTTTTTAATTGAGTTGGCTGATGGGGTTAGTGAGTAGTTGAGGTTACAGCAACCTTCTTTCTTTTAACACGTTTTACAATCGCTCGGTGGCAAATCTTTAATAACTTTTAATCCTTCCTTTTAAATCATCCCCTTTTTGGTGTTAAACAATACGGTTCTTAAAGGCTCGACCTATTAACTCATTTGTTTCCTTGGATTTGAATTTTATTTTGGGTAGAAACAATCGAAATTTTTGATTTGGAAATAATAAAAGACTTCTTTTTTTATTCAAAAAGTAAAATGTAACAGAATCTCCGACGATAAGTATTTCTTTGAAACTTATATAAGACTTATTAATTGCAACCATAATGGACACAAATGAGAGTGCTGATAATATTAAAAGCATGTTTTATTTGATTAATATCAATGATGCTTTAAAATAAAACTTGATTGCACAAAAGGATAAAGTAATCACTTTTTCACAACTATTTAGTTAATAAATCAAAATGAACAATTCACATGTTAGATTGTATTCTATTTTTACAATCTTAATTAATTTAGATGAGCAACAAAGATCAGTATTTACATGTGCCTTATGGCCAAACAGTGCACGGCGAAGAAGAAATTGAAGCGGTAGTTAAAGTACTGAGAACATCAACCCAAATGGGCGTTAACGTTCGTGAGTTTGAACAAAAAGTATCAGACCTCTATGATAAAAAGCATGGTGTTATGGTAAACTCCGGCTCATCGGCACTTTATTTAGCTATTGATATACTTGATTTACCAAAAGGTAGTGAAGTAATTACCCCTGCCCTAACCTTTGCTACAACGGTTTCTCCGTTAGTAAAAGCTGGATTAATTCCGGCATTTGTAGACAATGAGCCGGGTACTTACAACCTTGATTGGAGAAAAGTGGAGGAAATGATTACTCCAAAAACCAAAGCGTTGTGGATTCCTAATTTAATTGGAAACTTACCAGATTGGAAACAACTAAGAGCTATTGCCGATAAATACAACTTAATTGTTGTTGAGGACAGCGCCGATACCTTGGGTGCTGAAATAGATGGAAAAAGTTCAGGTCGTTTTGCTGACATGAGCACCACTTCTTTTTATGGATCGCATGTCATTAACTGTGCAGGTAATGGAGGAATGCTTTGCCTTAACGATGATAAAATGTTGCAAAGAGCTAAATTACTAAGATCTTGGGGGCGTTCTTCATCTTTGTTTGTTGAATCAGAAGCAATTGAAAACAGATTTAATGTAGATGTTGACGGTATTCAATACGATGCTAAATTCATTTTTGCTGAACCTGGTTACAACATTGAACCATCTGAAATGGGCGCTGCTTTTGGTTTGGTACAATTAAATAAATTGCAACACAACATAAACGAAAGAGACAAAAATTTTAACATGCACAACGTGTTTTTCAAGCAATACGAAAAGTATTTCATCCTTCCTCGACAATTAGAAAATTGCCGTACAGGTTGGTTGTCTTATGCTGTTACTTTAAAAGACGATGCACCGTTTACAAGAACGGAATTACAGATTTTCCTAGAAAATAGAAACATACAAACCCGCACGGTTTTTACAGGAAACATATTAAGACAACCAGGTTTTATTAACATAGAACGAAAAGAGTCGAAAGATGGTTACCCAGAAGCGGACAGGGTTATGAGAGGTGGTATGTTATTAGGTTGTCATCATGGGTTAACTTCTGAGATGATGGAGCATATGCACACGTCTATTTCTTTATTTTTAGAGAAATATTAAGATCTTTAATGCAGAAAAAAGCAAAGTTTGGTGGATCGAAAAAAAAGAATTAATCGAAGAAAAATTAAAAGGTTTAAAAAGTAACCGTCGTTATGAAAATGAAGAAATAGAAGACGAATACGGAATTTGTGTTCGTTGCAACAAGCCAATTGCTGCTGTTAGAACGGAAGTCTTGCCTGATGCAGTGACTTGCGAGAAGTGTTAGAGCTTTTTTTGGTTGGCATAGTTTTTAGTATATCCAACACTGATGTATTTTGAATCCATCTTAAAAAATCTAACCTTTACATTTATAAAAAATTAAACCATGAATATTAGTAAAAGAATTACGTTGGCACTTGTTGTTTCTTTTTTTACGACTTTAGCCTTTGCTCAGCCAGGTGCAGGATCGCAAAAACTAGGCACATTCTTAAACATTGTAGAGCAAACCTATGTTGACACTGTAAATAGTAATATGTTGGTAGAAGACGCTATCAATAGCATGTTAAAAGATCTGGATCCGCATTCAGTATATATTTCAAAAAAAGATTTGAAAAAAATGAACGAACCACTTGAAGGTAAGTTCGAAGGCGTTGGTATTCAGTTTAATTTACTCAGAGATACAATTTTGGTAGTGTCTCCAATTTCAGGAGGTCCTTCTGAAAAAGTAGGCATCCGTTCAGGAGATAAAATTGTAAATATTGATGGTGAGCTTGTAGCAGGCGTTGAATTCAAAAACAAAGACGTAATGGACCGCTTGCGTGGCGATAAAGGCACCAAAGTAGTTGTTAGTATTTTTAGACGTGATGTAGAAGAATTACTTGACTTTGAAATAATTAGAGATAAAATTCCGATTTATTCAGTTGATGCAGCCCATATGGTCACCCCAACAACTGGTTACATTAAAGTGAACCGTTTTGCTGCTCAAACTATAGTAGAGTTTAAAAATGGACTAGATTCATTACAAAAAAAAGGAATGCAAGACTTAATTCTTGATTTACGAGGCAACGGTGGTGGCTACCTAAATACAGCTATTCAATTGGCGGATGAGTTTTTATCAGAAAAAAAATTAGTTGTTTATACCGAAGGAAGAACTTCTAAAAAACAAGAAACATTCTCAACAAAGAGTGGAAACTTTGAAAAAGGAAAATTGATCGTTATGATTGATGAAGGTTCAGCTTCAGCAAGTGAAATAGTTTCAGGTGCAGTTCAAGATTGGGACAGAGGATTAATCGTTGGTCGCAGATCTTTTGGAAAAGGATTGGTTCAAAAACCGTATTCTTTACCTGATGGTTCTGCTATTCGCTTAACAGTATCTCGTTACTATACTCCTTCTGGTAGATGTATTCAAAAACCTTATGAAGATGGAAACAGAAAAGATTACTACAAAACAGATATGTTGTCGCGAATTGAAAGTGGTGAATTTTATTCGGAAGACAGTATTAAAACTGAAAACCTTGATAAATTTGAAACCAACAACGGCCGATCTGTTTATGGTGGCGGAGGTATTATTCCTGATGTATTTGTACCTATTGATACTGCCGAAAATTCAGATTACTACTCCAAACTTATTCGCAAAGGTGGGTTTTACCAATACTCGCTTACTTTGATGGATACTAAAAGAGACGAATGGAAAGCGGAATATAAAAACGTTGCTGATTACAAAGCCAATTTTGAAGTTGAGCCTTATTTAGAAGGGTTGTTTGCCTACGGTGAAACAAAAAAGATTGAACGCGTTGAGAAAGACATTGTTACATCAAAACGACAAATTAATAATTTATTAAAAGCCTACATTGCAAGAAACCTATTTGGCTCAGGAGCTTACTTAAGTGTTATCAATGATCTAGACCCTGCTTTTAACAAAGCACTAGAAGTGATGGAAGACAACACCTTTAAAAAACTAAAACTAAGTTATAAATAAGTTAATGGTTCGTTAACTTATTTAGAGTCTGGAATATTCAAATTACATTTGGTAAAATTTAAAAATTGATGGAAAAACTAAAAGAAAACATAAACACTATTTTACTTGTAGCAATTACACTAATGGTAAGCTACGATGTATTTTTAAAAAACGATTCACAAATTGTTTACCAAAAAGGCAACA
>TARA_B110000037_G_scaffold203221_1_pt1 | contig 17152 bp, 15 predicted proteins | sample TARA_B110000037 | Tara Oceans TARA_B110000037 (sample SAMEA4397196) | marine metagenome | biome: Polar Biome; feature: [MIX] marine epipelagic wind mixed layer (ENVO:01000061); material: water (ENVO:00002006), including particulate matter (ENVO:01000060) such as... | depth 10-100 m
TGAAATCGTTTCAACCATTCTGCGACGCTCTCAATCGCCGCCAATTCATTAAGCAAGCATCAATAGGTCTAGGTACGGCGGCATTGACCGGATCGATGAGTCCGTTGATTGCATCGGCCCAGCCAGGCTTGCATTTTCCGGCGAAGGCGAAGCGGGTTATTTTCTTATTCATGGCGGGCGCTCCGAGCCAGTTGGACTTGTTCGACTACAAGCCTGGATTAGAAAAGCTGCACGGCCAGGCGTTGCCGAAATCGATCAGTCAAGGGCAGCGCGTCACGACCATGACGCGCGGAAAGAAGCAGGAAATTTGCGCCTCGATTTTCAAATTCGCTCCGCAAGGGCAAAGCGGTTTGGTGATGAGCGAATTGCTGCCAAACCTGTCGAAACATGCGGATGACATTTGCATGATCAAGTCGACTCATACGGAGGCCATAAATCACGATCCCGCCAAAACGTTCTTTTGCACCGGATCGGAAATGCCGGGCAAGGCCAGTATGGGTTCTTGGCTTAGTTATGGACTGGGTTCTATGAACAAGGATCTTCCGGACTTCGTGGTATTGAGCTCAGCCTTTTGGTCGGGCAAAGTAAATGTTCAGGCTTTGTACAGTCGGCTTTGGGGAACAGGATATTTGCCTGGCAGGCATCAGGGTATCGCTTTTCAGTCGGTGGGCGATCCGGTGCTTTTTCTTTCGAATCCAAAAGGAGTGGATCGGAAGGCTCGCCATAAGATGATGGACTTCGTGGCCAAGGTGAACGCCGAGCAAGAGACTATTACGGGCGATCCGGAGATTAGCACTTCGATAGCTCAGCAAGAGATGGCGTTTCGGATGCAGACTTCCGTTCCGGAGCTTACGGATTTAAAACAAGAAAGTCAGGCCACGCTCGATATGTATGGTCCTGATGTAGGAAAGACAGGTTCTTTCGCTCGCAATTGTTTACTTGCTCGTCGTATGGCGGAACGCGATGTGCGGTTTATTCAGCTCTTTCACCGAGGCTGGGATCATCATACGCGTTTGCCGGCGAATCTGAGAGGTCAGGCGCGTGATGTGGATCAGCCGATTTCCGGTTTGCTAACGGATCTGAAGCAACGGGGATTGCTTGACGATACCTTGGTCGTTTTCGCAGGCGAATTTGGTCGGACGACTTACGCTCAGAATATGGATCTAAGCGACCGCGAGAATTACGGTCGCGATCATCACCCACGCTGCTTCACAACTTGGATGGCTGGCGGCGGGATCAAGGGAGGAATGAGTTACGGGCAGACCGACGATTTTTGCTACAATGTCGTTCAGGATCCAGTTCATGTTCGAGACTTGCACGCGACTATGTTTCACCAGTTGGGAATTGATCACAACAAACTCATATTCCCTTACCAAGGTTTGGATCAGCGACTCACCGGAGTAGAAAAGGCGACCGTGGTACGGGATATTTTGGCGTAGAGGATTCGGGTTAGCGAGAGCAGAGGGTTTACGCAAATTTGGCGGATTGACTCTTCGCTTCGCTTATCGGGGCTTTGCCCTCAATGCTTCGCATTGCTCCATCTCCGCTCGTGAACTCGCTTCGTCGAACCGCTTCGGCGTTTCAAATCCGCTGTTGGAGGCTACCTTCCTTCGATGACGATTTTCGGTGGCATTTAAATTCAATGCCTCGCCAAAAGTGGTGGGGAATGGCGGATTCGAACCGCCGACCTCTTGCATGTCAAGCAAGCGCTCTAACCAACTGAGCTAATCCCCCGAGGGTCGCTTTTGTACGTCATTTGAGCGTAGTTTAGCGAGAGCGGAGAAGTTGCGGAAGACATATATTCGGGGCAAGAACAATTTTCGTTTTCTTTGTCGCGTAAACTTGCCTTAACTGTGGGCAACTTTTGATCCTCCTATGCTTCAATATTTGAATATCGCGAATCTGGCTTTGCTGGAACGAGCTTCCATCGAATTCGACCCTGGCTTTACTGTGGTTACGGGTGAGACGGGTGCGGGTAAAAGTGTCCTTTTAGGGGCTTTGAGTCTACTTTCGGGAGCGCGATCGGATAAAACGATTATTCGTGGTGGAACGGATTTTTGCGAAGTGGAAGCGTCTTTGCATTTCGAGGATTCTGCGGAGATCGATGCGGTTTTGCGGGAGTTGGGATTACCGCTTTGCGAGGAGGGAATATTGTTGCTGAAACGCAGTTTGCATATTTCCAAACCATCGCGGATTTCGATTAATGGCAGCTTGGCCACATTGGCGAACCTGCAGGTTTTGGGTGGGTGTTGGATTGACTTCCACGGTCCGGGCGAACCTCAGCGATTGTTGCGGAGCGAGCATCAGTTGGAAATGATCGATCTGTATGCCAAGCTCGGAGGCGAAGCGTTGGCGTATGAGAATGACTATCGAGCTTGGAAGGAAACCTTGGGGGAGATCGATCGCTTGCGAAATGAGACGCAGTTGGATGCGGATCAAATCGAATTTTTGAAGGTTCAAATTGCGCGGATCGATTCGTTGGAGTTGTCTGTCGAGTCGGTTGAACAATTAGAAACGGATTTTAATCGCGTGGCCAGTAGTCAGGATTTACTCGAGCTTTCGAACGAGCTGTCGGGCGGTTTGACTGGAGATGATAGTGCAATTTCCATTTTGAATAAAATGACGCGAGCGGCTAACGAGGCGGCGGGGATGGATCCTTCGTTGAGCGAACTGGCGAGTCGCTTGGAGAGTGTGATTCTGGAGATCCAGGAACTAGGAGCGGAGTACGAGATGGTCGGCGCGTCTCTGAATTTCGAGCCGGCGTTTGCGGTCGAAGTACAAGAGCGAATGGCGACTTGGCAGGAAGCTCGCCGCAAGTATGGGCGAGACGTTGGGGATGTCCTTAAGGCTCGCGACGAGATGGCTCGGAAAATCGAGGATCAAGGCGATATCGAGGGTTCGCTCGAACGGCTAAACCAAAAGGCGGATGAGCAGGAGCGGAAGTTGAAAACGAAGGCCTCGAAATTGACGGGCAAACGCAAGAAGGCGGGCGAGGCTTTGGCTCGCAAAGCGGAGGCGGTTTTATTGGAGCTGGGTTTTAAGAAAGGGAAGTGCGGACTGGAGATGATTTCTCAAACGGGTTTGAAACCGTATGGCGATGCGTTGCCGGAGTTGCAGTTTTCGCCGAATGTTGGGGAGCCGTTGAGGCCGTTGAGCAAGGTCGCTTCGAGCGGGGAGCTCGCTCGAGTGATGCTGGCTTTGAAAACTATTTTGGCGGATGTTGATGAAGTGCCGGTTCTGGTATTCGATGAGGTGGACGCGAATGTCGGCGGGGAAATCGGGCGGATCGTTGGCGAGCGGTTGCGAGGGATTGGCGGATTGCATCAGGTGATATGCATTACTCATTTGCCTCAAGTCGCTTCGCTGGGGGATAACCACTTTGTCGTGGAAAAGGATCAAAGCGGCGATCGGGCTTTAGTGAGTATTGGAAAATTGGATGCGAACGCGAATGAGCGAGTGGTGGAGCTCGCTCGAATGCTGGGGGACCGTTCGGCGGAAAGCGCTCTTTCTCACGCTCGCGAGTTGCTCGCGGAAAGCGTTTAGCTAATTGGTTCGGACTATGATCGCAGGCGAAGTATTGGTAACTGGCGCAAGCGGGTTCGTGGGAGGTCATTTGGCGAATCGGCTTGCTGATGACGGCCAAAAAGTTCGCGTGCTCGTGAGGCGATCTAGCGATATTTCTCGGTTAAGACGGAACGGAGCGATTGAGTTTTGCTACGGCGACTTGGAGGACGTGGATACTCTTCGCGAGTGTATGCGGAATGTAACGACTGTTTTCCATTGCGCGGCTATGAGTTCGGACTGGGGCAAGGATGATGCGTTTAATCGAGCAAACGTTTCAGGTGTCGAGAACTTGCTGAAGCTCGCGAAGGAAAACGAAGGGTTTAAACGATTTCTCCACGTAAGCACGACGGATGTCTATGGCTATCCGGCGATCGCCTGCAATGAATCGCGCGAGGTTAAGAAAGTAGGTTTGCCTTACAATGAATCGAAGATCGAAGGGGAGAAGGTGTTGTTGGAGGCTTTTCGGAGTTTCGGCTTTCCAGTTACGATTTTGAGACCGGCGACGATTTACGGTCCTCATTCGATCAGCATTGTTAAGGAAATCTATAATCATCTGAGATCTCGAAGCATGTTGTTGGTCGGTCGGGGCGAATCTTCGGCGGGGCTCGTGTACGTAGATAATTTGGTTGATGCGGCGGTTGCTGCCGCCGAGTCGCCAAATACGATTGGAAAGGCATACAACATTACGGACGACGAAGCGATTTCCTGGCGATGTTTCGTGAATGCGTTGGCAGATCGGACGGGAACGAAGCGACCGTTTCTAAACTTGCCCGAAAATCTTGCTCTTTGGGCAGGCTATTTTTTCGAGGCTTTGTGGGGGTTGTTGAACATCACTTCTCGTCCGCCGTTGACGGGGCATGCCGTGTATTTGTTCTCTAGAGATCAGCAATACGATAACCGTAAGGCGAAGGTCGAATTCGGGTATGCGAGCCGTGTTTCGTTCGAGGAAGGGATGGATCGAACAGTCGAGTGGCTGAGTCAATTCGTGGTTGAATGAGCCAATTGGCAGAGGAGCCGCAGTATCGTACAGTAAAATGGAAGTTTATTCGATGCCTAAGTCAAATGGGGATGACAGCAGTGGAATCACTGGCAGTAGTGCTAGGTCAACTATTCCGTTACTACTTATTTTTACCTCGCGTTTCTAGCAGGGTTTTTTTTGAGTTTGGGGTACATCCTGATCTGGGGTGAAATGGAGAGATTGCACATTGTCTGGAGTTAAAATTCTAGTATTAACATCGAGTACCGGTGGTGGCCATGACGCGCGAGCGATTGCTTTCCGTAGGTGGGTGCGGAAAATCTATGGCTGGGAAGTGGAAGTGCGTGTGGAGAGCATGCTTGAAGACTCGTCTCGATTGGCTCGATTCGGAGTCAATTTTTACAATTTCATTCAAAAGAGCGCTCCTTGGTTTCATCATCCCTATCATATCTTTGTAGAAGGCTTGAGTTATTTGAATCGTTCGAAGGTGACTTTGGGCCGTAAGTATTACTCGGAAGTCATTCGGAATTTTAAGCCGCACTTGGTATTCAGCGTTCATGACTGTTTGAATCGGGGGTATTTTCAAGTAGCTCGCGAAATTCTCGGAAAAGAGAATGTTCGTTGCGCAACCTATTGTTCGGAGTTTTCGGGTGGCTATGGTTATAGTCGTAATTGGGTCGAGCCGAGCGTGGATCTCTATCTTTCGCGGACGGAAACCGCCAAGGATTTCGCGATATCCCGCTTTAAGTTAAATCCGGAGAAGATAATCGTACGCGGGCATTTTTTAATTCCACGCATTTACGAAGAGAGATTATCAGCTTACGAACGGCATCGGTTCATCACGGAACGCCTTGGTTTGAGGCCGGATCGGAAGATCATTTTCTTGGCAACCGGGGGAACCGGAGCCAATAACCATTTGGCATTGTTGCCGGCTATCAAGAAGTATTCGGAAACCTATCAGGTTTTGGTGGTCTGCGGTCGCAACCAGGAAGCTTTCATGAAGGTGCGCCAATGGCAGCGAAACAATCCGAAGCTTTCCTGTCATGTCGAAGGTTACTGCAATGAAATGCATTTGTTCCTCCAGGTGAGCCATATGGTGGTGACCCGAGGGGGGGCGACGACGTCTTCGGAAGCGCTGCACTTCGAATGCCCAATCGTTTTTAACGGAATCGGTGGAGTCATGCCTCAGGAGAAATTGACGGTGAAGTACTTCATGCAAGATGATGCTGCGGCGAAGATTTCGAACCGCGATGACTTCGAAACGCTCCTCATGAATTGGAGTCGTTTTCCTGAGCGATTCAGGGAGTTGAGACGTCGGTTTCGCACGATGAAGTTTCAAGATGCGCCGTCGAGAGCGATTTACGATTTGGTGGATCTCGCCCGTGAAGCGTTGCCTGAAGAAGGCAGAGCGGCTTTAAAGGTTGTCGGCGAATAGCTGACAAGGATCGAATGCGTATCCTTTATGTGACGACGACGTTTCCGGTATATTCGGAGACCTTCCTACAGCGGGAAGCGCATGCGTTGCGCGAGCTCGGAGCGAAGTTGACCATTCTATCTTTGCACCGTGGGGAACTGGAATTCGACGGATTCGATATCGATCGTTTTTCGAAGTGGGAATTGCTGACTTTGCTTTGGCAGCTTCCGATTATTATTCTGACGCGTTTTTCAGTTTTTTGGACCTGGCTTAGAGAATTGTTTACGTATCGGCCTCCGAGTGGGTTGAGCTTTTGGGCAAATATGTTAGGTATGGGCGTTGCGGTTGTCAGGGAATCGCAAATACGTTCCCTGAAGCCCGACCTGGTCCATTGCGTTTGGTCGGCGGACCCGGCTTCGTTTGGCTGGGTGACTTCCCTGTTGGTTGGAACTCCTTTTTCGGTGGGAGCGCATGCATACGATGTTTTCGATCGAGGAGGGGATTGGCTACTGCGAACGAAGTTACGAGAAGCTCTGCTTGTTCATACGTCCACCGAGTCGGCGTATGCTCGGCTTGTGGAGTTAGTGCCAGAGGAGAAATTGAATTTGATTCGTCGTGGCATGTATCGATTTCCGGATTTCAAGCCACTGCGAAATAATAGAGACGTCCTTCGAATTATTTGCGTAGCGCGGTTGGTGGAGAAAAAAGGATTTCCTTATCAAATCGAAATTTACGCGGCTTTGCGTGATGCGGGGGTTGCCTTCGAAGCTCTAATTGTTGGTGAAGGAGAATTGAGGGAAGAGATTGAAAAAGAACTGAAAAAGAGGGCGCTGAATAATAACGTTTTTTTAAAAGGTCGTTTGTCTCAGGAGGACACTATGAAGGAGTTGGCTTGGGCAGATGTGCTTCTCCATACCGGCGTGATTGACCGGAACGGAGATCGGGACGGGCTGCCAAATGTCATTCCTGAGGCGATGGCTGCAGGAGTTTTGGTTGTCGCTTCGCCGGTATCCGGAGTTGTGGAGGCAATAAAGGATAACATAACTGGAATACTGAGAGATGTGAATGAGCCGGTTTCGTGGGTTTTGGAGTGCCAGCGTATTCAAAAAGACGACGCTTTATGCGAGCGCATTAGGAGCGAAGGGCGAGCATGGGTGGAGCGAGAATCAGTGGCTTCGCGTAATTCCGCGAAATTGTTGCAGGCGATGCGCGAGCGACTTTCGTTGCTCGATAAGGCGTAAGTTCTTGAGGCGCGATCAATGAAGGGCATACTCTACCGAATTCCAACCGATGATTAAAGGCCGAATATTATTCGATGTAACTAAGGCTTCCAGGCAACGGCAGAAGTCTGGGCTTGCCCGGGTCTCAAGTTGCATGAAGGGCGAGCTGCAATCGATGCTTGGGGCACGTTTTCTTGAAGTGGTTTGGGATGGTCGGAAGGAGACCTTTAGACCACGTTTGAAGCAAAAAGATTTTCGTGTCGAAGCGAATGACGTATTCTTAACAGGGGAGCTTTTTTGCGAATTCGAAAGGACAGGTGTGGAGAGATTTTTAAGCGAGTCTCCTTGCCGAGCTTATGCGATCTTTCACGATGCGATTCCTATGCAGCATCCGGAGTTCACTTGGCCGCATAGCGTTCAGCGGCACCCGAGCTATATGAAAATGCTAACGCTCTTTACGGGAGTGTTTGGAGTATCGAGTCATAGTTCGATTCTGCTAGAAGAGTATTGGGAGTGGTTGGATGTTGGCGCGGCTCCGTCCGTGAAATCAATCCAATTGGGATCCGACGGGATTTTTGCTGAACCATCGTCTCCGAAAACCGTTTATGAAGATCGGCTGCAGATATTGATGCTAGGGATCGTCGAAAAACGTAAAGGGCAGGACTTGGCGTTAGAAGCGGCGAAACTTCTCTGGGACGAAGGTTTGGAATTCGATCTTCATGTCGTTGGGAGAACAAATCCCTATTTCGGAAAAGATATAGCGCGAGCTCTTAAAGATGCTGCGAAAGCGGGTTATCAGGTAAACATGCACGGCGAGATTGATGATGCTGCATTGCAGCAGCTTTTTCTGAATACAGATTTGATTTTGCTGCCGTCGCTGGCCGAGGGGTGCGGGCTTCCGGTTCTGGAATCGCTTTGGAAGGGAGTCCCGACTTTGAGCAGTAACTTGCATTCGGTCCGCGAGAATTCGCGATTCGGTGGCTGTGAATTATTTGAGACAGGCAATGTTGAGGCATTGACCGACGCATTGCGGAATTTGATTAAGAATCGAAGGAAGCTACAAGAGCTTACTGATGGGATTCAAACCAAGATGTTGCCTCGCTGGAAGAAGACTGCGCGCGATATTATCGATCATATGGTGACCGAAGGCGCTTGAGCGCCTATGCTAGGGCAGACTTCATAACTCTTAAGATTACAACGTTGTAATTTTAAAGGTAAACGAAATGTATCCACGATTAACCTATTTAGTACATCGAAGAGTTTCTTTACATTTTGCTCGCGGCGTAGCGTAGAGCTTTCTCGATTATTTCGAAATCTTCGTCGGTATGTCGCGCTGAAACAGCGGTGCGGACGAGGTCTTTTCCGGGAGGAACGCCTGGGGCAGTTGCGAAAATGGTGAAGACTCCTTTATCACACAGGTTCTTCCAGAAATGGTAGGCTTTTTCGCGGTCGCCGATTATGATCGGAATTGCGGGCGTTTCGCTTTCCCAAGTATCGAGTCCGAGATTATCGAGTAGGGCTTTGTAGCGTTTGGTATTGGACCAAAGTCGCTCGAGCCATTCGGGTTCGGTTTCGATGACGTCCAGGGCAGCCATAGCGCAAGCTGTTTGGCAGGGAGAAAGAGCGGCGCTGAAAATGACCTGCTTGGAACGGGTCCGAAGGTATTCGATCGCTGCTTCTTCACCGGCGACGAATCCTCCAGTGCTCCCGAGCGATTTGGAAAGACTACCGGTTATGATGTCTACGCGGTCGGTAAGTCCGAAGTGATTTGCAGTGCCGCGGCCTTGGTCGCCAAGTACACCGATTCCATGCGCATCATCCATGACGGTGAAGCATTCGTATTGCTGAGCGATATCCAGAATTTCGGGCAGTTTGCCGATATGGCCTTCCATCGAGTAAACGCCTTCGATCGCGATGATCTTCGCCGTGGTTGAATCGAGCTCTTCGAGCAAGGACCGCAAATGGTCGGGATTATTGTGACTGAAGCGTTCGACGTCGGCCATCGAAAGGCGAATGCCATCCCAGACGCTCGAATGCATGTTCTTGTCGACCAATACGACATCTCCTCGTTGGGCGAATCCAGTGATCGAGGACATGCAAGATAGGTAGCCGGCCGAGGAAACGTGACAGGCTTCTTTGCCTAAGAATTTTGCTAAGCGTTGTTCGAGTTCAATATGGAAGCTACGGCCTCCATTTGCTGAGCGAGCGCCCATCGTGCCTCCGCCCCATTTTTCGAGCGCTTTTTGGCCAGCTTCAACGACTTTCGGATGATCGTAGAGGCCAAGGTACTCGTTACTCGCCAGCATTACCATTTCCTTGCCGTCCATTTTTACGCGGGTGCCGCGTTGGTCTTGCAGTATGTGGTACCAGAGTTCGTAGCGTTTGCGAAGTCGGGTGTGATCGTCATTCGCGCAGCGTTTTATGATGGGATTGCTGGCTTTTTTCTTAAAGACGGAACGGATCATAGCAGAGTTTGATGTGCGGACTGTTGCCTAGTTAATCTGAAAAATGAAGGAAATTCGAATTTGGAGGGCTCTAGCGTCGAAAAATAAGCATCTTGAGGGCTTTCCAGGCTAACCCTGGATTCATCCGCCACCAGTAGCGGGCGTAGCGGTGAAAATACTCGCTCGGCCATTCGTGGATGCCAGTTTGACGCATGCTATTGGACCATCGCTGTCGAAATAGTTCCGAATTTCGATTGTTGTGGTCGTGCCGTCCAGGGGAGCTGCTGATGTGGTGTCGAATGACGCTTTTGTGGGCGACTATTAACTGATATCCGGCGTTTCGAAGGCGAACGCAGAGATCGACGTCCTCCATTCCATTGCGGTAGGACTCGTCGAAACCGTTCATTTCCTCGAAGAGCGAACGCTTAATCAGAAGGCAAGCGGCGGTGATGGCGCTACGTTTAATCCAATCTCCTTTGGGGTGTGTTTTCCGGTTTTTCCATGCGTGAGTAGGCATTCCGGTCGTATCGAAAAAAATGCCGGCGTGATCGACGAGGCCGGTTTGGAAGTTTTTTTGTATATTGCCGACTGCTCCGACTTTGGGGAGCGTGCGTTCCAATTCGAGCATCGGTTCGAGCCAGTTAGGGGCGAGTTCGAGATCGTTATTGAGGAAAACCAAATAGTCACCAGTGGCGTGACGCGCCGCTTTGTTGTTGGATGCGCTAAAACCGAGATTGGTTTCGTTTCTAAGGATTCGGTAGGGAGCTTCGAGCTTTTGCAGCCAATTGGCAGTTTCTGAGTCGGAAGCATCGTCGATAAGGACCAATTCGTGTATCGATAGATCGACGGTGTCTTCGAGCGATCGAATCATAGCGTGGGTGAGGTCCAAGCAATTGTGGACTGCCACAATAAACGATATTCGAGGCTTAGGCATTTGAATTGGTGCCTTAGTTGGTGCGGCGATTCAGATAGATTGCCAGATCCTTGAGAAATGGCATGTCGAGATCGTCGCAGATTTTGTAGGCTTCGTTTGCAAGTTCGGTGGCGTATTGACGCGATTTTTCGAGACCGTGGAGCGCTACATAGGTGGATTTGTTGGAGGCTTCGTCAACTCCTACGCTTTTACCAAGCGTTTGGGTGTCGCTTGTGGCATCGAGAATGTCGTCTACGATTTGGAATCCCAGACCGATGCATCGCCCGTAGGATTTGATGGAATCGATTTGTTCGGAGGAAGCCCCTCCAATGATCGCTCCCATTTCCAAGCTCGCCTCGATAAGGGCGGAGGTCTTGTTGAGGTGGATGAAATTGAGTTCCTCCTGGTTGAGAATCCGTTGCTCGCCGAGGATGTCTTCCATCTGGCCACCGATTAGCCGTTCGCTGCTCGAGGCTTCCGACAGGGCACGGATGAGCTCGATACCTCTGTCTGAAGGGGAAGCATAATGTCTCGAAAGTAATTGGAACGCGTAGGTTAGCAGGGCGTCGCCAGCGAGAATAGCGGTGGCTTCATCGAATTGGATGTGACAGGTAGGGCGACCTCTTCTCAATGGGGAGTTGTCTACAGCGGGCAGATCGTCATGGATTAGCGTGTAAGTGTGGAGGCATTCGACGGCTACAGCTGCGGGAATCGCGTTTCGAGAACGATCGAAACGTTCGCAAGCGGCGAGGACAAGAGCAGGGCGAATACGTTTTCCTCCTGCAGAGAGGCTGTACCTCATAGCTTGATGGATGCGTGCAGGTCTAGTCCCCTTTGGCGGTAGGAGCGTTTCGAAGGCTAGTTCTATTTCGGCGACGTATGTGGATAATTTCTCTTTGAACTCCATGCGAAATGCGCGATTGTGATACAAAATCGACACAAGCAATCCGAATGCCGACAATTGAGCAAGTATCTAAACGACTGAGGTCTGATCGCAACTGGTTTACCAAGTGCCTACTGGGCGTCTTGTTTTGCTGTATCCCAATTCTTCATTTTTTGGCGTGCGGCTACCTGTATAGAATGTTTAAAGCGGGTAAGGCTCAGAACGCCTTTGTCTTGCCGGAATGGGATGATTGGAAAGGACTTTTTATCGATGGGTTGAAGTTCTTTTTGATCGTGCTTATCTTTGCAGGAATACCTATCGCTCTGATGGGTTTTGCGATGTATGCGATGAGATGGAGCGCGGGTTCCTATTTTGCCAATATTCCAATGGCCCCGGCGCTCTTTATTGCAGGTCCGCTGAGCTGTTCGGCCCTTTATTTGTACATGCTCAATGGAGATTTCTCGAATTGCTTTAATATCCAGGCACTTACGGGGCTTTTGAAGCGGACGGCCGAGCATTATTGGTTGCCGACGCTCGCACTGCTAGGTCTGTGCCTTTTACTTCCATTCGCATTCTTCTTTGGAGCAGTGATTTATTTTTATTTGATGGGTTATGTTTTCAAGAACTTCGAACTAAGCGCCGATAAGAGATAGGTGTTTATGAGACGAGTACTACCGAAAGAACCGACTATTAAAGGAATGCTGTTCACGGCAATGTCGGGCGCAGCGCTTGGCTTGTTGCTCGGCGCCGTGATTTTATTGAAGGAAACGCCAACGAAATCAAGGAGTGTGGGGGAGGGAATCCAACGTTTGGGAATCTATACGGCCGAATATTCGGTTGGGTCGGTGGCATCTGCTGAATCGGCGACGACGCGTTCGCGTTTGAGTCGCTTGAGCCGTAAGTCGCCCGGTCCGATTCCGTTTACGGAGGCTGAGCTAAATCAATACCTCGGTCGGTTTAAGATCGCAGAGGTGAACGCGGATGGCACTCCGGCCGATTTTTCATTCTCGGCTCCAAATATTTGTGTCGAACAAAACGCGTTCGTAATGAATTCGAAGGTGGTCGTTAATCCAAAATCCGACCGGTTCGAAATTATGCTGCAGGCGTTCTGCCATTTTGAATCCGGGTCAGATGGAATCGAAATGAAGATCGATCGTATCGTATTGAATTCGTTCGTGGTTCCTGAACTTGGCAGCTTCGTCGGCGATATGTTTTTATCTAAACTCTCAGCAATCCCTTGGCCAGCCGATGTAGTGGATTCTTGGAACGCAATTCGCGAAGTTGAATTGCTCGAGGACAAACTCGTGCTGGTGCTGTAGTTGGTCGTTTTGACGGGTGGGGCGGCTTAGTCGTTTCTAGAACGCTTTCTCGAGCGCCTTAAGGTCGATGTTGTTTAAGATCATCTGTTGGATTAGAGGAATCTTGTCGCTGTCATCTGGCTGGGTTTTCACGGTCATTCCATGTAGGCGAGACGCAACGACGTAACTATCGTTTTCAACCAAAATGACAGGAATCGTGCTTTGCTGGACTCGTTTCACAAGGCGCGGATGGGGTGTGATTCCGCGAGTGAGTACGATTCCGGAAATAGATCCTGCTTGGGACGTCGCTTCATAGGAAAGCGCGGCCATTATAATATCCTCACGATCGCCAGGCGTTATGAGTAGCGTGCCAGAAGTGATTGTATCCAAAAAGCCAGGAGCGGTCATTGCGCTAATGATGATATTGCTGATACGCCGCGATGCAGTGTTGTCTACTTTATGCAGCCACTCGCCATCGGTTCTTTCGAAGATTTGGCGCAGGTTAGGGGAGGTGAGTATCTTTTCGGCTGGAAGTAGGCCTAGAAGCGGAATGCCTAGGCTGTCGAGCGCGAGACTAGTGTACTTGCGGATGTAGTCCATTTTTTCGATTTGGACTTTGTTGATGATCGCTCCGATGACCTCTACGCCTTCTTTGTCGAAGAGAGCTTTGTTTAGCGCGATTTCGTCAATTGGGCGTCCTATTCCGCCTCGGCTGACGATGATGGCTTTAGCTCCGAGCGTTTTTGCTACTCGGGCATTCGACATATTGAACACGGAGCCGACGCCCGCGTGACCGCTTCCTTCGATAATAGTTAAGTCTTTTTCCCAAGATGCCCGGTCGAATGCGTTGCAGACTTTGTGGGTTATTTCCGCACCGGTTTCGACGGGATTGTCCAGGTAGCGTTTCGTGAACAAACCGTCGATCGCGATAGGACTCATACTCGCGATGGGCGTTTCGACCTTGTAAGTTTTTTCCAGCAATACCGAATCTTCGTCGATTAATTGACCATCTATTTCGACGAAACGCTGGCCGATTGGTTTTATGAATCCGACTCTTTTGTAAGTTTGTTGAAGCGCTCCGAAAAGGCCTAGACAGGTTGTTGTCTTACCGTCGTTCATGCGAGTAGCCGCAACGAATATTCGGTGTGTCTTGGTATTGTCCGGTCGAGTTTTGAGAGAAGATTGCGTCATATTCGGCAGGTCGCTTCTGCGTCAAGGCATTGGCTATGAATAGTGGTCGGCGTTCGCTTTAGCGCCCAAATAGAAGGCGGTGATTAATGGCTTGGCAACCGACGATGGCGGCGGCCCCGAGAATATCGTGAGCCGTAGCCCCTCGGCTAATTTCTGCGGCGGGTTGTTCAAGCCCCATGATGATCTGTCCGTATTTGTTGGCTCCGGAAAGGATATGGATAAGTTTCGATGCGATGTTCCCGCTATTGAGGTCGGGAAAAATAAGAACGTTCGCGTCGCCAGCAACGGGACTATCTTCTATGCCTTTCACGTGAGCGGTTGCTCGATCGAGGGCGGCATCGATTTGAATATCGCCTTCGATGTCGGCTTCCAAGTTCCATTGCGCCGCTTTTTCGCGAGCGCGTTTTGTGGCGGCCTGGATTTTGGCGATCGGCGCATGGCGCGGATTTCCGTGAGTGGAGTAGCTAAGCATGGCTACTTTCGGGCGGGCGTCCGTGAGATGATGAGCGAGCGAGGCGGTGGTTACTGCAATATCTGCGAGCTGCTCTTCCGTCGGTTCGGGAATGACTCCGCAATCGCCCATAAACAAGGCGCCGTCGAGACCTACATTCTTCGCTTCCATCTCAATTACGAGGAGAGACGATGCAGTTTTGACGCCTTCTTGGGTTCCGATTATTTGAAAAAGAGGGCGTAAAGCGCTTGATGCTTTGTCGGTTGCGCCGGCTATAAGAGCGTCTGCCTGCTTACGTTTGAGCATGAGGGTCGCGAATACGTTTGGATCAAGCACGGACTGACGGGCCTCTTCGTCGGAAAGGTCCGCGTATTTTGGAAGGGTTTTCAGGTCCTGTGCAAATTGATCGAGTTCGCTGCTGCGCTCGGGTTCGATGATTCGAATACCTTTGGTTATGATGCCGAGTTTAGCCGCTTTATCCTTAATCCGAGAGCGGTCGCCGATCAACATAGGAACACCCATTTGGCGAGTGACGATTTGACGGGCGGCTTGGAGGACTCGGGCGTCCTCTCCATCGGTAAATACGAATCGTTTCGGGTGATTCTGAAGTTTACCTATCAGTGTTTCGATCAAGTTCATTTTATGCGAGTTGGGCGACTGCTTAGTCAGCTAGTCGAGGACTTTGTTCTTTCGCAGGGGCAATTTTGCGTGTTTGGATGGATAGGGCTTTTCGGGCTTAGTTAACTAGGTCGGATGGGATTAGTGTCAATGGTAGGGATGCGTTTTGTTGGAAATTCGGAACGATAGGATTATTGCCAAAGCAATTGTTGAGCCAAATGTCTTGCTCGGCGGCGGTCTTTGGCTGTGATTTAGGCAATGTCGAAAATGCTCTCTCGAATCGGTCTGGTTTCCGCGATGACAACGCTGTCGCGGGTATTCGGGCTTTTTCGGGATATATTAATGACTTCGGTATTCGGAACGAGTCTGTTGCATTCGGCGTTTACGACGGCTTTTACACTACCCAATTTTTTTCGACGCTTGCTGGGCGAAGGAGCGTTGGCGGCGGCTTTAATGCCTCACCTTTCGGAAGAGTTGAAAGAGCAGGGAAAGGAAGCGGTTTTCCGATTGATCAATAAGACCCTATCTTGGCTAATTGTAATATGTTTGGTTTTGATCGGAGTCGCTTATGTTTGTTTCGAATATATTGAACGAACGGCGGTATCGGATAATTGGATATTGGCTGCGGGATTAGCGAAATTGATTTTTCCTTACATATTGTTTATTTGTTTAGCGGCGGTTGTGTCTGCTGCGTTGAATTTACTTGGGCGATTTGCAGTCCCAGCGATGACGGCAGTGTGGTTGAACTGCAGTATTTTGATCTTGTTGGGGGTCGGCGGTTGGCTATGGGGAGGGGATGCTCGGGAGAAGATGAATTTTCTCTGCGCGGGTGTCATGATCGGAGGGACATTGCAATTGATCGCTCCGTCAGTGGCTTTGATGCACGAAGGCTGGCGTCCAGAAATTGACTTCAGTGTATCGCCAAGATTGAAGGCTGTGCTTCTTCTTACGCTTCCTGGAGTTTACGGGATGGCTGCTCATCAAATAAACGTGATGATTTCACGCGTCTTGGCGTTGGATTTCAATGACTCGGGGGCCGCTTTGATTAACCTTGCGAATCGATTAGTCGAGTTGCCGATGGGAATGTTTGTGATAGCGATTTCGACGGTGGTTTTTCCTGCGCTCGCGAAGGCATCGGCTTCCGGTCGGAATGAGGACTTCGCGGCAACTTATCGAAATGGAATATCCTTGGCGATGATGATGGCGCTGCCGGCTGCGGTTGGCCTTTCTTTTCTGGCGCCTGAAATTATCGAGACGCTTTTTCAGCGGGGCGAATTCACGGAAGCGGATACTTTGTCCTTAACGCCGATATTGATTATTTGCGCGATTGGAATGCCGTTCTATTCATTCGTCTCTATCGAAGCGCGTGCTTATTATTCGCTCAAGGATGTGAAGACGCCGGTTAAGAGCTCAACGATTGCGTTGGCGCTAAATCTTACGTTGAGCATAGGTTTGCTGAGTTGGATGGGTCGTATCGAAGCTTTGGTTATCGCGAGCAATATTGCGATCGTAGCACAGGCGATTTACTTGCATTTCGGGTTAGGTCGGAAGGGAATGAATTTGCGACTGCGATCAGTGCTTCCGAGTATTTTGAAATGCGCTGCGGGAAGTGTTTTGATGGGCATTGTCTTGTGGTTTGGAGCTTTGAGATTGGGGCAATTCGATTTTGGATCATGGCGTTCTGCCATCGTTCTGCTCGTTTTGATTCCATTGGGAGCTTTGGTTTATTTTGCTTTTCTGAAAGCTTTGGGAATGAGTGAAATTGAAGACGTCATAGCGGCGATTCGAAAAAAGCGCCGCGGTTAGTTTTCATATCGGGCGTTAGTTGGAGGCAATTGTTGGGCGGATTTGGGAATTGCTTGTAGCATTGCTTGAGAAACGTTTATACCAACGGTCTTCTTGATTATGAAAAAGAGAAAGACTTTTGCGAAAGCGACTAAGGAGCTCCGTGAGCAATTGGGCTCAAGGAAAGTATTGCTGGAAGGTGACCGAAAATTCATGGCATCATTCGATAGCAGTAAGCTGTCATTTGAATACGATGCTTTGATTCGAGCACGAGCGGATGCGGATGTCGGGATTGTTCTGAAATTGGCCAATGCTCACAATGTACCGGTGACGGCACGTGGGGCGGGAACGTCGCTGACCGGTTCGGCTAGTCCGGTTCGCGGGGGCTGGGTTTT
>TARA_B110000037_G_scaffold165277_1_pt1 | contig 17151 bp, 15 predicted proteins | sample TARA_B110000037 | Tara Oceans TARA_B110000037 (sample SAMEA4397196) | marine metagenome | biome: Polar Biome; feature: [MIX] marine epipelagic wind mixed layer (ENVO:01000061); material: water (ENVO:00002006), including particulate matter (ENVO:01000060) such as... | depth 10-100 m
ATCCGAAATAGACGTTCTCATCGTCGTAGACGACCCTTACCGCAGAGGTGTGATCGTCGGGGCCGGTCCAGTTGCCTCCACCCCAGAGCTCAAAGTTGACGAGTTCCTGATCCTCTCTCGCGTTCGCTTTCGGTGACCAGAACCTTGGATCTGCGATCACGTTGGCTCCAGACCACTCGGAGAGATCGCCATCAAGAACGATTGGGTTTTTGGCCTTTACCGCCGTGTAGAATTCTTTGCCCTCTTCGATATTGTTGGCTTGCGCTCCGGCTCCAAAAAAGAGCGTGATTGCCAAATCAAGCTGTAAGATTCTTCGTATATTCATATTTTTATCAGATATTGGTTGAAAGTATTTAGCGGTAAAATCTCTCTAGAAATCGCTAGATATAAAATATCCATCAAAATCAGATCCGCATGCTCCAACATTCATGACCCTTGCGTCAAGCTGATTTCCCAATAAACTATTCGCGAAGAAGGCCGCCTTCTTTCATGACCTGTTTTGCCTCCGAGAATTCCGGGTCAATTTTCAAGGCCGTCAGCAACGCTTCTGAAGCCGCTTTTTTATCGCCGAGGGCCAGCAATGAACGCGCGAGCTGAGTATAAGATTTTGCGTTCCCACCGCCCAGCGAGATTGCCTTGCGTAAGGAGATCACAGCCTCGGGATGAAGTTCCTGGCGGGCCTGCAAGGCCGCAAGGCCAAGATACGAATAAGGCATTTCCGGGCTGAGTTGCTGGACGATTCGATATCGTTTTGCCGCCTTCTCCCACTCCTGCTTCTCCATGTAGATGGATGCCAGATTAAGGTGCGCAATCGCCCGCTTTGGGTTGTGTTCGATAGCTTTCGAGAGGTGTGAAATCGCCTCGTCAAATTTTTTCATGGATGCCAAGAGAGAACCCAAATTCAGGTGGGCCTCCGCATAGTCGGGATTCTTGGTGACCACTTTTCTAAGGCGGGCAAGCGCGCGATCTTTCTGTCCCCGGGATTGGTCAATCATCGCTAAATTGATCAAGGCCGTGGCATGATTCGGATCGATAGAGAGAGCTTTCTCAAAGAGACTCTCCGCCTCTTCGACACGTTTTTGCATTAGAAATAGTGCTCCCAGACCCGTCAGCGCCTGACCAAACTCCGGCTCCAGACGGAGCGCTTCCCGGTAGAGCTGCTCCGCCTCTGCCATCAATTTTTGCCGCGCCGCGGCCTTCGCCCGGTTATAATAATCTTTTGCAGTGAGAGTCCCATCCTGTGGCTTAATCAATCGGGAGAGACGCCGCGATTCCTCGGGGAATCCTCCCTTCGCAAAAGAAGTTGCATAGTCGCCAAGAAAGGCAACTCGATCGATTTGGCGTGGATCGTAGAACCATCGTCCGTTTCGGGGAGTCGCTCGTTTCAGCTGCTCAGTGGCCGTGCTGCTTAAGAGATCAATATCCTCGATCAACTGCTTTCCCTCGATCGCTCCCACATAAATCGCCGAAAGATTTCCTTCCCCATCGATGAGGAAACTCGATGGGATCGTGATCGGCTCTCGGCGGGAGGTTAGAAATTCGATCATCATTTCCACTTTCGCCAAACCCTCACGGCTTGCGATTCCGTGAGGCAAATCGTATCCGGCGCGCTTCAGAATTTCCTCGATCGTTCCCTCTGACAAAGCCCCCCCGTCCGCCGCAAGCCCATCGACATTAAGCGCTAGAATTGTCGCTTCCCTAGATTGCAGGAACGTGTCGAGCTTGCCAAATTCTTGCAGTTCCCGGACACAAGATTCACACCAGCTTGCCCAGAGATTCACCAAAATTGGCTTGCCGGTGGAAGAGGCGGTCGAACGGGGTTCTCCCGCCTTGTCGGTATAGGCCAACGATGGAAAGGGGACCCGATTAGCAAGCCAAAACCCGACTGGACCGGGGCTTTCCAAAGTGTCCGGAATCTCATCACGACTCGCCGAACGCTGAACTGGGTCGGACAAAGGCATCACTTCGAGTTCCTTCCGACCTTGAGTGATGACATAACGGTTTCCCGATTTAAGGCCGGACACGATTTCGGTTTTTCCTCCCGGCCAAGCGACGCTCAATTGAAGATCGCTCGCAGACTCACCCAGGCCGAAGTGAATCACTGCACTTGATTGGGCCAGAAATCCTCCACCCGCATGAACCGTCCTGATTTGCTCTTGTTCGGAATCACCCGCTTGTCCGAGGACAAGCCGCGCCCCGATGGCATCCCGGTTGGTTGTTGTCCCATTTCCGATGAGTCGGATCAAAAGCGAAGATGAGCCAGCGGGATGATTGTTTCTCAAAAGTCGTACTTGAGGGGCGTTGCGATTCGTGACCCACAGATCAAGATCACCATCCCGATCCCAATCCATGGTTGCCACTGCGCGAGCATCATCTGGAAAATCGACACCAAGAAGCCCGCCGACCTCTGCGAAGCCCTCGCCTTTGAGGTTCAAGAACAAAGGATTTCGCTCGCGGCCACTGAAAGATTTTCCTCTTGAAAGTAAATCATTCAATTCTCGAAAATTGCGCGAATAGCCAGGCGTCGCAGTCGGCTTGAGATCATCCTCCGGACTCTGCAGCGCGACCCGCCGCCAGAAAAACATTCACAAATCGTCTTCGTCCTCTTGCGTAATGTAGCCGTTCGCGACGTAGAGATCTTCCCAGCCATCGTTATTGAGGTCTGCGAATTGAGAGCCCCAAGCCCATCCCCCAAACCCCTCGTTCATCGGATCGGTCACATCAGAAAAACTTCCACTCCCGGAATTCCGCAACAAGGAATTCCCGCGTACCATCTTAAGGTATTTCTTCCGGGTCTCTTCGCTTAAAGTGGTATCGAGATTGCTTTGAGGCAAAATTTGGTTCCCAGCGCTTGAGAACATATTCGAGACATACAAATCCATGTGACCATCACGGTCATAGTCGGCCCATGTTGCCGACATCCCAAATCCCCAATCTTGTGATCCGCTCTGGACGGAAACATCCTTAAAGCGTTTCCCATCGTTTCGAAAGAGTTGGTTCGGACCAAAGTCGTTGACGATGTGAACATCAAGGAGGCCGTCGTTATCAAAGTCTTCCCACGAAGCTGCGAACGAAAAGCGATGGTTTCCAGCACCCAGGCCACACCTTTCAGTGGCATCTAAAAACCGAAAGCCTCCTTGGTTTTCCAAAAGAATATTCGCGCCACCGTTACGAGCATCCCGAAAAGGGTGAGGGGTCGGAAAGTCGCCAATATCCGATCCCGTCGCACCATATCCCAGCACAAACAAATCGAGATCGCCATCAAGATCATAGTCCGCCGCAGTCGGAGAATATCCCAGCCCGACTTCGGGGTAGCGCCCTCGCAAGGTAAACTTCCCAGTGCCGTCATTCTCCATCACGAGAAAGGCCGCCTTCGTTGCCACTGCCATATCGGAATCTCCATCATTATCCAAGTCCACCAACAATGCCCCTGTCGAATTATCCAGGATATCAACACCCGCAACGGCTGAAATATCAATCATCTTCCCATCAGGCGTCTGTCGGAACAGAAGGTTCGGCAAGCCTCCCGGTTGACAGAGGTAAAGATCCTCCAATCCATCCCCATCGACATCTCCAATCGCAAGTCCATGATAGCCCAAGAAATCCGGGTTCAACGAATGCTCAATACTCCGTCCCCAGGTATTCATTCCAAACTGAAGCTGCTCGCTCCAGGAATCGTTGCCACCCATGACAACGCTCGTAAAATCCTCGAAAGCGGGATTGCCAGTGGATGTCCGCTCGCTCTGGACAAACTTCGCCAAAGAAAAGCTGATGAGCTTTGGCTGATCGGTTTCTGTTGGAGTGGACCAAATGGCATTCACCACTCCAGATGATTTCACCTCGTTCCCATCACGACTTCCCGTAGCCGTCAATCGCTGCTTCGTAACGAGATGCTCGCCCTCCCATTCAATGCCAAATAATTTGAAATGCACCTCCTCCTCCTGCGAGTCCGGGCCGAGCAGTAACAAGGTGCGCACCTGATCCATAAACTCACTCTTCGTGACCTCAACGAAAGCCCCTCGCGCACTGAGTTCGACAATCTCTAGTAAATCGCCACGGTAGAGATCCTTGTTTTCATAATGTTCAACATCCGTCATCCGAACTGTCTCGAGAAGCGCCGCATCCCCTTCAGCCCCATGAGAGGCAGATTTTGCCAAAGCACCTTCGATGACAATCAACTGTGCCTTGACCATTGCACTCCATTCCTCGGCGAGCTCTGCCCCTCCCCCGCCTTGTTGATCAGGATCCGTCATCCCAACCTTCAATTCCACATCCTCGCTTTCAACTTCAGACGCTTTGTCATCAGGAGAACATCCGGCCAAAAGGAAAACGAGACAGCAAAGAAAAAAACTGGGTAACGGTAATGCCATCAGACAGGCCTCACCTCCCATCGACCTTAACGAGAACAGACTGCCGATCGAATTCTCTCTCATAAGATTCGATCCTGATGCATCAAAAAAGAGACGTCAAGCCAGCGGCCCCACTTGAAAACACCTAATTTGAAAGTTTGTCCTAGTCCTGACCACCGCATGCCGCAGACCGTGGAAAAGCGAACGCTTGCCACCCTGAGGCTTGGCGAAGAGAAATAGCCCCGCTTCACGAGGTGGCTAAAGAGTTGTTCACTCCCCCATCTCAGCCAAGACATTCTAAGGGCTTTCTGTAGTTCTTAGTCACGAAGATGGGCTTGCTCGAAGCCGATCCTCGGCATCTGAAGTCGGCTCTCGAGGAAATGCGGAAGCTTGCTCAAGGGGCTGCTGAAGACGGGACAATGGACGAACTCCTCGGTGAGTTTCTCGGTGGTTTGGAAGGTGCGCAGCTGGTGCCTGCTCCAGAAGCTTCGTCAGGAGATCAAGGAGCAACGAGCTCTTCTCGAGAAGCCTTTTGCTGATGCTCGAAGAGAAGTAAAAGAGCCTCTTTCTTACTTGTCTGTCTAATTAAACAAGATGAACCGAACGTCGAATTCGCAGGTAAAGTATCGCGTAAGTCTTTCCTAGGAACTATTTTATTAGGAAACCTGAAAGAGTTTGGGGCCGCTGCCCGTATTGGTTCATTGTGAAGATATTCGCCATGATGCTGCTCGGGCTAATGGTAGCCCTTACGACAAGTTGTGCTCAACAACATGTCATGGATTCAGTTACGGAGCATTCCGTTGTTGAGGGCGCGAGACATGCCGAGGAAGTTTCAGCGCAATCTCCCTTCGACACGGTGGAGATGAGCTGGAGCGAAGCTGCCGAACTCATGAAAGAGCGTAATCACGATTACCGCGAAGCTCTCAACACCTACAGGCAGGCCAACGAAATACAGCCCGTTCTCCAACAACTCACCCAGAACGTCAAAGGGACGGTAAAGATTTCGGTGGGTGATGCGCTGAAGCCTCAGTCGCTGATCAAGATGCTCAACGAGCCAGTCACTCAAATCCCCAAGCAACTCGCCTCTCTCAGCAAGATCAAAGACATCTCACACACCGCAAAAACGAACACCTGGAAGGACACGGCGATTGCAATCGATGCCAGAATCAAGATGCGGGAAAACCAGGTTAAATTGCAGAGCCTCCTGCTCACTGGAGAGCTCATTGACAGCGAAATGGAGAATCTAGAATCCGCCGCTCCCCTGCCGGCGGATACTGATCCTAAGTTGGCTCTATCAGTGAAGAAGTGGGAAGCCAACCTACAAACCGAGAGAGGAAAGTGGTTGGCGCAAGTTCGAGATTTCTTCAACGCAGAATACAACGACGTTCATTTCGTGAAGGACGCCTCTGGGCTGCCTACTTACAAAAACGTAACAAGTCCGGATCTAACAAAGTGGGAACGATGGTGCCAGCTAAAGCGCTCCAAGGAATTGGTGAGCAGCCTAACAAAGGCCCATCAGATGGAGAAGCCCGTCCTGCCTGGAACTATTCTGGTCACTGATAAAATCAACACGATGCTCCACACCGACGAAAAGGATGCGAAGCTCGTGCGAAATACGGAGTCAGTAAGAAGCGAGGTCAGGGAGTTGATTCAGAACTGGCGCGAAATGAAAGAGGCCCAAGAAAAGGCTGAAGCGCTGGAAGCTGAAGAACAGTCCCCGTCGTTTATCAGTCTAGCTCATGTCGCGAAGCGACAGACCATTTTCAACCTCCGCCGCCAAGAGATTCGGCACGTGTCCCTGGTTTGGATGATGGACGAGCAATGCTGGCAGCCCTCTCAAGGATAGACGTTTAGGATAACACGGCGAACTCGTTTTCGCTTTACCCTGATTATTCCTCTTTTCATTAACCTGCTTTTTGAAAAAACCCGCCTTGTCGAATCAGGAATTACCTCCCTCAAGAAACCCGCTTTATTTTCCCTCCCATGCGTTTTCTTTTCCTGACTCTCAGCACGACCAGCCTCACACTCTCGCAGGAGACTCTCGAACCCATGGTCGTCATCGGTGAGCGGACCCGGGAAATCCTTCCCAATGAGACCGCTTGGGACGATTTCGAGATCCAGCAGTTCGCACCGCAGACCATCGATGCGCTCCTCGCCACCGCCCCCTCATTTTCCCTCTACCGTCGTCAGAGCGCGCTTTTTGGAAATCCCACCTCGTCAGGAGTGAGTCTTCGGAACATCGGGGCGACAGCGGCCGCTCGTAGCCTCGTCCTTTTCGATGGAATTCCGCAGAATGATCCATTCGGCGGGTGGGTGAACTGGGCACGCTATGATCCGGCCTTACTGGACAGGGTCAGACTTTCATCTTCATCACAGTCCAGTACCTGGGGGAATCTCAGCGTCGGAGGAAGCGTCCAGTTCACCAGTAAAACGATCAAAGACGGGCAGGGTAGCTTGACCCTCTCCGGAGGGAGTCAGGGTTATCTGGCTGGAAGCTTTTTTCAGGATCTCGTCTCCAATGATGAACGGTGGCGTTTCCGGGTCGGTGCTCACGGCAGCCAAAGTGATGGCTCCTTCCTTCTCAAAGAAACCCAGCGCGGTGAGATCGATCGAAGGGCCGATCTGGAAACAAGGGGAGCCTTTCTTCAGGCCGAATGGTCACTCAATGACAACCTCGAGATTCAATCCCACCTCTCATGGTTTGATGAGGAGAGGGGGAATGGCACCACTCTTACTGGAAATTCGACCGAGGCTTTTGATTATAGTCTCAGAATCCTCGGCGAGCATCATGATCTAAGTTGGCAGGCTCTCCTTTTCTACCAAGACCGCCAGTTCACTTCGGTGTTTTCCGCCGCTGCGCCAGATCGCTCAAGTGAGCGTCTCGCGCTCGATCAATTCGATGTCCCCGGTAGCGGTTTCGGTGGCGGACTCACTCTCGACTGGGAGGCTTCCGATCAATTCCAAATCTTGGGAGGCTTTGATTTCCGTCTGCTCAGCGGTGAGACCAATGAAAACGCGGGAACGTTTCGCCGCCGGAGAGCAGGAGGAGAGCAGGATGTCGCAGGTGCATTTGCGACCGTGAAGCACGAGATCTCTCCGACTTCACGCATCGACGCCAGCCTCCGTCTCGATCATTGGGAGTTGAGCGACGGGCTTCGCCGTGAGACCTCATTGAGTAGCGGGAACCTGCTGCGCGGTGATTCTTCCAGCGATCGAGATGACTGGGAGCCGTCTTTTTCGCTACGTTGGGAACAGGACCTCTCCGACGAGTGGCTATTTGATCTCGCCGTCGGAAGCAGCTACCGGTTACCAACGCTCAATGAATTGCACCGACCTTACCGGGTCCGCAGAGATATCACCGAGGCCAATCCTTTCCTTAAGCCGGAGCGCTATCATTTTCTGGAATCAGGGCTGGCGTATGGTTTGTCAGATTCTTTTTCCTTCAGATTCGGGGGCTTTCACTACTGGATCGACGATGCCATTGCCAACGTCCCGATTACCGATCCGGACGAAATTTTGACTCTCTTTGGTTCGCTTCCGGCAGGTGGCAGCGGCAGCCAGCGGCGGAATGTGGATCGGTCACGAGTCTACGGAATTGATGGTTACTTTGATTGGGCGATCGCCGATTCTGTCACTCTCTCCGGCAAGGGCCTTTGGTCGAACACTCGCTTTGACTACTCACCAGGACAGCCACTGTTAGAGGACGAGAGCTTCCCCCAGTCGCCGGTCTTTGCGATGAATCTCGCCGCACATTACCACCCAGGTCAGGACTGGCGGTTCTCGCTGGAGGTCGATTATCAGAGTTCGGCCTATGATGATCTTCTGGGGGAAAGGAGGCTTCCGGAGTTTTGGTCTTCACGCATGTCCGCATCCTGGCAAGCCACTGATGAACTGAGACTCGGAGCCAGAGTCGAAAACCTCTTCGATGCCGAGATCATCAGCGGGAGTAGTAATAATGGTTTGGTCTCGGTTGGGCAGCCCCGTGCCTTTTGGCTCACTGCTGAATGGAAGTTCTGATTTTTTCGAGGAAACGTTTCCTTTCACTTCCTCTCTTCGGGCAGGACAAGCACCCTGACTTTCCTACTATGGAGGTCGGAAAACTTTATGGAAATCTCTGCGCCAGCTGTCACGGAGCAAAGCCGAAAGCAGGCGAAGTGGCTAAGCAAAGTATGCTAGGCATACTGTATCGAGGGGAAAGTGATGGCGAAAGTAGCGTTTACACCGCTTGGGTCTTGAAGGCCGTGGCCATCCAAAAAGGAAGATCTGTTTCCCTTTCGAGTAATCCTTCACTAGCATCTTCTCATGAGTAACGTCAAAAACTTTGGAGCTACCGGCGATGGACAGACCGACGACACCGAGTCGATTCAGCACGCCATCAATGATGGTGATGGCATGTTGGTCTTTCCGAAGGGAACCTACCGGATCATCAGGCCACTTGAAATTCCTCTCAAAGAATTAGGTCCCCTCGGCATTTCCGGATCGATAGGCACCGCAACGATCGTCATGGACGGCCCTGGGCCCGCCTTCAGATTATTAGGGAACCACGGCGGAACCGGGGATCCAGGATCCGTAAAACCGGCAATCTGGCATTCAGAGAGAATGCCCACGGTCCGGGATATCGCAATCGAAGGGGGCCACAAGGAAGCCGATGGATTCGAGCTAACAGGAACCATGCAGGCCATCTTTGAGGGCGTCATGATTCGGCACGTCAGGCATGGCATTCACCTCGTGAAGCGCAATCGCAACATTCAAATCGTGAACTGTCACATCTATCACAATCGTGGAGTCGGAATTTTTATGGAGGACCTCAATCTTCATCAGGTGAACATCGCAAACTCACACATAAGCTACAATCGGCTGGGCGGGATCCGAATCGAACGATCAGAAATTAGAAACCTCCAAATTACCGGGAACGACATTGAATACAACAATACCCCGCGTTCCTTCCCGGAGCTTCCCAATGAGCCGACTGCCGAAATCTGGATCGACACCACCGCGGAGGGAGCGAGTGTCAATGAAATCACCATCGTCTCCAATACGATTCAGGCGACAAATTCCAAAGAGGGACGGAACATCCGGATCATGGAAAAGCGCAACAGCTCACGACCACCCGGCCTGATCACCATCACCGGAAATATTATCGGCTCTCAGGAGACTAATGTTCATTTGAGCGGCTGTTACGGAGTCTCACTAACTGGCAACTCAATCTATTCCTGTTCCCATCGAAATCTCCTGATCGAAGATTCACGATTGATGACCATCGGCAGCAACAACTTCCGCCGCCACACCGAAAAAGCAGGGACCGGTGTTCGCCTGATCGATAGCCAGGACTGCACGATTTCCGGCTGCACCTTCCACGACGAAGCCCTGAAGGGTCAAAAAAGCGGAGCCTCGCTTTTGGAACTTGAACACTGTCAACGCATCACGGTGACCGGCTGCACCTTCAGCGATGGCGTTCCCTACGGAATAGACGCACTCAATTGCAGTGATGTTCTCGTGACCGGCTGCACAATTGCCGACACCCGCGAAACACCACAAGCGGAAGCCGCGATTCGATTCAAAGGAAAAGGAAGCGGAAACCTGATCGCCTCTTGCGCCCTGCATGGAGATGTCAGCAATGAACCCTCAGCAGGCCTCTCGCAGAATCAGTAGGCGCAAGAATGATCAAAAATCACCTTCTCGATGCTCCCAGTCCGGATGAAAGTGCGGGGCCTTGATGGCAAAGACATTCGGGACCCCTGCCCACCAAAACCGTTATCAACGGTTACGCTAACAACGCAAAAGCTATTCCCTCCTGAGGAATCGTGGATAGTCGATTCTCAAGATGAGTGGTCAGCGGCGACTGGCACCCGGAGCGGCAATGGAGATCATTAAGGAAGCAAGGACGAGGAGGGATTTCATGGCAAGCAGCTAAGCGAGTTTGTAGTGATCCGCCCATTCCTTTCTGGGTGCGGGGCCGGCCAGAAGGGCATTGGCTTGTTCGCTGCCAATAAATTTCTTGGTCTTGGGATCAAATTGAAGATCCACATTGAGATACTCCGCAATCGTACCAAGATTAAGAACTTGGGTCAGCGCTCCGCTGACGCTGAAGGGCGATTCGGTCTTTCCATTCCCCAAGCAGGCTTGGACGAAGCTCTCCATGTGATCGAATTTGGGCCCCGAGGTATCGAGGGCGGCCTTCAAGTCGTTGCGCTTCTTCGGGGAGATTAATTTTGACGGGCTGGAGTGGGAATTGCGGTGGACGAGGTAGTCTTCCTGCTTTCGGTGAAGGAGAGTGCCGGCGCCGCCGAGCTTGGGGCCCTTCTTTGAATTTGGGTCGAGGTATTTCGAATCTACTTGCGAGGCGTAGTCTCCACCGGCTTTCCAAATCATGTGGACGGGAGGCTTTTTTTCGCCGCGGCCGGGGAAGTCAAACTCGATATGAGAGCTCAAGGGAAAGCTCACCTGATTGTAGTCGGCGAGGGCTTTGGGAGAGATTTTGGTGGGGAAGCCCAGCTCAAGATAATGGTGGATAAAGTCGATGATGTGGCAGCCCCAGTCGCCAAACATTCCTCCGCCGTAGAGATGGAAGCCACGCCAATCGAATGGATGGAAAAGGCTGTTGAAATCCTTCACTTCACGGGGACCGCACCAGAGGTCCCAGGTTTTGAGCGATTCGGGAATTGGCTGGGATTTGGGAAATCCCTTGATCCGTTTCTGAGCATCCATGAACCAAAGACCCGCGCTCTTCCATGCTTCAATTTTGACAACATCATCGGCGACTCCGCCGGCGAGCATGCGTTTGAATTGTTCCGAGCCTCCGGAGGTGTGCCCTTGGTTTCCCATCTGGGTGACCACTTTGAACTTCTTCTCGGCACGCATGAGGATTGCGGCTTCCTCGAAGGTGTGGGTCAGGGGTTTTTCGACGTAGACGTGCTTTCCGAGAGACATCGCCTGAACAGCGGCCGCGAAATGCGTATGATCCGGAGTAGCCACAGAGACAGCATCAATATCCCCGGACATTTTATCGAACATCTCCCGGAAGTCGTGGAAGCGTTTGGCCTCGGGATAGGTCTTGAGCATCTTGGAGGCGCGATTGTGATCGACATCGCACAGAGCAACCGGAGTGGCATGGCCCTTATTGCAAAGACCGGAGATCACCGAAACGCCCCTCCCCCCTGCCCCGATGCAGCCGAGATTCAAGCGCTGGCTTGGGGGACGTTTGGGATTGTTTTGAGCTCGGGCGCTGGTGAGATAGGCTGGGATAAAGGTGAAGCCAAAGGCGGAAGCCGCGGAACCAGTGAGGAACTTACGGCGCGATGTTTTGGAGGTCGGAACTTCTGAATGATTCATGACGTGATTGGTGTGTTATTCGATATCAATACGCCCCCGCCCCAAGAATCTATTGCCAAAATATCGAATTATTATTTTCGGTCCTCCTTTGAGCAGTTTATCAGGGTAAGGGGACCATAAGAGGGGGGACCTGAAACGGGATCAGTGATGCGGGAACAAAGAAAAACCCGCCTGCGTAGATGCAAAGCGGGTTTGGGTTGTAGTTGGATTGCCTGAAGAGCGAAGCGATAGAATTTACTTCCGACCCTTCTCTCTTCTCTATCCTCGTTTTCGCCACGATACTCCCGTAGGATAGCCTCCGATTGAACGGCCCACCAAATCATCCGGCTTCAACCCCAAAGAACAACGCTAATATGCCCGAGAAAAAACGTACCGGAGAGGACCCCCTCCTTTCGGCGAAAGCTGATTCTTCGAGCGATGTAAAACGCGGACCGGAACATCAGGAACAAACTACGGAGGAATGGTTCGCGGGCGTGGGAGTCGGCATGAAAGGAGTCTCAAAAAAACTCCTCGACCAAATTCCGCCCGATGTCCGCGAAAAAATCCTCGAGCAGGCCCGCACCAACGGTCTCGGATCGGCCGCAGTGGCCGTCAATGCCGCGGCCTTGAAAACCAGAAACCTTAAAGTGAAGTTTGCCCTCAAAGGACTGGGCAAGTTACTCACGGTCCTTGATTCCAAAATTCCTAGGAAGTGATTTGAAACCGCAAAGGTGATTCGAGATCAGGGTAGGATTGAATCCTGAGCCGTGATCCATGAAGCTGAAATTCCGAAAGGAGAGAGGAGGAAATAGGATGGCTGAACCTCTCGCCGTATCCCGAATCGTGATTCAGGGTAAGGGATAAAGGATTCGGGGATCACTAGCTACACTGCACAAGCAGGTAGTGTCCTCGATGGTATTTTATGTGTTCGAAATTTCAGTGGTGTTTGGACTTCACTGTGAGTTTCCCGTCAATCCCGATCAAGGTGCCGTCATCGGCGATCGAATAACCATATTTGTCTAGGGCTACGCGGTGATTGAGACAGAGGAGGTTCTCCATTGAGTCGGGTCCGTTATGAGGAGTGCCAAGAGGCCGGATATGGGCGGCTTCTGCGTAGTGGCGGGGATCATGGGTTCGGTGCAGCGTTATGACCATCGAAGTGGAGGGCGTCATGACGATGGGAAGGTGCAGAGGCTGATCGAGCGCTTGACAAGTGAGGTGGGCGAGTGTGGGACGCTTGAGGCGATGGCGCGGGAAGTGGGATTATCACATCGGCAATTGAACCGGAGGTTTAGGGAGGCGACGGGATTGTCACAGCAGCAGTATTTGATGCGGGTGCGGATCGAGGAGGCGTGTGTGAGATTGCGGGGCAGTGATGACGCGCTCTGCGATATTGCCTTTGGCTTGGGGTTTTCTGATCAAAGTGCGTTTACGGCGCAGTTTCGAAAACGAATGGGGCTGACGCCGCGCCAGTATCGCATTGAGTTTGCTTGAGTTTTTTCAGGAAATCCAAACGATGATTTGTCGAAACCTGCTGGGCGCACCAATGAACCGCGCGAGTGTGTTGCATTTAAAAACGCGAAAAGTTTGAGGAAAATGGCCAATAGTTCTCTGAGACGAACTTAGTAACTGAGAATATCGCGCAATGGCCTTTCAGACTGACGAAAATCAATCCCGATACGAAGAATTCGTTTCACTCTACGTGAGAAATGAAGCGGCTGTCTTTTCGTTCGTGATGGCGCTGGTGAAGCACACCGCGGATGCCGAAGATGTGGTACAGCGAGCAAGCATGACAATGTGGCGGTGTTTCGACCGTTTCGAGTCGGGAACGAACTTTAGGGCATGGGCATTTCAGATTGCTAAAAACGAAGCACTCAATCTCCTGTCGAAGAACAAGCGGGACCGACATGTCTTCAGCGAAAAACTCATCGCGATGCTCGCTGATCAAGCCGAAGAGCGGGCGGATGATCTTGATGCCCGGCAGCGTGCGCTCGATTTCTGCGTGGAAAAGTTACCACCGGAGGAACATGAAATCGTGAAGGGATGTTATCGCGAGGGAGCGACCATTCGCTCCTTTTCCGAGCAGGCCGGGGTGACATCCAACAAAATTTACAAACAACTCAACCGTTTGCGTCGCAAATTGCAAAGATGCGTCGAACGTCAGTTGGGACGAGAGGAGATGACGCAATGATCAACGACGAATTACAGGACTGGATCGATAAATCCTTGAACGAAACCGCCACCGAAGAAGAAGCGCAAGCTCTTGAGGCGCGCTTGCTCGGTGATGCAGAGGCCCGCGATCATTACTTGAATGAAGTCTACCTTCACTCCTCGTTGCGTCGCCGTTTCTCCGCTGACAAGGAAGATGTTTCTTCTCTCAAAGTTTTTCCCAATAAGAATCGGCGAAAGTTTGTGTTCGGGTTAGGGATCGCGGCGAGCTTGGCGCTTCTTGCCGGAATTTTTTCGCTCAGGACTACTGATTCAAAGTCTCCGGCTTCGATTACCCAAGTCGTTGGCGCTTATCGCGGCGATGGGACTGCTTATGTCGCTGGAGAGCCAGTGGGGCAGGGAACCCAGTTGCTCGACCGCGGACTTCTTCGTTTGGACTTTTTGAATGGTGCGCGTGTCTCGATTGAAGGCCCCGCTCAATTTGAAGTAACGAGTGAAATGCGGATGGTGTTGCATCGCGGAGTGGTGACGGCAACGATTCCTGAATCGGCGATCGGGTTTGTCGTCGATACTACCGCCGCTCATGTCGTCGATCTCGGCACCTCATTCGGAGTCTCTGTGGGCAAGGACGGGCTCACCGATGTTTGCGTCTTTGACGGCGAAGTGGAAGTGACCAATCAGACGGACGCGGCTCCTCGCATCGTGCGGGAAGGACAAGCCGTTCGAACCAGCGGGCCATCGAAGGCCATTGATTCTGTGGCCTATGAAACGACTCAATTCGAGAACGCTTGGCCGATGAATTCCGGGGTTTTGCAAACGACCGGTTCGATGCGCTTTGTCTCTCCTGGCCCTGATTTCCATCCAGGAAACTATGAAGATAATGAGCACATCATTGTTTTCCCCGAGCGCAGGGACTTTGTTTCGGAGAAGGCGCTTCGTTTGGATTTGGTGGACCCCGGGGAATTTGTCATATCGCATTATGATGATAAGCCAGTCCTGCCAACGGGGCGGCGCCTGACAAGCTACCTCCTTCAGTTGAATGCCTATCCAGAAGGGGAGAATCCCAATCGCAGGCGGAGTGTTCGCGGGCAGATTACCTTTTCCAAGCCGATTGTCGGGGTTATTTCTGATGATCGCGTCTTGATCGAATCGGAGGCGATTTTTGGGATTCCCAATGTGACTTACCCAAGCGCCCGGATGATCGAACCCCGACCTGAGGGTGATGAACGCCCGGGATTCGACACCCTTATCCTGGCAGCTGATCGGAGAACGCTGATTATCGAATTGCAAGAGAACCCCGGCCACCTCGATCAGGTTCGGGTGCTCGTTGAAGCCGAATAGAACACATCAATGAGACTCGATACCCACATTTTTGCCATTTTGTTCCTCCTGCCTTCCGTGGTTTTCGCGGACAATGAGCCGAACTTCGTCATCATTTACGCCGATGACCTCGGCTACAGCCAACTCAGCGTTCCGATGATAAAGGACAAGCCGGAGTATGCCCATCCGCTTCATCAGACTCCGAATATTGCCAAGCTCGCAGAACGCGGAATGCGCTTTTCAAGTGCCTACGCCCCATCGCCCGTCTGCACTCCTTCGCGTGCGAGCATTCAATTCGGAATGACCACTGCCCGCGTTGGGTGCATTTCGATTCACGATGTCGTGATGAACAAGCGCAAGATCGACATGAGTAAGAACCTGTCGATCGCAGAAATGATCAAGACTGCGAACAAGGACTACGTGACCGCTTTTTTCGGCAAGGGCTGCACCCCGATGGGTTGGTTCAAGGATCACGGATACGATGTCACCGACTTTAATCATACACACCCCAACGGAAATGCGCACGGCGACTGGTGGGAGCCTCAGACCAAGACTCCGATTCCCGATGATGACCCCAAGCGACTCTTCAGCCTCGCGAAAACCTCGGTGGATTTTCTCGAGAAGCGGGCAGGGGATCAAAAGCCATTCTTCCTGACAATTTCGCATTACGCCGTGCACGTCCGTAATACCTCCCTCAAGAGCACCCGTGAGAAATATCTGAAGATGATCGCCAAACGGAACGGTATCGACGGAGGGATTCCCGATTTCCCAAAGTCCGACGCCAAGAAAAAAAATGGGTCATCGAAATTGCGTCACTATTGGCAAGAAGCCAATTACGCCGCCATGATGGAAGACATGGACCGCTCCATCGGGATCGTGCTCGATAAACTCAAAGCGCTCGGTCTCGACGAAAATACTTATGTCATTTTTTCCTCGGACAACGGAGGCGGGACTAAGAACCCTCCGCTCCAGGGGGGTAAGGCCAAGATGTGGGAAGGCGGCTTGCGCGTTCCTATGATCGTTGCCGGCCCCGGAATCGCGCCCAACTCGCAATGCGATCAACCCGTCGCCCAATGGGACTATCTCACCACCATGCACGATCTTGTCGGGAGCCAGGTCCCATTGCCAAAAAATCTCGACGGCATCAGCCTCCGTCCTGTCTTTGAAAAAGGCAACGCTGGTAAGCTTGCCAAGCGGGACACCGGGTTCGTCTTTCACTTTCCGGCCTTTTACACCACGCCGATCACTTCCTATCGCGCTGGCGATTACAAACTCATGCGCCAACTCAATACCGGAGAGGTCAAGCTCTTCAATGTCGCTAAGGACATGGGCGAGTCCAAGGAACTCTCAAAAAAAATGCCGGAGAAGACCGAGGAGATGATTCGTAAACTGGATGCCTATCTTAAGAAGGTGGGCGCGTGGACGATGAAGGAGGTTTACGACACCCGACAGGAGGAACTGGAGGAGTGGATAAAGCGAGAGCCGAAACGAATCACCGAAAAGAGAGAAAAACTGGCGGGGCAAAATCTTAAGGCTGAAAAGAGAAGTAAGTTGGAAGCCGAATTGCAGAGGGCACTCCAAAATTTGGAACGGCATCAGAAGGCTCTCAAAGAGCTCGAGGAGCAGCGAACTTTGTCGAGGTGGTTCTAGCAACATTCTAATCTTAGCAATTTTGAAATGACTCCTAAACTCGCCATCTTGTTTTCAACGACTCTCTTCGTTCTGGAGATTGATGCAGAGGATCGTCGCCCGACTCTTCCGAATATCGTCTTCATGATGGCTGATGATATGGGAATCGGAGATACCAGTGCCTACCTAGGCCGAAAGGCGTCTCCTCATGCGAGGCTTGTGGAAAGAACTCTGAGGACCCCAAATCTTGAATTGTTCGCCAAGGAGGGCTTAGTTTTCACCAATGCCTATGCCCCAGCTTCGATGTGCTCGTCCACGCGCTACTCGTTACTGACCGGCAGGTTCGCACATCGCTCCTATCTTAAGCAGCAGG
>TARA_B110000037_G_scaffold6038_1_pt1 | contig 17111 bp, 11 predicted proteins | sample TARA_B110000037 | Tara Oceans TARA_B110000037 (sample SAMEA4397196) | marine metagenome | biome: Polar Biome; feature: [MIX] marine epipelagic wind mixed layer (ENVO:01000061); material: water (ENVO:00002006), including particulate matter (ENVO:01000060) such as... | depth 10-100 m
CAATATAAATGACATAACTACTGCATCGAGCAATGCGACAAATGCGATTATTTTTGCAGTAACTACTCAAAATCAAGCTAATACTAACACTACAAATATTAATACGGTCAACATCAAACTCGACACTATTACTGAATTCTTCCATTTTGCGGTTGACTTACCAGACGCGAATGCTGTTTATCTACCGTTTTCCGGTGCTACTGAAAATGCCTCAATTACTGCTGCTACTGTAGCAGCAGTGGCACCTTACGCCGGATTGGTTCATAGGGTTTCTGTAAAAGCAAGTGCTACCTTGGGTAGTACAGTTATAGGATTCCACAAAAACGAAGGAGTTTCTTCTTCTTCGGCGACTGTTACTGCTTCAGCTACATCGGTTAAAACAGCTTTAACAGGAACCAATACTTTTGCTGTAGGAGATTTACTTCATTTTAATATCAATCCTACCACTGTAACTGGAGGGGATAGAGTTTATGTAACAGTGGAAGTTAAGTATATACCTTAATTCGATGGCTTTTGAGCCACTAAAATAGACCGAGGAGAGGATTTACTGTTAAAGGCTTCAAAATTATAGTTACCGAATTGGTCTATAATTTTGAAGCCTTTTTTTTGAAGCATATTTAAAAGTTCATTCATGGAAAAGGCAGTTACTTTTTCTTGAAAAGAGAAAGTCTTATCTCCATCATGAACAATTATTGATTTTAATATTTTATGATTGTCAAGTTCTCTGCTGATTTCAAACAACACACCTTCAATTTCTTTTGTTTCTGATTTTAATCGAACTGAAGAAATAAGTTCAGCGTTCAGAAAGTCAAGGATGAAAATCCCCTCAGGTTTAAGAGAGTTAAAAATTGAGCTTACGACCTTATTATTATCGTTATCATCGTCAAAATAACCAAAACTTGTAAAGAGATTAAAAACATGAGTATACCTATTTACCGAATCTAAATCTCGCATATCGTGGACACTAAATTTTAGATCTTTTCGGATAGATTTATTAGCAAGCTCAATGCTCTTTGATGATAAATCAACACCATGTACACTAAACCCTTTTTGATTTAAATAGATAGAATGTCTGCCCGCACCGCAGGCTAAATCTAAAATATACGAACTTTCAGTAGGTCTTAAATAAGTCAACAGATTGTCTATAAAGCGCGCGGCTTCTAGATCATTTCTGTTCTTATAAAGTATGTGATAATACCTCGAATCAAACCAGCTTGCAAACCATTCTTTTTTCATAAAAAAAAGCCCATTAGTGAATTAGCTAATGGGCTCGAATATATAATTAATTGTAATTTGTTTATTTCTCTGGAGCCTGCAAACTAGCTGGAGCCTGTATACTAGTTGGAGCCGTAATTGATTTAGATGACTTTACTAGTTTCATTTCATCAATTAGGTGAGATGCACCTGCATACTTATCGATAATAAATAAAGTGTATCTAATGTCAACCGAAATTGTTCTTTGTAATTCAGGTTCAAATGCAATATCACCACTCATAGCTTCCCAGTTACCATCAAAAGCAGTTCCTATTAAATGACCCTTGGCATTGATTACGGGGCTGCCTGAGTTGCCTCCTGTTATATCGTTGCTTGATAAGAAACATACTGTCAACTCACCATCTTTATTAGCGTATTGACCATAGTCTTTGTCTTGAATTAACGTTTTTAACTTGCCGGGCACTTTGAATTCTGATGAGGTTGGGTCTTCTTTTTCAAGAATACCATCAGCAGTGGTTACAAAATCGTAATGAACCGCATCTTTTGGGTAGTAATCACCAACTTTACCATAAGTCATTCTCATAGTTGAGTTAGCGTCATCTGCAATAGATTTATTAGGATTCATTTCTTTAAGACCTGCAACAAATAATCTATCTGCTTTCGCTTTTTTATCGTTACCAGGTTTCAGCATTTTATTTATTTCGCCAATGTAAAACTGAAAAAAAATGTCAGATAAAATAACGCCTGCATCATTTGAAAGACCTTTTACGCTTGGAGCGTTTAAGAATTCTATTGTAGCTTCTTTGTTGGTAAGGAATGATTTAGAAAAAACCTTATCTGCCATTTTTGAGTAATCAGTTCCATATTTTGACATTATTTCAACAAAATCAGAGGGCTGAAATTTTGTAAGAATATCTTCATTGTAAAATTTAAACATCGCAGCAAAAATATTTTGGTCAATGTCTCTATTGTAATCTTTAAAATGGTCTTCTGCTGCAGCTTTTAGTCCATCGATTGTAGTCTTTAAACCTGATTTCATGCCTTCAAGTTCCTTATTCTCTTCTTCAGTTTTATCTTTTTTCGATTCTAAAGATTCTATTCCTTGCATCATGCCTTTTAATCTAGCATAACCGATTCCAAAACGAATAATTTCCGTTCCGAAAACAGCTTCAAATAGGTAAGTTTCAGCAAGTTGAACATCATTTAATACTTTATAGGCATCTGTGTATAAACCCATAACTTCTCCATATTTATCTTTTCTAGAATTATCCTTGTTTACCCAATTAGAAAAGTCATTTTCAATACCTTGTTTCTTTTCGTAAACTTTAAGTCGTTTTAAGCCTGCGGTTTGGCCAATAAAGTATTTCCAATAGTTGCTTACGCTAGCATATTTTGAAGCATACTGTATTCTAATTGCATCACTTTTCGCCATACCTTCTTCATAAAGGTCTAATTTTTCTCTTCTAATTTTAACTCTAGCTGGTTGATCTTTTTCAGTAGCAAGTTCAATCCCATGAGAGGTTAAGAATCTGTCAGTAGATCCTGGGTAACCAAAAATCATTGTAAAATCATCTTGTTTTACGCCTTCTAATGAGATAGGTAAAAAGTGCTTAGGGTTGTATGCCTTGTTATCCTCTGAGTATTCTGAAGGTTCATTGTTTTCATTTGCATAAACTCTAAACATTGTAAAGTCACCAGTATGTCTTGGCCACATCCAATTGTCAGTATCGCCACCAAATTTACCAACTGATGATGGTGGAGCTCCTACCAACCTTACATCAGGATATTCAAGATATGTAAATACGTAAAACTCATTTCCTTTGTAAAAGCTTTTAACTGAAGCATCAATATATTCACCTGACTCTTCAATTGCTTTTTCAATACTATCGGAAACCGTTCTAATTGTTTTTTTTCTTGTAGACTCATCCATTGAGTTGTCTAGCTTACCGTTGATGACATCAGAAACATCATCCATTCTTTGTAAAAAGAATACTGAAAAGCCCGCTGGCAGCTCTTCTTCTCTTTTCATAGCCCAGAAACCGTCTGTAAGGTAATCGTGTTCCACAGTGCTATTTTCTTGAATTACTCCAAAGCCACAATGGTGATTTGTAAGCATCAATCCTTCAGGAGAAATTATTTCACCTGTACAAAAACCACCACCTAATCGTACAATAGCATCTTTTAAACTAGAGTTGTTTACATCGTAAATTTCTTCAGGCGTAAGTTGCAACCCCATCCTTTTCATGTCCTTATAGTTCAATCTTTTGATGAACATTGGAAGCCACATTCCCTCATCGGCCTGTGTGGTATTTGGTAAGGCAATGATTGCCACCAATAAAATAGTAAGTATTCTTTTCATTTTATAAATTTTTCAGTCACAAACTTAATAATTAAAGACCTTAGCTTCTTTAAAAATTAATCGTTGAAAATAAAATAGGGTGTGAGGTTTGTAATGGTTTGTTTTTGATTGTTATATTTGGGAAAATGCTAAGGCTAACACAACATATTAATAATCTTACCGGACATGATACTTATATTTCATTCGATGGGGTTGTTGATGTTGAGGTTATAAATACCACGCTTCAAACTATTGAAGAGAAATTATCTGATAAAGCGCTACCTAAAAGAATTAAGAGAAAAGTATATAACATATTGGTTGAGGCTTTACAAAATATTTTTCATCACAGGATGGAGAATGAAACATTAGATTATCAAAGATCAATTTTTTCGGTAACTGAACATGAGAATAAATTTCATATTTATACCGGAAACTATTTAGAGAAGGCTGCCGTTGATGTTGTTAAGTCTAAAATTGATAATGTAAATAAACTAACAAAAGAACAAGTTGTGATCAAATATCGTGAAATTTTAGACGATGGAATTGTGACAGATAAAGGTGGGTCTGGGCTTGGATTTTTAGATATGTTTAGAAAATCTAAAAATATACTTGGGTATAAGTTTTATAATGAGGAAACTTATACTTTTTTTGTACTCCATATTACTTTAAACGTAAATAAATGAGCAAGCTTAATATTGAGTCTTCTGCAAAAACGCCACTTATTAAGTGTGATGACGAATTAGGGAGATTAACGATTGAAGGCAGGTCTATTCCTGAAAATGCTGTGGATTTTTTCCAGCGTCTTTATGATTGGATTGATGAATACAGTAAATCTCCAAAAAGTAAAACTGAAATTGACGTAAAACTTGAGTATTTTAATACGAGCTCATCAAAGTGTTTACTAAAAGTTTTGAAAAAGCTGGAAACATTAAACGTTGAATCTAAAAGTGCAGTTAACGTAAACTGGTTCTTTGAAGAAGACGATGAAGACATGAATGAAGCTGGTCAAGACTTTGACGCTATAATCAGTATGCCTTTCAATATGGTTGAAGTTGCTGAACTTTAATTTTTGGTAAAATCAATAGATTTCAGTCTTTGGTAGAATATTAAGGAGCTGGTAATTCCAACGGATAGCCAAATCACAGCTAAAGTGTATTCCAAAAACAGTAGGTAACCAATAAAAAACAACGCAGAATAAACCAAGCCTAATGCACTAATCCAAGCACCAATTAAATTTAAGAGAGGTTTGTTTGAAGTATTACCTGAAAATCGCTTCCAATTTCCTAGGGGTTTAACTCGCTTATAAAACGATCGAAGAACAACTGTTTCGGTGCTTTTGGTTAAGTATGTAACCAAAATCCAAGAAATCGTACTAAAACCAACTGTAAATAAGTAAGTGCCTTTATTTATAAGGAAAGATTCATCTAAAGAGGGTTCTAGAAATAGTTTACCTATAGTAAAACCAACAAAAGGAGCAATAATCGCAGTAATTTCACTCCAAGCATTGATTCGCCACCAATACCACCTTAATATTAACACCAGCCCCAAGCCCGCACCGCATTCAATAATAAACTCCCAAACGCCGGAAATAGAGGTTATGAAATTAGTTATTGCAACACCAAAGAGCATTAATATTAACGTTACCCATCTACCTGATTTAACAAGTGACTCTTCCTTTGTGAGTTTCAAAGGTTTAATAAAATCATTAACAATAAAACTCGCTCCCCAATTTAATTGAGTTGAAATAGTACTCAAATACGCTGATATAAATGCAACGAGTAACAATCCTTTTAACCCAACAGGTAAAAAGTCTCTCATTGTAAAAACAAACCCTAATCTAGATGATTCACTGAATTGTGACATGGATTCGGGATCCATAACACCGTTGTTACCATATAAATAAACTGCGCATAGTGCCACTATAATCCATGGCCACGGCCTAATACAGTAATGAGCAATTTGGAAAAATAGGGTAGCGTACAATGAATCTTTTTCCGTACGAGTGCTCATCATTCTTTGAGCTATATAGCCACCTCCACCAGGTTCAGACCCCGGATACCAACTTGCCCACCATTGAACTGCAAAGAATGAGAAAAATGCACCAATTGATAACCCTAAGGTTGCTACAGTGTTTCCAGAATCAAAACTTGGGAAAAAATTAAAATACTCTGGAGCTAGATTTTGCTTCAGATTGGCCATGCCACCAACTTCATCAGAGTTTAATACTAATACTGCAAGAATTATGCAACCTACCATAGCAACAGCAAATTGAACCATGTCGGTTATCGCTACACCTAACAATCCTGATGCTGAAGAATAAACAACTGCCAGGGTCATTACACCAAACGTAATATACATTGCTGTAGAAAAATCAATTCCAAAAAACACTTGAATAATTGAAATAAAAGCAAGGTTAACCCAGCCAATAATCAGTATATTCATAAACAGACCTAAATAAATTGCCTTAAAAAGACGTAAAAATTTAGCCTCAGGTCCGCTATACCTTATGTCGATTAACTCCAACTCAGTTAATATGTTTGCTCGTCTCCAATACCTCGAAAAGAAAAAAGTAGTTAAAATACCACCGGTTAAAAAACACCACCAAATCCAATTGCCAGCGACTCCATTTTTTTGAACTATTTCTGATACTGCCAAAGGGGTGTCAGCAGCAAAAGTGGTCGCAACCATTGATGTGCCTGCTACATACCAAGGTAAGTTTCGCCCTCCAAGAAAAAAATTCTCTAAGCTTTTTGATGCAGTTTTTCGGAAACTAACTCCAATCCAAACAAAAAGAATTAAAAAAGAAACAATAATTATCCAATCAAGAAGCTCGAGGATCATAAAAATGCTTTTGTCAAATGTAATTTAGCCAACTTTTTGTGTCCGAGTTTGAACGAAAAGTTTTCAACGTTTTTATTCTATTAAAACTAGTATTTCTAATACTTTTACGTTAATGGAATCGACCAAATTTATTGAAGTATTATTACCATTGCCTTTAGCAGGAACTTTCACCTATCGTGTGCCAAGAATATTAAACCAATTGATAGTTACAGGTATTAGGGTAATGGTTCAATTTGGTAAAAAGAAACTTTATAGTGGTCTGGTGATTTCAGAACACAACCAGGCACCTATTAGTTATGAAGCTAAATATATACTATCTGTTTTGGATGTGCAGCCAACGGTAAATCACATTCAAATTAAATTCTGGCAATGGATGGCATCGTACTACAGCTGTAATTTTGGGGATGTTTATAAAGCGGCGTTACCTGGTGGCTTGCTGGTGTCTAGCGAAACTATTCTACACTTACATCCTGAATTTGATCAGGCAGAGGAAGAGTTAACCGACAATGAATATGTGGTTTCTGAGGCTCTAGAAATCAACAAACAGCTTTCTTTGGATGAGGTGGTTAAAATTTTAAATACCGATAATATTCACCATCTAATAAACAAGTTAATAGCCAAAAAAGTTGTTATTGTAGATGAAGAACTAAAGCAACGATATAAACCGAAAAAAGCCGTTTATTTAGAATTAACAGATGCGTTTAATTCAGATGAAAAAATTAAAGCGTTTTTTGATGACTTGGTAAGAGCACCAAAACAACTAAAGGTTGCTCAAATATTCCTTAGTCTTTCAGGTTATTTTTTAAAGGAATTGAAGCCGGTAAAATCCAAAGAGTTGCAACTTAAATCTGATTCAGCGTCAAGTATAATTTTAGAACTTGTAAAACGTGGGTTTTTATTAAAATTGGAACTTGAAGAAAGTAGACTCGATTTTAATAAATTAAAAATTCGCCAACCTTACGACTTAAGTGATTCTCAAGCTAAGGCTTACAATGAAATAAATCAATTTTTTGAACAAGATAAAGTTAGCTTGCTTCATGGTGTTACATCATCCGGTAAAACGGAAATTTACGTTAAGCTTATTACCAATTGTTTGAAACAGAACAAGCAGGTGCTTTTTCTATTACCTGAAATTGCAATTACAACTCAGCTAATAATTAGGTTAAAAGAATACTTTGGTGAAGCAGTAGCTGTCTATCATTCAAAATTTAACCAGAACGAAAGGGTTGAAGTCTGGAAAGAAATGTTGAAGAATGAGAATTCTAGATTTAAAATATTTATTGGAGCAAGATCATCCTTGTTTTTACCCTTTCACAGGTTAGGTCTTGTAATTGTTGATGAAGAACACGAATCAACCTTTAAGCAATTTGAGCCTGCTCCTCGCTACCATGCTCGCGATTCTGCAATAGTATTAGCTGGTTTATTTAAGGCAAATGTACTTTTAGGCTCTGCTACACCATCGCTTGAAAGCCATGATAATGCTATTCAAAATAAATACGGATTAGTTAAACTAACAGAACGGTTTGGAAAGGTTCAATTACCGGAAGTGTGGATAGCTGATCTAAAAAAGGAAAGACAACAAGGAATGAAAGGAATCTTTTCTAATTTATTGATTAATGAGATTAGAAAAAGTCTAGCTAATAACGAGCAGGTCATTCTTTTTAAAAATCGAAGAGGATTTTCTCCATTTTTACAATGCCATACTTGTGGTTGGATGGCTCCTTGTACCCGTTGTGATATAACTTTAACCTATCACAAATACAGCAATCAGCTAAAATGTCATTATTGTGGGTATCAGATTAATCCGGTTAAAAAGTGTGGAGCTTGTAATTCTGTTCAAGTAAGAACAGTTGGTTTTGGAACAGAACGAATTGAAGAAGAACTCCAATTGTTACTTCCAAATGCAAATCTAAAAAGAATGGATTTGGATACCACGAAAAGTAAAAATGCTTATCACGACATAATTTCACAATTTGACAATGCTAAGATTGATATCTTAATTGGTACTCAAATGGTTGCCAAAGGATTAGATTTTAAAAATGTTTCTTTAGTGGGTGTTCTGGATGCAGACGGGATGTTGGCCTATCCTGATTTTAGGGCACACGAAAAAGCATTTCAGTTGATGACTCAAGTTGCAGGAAGGGCTGGTAGAAAGTCAAAAAGAGGTAAAGTTGTGATACAAACGTCAAATCCATACCATTTCATTAACCTTAGAGTGATTGATGGAAACTACACTGAGTTTGCTAAAGAAATGATGCGAGAACGCAAAGAATTTTTCTATCCGCCAATTTCAAGACTGGTGAAAATTACGGTTAAGCATAAATACCCCGATAAACTTGAAGAGCTTAGTGATGCTTTAGGAGTTAAACTAAAGGAAGCTTTCGGGAACCGTGTATTAGGACCTGAAAGCCCCCCTGTTTCGAGGGTGCGTAATATGTATTTGAAAAGCATCTTGATAAAACTAAACAAAGAAAAAAGCTTACTTAAACAGAAACAGGTAATTCATGAAATAAAAGAAAATTTAATAGCTAAATACAAATTCCCGATTTTTGGTGTTATTACCGATGTAGATCCGTATTAAATGAATTTAAAAATAATTGGTTTTGGTTTTTACTTTTGACTTTTTCAGGAGTTTCTCAACATTTTAATTCGCAAAACAATTGGCGGAAATATAAGCACGAAATTTCTGTTGGTACAGGTATAGCAAATTACATGGGTGATCTAGGAGGACTTGATACTCAAGGAAAGGAATTCTTTCTTTTTGATTTGGAATTTTCCCAGTTTAAAAAGAGCTTTGCTTGCTCTTACAGATACAATGCTTTTAAAAATGCTTCTTTTCATGGCAAAGTTTTTTATGGAACTGTTTCAGGCAGTGATGCATTAACCAGACAACCTCAACGCACGGCACGAAATTTAAGTTTTAAATCAAATATTATTGAGTGTTCGGCTAGTTATGAGTATTTTATTTTTAAGTAAAAGCCAGGCCACCTTTATCATATTAAAGGAACCAAAGCAACCAATCCTAATCCTTTAAGTTTATATGTTTTTGCAGGTGTTGGAGGCTTTTATTTTAATCCGAAGGCAGAATACAATGGCTCATATGTAGCTCTTCAACCATTAGGTACAGAAGGTCAAGGAATCTCGGGTAAATCAAAAAAATATTCTCGGATAAGCGTTTCAATTCCCACAGGTATGGGAATGAGTTTAAGGCTGTGGTTGAACTTTAAACTTAGTATGGATATGTCCTACAATTTTACCTTTACTGATTATTTAGATGATGTTTCGGGATTATATTTTGATAACGATCAAATAAGGTTTTTTAATGGTGATGCCGCTGCAGACCTAGCCAATAGAGCGGATCCAAGTGCACCATCAACATGGAGCCAGGCAGGAGCAATAAGAGGGAATTCTAAGAACAATGATGCTTTTCTATCAACTGTAGTTAGTTTAACCTACACTTTTATGAGAAAAAATCCAGTGCCCAGGCGCCCTAAGAAGCATTCATTCCAGAATTAATGAAATAATTCCAAATTGGATCTTTGTGAGCAGGCACAGCAGTTAGTTTAATTTGCTCTTTACTTACTGGATGTTCAAACTCTATTTTAAATGCATGCAGATGGATAGAACCGTCTTTATTGGGTCTATTAAATCCATATTTAAGGTCTCCTTTTATGGGACATCCTATTTTTGATAATTGCGCCCTAATTTGATGATGTCGACCAGTTTTTAAATCAATCTCCAACAACTGGTAGTTGTCAGAACTATTGATGAATTTATAGGTTAAGTTAGCCAATTTAGCCCCTTTCCGATCTTTGTCTACAACGAATGATTTGTTCAGCTTTTCATTTTTTAAAAGGTAATTTTCCAGCGTGCCTAATTGACTTTTAGGTTTTTGTTTCACAACAGCCAAGTAACTTTTTTTGATTTTCTTTTCGCTAAACATAATGGTGCATCTGGTTAAAGCCTTGCTGGTTTTTGCGAATATCACCAAACCAGAAGTGGGTCTGTCCAATCTATGTGTTAAACCTAAAAATACGTTTCCGGGTTTGTTGTGTTTAGTTTTCAAGAATCTTTTTAATGTCTCAACTAGGGGCTCGTCGCCAGTTTTGTCTCCTTGAACAATTTCTCCCGGTAATTTATTAAGTATCAGTAAATGATTGTCTTCAAAAACAACTCGATCTTCAATATTCAAAATCAAGAATTAATATTGTTCCTTGTTGTTAGGGAAATCAACCGTTTTTACATCCTTAATATACTCCTGAACAGATGTTGTAATTTGTTCAAATAAATTATTGTAGCGTCTTAAAAAACGAGGTGAAAATTCCTTATTAATACCTAACATGTCATGCAGAACAAGTACTTGGCCGTCAACGCCTGCACCTGCACCAATTCCAATTACAGGAATATCAACCAACTCAGCAACTTTCTTTGCTAACTCCGCGGGTATTTTTTCCAATACAATGGCAAAACAACCCGCATCCTCAAGAATTTTAGCATCCTCTAATAATCGATTTTTTTCCTCTTCATTTTTAGCTCTTACAGCGTAAGTTCCGAATTTATAAATCGATTGCGGCGTTAATCCTAAATGACCCATTACAGGTATGCCAGCTGAGATTATTCGGTCAATTGATTCTTTTATTTCTCTACCTCCTTCAAGTTTAACTGAATGAGCACCTGCTTCTTTCATTATTTTAATAGCAGATGACAAGGCTTCTTTCGAATTCCCTTGATAGCTACCAAAAGGCAAATCGACAACGACAAGGCAATTTTCTATTCCTCTAATTACCGAAGCGGCATGATAAATCATTTGATCTAATGTAATTGGTAAGGTAGTCTCATGACCTGCCATTACATTAGATGCTGAATCGCCAACAAGAATGATGTCTATTCCAGCTTGATCAACTATTTGAGCCATAGAATAATCATATGCTGTAAGCATCGATATTTTTTCGTTGGCTTGCTTCATAGCCTTCAATACGTGGGTCGTAACTTTTTTAACTTTACTCCTAACAGGGCTTATATTTTTATTCATTCATCTAGTATTAATACCAATCACAAAGTAGGATGCTAAAATGTTATTTTTTTACTTTGTAATGATTACAATTGTAGTCTAAACTTACAAATAAAGTTTTATACGTTAGATAATAATACTTTTGTGGCCTAAAATGTTTTCATGAAAAGAGTACTATATTTTCTTTTAATTACTGTGTTTGCCTTTAATATTGGCTGTGAAAACACGGTAAACTTGAAAGCACCTTATGAAATCATTCCTGTGGTTTATAGTCTTCTTGATCAGAATGATTCGTATCATTATGTAAAAGTTGCTAAACTGTTTAATGGCGATCTAGATGCTAATGAAATGGCGCAAGTTGCGGACTCATCATATTTAGATATTAAAGAGATTAAGGTTGAGGAATTGAGAGAGGGAGTTGTTCTTAATACCTATTTTTTGCAAGATACTGTGCTTAGTGAAAAGGACCCGGGCATATTTTTTGGGCCTGATCAAATTCTATACTATTTCTATGAGCCATTTTTAAACTCTAAAAGTGAATACCGATTAACTGTTGATGTTGGCAATGGTAAGCCCGCGGTTGCAACTACTAGTCTTATTGAAGATTCAAATCCTTTTTCACATTTCACATGGTCCAGGTTCGCTGGTGGAGTTTCTTTAATTTCGAATCAATCATTTAATCAGTTACAGGTAAAGTTGGTGCCGGCAAAAAACACAAGACAAACAGCTGTAAATATGTATTTTACCTATTGTAATCAACTTTCAAACGGCGATTCTTATTCTGATACTATTAAATTTGATTTAGGCTCAGAATTGGTAGACAACCCCGACTCGCCAAAAGAATTAGACTTTACGCTCGAAGAAGGATTATTTTACAAAACAGTATCTGAGAATGTACCAGATGAAATTGAAACAGCTGGTTTGAATTACAGGTCGGCCGGACAAATATTCTTTGAAGTAGTAAATGCTGGGGAGGACTTTTTTACCTACATGGAAGTAAACTCTCCTACGAATGCTGTATTTCAAAAAAAACCACCTTATACTAATTTCGAGAACGGACTAGGCGTGTTTTCTGCAAGAACTAAGTTTTATTCACATGAAATAATAGGAGGAGGAGTTGGCTTTGCTCTTACTGGTCAGTCTGAAAAAGAACTGGCTCAAGGAACTTCATACGAAGAATCGTATGGTATTGCAGGTACAGGAGGTAAAGGCTTTCAAGAAGGTAAACCAATAAACTGCTTTTAATATGACTTCCTGTCAGAAATTCTTATAAATCATTTTTTAAATTCTTCATTTTATGCCATTGTAGCATTAATTGATTGATTGCGGCCGGTGGCACATCAATTGACTATTAGCAATCAATTAAAAGAATGTATAAAATAAATTAAAATATAATGAGTAAAATAATAGGTATCGATTTAGGAACTACCAACTCTTGTGTTGCGGTAATGGAGGGCAATGAGCCGGTAGTAATAACAAATAGTGAGGGTAAAAGAACTACACCTTCAATAGTTGGTTTTGTTAAAGATGGTGAAAGAAAAGTAGGAGATCCAGCAAAAAGGCAAGCCATAACTAATCCTGAAAAAACCATAAACTCTATTAAAAGGTTTATGGGGCTTGAGTTTGGTGAAATACAAGGAGAAAACAAAAGAGTTTCTTATAAAATTGTTAATGATAAGAACTTACCTAAAGTTAAAATTGACGACAGGTTGTATACTCCTCAAGAAATTTCAGCTATGACTCTTCAAAAAATGAAGAAAACGGCTGAAGATTATTTAGGAACAGAAGTATCAGAAGCGGTGATCACCGTTCCTGCATATTTTAATGACTCTCAACGTCAAGCAACTAAAGAAGCAGGTGAAATTGCAGGTTTAAAAGTTCGAAGAATTATTAACGAACCAACCGCAGCAGCCTTAGCTTATGGGCTTGATAAAAAAGGTGCTGACATGAAAATAGTTGTTTTTGATTGTGGTGGTGGAACTCATGATGTTTCAGTATTAGAATTAGGAGATGGTGTTTTTGAAGTTAAATCAACCGATGGCGATACGCATTTAGGTGGTGATGATTTTGATTATGTTATAATTGATTGGTTAGCTGAAGAGTTTTTGTCTGATGAGAACATTGACCTTAGAAAAGATCCTATGGCATTACAAAGGCTAAAAGAAGCTGCTGAAAAAGCAAAAATTGAACTTTCAAGTACTACAGCTTCTGAAATAAACTTGCCATATATTATGCCTGTTGATGGAGTTCCAAAACACTTGGTTAGATCATTAAGCAGAGCAAAGTTTGAGCAATTAGCACATGAGTTAATTGAAAGAACAATTACTCCAGCTAAAGCGGCTTTGGAGCAAGCAGGTATTTCTCCTTCTGAAATCGATGAAGTAATATTGGTAGGAGGCTCAACTAGAATTCCTGCTATTCAAGATGCAGTTAAAGCATTCTTTGGTAAAGAACCGTCAAAAGGTGTTAATCCTGATGAGGTTGTAGCAATTGGTGCTGCTATTCAAGGTGGTGTTTTAACTGGTGAGGTTAAAGATGTACTTCTTTTGGATGTTACCCCTTTATCTCTTGGTATTGAAACAATGGGTGGTGTAACTACTAAATTAATCGAAGCAAACACTACCATTCCAACAAGAAAAGCTGAAACATTCTCAACTGCTTCTGATAACCAACCTTCGGTTGAAATACATGTTTTGCAAGGCGAGCGCCCAATGGCAAAAGACAACAGAACAATTGGACGTTTTCACTTAGATGGTATTCCACCATCAAGAAGAGGTGAGCCTCAAATTGAAGTTACATTTGATATCGATGCTAACGGGATTTTAAATGTTTCTGCTAAAGATAAAGCTACCAACAAAGAGCAAAGTATTAGAATTGAAGCTTCTACTGGTTTATCGCAAGAAGAAATCGATAAAATGAAACAAGAAGCAGAAGCAAATGCTGATGCAGATACAAAAGCAAAAGAGAAGATTGATAAATTAAACGCAGCTGATAATTTGATTTTTCAAACAGAAAAACAGTTAAAAGAATTCGGAGATAAAATCCCTGCAGACAAAAAAGATCCAATTGATGGTGCTTTGGCTGAACTTAAGGAAGCTCATAAATCTGAAAACATTGAAAGTATTGATACATCTATGGAAAAACTAAATACTGTTTTCCAAGCAGCTTCTCAAGAAATGTATGCTGCACAGCAAGCAGCTGGAGCTGAAGGAACTCCAAATGCTGAAGCAGGTGCTCAACCAGAAGGTGAAGCTAATGCTGAAGACGAAGTAACTGATGTTGACTTTGAAGAAGTAAAGGAAGAAAAAAAGTAAGTCCTTAATTAAATCATTTAAGCCCTAGTTCCTTTTTGGAGCTAGGGCTTTTTTATTTTTATAATGTATTAGAATAAATAGTTTTAAAACTATTAAAAAGTAATCAAATCATCAATCGGTTTAAACCATAGTTTTGCGCACCTTGAAACCAAAAGCACTAGCTAAATTAGTATTATTACTTGTACTCATCTTGTCAGGTTTTGCTTTATACCAGCTTCCTAACCTAAAGTTTATTTACGATTTCGAGGCGTTTTTTCCTGAGAACGACAAAGACCTTGAGTTTTTTTATGATTACCGTGAAAAGTACTCACACGATACTGATTTTATTTTGGTTGCGTTATCAGATCATAAATCAGTTTTTGATAAAGCATTCCTCCAAAAAGCCAGCGATTTTACAGACTCATTGAAGGAACTTCAATATGTCACAGAGGTTTTGTCGCCAACCAATGCAAAGTTCTATGTAAAAGGCCCAATTGGTCCTATTGGTGTAAAGTATTTGCATTATCAAAGACCAGATCTTTATAAAACTGATAGTGTCAGAATATTCAAATCGGAGCAACTTGTTGGAAGTCTTTTTTCAACCAATGGAAAAGGCCTTTCAATTGTTATTAATTCCGAATCTGAAATGAATAAGAAAGAATCGGATGTTTTGGCTAATGGCCTAAAAAGAGTCATTAAAAGATTTGATTTTAAGGAGGTGCATTATGCTGGTCGAATGACAGGTCAGCTTTATTACATAGAGAAATTACAATCGGAATTGGCTGTTTTTATTTTAGTTTCATTACTTATTTTGGTAGTAGTGCTTTGGTTGTTTTTTAGATCTATATGGGGTGTTTGGGTACCGTTATTAATTGTAGTGCTAACAGGAATAATGTTGCTTGCATTCATGAGCTTAACCAATAAACCTATTGATTTGATGACAGCAATTTTGCCTACTATTTTATTTGTGGTAGGAATTTCAGATGTTGTGCATATTATTTCGAAATATTTAGAAGAAAGAAGAATTAGAACACCAAAACTTGATGCGATAAAAATCACATTTAAAGAAATTGGAATAGCCACATTTTTAACAAGTTTCACCACTGCTGTTGGCTTTTTAACGCTACTTACAGTTAGGATAACTCCTTTAAAAGAATTTGGTGTTTATACATCGATTGGAGTATTTATTGCATTCGTTTTGGCATTTAGCATTTTGCCTGCAATTTTAGTACTGACAAAAAACACAAAGCAAACTAACAAAAAGCCACAAACTATTTTCTGGAACAGATTACTACAAGCGTGGTTCATTAAAGTGCTCAGAAATCAAAAATCGATCATGATTGTTTCAGGAATCATAATTGTAATTTCATTAATTGGTGTTTCTAAAATAGAAGTTAATAACTACCTTTTAGAAGATTTATCTGAGTCTGATTCAATGTATAAGAGTTTTAAGTTCTTTGAAGATAATTTTGCTGGAGTAAGGCCTTTTGAAATGAATGTTTCTTTAGCCGATACCAATAAAGAAATTTTAAGTTATGCTAACCTCAAAAAGCTGGATAAAATTGATTCCTATTTACACGATCAGTATCAAGTTGGCTTTTTAATATCACCTTTAAGCTTTGTTAAATCAGCAAACCAAGCATTTAATGGTGGTAAAATTGAATATTATTCACTACCGGCGACTATAAGAGAATACGATAAGTTAAAGCCTTTCATAAACAGAATTGGGAAATCAGAAAAAGGAACGGCTTATTATTCATCTAACAAATGGGAATGTAGATTCAGCGGTAAAATTGCCGATGTTGGAGCCATAGCAATTGCAAAGAAAAACACAAAATTTGATAAATTTATTACTAACCAAATTGGCTCTTCAATTAACACTAAGCTTACCGGAACAGCCTTGCTTATTGATAAAAACAACGAATACCTCGCTTATGATATGGTCAGTGGATTGATAATAGCGTTTTTGGTAATAGGAGTATTGATGGGGATTCTATTTAAATCAATCAGGATGTTGGTTTTATCCTTCTTTCCTAATGTGATTCCACTTATAATGGTTGGCGGATTGATGGGCTTTACCGGTATAGACTTAAAAATATCAACTGCGTTAATATTCACGATTGCTTTTGGTATTGCAGTGGATGATACCATTCATTTTATGAGTAAACTGCGAATTGAATTGGGCAAGGGTAAGTCATTACTGTATGCTATAAAAAGAACTTTTTTGTCAACAGGTAAAGCTATAATGGTAACCAGTTTAATCCTTTATGCAGGCTTTTTTTCATTGGCTTTTTCCAGTTTTGGAAGCACCTTTTATGTTGGTGTTTTGGTTAGTACGACATTGCTTTTTGCTTTAATTGGTGACTTGTTTTTACTTCCAGTACTTTTGCTTTGGTTTTACAAACCAAAAAAA
>TARA_B110000037_G_scaffold35342_1_pt1 | contig 17100 bp, 9 predicted proteins | sample TARA_B110000037 | Tara Oceans TARA_B110000037 (sample SAMEA4397196) | marine metagenome | biome: Polar Biome; feature: [MIX] marine epipelagic wind mixed layer (ENVO:01000061); material: water (ENVO:00002006), including particulate matter (ENVO:01000060) such as... | depth 10-100 m
CACTTAGAAAAATAAGAATTCAGTTCCATTTTAGCTGAAGTACCACAACCACCCCCAATTTTTTCTGCAGTTTGAAAAACAGTTGATTTTACATAAATAGTTTCAACTTTGTCGCCATAGGTTTCGTTTTCAAAATCATAACCGGGAAATAGTTCCATGAGTGTATCTGATCCTCTTACCGCCCAATAAATAATTTCTTGTGCGTTCTCGTCACTTGGTTCGTATATATATTTTTCTTCGACAATTTTATAGCCATCTATTTCAGCAATTTCGTCGAGTGTCATTCCAATTTCGATATCACCTGCAGCCTCGCCTTTGATAAGTGTATTATAAAGGCTGTCAATTGACTCGGTTAGTTTTTTGTTTTCCAATTTAGACCCTGGTAGTGTAAAAGCAAGCCCTGAGATTGTGCACAACAGGATCAATATGAACCATAAATTTCGATTTATCATAAGATCATTTTTTTAAATTTTAGTAAACCGCTGCGTAACCATTCCAAGTTCCGTTTTTAGTTGCAGCATATAAATACCAGGAGCCAAGTTCACAATATCTATAGCATTCTTAAAAACGGGTATAGAAATGAGTTTACCAGTGGCATTATCAAGGGATATTTGAGCAAAAGAATTTGCTTGAAAACAAATGAGGTAGAGAAGGAGCAAGTCTATTTTCATACTACTAATTATAGATTTACCAGCTCAAGATACTGATTGTTGGGGAAGTTTTAGCCTAAAATGCTCTTTCCAAATAGCAATGAACTTAATAATCGCTCACTTTTTGAATGGTTCCTTGTCCTTCAAATGTGGCACCCGTGTCGCCTACTCCGTTGTATTTATAAAAATAAACACCGTCTGGCACCAAATCGCCTTTTTTATTGGTGCCGTCCCAACCGCTGTCAATGCTATTAAATTCTGCGATAATAACACCCCATCTATTCATCACTACGCAGTAAAAATCTCGCACGGCTTGTGATCGATCTATAAAATTAAACTCATCATTTATACCGTCACCATCTGGTGTGAAAATGTTGACCGGTTCAAAAATAAACGGATCGCAAATCACGATTATTTTGCAAGCAGTATCAGAGCAGCCATTTTTATTTATGGCAACCATGCAAACTTCATAATCACCGCTTTCCGTATAGCTGACGTCATAGGTTTCATAAAGATCGTGCGAAATAGTCCATTCCGCATTCGGATTATCAGGATTAAAGAAGAAAGTAGTGTCTGCAAATGGATCATTCGGATTAGCAAAGAAAAGCGATTGGTTGGTATAGGTCACATCAACGGGAACAATAGCGAAACAATCCGTTTCTAATTGATTTGAACTTGCCGTAAAATCTGCAATTGGATTGAGGGAGTCCACCACAATTGTTTGAATTAGTTCGCAACCATTTTCATCCGTTGCTACCATTTCGTAAGTTCCAGGATTTAAGCCTCCCCAAGTGGAACCAGAGTTGGCGTCACCAGTCTCTAAATTTGTCCATAAATACGTATAATCTGGGATTCCACCATTAACAGCTGCAAAAACCACCCCATTTCCTGATTGATAACCATATAGTCGACAATAGGCAGGTTCCATTCCAAATTCAGTAAATTCCATTGGTGGTGGTTGACTTATGCTAAAGTCAAATAAACGTGAACAACCATTTCCATCATTAATAGTTAAAGTATAGGTTCCAATCGGAACGTCATGAAGTGTATCTCCACCAATACCGCTTGAACCGGACGGGTCAGGTGCCCAAAGATAAACCATGTCATCATAATCCCCTTGCCAATTATACACGGTGTCAACAATCACAGATCCGCTCGTTTGGTCGTGGCACAAGGCGTCAATAATAGTTAGGTCAGCCGTAATTGCGGGTGGGTCAACAAGCAAGATGGAATCGGCTGTTTGACACCCGGTTCCTAAATCAACGATATAGTAATACCATCCTGAAGTTAATGTATTTGCCGTATTCGATCCGTCAACATTTAGGAGGGTTTCGTCGAGATCTGTTATTTCAATAATTTCATCCCCATTCGGTTCTAAAATATTTATTGTGACTGATCCATCTGGGAATAAATAACAGGTAGGATTATTAGAAATAATTTCAACTGCGGCATTTCCTAAAAACAGTAATTCAGTCACCGTTACAAAATTAAAACAGACGCCGTCACCACCAATTAATGAGATGGTATAGGCTCCATCAACAGCATAAGTATGCGAAAATGTTTCATCCGTATAGATATTTCCATCTCCCATATCAAATATGAAAGGAGCATCTTCATCTCCTGTATAGTTAGTTGTAACTTCACCCGTTGCGCAGTCCACCTCAAATTCAAAAGACATTTCTGGAGTAATTGGATCTTCCACTATAATGGTAATAAAAGTAGTATCAGAGAGTAAACAACCCGTTGTATCAACAGCGATTAATCGCACATTAAATGTTCCTTCCTCTGTAAACGTATGTGATGGTTCATATTCTGTGGAAACTGGAGTTCCGTCGTCAAAATCCCATTCGTAGTCTCCACCAGCACTCAAACTTTCAAAATCTACCGAAAAAGGCGTACAGCCAAAAGTTGCGGGACTTACATCAGCGATTGCATGCACGCTTGTAATGTCAAAATCAATTTTGAAGACGCCCATGTCGCAATCACCATCATTGAGCGTATCATAAGCGCCGGGGGTTGCTTCAAAGGGTTCGCAAGAACACACGGCTTGGTAAATTGTTTTATTTTCTGGATCAAATCGACTTGTTCCGCCATGACCATGACTGCCCGTATACCGTGTTGCATATTCAAACCCCACAGCACCAGGTCGCAAAACACCAACATAAACTCCGCCACTTTCAAGAAAGGCATCTGCTGTCAGCGGCAATTCTCCTTCTGCCTCGTGACCAGAGAAATAGATAAAGCCGCATTCATCTACCATAAAGGCAAGTGGAATAAAATCGGCACCTCCAGCTCCAATCACGGTTCCCAACAATAAATCCTCCAGGTTTGGACTTAATTCACAAATAAATTGATGACTTCCAGCATTGGAATATACATCAGGAGTGACAATTGAGGCGCCACCATTACTTTGTCCGTAGAGATAAACATTACCATCCACATCTAAATCTAGCGCAAAGGCAGCATCTTTATCTGTTGTCCCCCAATAAGAGCTGCATTCAATTGTGGCGCCATCATCAATTAGTTTAACTACAAAGCCATCTCTTAATCCTCCTTGATAGGAAGTTTGATAACCTAACATGGGAATAAATTCATCTGAAGCAACGCCAGCTACATACAGGTTATTATCAGCGTCAAGATGTAAGCCAAATCCACCTTCGCCACTAGCGCCACCAATATAAGTTGACCAATTTAGTGCCGATAAATCGGGAGACATTGAAAAGACGATGGCATCTTGAATCCCCCCACCAAAAACCTCTTGATAAGCGCCGGGTGTTGTAGGAAAGTCGGTTGAATTTGTGCAGGAAGCAACATAACAATTTCCATCTTCATCCACTATGATTTCTCCCCGGCTTCCGTCACCCGTATTGTCGGTCATTTCATTTAATCCATCTGTGCCAGATCCACCAATATAGGTTGAGCCAATGATGTCTGTTCCGTCTTCTGCAAAATGGGTTACGATTAATTTGGTTCCCGATCCAACTCCGCTAAAAGCATCATCTGAAATTGGAAAATCAAAGGAGGCAGAAGTGGCTAAAACATAGAGTTCATTATTTTGATTTGCGACAATGCTATTGGGGTAATCTATACCCGTTCCGCCCAAGTAAGTGGCGTAAATTAAAGCAGTGGCATCTGGGCTATATTTACTTATTGCAATATCATGAAATCCACCGAAATCTACTTGAAAGGAACCATCTGTAGTTGGATATCCTATTCCAAAATTACGGGCTGCTGTATAAATATTTTCTTCAAAATCGTAAGTGGCGCAATGCCCATAATTAATCGCTGAGGACCCTGAAAGTGTTGCTCCTACTAATATAGGGTCTATAACCAATTCTAGTTTTTTGTCATAGCCTTCTGGGAATTCAAATCCGACAGTGGTGCCATTAAGGATATAATTGCAGGGAATTGCCATTTCTTTACCATCAATTATTTGATAAGCATAAGGTGCTTCTTCAATAAACTCACCAACAGATGTGGTTGAAAAAAGGTGACCGTCTTTTATTGTGATTTGATCTAAACCAGCGTAATTCATTTTGATCTGTGAAGCTTTGGCTTTTGGCGCAAGGATAAAGTCATATTTGAAATGTCCGTTTGAGCTGTATACGTTTAGGTCTATTTTGTTATAGAGGCTTTCATAGTTTACTACATTGAAAATCGGGACATTGTTGGCCCATTTCTCAGCATCCTGACCGATATAATAATTGTGATATTCGCTGCGTTTGTTATGAGCCGAAATAATAGGGTTTTCATTTGCGCCGTCAAAATGTTTCCGCCAAACATGCCCGTGAAGTTTGGTTATTTGGTCGATCTCCAGAGGATGATTTTCGTGACTTTGTGCGTGAGTGAGATCAACATCTGACGGATCGAGCTGTAGATAAGTGAATCCATTATTTTCGAGATAAACAGAGCCATTTCCTAAAGGCGATCGATAGTACACATTTTGATGCCATTGACCCTTGTTTTGGATGAATTGAATGGATTGGTGATTTAGCGTAATAGCAGACCTTTGCCCTTGCCCGCACGCCGGGGCGAAAAGCATCATCAAGAAAGCTAAAACTGCAAGTAGAGTTTTCATTTATTAGGGATTCAATTGCTAAACGCTGGCTGTGATATAATATTAACGAATTTTTAGCATAGAAGGTTGAAAATTTAATAGATAACTGTTATTATTAGGAGATTTAGTTGTGTTTTGGTGCATATAACCTAACCTAAATCTATGAGCATTAATAATCACGAGTTAATCGGGTCGAATGTAGAACAGGCCAAATCCGAAAAGATTGGAGGCAAATTCAAGCAATTAAAAAGCGATAGGAGTTGTCCTCAGTAGTAAATTCAATTAAATCTTCTTGTGTCCGGTCGATCGTAGGATCTGTTCCGCGCCAAGTTTCTCCATTCACTTGACAAGTAAATTCGGCTGCACTCAGTTGCTCTACTTTTTTGCAGGAAAAAAATAGGAGTAGAAGAACGATTAAGACAATTGGGCGTAATATCATATTGATCTAATATAAGAATTTCCCCTAATTTTTCGTAATATGGAACTATGGTGGATCTTCATATTATAGGTTTTGATTGGTTGGTCATGTTCATTATTGTTATTCTTGCGCCAGTTTTCATAACGACGCTCTTGATAACTGGTTTTGTTCAAATGGGTAGAAAGAAATCGGCCTATACAAAGGCAAATTATTATGCGAGTATTCTACTGACGGTAATGGGCAGTATCGTTATTATACATGAACTTGGAGCACATTTCACAAAAGAAATTTTTTCTTTAGGAATTTTAGGAACCATGCTTTTTGCTATATGTAACATAGGGTTTAGAAAAAAAAATTAAGGGAATAAAAAACCTCCTGCCGGCCTAAGGCAAACAGGAGGTTATCAATTCTATTAAAGTTTAAGCTTAGTTGCCAGTTCCGACTACTTGTACGGTTCCTTGGCCTTCAAACTCTTCTCCCGTTTGTCCTTTTCCTGCGTAAATAAAGAAGTAAACGCCATCTGGAACAGGTTGTCCTTGTTTGTCAGTTCCATCCCATCCTTGGGTAATGTCATTAAACTCGGCAATGGGAATTCCCCATCTGTTAACAACAATACAGGTGAATTCTATGACAGATTCTGATCGATTTACGAATGTAAAATCATCATTAATTCCATCACCATCAGGTGTAAAGATATTTACTGTTCCAAATTTTAACTCATCACAAAGAATAATCTCCTGACAAGAAGTATCCTTACAGCCATTCTTGTTTTGTGCAATTACACATACTTCATAAGTTCCACTTTGAGTATAAGGAATAATATATTCTTCATTAATATCATGAGAAATCACCCAACTTGCGTTCGGGTTATTGAAGTTCCACAAGAATGTAGTATCTGCTCCTGGGTTATTCGGATTCGCATAATAAAGTGATTGGTTTGTAAACGTAATGTCTACAGGAACAATCGCATCACAATCAGTAGCCGCTTGGCCCGTATCAAATGTAAAGTCAGCAATTGGATTTAAGGAATCAACCTCAATTTGTTGAATTAAGATACAACCATTTTGATCGATTACTCTCATTTCATACGTGCCAGGATTTAAACCTCCCCAAGTAGTTGGAATATGCGTATCACCCGTCTCTAAATTTGTCCATAAATAATCGTAATCTGCGACACCCCCAGAGGCTGATGCAAACACAACTCCGTTACCTGATTGATAGCCGAATACGCGACAATAAGCTGGTTCATAACCAAATTCAGACAAGATTAATTCGTCTGGCTGCGTAATCTCAAAGTCAAATACACGAGAACAACCATTCTCATCATTAATGGTTAAAGTATAATCACCTGCCTCTAAATCGGTAATTTCATTTGCACCTAGTCCACTTATATCAAAAGGGTCAGGTGCCCAAATGTAAACCATTTGATCATAATCACCTTGCGAATTAAATACAGTATCAACTATTGCAGACCCTGTTGCATCACCGTAACACAAGACATGTGTCAAGTTTATTTGTGCATTAATGGCTGGTGGGTCTATTAATTGGATTGAATCACTTAATTCACATCCATCACCTAAGTCTACGGTGAAATAATACCAACCAGATGATAGTGTATTCGCTGTATTGGAACCACCAACATTCAAGAGCGTGCCTTCAATGTCTGTTATCTCAATTAATTCATCACCAGTTGGTGCAAGCACATCAATGGTAACTGATCCATCAGAGAATAAGTAACAAGTTGGATTATTAAAAATAATGTCTACTGAAGGAGACCCAATAGTAATTTCCTCTGTTACCACAGTAAGGTCAGCGCAAAAACCATCTCCTGCTGTTAATGTAATCGTGAATGTACCATCAGCACCATAGGTGTGTGAGAAGTCATATTCATCTTCAATAGTTGTTCCATCACCCATTTCCCAAATAACTGGAACATCTGGTGAACCGGTATAGTTTATTGTAATTTCCCCCGTAGCGCAATTTACTTCATAATCAAATGTTGCTATTGGTGATTCACCGTCTCCAACAACAATCTCAATAAAAGTTGTGTCTGAGGTTAAACATCCATCAGGATCAAATGCAACCAACATTACATTGTATACACCAGGCGTTGTAAAGGTGTGCGAAGGTTCAAAGTCAGTTGACGTTGCGCCCCCGTCATCAAAATCCCACTCATAAGTTAAACCTGTACTTTCGTTTTCAAAATCAACTGTGAAAGGAATACATCCTGCTGTAGATGGTGATGCATCTGCTTGCGCGTTTACGTGTGCAATTCCAAAGTCAATTTTAAAAACCCCAATATCACATCCTCCACCTGGTGCAGTGCTGTGCGCCCCTGGCGTAGTTGTAAATGGTTCGCAAGAACAAACTGCTTGGTAAACTACTCCGTTCGCCGGGTCAAATCGACTTGTACCTCCATCTACGTGGTTACCGCTATAAAGTGTTGCAAATTCTAGATCAATTGCTTCTGGTTGTAAAACCCCCAAATAAAACTCACCGGTAACATAAAGCGCGTCATCTGTCAGTGGCACACCAGGAGAGGCTCCATGACCAGAAAAGTACACGTATCCGCAAGCATCTACCATAAAGGCAATCGGAATAAAGTTTGCGCCGCCTTCTCCTACAACCGTTCCAAATTCTAAGTCAACGAGATCTGGAGAAAGTTTACAAATGAATTGATGACTTCCTGGGTTCACATAGACACCGTCTGTCACTTCTGATAAACCGCCATTACTTTGTCCATACAAAAACACATTTCCGTCATTGTCTAAATCAATAAAGAAAGCAGCATCTCGTGTTGTTGTTCCCCAATAAGTACTTGCTGAAATGGTTGCTCCATCATCAATTAAACGAATTGCAAAGGCATCTCTATCTCCACCTTGATAAGTGGTTTGATAACCAGTCATTTCCATAAATTCATCAGAAGCAACACCACTGATATAAACATTATCTTCAAAATCTAATCTTAAACCGAGGCCAGCTTCTGCATTTCCACCTCCAATATAAGTTGACCAATTAATTGTTTCAAGATCTGGTGGCATTGAAAAAACCACGATATCTCTGCCACCGCCGGCATAAGTCTCTTGATAAGCACCTGCGGTTGTTGGAAAGTCAGTCGAAGCAGAACATGAGGAAATATAACAGTTTCCATCACTATCAACTACAATTTCACCACGGTATTGATCACCGTAGTTACTCGTTAAGTTATTGATGCCATCAACTCCAGTACCTCCAACATATGTTGATCCAATAATATCAGTCCCAGTTATATTCAGATGCGTAATAATAATATCTTCCGATATTCCTCCATCTGGTCCTGTAGAATTAAAGGCATCATCAGCAACCGGATAGTCAATTGAGCGAGAAGAGCCAAAAACGTAAAGTTCGTTATCTTCATTACAAACCATACTATGTGGAAGGTCATTCGAAGAACCTCCTAAATAAGTTGCATAAATTAATGTTGATGCATCAGGATTAAGTTTACTGATTGCGATATCCTGAGATCCTCCAAAATCAGTTTGAAACGATCCATCTTCTGTTGGATACCCATCACCAAATGAACGTGCCCCTGTATAAATATTCTCGTCAAAATCATAAGTAGCACAATGTCCGTAATTTGTTACTGTTGAGCCTGATAATGTCGCTCCAATTAATTCTGGATCAATCACTAATTCTAATGCTGCATCATATCCTTCTGGAAAACTAAAGCTTACTGTTGTTCCGTCTAAAACGAAATCACAAGCAACTTCAACCTGCACACCGTTTATTACTTGATACGCATAAGGCGCTTTTTCAATGAATTCTCCTATTGTAGTTACAGAAACTAAATTTCCATTTCTAAGTTCAATTCTCTCCAATCCTGTATAATTCATTTGGATAAGCGCTGGGTTTGCCCCTTGCGCCACAATAAAATCATACTTAAAAAGTGCATTTGAACTGTACACTTTCATGTCGATTCCAACATACAAATCGTCATAAGTGATACCCTTGAAGATGGGGACGTTTGAGGCCCATTTCAATTTATCGTTTCCAATAAAATAATTGTGATACTCGGTTCTTTTATCCGTTCTAATTAACGTTGGACTTGTATTGGCTCCAACAAATGTTGTTCGCCAAGCGTGTCCATTAATCAGACCGTGATCATGCCCGTGTTCCTCTCCCTCACCTGAATGGCTGTGTGCTGCATCAATGTCTCCTGGGTCAAGTTGAGAATATGTGAAAACATTATCTTCCAAATAAACTGAACCTGTTCCTAAGGGACTTCGGTAATTGACGTTATCATGCCATTGTCCATTATTTTGGATAAAGCAAATGCTTTGGTGTGATAAAACAGTTTCTTGGGGCCCTATTTGACTATAGGCTCCTCCGCCTGCTAGTATAATAAAACCGAATAAACTCAGTGCTAATTTCATGTATTTGGTATTAATTATAATTCCGATATAAGTTGCTTATCTATAAACGTGGTTAGACGCTAAAAAGTTGTATCTCCTTTCAAGATAAGTATAATTCAGTGAAACAACCGAATTAATGTGCAATGAGTATTTTTCTTATTTTTCTGCACTGGGCCACGAGATAACTGAATAAAATAGACCGCTATGCAAGGGTAAGGAAATAGAATTGCTTCGGGGATAGAATTGAAATGAGCTAATTATTCTCCAATCCAGCCTACAATAGTATTTAAAATTTCAGCTTTTGTTTTGGAGTCAAAACTTCCAATTCTTGTGCCATGATGACCCCCAGGATTCACAAATTTCTTCAGTCCACGTTCCTTTTCGGCCTCGCTTAATTCAACGGCTGTTGCACTCCATGTATCATACTCAACATAGATAAAAAGAATGGTTTCAGCCTCGTTTTGAATAAAGTCATTTAGCTTTTTCATTGGTGCTGGATCAAATCGGTGCGGCGTCCGTCGGGCGCCGTAAAATCAAATAAATAATCTGATTGTTGCGAAAGATATTTTGAAAATGGTTCATATTGATAGCCGTAAATTCCCATTTCGGTGAGTGCCGCGTAAAAATAAGGCTGTAAATCTTTAACGCCATGTTTTTCAAAAAATGAGATTCCTGAAACATTGATCAAATGACTTAGAATGAGACTGTCAGACGAATCCGTATTTGGAATATTTGCTGCCTCGTAAGCGCCCCACTGCCAAAAAGCAAATGAATATTCTAACACATAATACTCAAATGCTTTAACGATTGGGATGTCCCATGCATATCCGTTTTTATCGGTGATTGTTTGCAAAAGTGATGTTAATTCAGTCTTTTTTTCAAAACAGAGCACCTGAAAATTATAAACTGCTTACGTTCCTCGGCGGTGGCAACAGCAGCTAGAAATGAATAGATACGCGGGTCTTCACGTATCAGGCTTAAGGGAGCCACGTAACAAACACTCGCATCCACATCATTCGGATAAAAAGAACGGTGCAACATGGTCGTTTGTCCTCCTTTACTAATTCCAGTACTTATAAATTTATTGGTTGGATAAATTGCGTCACGCAAGGCGTTAATAATGACTTGGTGATCGTATGCGGCATTTTCAACGGTTAATGTTTCCCAAGGAATTCCTTTTTTTGGTGCAGATTGATCAAAATAGCGGTTTTCAATGCGAATTTGATTGGCTATTAATAGAGATGTTAATTCGTTTGTTCGTGCAGAATATGCAGTATATCCTTCCAACTCTGCTACAACAGGTGCGGATGCATCACATTCGCTTAAATACACCAATTGTAAAAAGGTCCCCGCGTTTTTATCATTCGGATCGATATGCTGGTCGAACCAAATTTCATAACACCTTTTAAAATGATCGCTGATGTTGATTTCTTTAACTTTTTTAACCCCAGGAATTTTCTTTATTTGCGTTTTCAAATCGCGTGGCGGCACACTTGTAGAAACGGCCGAAGGTTGTTCTTGAGCGAAAAGAGGTGCTGCTGTCTGAATTAAAAGAAGTGCTGACAGAATGAGGCTAATTCTAAAAATCGATTTTATCATATGGTTAAAAATAGATGTTTTTGGCGACTCTAAAGGTATTCGCATGTGCTTCAATAATAGCTGAGATTTTGGCTGAATAACCGCCACCCATGCTAACAGCGACTGGAATTCCTTTGGCTTGACAGGTTTTAAAAACGAATTCATCACGTGTTTTTGCGCCAAGTATGCTCACCCCCAACCGACCTAATTTGTCACTTTTTAAAATGTCAACCCCGCTCAAATAAAGTACTAAATCGGGTTTTACTTGCTCAATTAAGCCAGGCAAAGTATCAAACAGCAATTTCAAATAAGCCTTATCTTCAATTCCATCTGGCACGCCAAGGTCATGATCTGAGTGCTCTTTTTTTAGCGGATAATTGTGTTCGCCGTGCATACTAAATGTGAATACACGGTTTTCGTTTTCAAATATTTTAGCGGTTCCATTGCCCTGATGGACATCCAAGTCTACCACCATAATATGGTTAACTCTTCCTGCGTGTAGGAGTTCCGTTGCGGTAATAGCAAAATCGTTAAACATGCAAAACCCTTCACCACGTTCAGCGAAAGAATGATGTGTGCCACCGGCCACGTTCAGCGAAACACCTTCGTTCAAAGCATATTTTGCACATTCTAGCGTACCGTTTGAAATATGCCGCCCACGTTGCACCAATGTCTCATGGAAAGGGAATCCCAATGCCCGAATCTCTTTCTTGGATAGGGTCCCGTTTTTTAGTTTATTCCAATACTCGGCGGTGTGGGTGCGCAAAATTTGCGCTTCAGTTAAAGCTTCGGGGTGAAAGAAATTTTCTTGAGTTAGGGTGCCTTCATGTAAAAGTTGCGCCGTTAACAAGTTGTACTTTTCCATTGGAAAACGGTGACCTTCAGGCAAATGTTGATAGGTGTATACAGGGCTGAATGCAACTTTCATGAAGTGTAAAACTAAGATTTATAACTATAAAACCCCAGACCCTGTAATTTGTTTACCGGGCTGGGGTTATTTGTTTTTAAGCGTGTATTTAAATGGATTACCCTTTTAAAACGGCTAATGGTTGCAATTTCACGACAATTTCAGCCAAATCTTTTTGATTTTCCATCACTACGTCAATATCCTTATAGGCATTTGTAGCTTCATCCAAATCGGAGATATTACGCACTGCGCGCACAATGCCTTTATCATTTAACAATTTGATTTCGGCTTCCAAGTTCAACTCACGTTGCGCTTGTTTTCTTCCTAATTTTCTTCCTACTCCGTAGGAACAAGACTTGAAACTTTCAGGATTTCCAAGATCTTTAACAATATAAGAAGAAGATCCTTGAGAATCTGGAATCATACCTAATTCATCCTCATAAGCTCTAGTTGCACCTTTTCTGTGGACTAAAACATTTTTACCAAAATGGTTTTCCCATGCGGCAAAATCATGTGATTTATTGATCAATTCTTCCGTTTCTAAAGTAACATCTTCAGTATTCACTATTTCGGCAATGGACAACATCATTCGCGCCATCATTAATTTTCTATTGGCTAAGGCAAAGTCAATACAATAAGCCATTTCGACCATATAATCTTTTGACAAATCATCTTCTAATGGAATAAATGCTAACCCCATGTTTTTTGTGACAACAGAGTGATATTTTTCATTCAATTGAATAGCCGCCTTGTTATAATGTTTCGCAACGCTATACCTTAAATTTCTGCTTCCAGAATGAATCATCACCCAAATAAAACCATCTGATCCTTTTTGAATTTCAATGAAGTGATTTCCACCACCCAAGCTCCCAATTTGTTTTAATGCTTTATCATATCCTTTAGAAACTATGTTCAATTTTTGATGACCTTTGGGCATTAAGGCTGCATCTTGATCTTTTTTATGCCAGTTAAATCCTAATGGAATTAAACTACGCGCATGACTTAATGTTTTTATAAGATCAGCTTGAGACAATTCCGTTAAATTGGTTTTTTGAGCACACATTCCACACCCAATATCAACACCAACAGCGTTTGGAATAATAACTCCTTCAGTTGCTAAAATACTTCCAAGAGGCATTCCGTAACCCGGATGGCTATCTGGCATTAATGGGGTATGACTAAACGTAAAAGGAAGGTTCGCTAAATTTTTAGCTTGTGCAAATGCGCCATCTTCTAAATCATCCAACGTCTATAGATTGAATCTGGATTTAAATCCGGACTAATATTTAGTGCGACTTAGTATAATCAGCTAATTTATAGGTACATTGCAATTCAGATATGAAGTACATTATTTTTGGATTTTTCTGTTTTATAATGGGGTCGGCTTTTAGTCAGCTAGCTCCATCTGACTGGTCGCATTCACCATTCAGTGATTTGGGAATAGCAGAAAATAGTGGGAGATATGATACAATAATGAGTGACCCAATTTTGTATTATAGCAATTACGGACCTTATTCCTTTTATTTTACTTCAATTGGAGTAATTATTGGTCAAAAAGAAAAATTAACACCTGAAGAAGCTTGGGAACGTCATGAAAAGCAGGAGAATAATCAACAAGTTAGAGCAATTCCGTCTAATTATTTTAAACTAAAATGGTTAAATGCTAATGTTGGTATTGAAATTTCTGCATTAGATAAAAATGAACATACCTTAAATTTTCAAGACCCAAAAAATCTTGAAAAACCCTTAAAATCACAGACCTTTAAAAAACTGATTTATCATAATATTTATGATGGGATTGATTTAGAATTTATAATGCCTGAAGAAGGTGGATTAAAATATTCATTTATTCTTCACTCTGAAAGTAACGCTAGTGATATTTTAATGGATTTTGATGAGGCTGAGGTTGGGATTGGTGAAGCGGGAGAATTAGAAATTGCTTCTAAAATTGATGCTTTTAAAGATCTTGCTCCGACTGCTTGGTTCTCCAGTAATAAAGCGCCGTTGTCTAGTTCCTATCAATTAACGGATGATGGCAATATTCAATTTAAGTTGGATAGTTATGATCCTAAAGAAGAAGTAATAATTGACCCTTGGTTAGTGCCTGCTCTCCCATTTATAGAAAAACAGCAAGCCTATGATATTGGGATGGATTTTGAAGGGAATGTTTCCATTTTAGGACAACGCGGAAACCAAGTGGCGCATTATGATAATACTGGTTTATTGGAATGGATTTGGACCTTTCCGGGAGAATTGAATGAATTTTACGGGGGTTTAGATATGAACCCGTATACAGGTCATACCTATTGCATGAATATGGCGCTATTTTTAGGAATTGATGATATTTGGCGATTAGATACGGATGGAGAAGTAAGCGAAGGGATTTCCTATTCACCATGGGGCGATAACCCGGATCCTGGGGAGCTTTGGAGACTGAACTATAATCCGGTTACAGACCAAGTAGTGGTTGGTGCCGGTGGTTTGCCACGTAATGCTCATTTATGTATGGTGGACGGTGATTTAACAACTAATAACCGCTATGCACCATTAATTCCTTTTCCTCCTAATTTAACAGATGCTACTTTGCTTGAGGTTGATCCTTGTGGAGAATATTTTTATCTGCTTTGTTCGGCTGATGACGTTGGGTTGTATAATAATGTGCTTTATAAAATTGAGATCTCTGACCCTACAAGTATCTTATGGGAGGCAGCAACGGCACACACCTATGAGGAGATTTCTTGTATTGGTTATTTAGGGCGCGAAGTGGAGACTGGGGAGGGGCCTGATTGGTATTCACCAAATGGTCATAATGGAATTGCATGTAGTTTTGATGTTTACACCTATGATGGAGATATCTTAAATAGGTGGGACAAAGCAACAGGCGGGTTTTTAGGTTCTGTAGAGGTCACACCGCTTGATATTACACCTTACGGTGATCTTGCTTTTTGCGGAGGAATCGATACAGATGTTTGCGGAAATGTATATGTAGGCACTGAGGATAGTTTGATCAAATACTCTAGAGAATTGGAATATATTGAGGCGATTGCATTGCCAGATACTTGTTTTGATTTGCGCATTGCGAGAGAACGCATGAGTTCGTGCGGTGCAGATTATGTGGAGTCTTATGATTTTGAGGAGATGGTGGATTATTCCATGTCTTCAACACCACAACCATGCGGTGAATGTTCTGGCACAGCATCAATTGAAGATATGACTAGTATTTGCCCGGAGCTCGCATTTGCAACGGTACTTTGGAGTCCGGGTGGTCAAACAACCACAACCGCAACTGATCTTTGCGCCGGATGGTATACCGCGACTATTACATGGGCGAATGAGCTGTGTGATTCTATTGTACGTGTAGATTCAATTGAAGTAGTGATTGGTGCACCGGGTGACTTGAGTCAGGAATTGACTTTGCAATCGTGTAGTGATGATTGTGACGGATCAGTTGAAATTACTGTAAGTGGCGGTTTTCCACCTTTTGTTTTTGATTTGGAAGGTGACATTAACGCAACCGGAATCTATACAGGTTTATGTGCTGGAACGTACGACTTGCTGGTAACAGATGCTGACGGTTGTGTTTTTATAGATTCGGTTGTTATTGCTGATGTTGATTCTTTAATCGTAAATGAATTAATTACAGATGGAGAATGCGCAGGAGCATGTAATGGAACCGTAACTTTAGTTCCTGAATCTGGAGTTGCTCCATTTGAATTTAATTTAGATGGCGCTATGAATGAAACGGGTTTCTTTGATGAATTATGCGTTGGAACGTATACAGTTATGGCTATAGATGCTAATGGCTGTAGTTATGAAAATACGATTAAAATAGCCGTTGGGGAGGCCCTAGGCTTAGACACTTTAATCGCCAATAACCCCAACTGTTATGGTTTTGCTGATGGCTCAGCGACAGTAGGAACAGCTATTGGGGTTGAGCCTATTACCTATACCTGGTTACCTGAAAATCCGATTGAAGGAGCGACATATAATTCAATGAGTGCTGGCATTTATGAGGTATATGCCTTAGATTCTGCTGGTTGTGTAGATACTTTAATTTTTGAATTGATTCAGCCCGATTCTGTTTATTTTGATTTAGACTTATTTGATCCGATTTGTTTCGGCGACCCTACTGGAATTGCAGTGGTAGATTCTGTTTTTAATGCTCAAGGTGATTTGGATAATGTTACATTTATTTGGTCACCTGATCCTTATGGGGTAACAGGAGTTGGGGCCGATTCTTCTTCTCAATTGTCAGCGGGTGAGTACACCTTAACCGTTAATGATGATTTAGGCTGTTCGGCTGTGGTTACTTTTACGATTATCGAACCAGATGAATTGGTGTTTTCTCAAATTGGCTATGAACCTGCTTTTTGTCGTTTATTCGATCACCAATCGGGTAACGGTGTAGTTTACGCGGCTGCAATTGGTGGAACGGCAGGTTATCAGTCCGATTGGATTAATTTGGAAACGCTTGAAACATCTGAAAATTCCACGTGGGGAAGTTTAGACCCTGGGGTTTATCGTATTGTGGTTACAGATGCAAATGGCTGTGTTTTGACTGAAACAATTCAACTTGACTCCGTAAGTCCTATTGCTGCTTTTACTATTAATTCTGACCAATTGGATGAGAATTGTGAAGGAACGGAATTAGTTCTTGCGAATTTTGTGAATCAATCTGAATATTTCGCAAATCCAAATAACCCAATTGCGGATACTACCTTTTTCTGGAATTTGAATCATACTTCTAGTGCCTGGACCATTTCACATGATTATTTTGAAGTGATGGACACCAGTTATGTTGGTGAAGCCATTTATGAAGTGTGTTTGGTTGCTCGCAATAAAAACGGATGCACAGATACAACGTGTAAAAAGCTCATAGTTCACGTACAGCCTGAATTTGTTGCCCCCAATATTTTTAGTCCTGGAGGGAACGGAATCAATGACGAGTTTACCTTTGAATTTAGCACTTTAGGTATAGAAACATTTCAGTGTACTATTGTCAACCGTTGGGGAATTAAAGTTGCCCAATTAAATGCTGTAAGTGAAGGTTGGGATGGATCTGATTTCAATGGCGATCCTTGCACAAATGGGGTCTATTT
>TARA_B110000037_G_scaffold200059_1_pt1 | contig 17095 bp, 7 predicted proteins | sample TARA_B110000037 | Tara Oceans TARA_B110000037 (sample SAMEA4397196) | marine metagenome | biome: Polar Biome; feature: [MIX] marine epipelagic wind mixed layer (ENVO:01000061); material: water (ENVO:00002006), including particulate matter (ENVO:01000060) such as... | depth 10-100 m
CAAACTCTGGGGCAGGGAAGTTTTCGGAAAACTTACATGTTTTCGGAAAAAAAGCTTTCCACCCCCCCTACAAATCAACGATAAATAAACCAGATCATGCAGAAGAGACACACACACCTTACCCATCGTACCATGTTTGCCCTTGCGGCACTTGTGATTGCTCCGCTCTCAGTTGAGACGGGATATGGCGACGACTTGGCGAGCCAAGAGAAAATCCGCCGTCAGTTGGCCGTGACCCAATCCGACGAACTCCTGATAGAGGGTCGGAAGGCTTATGCTGAAGGCGACTATGACACCGCTGCCCAAAAATATCGGGAAGCTCTTGATGCCCTCCCTCACGGAACTGTGACGGCTGATCGCCGTGCGGTGCTCAGTGCCCACTTCCAGGATGGAGCCATCGCGCTGGCCCAGAAACAACGCCGCCTTGGGAAATTTGAAGATGCCCGTGATCTTCTCAATGAAGTTGAGACGAACGATCCCGGAAACAAGGCTGCTAAGAGAGGGCTCGAGTATCTCGATGATCCGATTCGCACCAATCAAGGACTCACATTCGAGCATTCCCAGAATATCGATAGTGTCGTTGGGAGTCTCTATAAGGGAGAGGGATTTTACGATCTCGGTCTCTATGACAAAGCGGAGGAAGAGTTCAAGACCATCCTCCGCATTGATCCTTATAACAAAGCTGCCCGTCGTTGGATGGAGCGTTGTGCTGCAATCAAGGCCGACTATTACCGTGCGGCTTATGATCAAACCCGGGCTGAGATGCTCATGGAAGTTGATCGAGCATGGGAGCTTGCTGTTCCTCCTGTTGGACAGGGACCAGTTGCTGGCCCTGAGATCGAAATCGGTGACGCCGGCGCTCGCAGTATCACGGCAAAGCTGAACCAGATCGTTCTTCCCGAGCTTTTACTCAATAACAGCACCGTTGAGGAAGCTGTTGAATTCCTTCGACTACGTTCCATCGAGTTGGACACCACCACGCTGGATGAAACCCAAAAGGGGATCAACTTTGTGGTTCGGGCGCCCAAGACGGTGAACGAACAAGGTGATGAAGCTGATGCTGGTGGACTTGGAGCCGAGGACGGCTTCGGTGCGGCAGTTGATCCCAACGCCACCTTGATCAAGAAGCTTGACCTTAAAAACGTCCCGCTTCGTGTCGCTCTCCAGTATATTTGTGATGAGGCCGGCCTTCGTTTCAAGATCGACGAATTTGCAGTCACTCTCCTTCCGATCACCAGTCAAGAAGATGAGGACGTGGTCCAGCGTCGTTGGACGGTTCCTCCCACTTTTGAAACCTTCATCACTACCAGCGGTAGTGGCGGCGGCGACGGCGGTGGTGAGCCCGATCCTTTCGATACCGGTTCCGATGGCGGTAGCGGCGGAATTAAGCCACGTGAGGACATCGGGACTCTTCTCAAAAAGAATGGCGTTTCTTTCCCTCCTGGCTCATCTGCCAGTTTCCTGAGGGGGTCCAGCACTCTGATTGTGCGCAACACTCCAACTAATCTTGAATTGATTGATGGGATCGTAATCGCAGCGCAAGGGGACACCCCGCGTCAGATTCGTGTCACCACCAAGTTCGTTGAAGTCACCCAGGAGAACGGTGATGAGCTTGGCTTTGATTGGATTGCGACTCCATTTGGAGTTGGAAGCAACTACTTCCTCGGAGGTGGAACTGTTGGTAGCGGAACTGCCCGGACCAATCAGGACTTCATCGGAACGATCAATCGGGTCAATCTTCCTGGTATTCCGGCATCCCCTCAACAGAACGTTTCGAACATCATCACTGCGTCTAACCGCAGTGGAGCTGCTGCGGTCAACCGTAACAGCATCGATGCAATCTTGAACAATCCGCAGCGGACCGCCCAAGCCACCAGCGTGGCTCCCGGAATTCTTTCGATGACCGGTCTCTTCAGCAGTGGTCAGGTGCAGATGATTATGCGCGGGCTTTCTCAGAAAAAAGGTGCCGACATCATGACCGCACCGAGTGTGGTTGCCCTTCCTGGGCAGACTGCCACCATCGAGATTATTCGTGAGTTTATTTACCCAACCGAATACGAACCACCCGAGCTTCCCAACCAGGTTGGTAACAACGGAGGTGGCCAGGGCGGCAACAACGTTGGTGGTGGTGGTGGTGCCGGATTCCCGGTGACTCCTGCAACTCCTTCGGCGTTCGATACCAAGAATACTGGTGTCACGCTTGAGGTCGAAGCCCAGATCGATGCCAATGACAGCATCATTGAGCTTCGTTTCACTCCTGAGATCGTTGAATTCGAAGGATTCGTGAACTACGGGAGCCCGATCACCGCTCCGGCAACGGATGCACTCGGCAACCCTGTTCAGATCGTGATCACTGAGAACCGTATCGAGATGCCAGTCTTCTCTATCCGCAAGGTCAAGACCGGCCTCACCATCTATGACGGCTACACCGTGGCTGTTGGTGGTCTCATGCGCGAGGATGTCCAAAGTGTTGAAGACAAGGTGCCCATTCTTGGTGACCTTCCCTTCATCGGGCGTCTCTTCCAGACGAAGGCGCAGAACCACATCAAGAGTAACCTCATCATCTTCGTGACTGCTGAGATCATTGATGCCACTGGTCGTCGTGTGAATGGCGGAGACAATCCGGCGATCGCTCCTGTTGTTGGTGGCGCCGATATCGGTGGTGCCGGACCAAGCATGCTCCCTGGTCAGTAAAGCGACTCAAAAATTCTCAAAGCGGGACCTGTGATGCAGGTTCCGCTTTTTTGTTTTCTGGAGAGACGGGCAGAGTTGTTTTGTTGTGATCCTTCCCTATTCTCGCGGTGAGATGAAGGTTTTGGCGCTTACAGGTGGGATCGCGACTGGAAAGTCGACAGCCGGAAAGGTGATGCAACGGCTTGTTCCCTCGATGGGATTTTTCGACTGCGATGAGTCGGTGCAGAGGCTGCTTCAGCATAGGGAGACACTTGAGGAGATCTCGGCGGCGTTGGGCGAATCAGTTATTTTGGATGACGGCTCTCTGGATCGCCCGAAGTTAAGAGGACTGTTTTTTGAAGATTCAGCACCCCGCAAATTGCTGGAAGGGCTTCTCCATCCAAAAGTAAGAGAGGAATGTCTTGAGCTACGCGAGAAATGTTCTAAGAATCCCTTAACGACACTGTTTGTCGCTGATGTGCCGCTTCTTTTTGAGAGCGGATTTGACTTTGATCAGGAGCTTAATCTGGTCGTGGCGACTTCCGAAGCCACGCAACGAACCCGCCTCAAAGCTCGGAGTCACTTCGAAGACAGGATGATTTCATCAATCCTCAATGCGCAACTTCCCATTATGGAGAAGGTCGCCCGGGGAGATGTCGTTTTTTGGAACGAAGGTTGTTTGGCTCAATTGGAGCGGCAGCTATCGAGATTCCTAAATACACCTTCTATTTCATGACTGACGAGCAAGAGCCCATCGAACCCACGGAAATCCCTGAGGATTCTCCCGCCAAACCTATCGCGAAAAAAGCGCCCAAAAAGAACGCGAAAAAAGCGGCTAAAAAGGTCGCGAAGAAGGCCGTTAAAAAGACGATCAAAAAGGCAGCCAAGAAGAGTGCTAAAAAAGCGACTCCCAAGGTCGAGATTGAAATTGAAATTGAGGTTGAACCTGAACCTGAACCTGAACTTGCACTGGAAGTTGAAGAGATCAAGGTGGTCGCGCCGATCGCTGAAGAGAGTGCCTTTGCGGAAGCTGAAGCAGCTGAGTTGGCGGCCGTGCAGGCAGCCGAAGTTGCGGTGAAAGCGGCGGAGGTTGCACGGGCTGCTGCCGAGAAGGCTGCGAAAGCGGCTCAGGAAGCTCAGAAAAAAGTAACGGCGAAAAAAACTGCGATCATAGAAGAGGAGAAAGCCAAAGAAGATCAGAAGGATAAGGGCGGTGATGTTCCTGAAGGCGGGATCGCGGTGATCGAAGAGGCTCCGGCACCAAGAGAGGCTTCGAGAGAAAAGGAGGACGAAAAGCTAAGGCCGAAGAAGGAGCCGCCGCCGCCTCCCCCCGAAGTTCCGGATGAGATCAATCTGAATGAGTTTCGAAATCAACCTCTTGCTGATCTTTATGATGAGGTCGAGCGTCTTCCGGTTCGCATCCCTAATACAGTGACCCGGGCCCATCTGGTGTTCACGATCTTGTCGTGTTACGCCACACACGGCACGCGCATTGTCGGCGAAGGGGTGGTTGAGTTGTCAGGAGGAAGCTTCGGGATGCTGCGGGACGAGGGCAGGAGTTTTCGGGGTTCACCGGATGATATTTATCTCTCAGCGCAGGTCCTACAGGATCACGGTTTGAGGGAAGGTCAGCGGATCAAAGTGGTGGTCAGAGAGCCGAGGCATCGAGACAAGTTTTTATCTGTCGATGAGGTGTTGGTAATTGATGGGAGCCCGGCAGTTGACTACGTGCAGCCGGTTCACTTCGATTCGCTGACTTCGTTGTTTCCTGAAGAGCGTTTTGTGTTGGAAGGAATCGACGATGGAGCCGGCCTTGCGACGAGAGTCGTTGATATGGTCGCTCCTCTCGGGAAGGGACAGCGCGGATTGATCGTGGCGCCGCCCCGTGGAGGAAAGACGATCCTGCTCAAACAGATCGCAAAGGCTCTCCAAATAAATTCACCCGAAGCGGAACTGGTGATTCTTCTTTTGGATGAACGCCCGGAGGAGGTGACCGACTTTGAGGAAATGGTAGGGCAAAATGTTTTTGCTTCGACTTTTGACGAGGCGTCAAAGCGTCATGCTGAAGTGGCTAATTTGGTTCTAGAACGTTCCCGCCGTTTGGTTGAGCAGGGGAAGGATGTCGTCATTCTCTTGGACAGTTTGACCCGACTTGCCCGTGGCTATAACAATGCCGCGCGTGGAGGCCCCATTGGATCCGGAGGAATCAGTCCGAAGGCGATCACCGAAACGAGAAAATTCTTTGGTGCTGCCCGGAATGTTGAAGAAGGAGGGAGTTTGACCATCCTCGCGACCTGTCTGGTTGAGACCGAGAGCCGCATGGATGACGTCATTTTCGAAGAGCTTAAGGGAACCGGAAACATGGAGGTGAGATTGGATCGGGAACTCGCTGAACAGAGAATCTATCCGGCGATCCATATTCCTCAAAGCGGAACCAGAAATGATGACCGTCTCTATCACCCTGAGGAGCTTCCAAGGGTGCAGGAAATCCGCAGGCATCTCGCTAGTTTGCCAATTGGCGAAGCAATCGAAACTCTTTTGAGGAACCTAGCCCGCACAAAATCCAACACAGAACTCCTTTTGCAGGGCATGCGCTGATTTTGCGCTTGTCGAATTTGTTTCCGACCAGTTAGTCTCCCAAGACGCAAGCACAGACGCTCATCTCATTTTTTCGGACTCAAAGTCCGGAAAATCTGACTTTTCCATTTGATTGGGGTGAGAATACCATGTAAATGCTTTGCAAACACCTTCGCACATGAACATCGCAAGATCGACCGCCGCCTTAGTGGGCGCCTTTTCTCTTTCCGCAAGTTTGGCCCACGGGCAGGCCACACTATTTTTTGAGGACGTAAAAAACTTCAAGATGACTGGTCCCAATGAGTCTGAATATCTGGGTGGATCCTGGAATCTCAGATTGCGGGACGGGCTAATTTTCTATCTCCCCTGTTGGGCCAACTTTGGCCCTTTCTTCACAGGGCCCACAACCATTCCTCCCTGTCAGAGTGGAACGACTGGCTTGATCACCCAAGGAGATCTGGACGGTGATGGGATCCGTGACGCTGGTATCTACCTTTCGGTTGCCAACCCAGTTCCTGCCCGCCAGGTTGAGCCTTTCCAAACTGGATTGGTTGAACTCTCTGCGGGTCCGCCTTCCAGTCTGCCCCGTCCACTCGGAGGCTTCAATTGGATCGATACCAGTGTGGTTGCGTTCTATGACCTTGTAAACGACCCGATCAACGGCGTGGGTTACGAGGTGACGGTTTACGATTCCGCCCGCCCCTACGACGCTGGAGCATTGGGACTGAAGAAACATCGTGATGAGATTGTTCCCGGAATCTACACCTTCTCATTTCCAGTTTTGGGATCCGATGAAGTCGATCGGCGAAATTTCTACGTCAACTCTACCCATCGCGAGATGGTGGAAGCGGTGGCCGGACCGGGCGGGCGCGATGTCGAGAGTGGCGGAATTGCAGTTGGAAATGATTTTCGTCTCACAAATGATGACCGTTGGCACGATGGTGTCATGGAGTTTGATCCCCGTATCCTTTTTGATTTCACGTGGGTGGGATTCAATGCTCAAACGTTTGTGGCAGGTGACAGTTTGTATTTCTCAGTGAGAGAGCGGGATTCCGACCGGATTCGGTTCCCGCCTATTCCGGATCCTGTTCCGGGAAATCCCCATTTCCCCCAGCTGATCGGAAATAGTAATCTTGGGATCCCATCTGGATATGAACTTGGACCGGATTTCTTCGAGCCAAACCTCCAGTACAGAGTGGAACTTGAGTTTCGTCGTAGTCTTCCCTCGGGGAGTAGCGTTGACGTTTCCAGTCGAATCTTTCAATGGGACATCGATCTAACAGATACCTACGAAGGCTTTCAGAGGGTGAATTTCCCTGTCGGAACCAGTGACCTACTCATTGCGCCTGGTGCCGATTACGACGGTGATGGATATACCAACCTTGAGGAATTCGGGTTTCAAACGGAAATCTTGGATCCTGCGTCCGTCCCCAACCCCACTCCGTTCTTGGATGCATTCACCAGTCAGTGCATTCTGGATATTCCCAAACGCCCCGGTATCGGATCTCGTTTGAGCTATCAGGTTCAATATTCCATAGACTTGGAAACATGGACCACGATTGAGAAGGGAGATCCGAATTGGTTTATCGTCTTCGACAATGAAGAGCTGCTCAGTGTTCTCAGCCGTCGTCCTGCGACGATCAACCCATGTTTCCTTCGCGTGCAGTTTGAGCAAAACTAGAAGTCCGCTTACTTTATCTTTCCACGCACCACCTATTTCCTCGGTTCTGTTATGAAAAATTCTTCAAAAACTCTCCTCTCTCTTATAGCTCTCACAGGCTCTGTCTTTAGTCAGACAGCTTCAAGTCTGGTGAGCATTCCTGCTCCGACATCTGGGAGTCATCAATTCACCCAGAATGGCAAGCCCTCTGACTTGTCTCTCTGCACTTACGAAATCTGTTTCATGGATGAAAGTGGACGTCTTAAAATTGAGCCGGTTGCAGCCGGATCAATGTCTGCCATCATTCATCAGGCATCCCAGCCTGATCAGGAAAAGTATCTCGTGTTTTATCCAGTGGGGCAGGAGAGGAACCCCAACGCCCGTCGGGTCTTGCGAAACCGTTACCTTGTGACGCTGTCTGAAGATGCTGATCTCGATGCAGTCAAGGAGCGTTGTGGAATGAAATCAATCCAACGGGCGAGAGCTGGTTCCAATATTGCTGTTTGCGAGGAAGAGTCCGCGGGAAGGGTTCTTGCCCAATTAACAAATGTTCTCTCCGACCCGGAGATCGTAACTGCCGAGCCATTGTTTGCACGCAAGCGTTTCAAGAGAGCGATTCCGACTGACCCGTTTTACAGTAACGAGGGAGCCGACGCCCGTCCTGACGGGATTTATCAATGGTATCTTAACAATGTGGGTGCCAATGGAGGGACGCCGGGCATCGATATTAATCTTGAAGCGGCATTGGACCGCGCGACTGGTAACGGAGTTACCGTTGCGGTTGTTGATGATGGTTTTTCAACCGATCACTTGGATCTAGTGGCAAATGCAGTTGGGCCTCACCTCAACCTCTTGGATGGAGATCCGGATGATCCCACGACCCTCGATAATACGGCCACCCATGGAACCAACATTGCTGGACTGATCGGTGCTTCTTTCAATAACGGAGAGGGTATTTCCGGTGTGGCTCCTAGGGCGGACCTTTCAGGAATCCGACTTCTCGGTGATCTGGTGGACGACGCTGACGAGGCGACAGCATTGAGCTTCATGAATGATGTGATCGATGTCTACAACAACAGTTGGGGACCTGATGATACCACTCTCGATTTGGAAGGGCCAGGCACGCAAACATTGGGTGCTCTTCAGGCGGGTGCCGAGACAGGGAGAGGTGGATTGGGTGTTGTCTATGTTTGGGCGGCGGGAGATGGTGGAGAGATCGGTGATAATGCTAACTATGATGGCTACGCGAATTCCAAGTATACCATCGCAGTAGGATCAGTGGATGATTCAGGTCGAATCGCCACCTACTCGGAGCCTGGTGCCAACATCGTTGTAGTTGCTCCCTCCGATGGAGGAGCTCAGCAGATAATTACGACTTCTTTTGAGCTTGGAGTGGATGATGATGATCTTCCTATCCGAACCAGCGAGTATAATACCGCGTTTGGAGGAACCTCGGCTTCGGCGGCTCTCGTTTCAGGCGTCGTGGCTCTTATGCTCGAGGAAAATCCCGATCTCACATGGCGCGATGTTCAAGATATTTTGATTAGAACAGCCCGGAAAACAGATCAGAGTGAAGATGGTGAGTGGATCACCAATGCTGCAGGAATTGATTTCAATCATAGCTACGGAGCTGGCTTGGTTGATGCCGGAGCCGCAGTTCAAGCTGCTTTCCAGGCAGGTCTTGCTTCGGGAAAGGTTTTAGGACCTGCCGAGCGCCATCTGCAATCACAGTTCTTTGCCAATGACGATTTTGACCCCACTGCCACAAGTGGATTGATTCCTGATAATACAGGCGGTTCCCTTTTGGTCGGTTTTGATATGACTGAAGAGGTGGATGTAGAGGGTAACACAGTTCCCTTGCCCAATCTTCGGGTCGAGCATGTCGAGTTGAACGCGACAGTCATTACCGACAGTCGATCTGATTTGAATATTGTTCTGATTTCCCCGAATGGAACCCAAAGCACTCTTCAGGAAGAGAATCTAAATAATGAGCAGCAAAGTATTCGCCGGTGGACCTTTTCAACCGTTCGGAATTGGGGTGAGGGATCCGCAGGAACCTGGGTGGTTAGAATTACTGATAATACGACCGGCAATGCGGCTGTTCTTAACAATGCGACCCTCGTCATCAACGGTTCCGTTGATCCAGGTGCTCCGGTGTCACAAAACCCAATTTTGACAAGTTCCCCCCTAATCGGGATTGATCAGGGAGCGTCGTTTACCTACAAACTTGAAACTTCTGGAGCGACTGTTGTGACTGTTGGAGATCTTCCTCCCGGCGTTGTTTTTGATCCTGTTACGAGCACCATTTTTGGGACTGCCACCACCCCTGGTCTCTACACTGTGCCAGTCATCCTCTTTGATGAGTTGGGTGAGGGGAAGGAATTTAGTCTTACCTTCGTTGTCAGTCCGACTTCGGTGGCCCTTGGTGATGCGATTGGTCTTCCTGGCATTCCAGCTGTCTTTGGTGGTGACGCTCCTTGGGATTTTGAGCTTAGCGACACAAACGATCTTCCGGATTCGGAAGATACAAGTGCCGCGAGAAGTGCGATTAACTTGGGCGACAATGAGCTGTCAGTCTTTGGCTTTGATGATCTTGGCGCGGGTGTTCTCGTGTTCGACTGGAAATCAGCATCTGAAGAAGGTGGTGATCGCCTGTGGTTTAACCAGGGCGGAGACGTTCCACAGACCTGGGATGCCTTCATTAGTGGGCAAAGAGAATGGGGCCGAACTGCTGTGGTGCTTCCCAAGGCTTCGAATAATGTTCGCTGGATCTATTCGAAGAATGAGATCGAAACCGTTGGAGAGGACCGTGGTTTGGTTGATAATGTAGAGTTGATTGAGTTCGACAAGTATCAAGAGAGTCTTGTCCGAGCTGGAAATATCGAGGGCTTTGAGTTTGAGATCGACAGCCGCACTTCATTCCTTCCCTATGAGTTTCCAATCGGTAGCCCTTCGCCAGATGGAACTCGTGAGATGCTGAGATCTTCGACAATCGGGAATGGGCAAACGGTGTCTTTGTCGGGTTGGCTTGACGGTCCTGGAACCTTCAGCTTCAGAGCCTTCAACTTTGCCGAGGCAGGAGATATTTTCGAATTCCTTGTCGATGGGGTTGTATTAGAGAGCCGAACTGGTTCTGGCGTTGGCGTTACACCGCTTAACCCTGTGATCGAATCATTGGAAGTGGGTGAAGGTCGCCACCGCGTCCAACTGAGATTCAGAAAGGACTTTCGCGGTTCGGAGGCCCGCTCGATTTTCAATCAATTGATCGACGGTGTCCTTTTGGATGATATCAAGTATGTCCCCGTGGACAACTTCGACAACTTCACCTCGCAATATGGTGCAGGCTTTGATCCGAATCCGGACGCTGATGCGGATGGAGACGGATATTCCAACCACCATGAATATGCTTTTGGTGGTAGCCTGATCGTTGCTGATATCCCGAAGTATCTTCCAAAGTTGGTGACCTCCGGGGACAGGAGCTACATCGAATACGGGATCGATAGCTCCCGAACAGATTTGAGATATGTTCCCCAGCAATCATCGGATCTAAACAACTGGGTCGATGCTGAGTTGGCGACGCTGAACCGATCTGAAGGCGATGTTGAGATTTATCGGATTCCGGTCATCAGCGGTGCTGGTCGTGGCAATCTCTTTTATCGAGTGCTTGCCCGCACCAAGTAGTGCAATGATTGACCACGAAAGCTTGATTAAACCAATGCTTTCCTAAACTTCAAAGGAACAGGGGCGTGTCCCTGTTCCTTTTTTATTTATGTCCTCAGATCAGTATACACAGGTAAAACCGCTGGTGAAATCGTTGCCGTCCGCTCCAGGATCAGTTGGATTGGATCTGGAGGCTGATAGCTTGTATCGCCATTCCGAGAGAATCTGCCTTGTTCAGGTTTGTTATGGGGATGAAGTTGAATTGATTGATCCACTTGATGGGCAGTCGTTGGAGCCTTTGGTCGAATGGTTGAAGAGCGCGAAGATTTGGATGCATGGAGCGGACTACGACCTGTCGCTAATGCTTCGGGAATGGCAGATGGTTCCTCCTCTCCTTTACGATACGCAAATCGCGGCGCAACTCCTCGGGCATGAGAGGTTTGGTTATGCTAGCTTGGTTGAACAGTATTTCGATGTTGAGCTTTCAAAGAGCTCGCAAAAAGCGGACTGGGGAAAGCGACCGCTTAGTCCCACGATGTTGGAGTATGCTCGCAATGATGTCCGCTATCTTTTGCCCCTCGCAGATGCGGTTGAGACCAAGCTCCGGGGTCTCGGACGCTATGAATGGTTTCTGGAATCTTGTCAGGCAGCGCAAGACCGGGTGGTGGCTCGCGAGTCGCAGGAAAAGGAATCCTGGCGTATTGGCGGAAGCGGGAGTCTCAAGCCGGATGGATTGAGGTTTTTGAAATCTTTATGGGAGTGGCGGGATCAAGAGGCGGCGGCATGGAATCGCCCTAGCTTTATGGTGGCAACTAACAAGCAGTTGATTGCCTGGGCTCTGGATCTGGTTGAAGGAAAGCGGATTGAATTCCCCCCCAAGCTACGAAGAGATCGGCTTCAGCGCTTGGAACGGGCGATTGAGTTTTCCAGAGAAATTCCAGAGGTTAAATGGCCGAGTCGACCCAAGCGAGAGCGTAGGCGAAATGACGGGGCTTTTGAGACGCGACTTAAAGAGGGGTTAGAGAAAAGAAATCGAGTTGGCGAGGAGCTTGGCATTGATCCCTCGATCATCGCCTCGCGGGCTGTGATGGAGCAGGTGGTGGCGATCGGGGCCGATCCGCGAGACATTCTGCTGAATTGGCAGTGTGATTTACTACAAATCTAGAAATTCCGGTATTGGCCTTATGGGGCGCTTGTTAAACTTTCCCGATCATGTCGGAGCAAGGAGGCAGCGCCGATAACGTCATTAGTTTCTCGTGTGATCATTGCCGGATTTCCTTGCCCGTTGATCACTCACTTGCCGGGATCACAGGTTCGTGTCCTTCATGTGGGCAGAACAATCACCGCTTCAATGCCTAGTGGTGCACCCTTTCAAAGAGGGTTAAAAAAAATCCTTAAAATCTGCGAATCAACCTTGCCGCAACCCTCGAAATTTCAGAGAATTTTGGCCTAATGGCAGAGGAAAAACCGGACGAGGAAATCGACGATGTTGGAGTCTCTGGCGACCAGGAATACGGGGCCGGACAGATCGACAAATTAGAGGGGCTTGAGGCGGTTCGGAAGCGTCCCGGAATGTATATTGGGGACCCGGATGAACGAGGGCTTCATCACTGTGTTTTTGAAGTTCTCGATAACTCAATCGACGAGCATCTTGCCGGTTTTTGCAAGACAATCGACATCTCTATCAACGAAGACGAATCTTGTAGTGTTAGCGACGATGGACGGGGTATTCCTGTCGATATGCACCCGAAATTTGGGATTCCGGCGATTGAACTCGTGCTCACGAGCCTCCATGCCGGTGGTAAGTTTGGTCAGGGCGCCTACAAATATTCTGGAGGTCTTCACGGGGTGGGGGCAAAGTGCGTGAACGCCTTGTCCGACTGGTTCGTCGCGCAGGTCTCCCGGGAAGAAAAACTTCACGAGATTACCTTTGAGCGCGGCAAGACTGTCAAGGAGCTCAAAGTGGTCGGGGAGGTTCCTCCCGGAGTCACCGGGACCAAGGTGACCTTCTTTCCAGATGCGACGATCTTCACCGACACTACTGAGTTTAAGTTTGACCGGCTTTCGAAGCGTCTTCGCGAACTCGCTTTCCTCAATCCGGGATTGACGATCAACCTTGAAGACCGCCGTGCGGAGTCAGCTGAAAAAGAGACGTTTTTCTACGCACGGGGTATTGTGGAATTCGTCGAACAACTTGGGGCCAACAAGAATCTCGTTCATGCCGATCCCGTCCTTCTCAAGGGGAAGCGTAAGGTTGAAATCGATTACGATGGGAAGATTATGGAGGATGATGTCTTTGTTGATGTCGTTTTTCAATACAACGATTCCTACAACGACCAAATTCTCTGTTTTGCCAACTCCATTCCTAATGCTGATGGAGGAACTCATCTGACCGGTTTCCGGGGATCGCTCACTCGATCCATTAATCTGTATGCCAAGGCCAATAAGATCCTGAAGGACAAGGATGCTTCGCTGAGTGGTGACGACGTTCGCGAGGGCATTGTTTGTATCATTAGCGTCAAGATGCCCAATCCGCGGTTCAGTTCCCAGACCAAGGATAAGCTCGTCAATACCGAAATCGAAGGTGTCGTTGGGTCGGTGGTTTACGAAGGCCTTCAAAATTACTTCGAAGAGAATCCCAATCTGGCGAAGACGATCATCGACAAGGCCGTCAATGCCGCCCGGGCTCGCGAAGCAGCTCGAAAGGCGCGCGAGACTGTCCGCAAGTCGGTGCTGTCTGGTGGAGGTCTTCCCGGAAAGCTTGCCGATTGCTCGGAGCGTGATCCTGCTAAATCCGAGATCTTTATTGTTGAGGGAGACTCCGCTGGTGGTTCTGCAAAATCAGGCCGCGACCGGACGACCCAAGCCATTCTTCCACTGCGGGGTAAGGTCATCAACGTGGAAAAAGCCCGCCTTCATCGCGCGCTTCAAAACAAGGAAATCCAAGCCATGATCACGGCAATTGGTGCCGGGATTGGCGATGGTGACCAGGAAGGAGCCTTTGAACTCGGGAAAGTCCGCTACCACAAGATCATCATCATGACGGATGCTGATGTTGACGGAGCGCACATTCGGACATTACTGCTGACTTTCTTCTGCCGCCACATGTCCGAAATGGTGAAAGCCGGTTATCTCTACATTGCGCAGCCCCCGCTTTATAAAATTACCCGTAAGAAGCGGGAGGAATACATCGCTGACGATCCGGCGATGAATAAAATTCTCATCGAACTTGGATCTGATGATGTTCTGCTCCGGCAACCAGGAGGTAAGAGCATGGTGGATTCCGATCTTCTCCAAAGTGTTCTCGCGACCTTGGCAAAGCTTCAGAGTTTTGTCCGGACGCTCGAAGGACATGGTGGGAAATTCAAGGACCTTCTCGCAGCCCGGGAGGGCAATACTCTCCCGACCTATATGATCCGGGTGCGCACGGGAAACGAGGAGGATGTTCTTTACTTCAAAAGCGAAGAAGAAGTTCGTGTTTTTGCCGGGGGGAACCGCGATCTGCGTCTTTTTGGAGAAGAAATCACCGAGGAAGAAGATGCTGCCTTTAAGGAAAAATTCGAAGGTAAGATGCGCCGCGCGGTGCGGCGCGAACTCGGAGAGGCGATTGGTATTTCCAAGCTTCTCGAGCGACTTGGTGAATTTGGCGTGAAGAGCGAGCCATTCTTCTCGGATGATGAACCTATCTACGAACTCGTAGAGGGCGAGGGAGATAATGAAGTCGTGACTCCGATTTTTGGCCTCTTTGAAATTCTTGGACGTGTCCTTGAGATTGGGAAAAAGGGAATGCGCATCCAGCGATTCAAGGGACTTGGTGAGATGAATGCCAAGGAGCTTTATCAAACGACGATGGACAAGGAGACCCGCCAACTTCTGCGCGTGCAGTTCGACGATGAGAACAGGCTCGAAGCCGAAACCATGTTCGACGTCCTGATGGGCGATGTCGTGGAGCCTCGCAAGCGCTTCATCGAAGACAACGCGCTTAACGTGCAAAACCTCGACGTTTAATCGAACCTACTAATTTGCTATGTCTGACGACACTACAGAACCCAACGAGCCACGCGACTATATCGAAACGATTAATGTCGCCGACGAGATGTCGAAGTCCTTCCTGGACTACTCGATGTCCGTCATCATTTCCCGGGCCCTGCCCGATGCCCGCGATGGCTTGAAGCCCTCCCAACGCCGCCTGCTTTATGCGATGCACCATGACCTTTCCTTGTCTGCATCGAAGGCTCACTTGAAGTGTGCCCGTATTGTTGGTGAGACGATGGGTAAGTATCACCCGCACGGTGATGGAGCCATTTATCCCACTCTCGTGAACATGGCCCAGCCATGGACGATGCGCGAAACGCTTGTCAATGGTCAGGGTAACTTCGGCTCGGTCGAGGGCGATGCCCCGGCTGCCATGCGTTACACCGAGGCCCGCCTCACACATATGGGCTCGGCGATGATGACAGATCTTGAGAAGGATACTGTCGACCATCAGACCACCTACGATGAAAACAGTACGGAACCTGTCGTTATGCCAGCGTCCATTCCGAACCTCCTAGTCAACGGGGGAACCGGAATCGCGGTGGGTATGGCCACCAATATCCCTGCCCACAACATGGGTGAGGTGATTGATGGGGTCTGCGCCCGCATTGACAATCCCTACATCACTATTGAGGAGATGAAGGAGCACATCAAGGGGCCTGACTTTGCTTCCGCCTGTGAGATTCGCGGCTACAAGGGCATCGACAGCTACTTCCGGACCGGTCGTGGCAGCATCAAGATGCGCGGTGTTATGGAAGTGACCGAAAGTAAAACCGGCGCTTCGCAGATTATGATCCGCCAGGTGCCTCACGGGGTGAATCGGGCCACTCTTCAGATTAGGATTGCCGAGCTCGTTCGCGAAAAGGTCCTCCTCGATATCTCGGGAATGCGTGACCTCTCTGCGGATGATACTTGCATTGAAATCACCCTGAAGCGCGATGCGCGCCCGCAAGTCGTGGTGAACCAACTCTTCAAGCTCACCGCGATGGAGACCTCCTTTGGCGTCAATATGCTCGCGATTCACGAGCGGCGTCCGAAGCAACTAGGACTTCTCGACGCGCTCGATTGCTTTATTGAGCACCGCCGTGAGGTGATCATCCGCCGGACTCGTTTCCTCCTGAAGAAGGCCGAGGAACGGGCCGAAAATCTTGAAGCTTACTTGCTTGCGCTGGGCCACCTTGATGACTTCATCAAGATGATCCGCGATTCCAAGAACCGCGACGAGGCCCGTCAGAAGCTCAAAGCCTATCACTTCGAGCTGCCCGCTGCCGAAATTCTGGGCGTTCTGATTCGTGGTCAGGCCAGCATCGTGGGAGATAAGTATGTCTTCACCGACCGCCAGGTGAATGCCATCCTTGAACTCCGCCTCTATCAGCTTACCGCGATGGAGCAGGACAAGATCAAGGCTGAATACGATGGCATCATCGCCGAGATCAAGGACCTCCTCGATATCCTCGCCCGCGAAGAGCGCGTGCTCGCCATCATTAAGGATGAGCTTATGGAGATTAAGGAAAAACACGCCACACCACGGCGCTGTCCTATCCTTCCTGACGAAGGAGAGATCGCAATTGAGGATCTCATTTCCAATGACGGCATGATCGTGACTTTGAGCAACCGGGGTTACATTAAGCGCACCGCTGCCAGCGAATATCGCGTGCAGGCCCGGGGCGGAAAAGGTGTCCGTGGCATGGAGACGCGAAACGCTGATGAGGATGTGGAAAACGACTTTGTCGAACATCTCTTCACCGCTCAGGCGCACGACTACCTCATGTTCTTCACCAATACGGGACGTGTATACGTAGAACGCGTTTACGGCTTGCCGGAAGGTTCCCGAGCTTCGAAGGGTCGGAGTATTAAAAATGTCCTCGCGCTTCAGCCCGAGGAATCGATCGCGGCAGTCCTTCGTTTGGAATATACGACCGACGAGGAATCCGGGGATGACATCACCTTCCGCGAGGATGCCGGGAATGTCTTCTTCGCCACCCGCGCGGGTAAGGTCAAGAAGACGAGCCTCTTCGCCTTTAAAAACTACCGTAAGGCCGGAACTATCGCCATTAAACTCGACGAAGGAAATGAACTCATCGGAGTTCGCCTCACCTCTGGTAAGAACGATGTCATGCTCGTCACCCATCGCGGGATGAGCTGCCGCTTCAATGAGAGCCAAGCCCGCACGATGGGCCGGAACTCAGCAGGTGTTCGCGGTATCAGGCCAAGGGAAGGAGACTTCGTCGTTGGTCTTTCCGTGGTGAGCGAAGACGCCCGCCTCCTTGTGGCGTCTGAGAACGGACTTGGTAAACGGACGCCATTTGGCGACTACATGACCAAGAATCGGGGCGGAATCGGAATGCTCACCATGAAGTGCACCGACAAGACCGGTCCGGTTGTCGGTAGCCTTTCTGTGGAAGAGGACGATGAACTCATGCTCATGACCGATGGAGGGCAAAGTATCCGAATTCGGGTTTCCGATGTCCGCGAGACTGGTCGGAATGC
>TARA_B110000037_G_C17128338_1_pt1 | contig 16992 bp, 11 predicted proteins | sample TARA_B110000037 | Tara Oceans TARA_B110000037 (sample SAMEA4397196) | marine metagenome | biome: Polar Biome; feature: [MIX] marine epipelagic wind mixed layer (ENVO:01000061); material: water (ENVO:00002006), including particulate matter (ENVO:01000060) such as... | depth 10-100 m
TTAGCGGGTGCAAATGTACAAACAAAAAAAGCACGCATCCTAATAAAATTTTGTATTTTTTATAAAAAAACCACCTCATAAAACTAATACTACTGACCTTTAGAATAATACTGTTATTTTTTCTTTTCAATATGAATTAGATTCCTTTTTTTCGAAGCAGTTTTTGCATAATCAAAACGTAACATCGATTCTTGTTTCTCTAAAAAGCCATCTATAAAAGCACGCTGCAGAATATCCTCAATCAAATAATCTTCATTAATGTTTTCTGGATCATACGACACCTTTAAAGATAATTTAAACATTTTTGCTGTACTATGATACCAAAACGCTTTCCAGCCACTCCGTATTTCTTTTATAAGATCAAAGGTGGTAAACCCTGTTTGACGATGTATCAACTTAATTAATATACGTCCTTCTGTTTTTGTTAATTTTTTTAATTGTTCGGTGAACTCTTCCTCCATATAATTTTGAATTATTTTCGTATATTTTTTACGCTTTCTTTTAGATTCTATCGCATCCAATCTCTCATTTAAAATATTCAATCTTTGCGCAGCCAATTTTGCATAAGGATACGCCTTTAATGTTTTTTTTCGAAACCAATAATAATATCTACGATCATAATTATTTTGAAACTTCAATTTACCTAACAATGTCACTTCATCTAATTCAATTACTACGGTATCCCCTTCAAAAATGATATATTCTTTATATGTATAAGACGTGTCTTTTTTTACCAACTTTTGTTCTTGAGAAAAGCAATTTACACTTGCAACTATGACTAAAAAAAAACTTGTGTACTTCATTCAATAATAATTCATCTTTCAGATTAAAATAACTCCTGATATTAGCTTCTCTAGATTTCAGTCCAATTCTCTGCCAACGACATAAGTTTAGTGCTAGGAGAAGTTCGCTACAAAAATACATTATTTGTTAACTCTGAGTACTAAAATCCTATTGGTCGTTTTAAAAAACTTCCCTACTTTTGATGAAAATTAAACAAAATGATCAAAGATACATCTATACTTACTTCAGAATCTATTGAGTTTCTAGAAAAATACTTAAACAATCCATCACCAACTGGATATGAAACCCAAGGACAAAAACTGTGGATGGATTACCTAAGACCCTATGTAGATGAATTTATTACAGATAGTTATGGTACCGCCGTTGGAATAATAAATCCGGATGCCGAATTTAAGGTTGTCATTGAAGGGCACTCAGACGAAATATCTTGGTATGTAAATTATATCACTGACGATGGATTCATTTACGTTATAAGAAATGGAGGCAGTGATCATCAAATTGCACCTTCAAAAAGAGTTAATATTCATACAAAAAAAGGAATTGTTAAAGGTCTTTTCGGTTGGCCTGCAATTCACACTCGATTAAAAGGGAAAGAAGAAACTCCAAAATTGGATAATATTTTCATTGATGTTGGATGCAAGACGAAAAAAGAGGTTGAAGAATTGGGTGTACACGTCGGATGTGTAATTACATATCCTGATGAATTTTTTATACTGAATGAAAACAACTTTGTATGCCGCGCATTGGATAATAGGATGGGTGGATTTATGATAGCCGAAGTAGCCAGACTCTTAAAAGAAAATAAAAAAGAACTGCCTTTTGGATTATACATTACGAACGCTGTACAAGAAGAGATTGGTTTGCGCGGAGCAGAAATGATCGCTCACACAATTAAACCAGATGTAGCCATAATTACGGATGTATGTCATGACACCACAACTCCAATGATCGATAAAAAGAAAGAAGGGGAAACGAAGTCTGGTGATGGCCCTGTGATAACCTATGCACCCGCTGTTCAAAATAATTTACGTGAATTGATTCTAGAGACTGCGGAGAAAAACGATATTCCATTCCAGCGATTAGCCTCATCTCGAGCCACTGGAACAGATACAGATGCTTTTGCCTATTCAAATGGAGGTGTACCAAGTGCACTTATTTCATTAGCTCTTCGCTATATGCACACCACTGTGGAAATGGTTTCAAAAGAAGACGTTGAAAACGTGATTAAGTTAATATACGAATCATTACTCGTAATTGATCCGAAAGAGAACTTTAGCTATTTTAAATAAAAATACGAACGGAAGATTCAAATCTAATATACGCGCTCTTATTTTCTATTATAAATTAGTATAGACGGTTGAACATTATTTTATAATAGCCCTTTTACTATGATAGTTTAAAAGGGCCATTATTTTTAACTGAAATATTATTAATAAACCGATGAAAAACTCCATTGCAGAACGTGTTCATGACTTCCTTAAAAAATTTCCTCCTTTCGACCTACTAAGCGCTAATAACCTACTTGAAGTTTCATCTCAAGTTAGTATCTTATATTTCGAAAAAGGAGACACTATCTATAGGAAAAATGATAATTTTAACGATTACTTTTATGTCGTAAGAAACGGAGCTATTGGTCTCTTTCGAACTGAAAAAGACCAAAGAGTTACAGTAGATATTTGCGATGGTGGAGATATTTTTGGCTTACGTTCATTAATTTTAAAAGAAAACTATATTCTTGATGCTATTGCCAATGAAGAATCTATTGTTTATGGCATTCCTATCAAAGTTTTTGAGTCTGTAACAGAAAATAATCAAAAGGTAAACAATTATCTAATTACATCATTTGCTTCAAACACCTTTGATCCATATTCTACTCAAGATAGTGGTAGTGTCTTTGAAGATTATATCGGAAGTGCAGATCAAAACATAGCAAATTTACAAACTGCTATATTTACAAAAAACACCATTACTTGTGCTGTTGACTATACTATTCAGGAAGCCGCCATAATAATGAGTGAGCATAAAATTGGATGTTTAGTCATCGTTAATGATTTGAAATTTCCAATTGGAATCATTACCAATAGCGACATTAAAAACAAAATTGCCACAGGAAAATTTCCAATCACGGCGCATGTAAAGGATGTTATGTCATCTCCTGTAATCACTTTTGACAAATGTATTACAGTTGCTGAAGCGCAATTACAAATGATCAAAAATACCATTGGTTATTTATGCATAACTAAAGATGGAACACCAAATTCAAAATTAAAAGGAATCTTAACACAGCATGATATTGTTGTATCTATTGGTAACAATCCTTCCGTATTACTTAAAGAAATCAAACGAGCAAAAAAAACTAAAACTTTAAGAACTGCTAGAAACAAAGCAAATATGCTTCTTAAAGGGTACTTAGAACAAAATATTCCGATCTCACATATACTTAAAATAATATCTGAAATAAATGATGCCGTAACGATTAGAGTCATTGAATTGTCCTTACAAAAAATGATTGAGCCACCACCTGTAAGATTCACATGGTTAGCACTTGGAAGTCAAGGTAGAAAAGAGCAATTACTCTTTACAGATCAAGATAATGCTTTAATATTTGAAGACGTTGGAGAGGCAAAATTTAAAGAAACACAGCAATATTTCCTCACCTTATCAAAATTAGTTACAAAATCATTACATAAAATTGGGTATTCATATTGCCCAGCAGAAATGATGGCCAGTAACCCTGCTTGGTGCAATACATTAGGTGCTTGGAAAAAACAATTCGAACTTTGGATTTTAAATCCAGACGAAAAAGCTATACTTCTTTCTTCAATATTTTTTGATTTTAATTATGTTTATGGAGACCAATCCATGGCAAACAATCTTTCGGAACATATTTCCAATTATTCATCTAAAAATGGGAGTAACTTCTTTCAATTATTGGGAAAGGATGCCTTGAAAAGTCCTCCTCCTCTCGGGTTTTTTAGACAAATTTTGGTAGATCAAGACGATGAACATAAAGATCTATTCAATATTAAAAATAGAGGGCTCATGCCATTAATTGACGCCGCTAGAATACTAATTCTATCAAAACAAGTAGAAGGAGTGAGTAATACCGCCTCTAGATTCGAAAAATTAGCACAATTAGAACCCAATAATAAGGAACTATTTAATTCTTGTTCTTATGCTTTTAAGGCCTTATTAAAATTTAAAACAAAACAAGGTTTACTTCGGAATAATTCAGGTCAGTTTATTGAACCTGCTAATTTGAGCAAAGAAGATAAAATGAAACTTAAAAGATGTTTTAAACCAATACGTGAAGTTCAAGAAATATTAATCCTTCGATTCCGACTAGGAAAACTTGCTTAAAATGATATTCTCATGGTTCAAAAACAAAAAAAACACGCACTATCCAGATTTTTGGATTGAGTACCTTAATGGATTTAAAATCAAAAATAAATTAAATTTACAAGAAACACGCTTTATTAGTTTTGATACTGAAACGACTGGATTTGATACTTCGAATGATCGAATTTTATCTATTGGTGCCGTATCTATTTTAAATAAAAAAGTAGCAGTTTCCGACACTTTTGAAACCTACATTAAGCAATCTGTTTTTAAAAAAGATACCGTCAAAATTCATGGGTTACTGAAAAAAGGTACACTTCATCAAATTGAAGAATTGGCGGCGTTAAAACTATTTTTGGCATATATCAAAAATGATATTTTGGTAGCACATCATATTGGATTTGATTATAAAATGATAAATGAGGCCTTACTTAGAAATGGACTAGGGAAATTAAAAAACCAAAAATTAGACACCGGAATACTCTATAAAAAATCCAAACATATAATTTATCGTGATAATTTAAAGAACTATTCATTGGATGATTTGTGTGAAGAATTAAAAATTCAAAAAATTGACAGACATACAGCTATTGGAGATGCCTTAATAACCGCTATCGCTTTTCAAAAAATTGTTGGTAGATTGAATAAAAAGAATATGATGAAATTAAAAAAATTGTTTTATTAATCTATCATGAACAACCCCTCAAAGATCCATAAATCATTACTTATACATGATTCAAATTTTAGTTGTAACTCTTCGATTTCTTTTTTTAAGATAAAACTTTATCACAATCAAATTTGCTATCCGCTTTATTCTAGATAGTTTCTTCTAATTCAAATTTTGCTTAATAGTCTGTCAATACTCTTCCTGCTTTGGAATAACTTTTGATTTTTTTTTCTATAAACTTTATAAATTCATCGTCATTGTTTTGTTCTTTAAACGGATACCGCTAAAATAATTGCCAATAGAAAAACTAAACCTTTTCTAATTTTAAATTATGAAATTGCGATGTATTAAATAAATTTTAAAAAAAAGCCATTCTATTGATAGAATGGCTTTTTTTAAAAAATTTCGAAAACTTTTATAAAGCCTCTTTTATTATTTCCTCAACAACCTCTGGATTCAGTAAGGTTGAAATATCTCCTAAATTAGAAGTGTCGTTCCCTGCTATCTTTCTCAAAATACGCCGCATTATTTTACCGGAACGTGTTTTAGGCAATCCTGAGGTAAATTGAATCTTATCCAATTTAGCAATCGGCCCGATGTGTTCCGTAATTATTTGGTTAATCTCTTTACGCAAATTATCCTGATCACGAGATTCACCACTTTCCTTCAAAATCACATATCCATACAAGGCATTCCCCTTAATATCATGTGGAAACCCCACAATTGCAGATTCTGCCACTGCTGGGTGTTCGTTAATTGAATCTTCAATAGGTGCTGTTCCCAAATTATGGCCAGACACAATAATAACGTCATCTACCCTACCTGTAATTCTATAATATCCCACGGCATCTCTTAAAGCTCCATCTCCCGTAAAATATTTACCTTTATATGCTGAGAAATAAGTCTCTTTATAACGCTGATGATTGCCCCAAATAGTACGAGCCATTCCAGGCCAAGGAAACTTTACACACAAACGACCGTCTACTTGATTTCCTAAGATTTCCGCTCCGCTTTCATCCATTAATGCTGGTTGAACACCAATAAATGGCAAAGTCGCATATGTTGGAATTGTTGGCGTAACATAAGGTAATGGCGTAATCATAATACCTCCAGTTTCCGTTTGCCACCAGGTATCAACAATGGGACTTTTACCATGACCCACATTATCGTTGTACCAGTGCCATGCCTCCTCATTAATAGGTTCGCCTACTGACCCTAATACTTTTAAAGATGTCAAATCATGTTTGTTTACGAAATCTAATTTTTCCTTAGCCAAGGCTCTAATAGCCGTTGGTGCCGTATAGAATTGATTTACTTTATGCTTTGCAATAATTTCCCAAAATCTTCCATAATCTGGATAACTGGGAACTCCTTCAAACATTAAAGTCGTTGCTCCGTTCGCCAAAGGTCCGTAAACTATATAACTGTGACCAGTAATCCAACCGATATCAGCTGTACACCAATACACATCATTTGCGCGATAATTAAATACATTTTTAAAGGTATAGGCAGTATAAACCATATATCCAGCAGTCGTATGTACCATTCCTTTTGGTTGCCCTGTAGAACCTGAGGTATACAAAATAAATAACGGATCTTCAGCATCCATTATTTCTGGCTCACATTCATTGGAAGCCTCTTCTAATAAAGGCTGTAACCATTTGTCTCTCCCTTCTTTCATATGTATCTCTGAATTGATTCTATTAACAACCAATACAGTTTCTACTCCCGGACATTCTTCTAATCCTTCATCAACAATTCCTTTTAAATCTATAGTTTTTTTTCCTCTAAATGATCCGTCAGAAGTAACTACCACTTTACAATCGCTATCATTAATCCTTGAAGACAAGGCAGTTGCTGAAAACCCTGCAAAAACGACAGAATGAATAGCCCCAATTCGAGCACAAGCTAGCAATGATATTGCTAATTCTGGAATCATCGGTAAATAAATACAAACCCGATCTCCTTTCTCAATACCTTGATCCTTTAAAACATTTGCAAACTGATTTACTCGTTCATACAGTCTGTTATAAGTAATGTGCTGTGCTTCTTCATCTGGATTATTAGGTTCAAATAAAATAGCCGTTTTATTCCCTATCGTTGTTAAATGCCTATCTATACAATTTTCTGTAATATTTAATTTAGCACCTTGATACCATTTAATCTCAGGCTTATTAAAATCCCATTCCAATACTTTATCCCAACGTTTACGCCAAATAAAATGTTCTTCTGCAAGCTCTTCCCAAAAAACCTCGGGTTCTCTTACTGAATTTCTATAGACTTTGTAATATTCTTCTAAGTGTTTGATATGATAATTACTCATTTGTACTTTATACTATTTAAGTTTTGTTAAGTTCTTTTTTAAATTATCCTTAATGGCTAACAGCTTCTCCTACTCCACTAGGAATTCTAATGTTTTCGACAATTTCTTGAACCTCTTCTGGCGGATCTGGTGTGAATTTTGAAATAATAATAGATACTACAAAGTTAGCAATCATTGCCATAGTTCCAAATCCTTCCGGTGAAATTCCAAGCCACCAATCTTCTTTTGTACCTCCTCCAAACCAGTCAAATTTGAATTTAAGCATGTAAAATAACATTAACAAAATTCCAACTATCATCCCTGCGATTGCTCCTTCCTTATTCATTTTCTTATGGAATATTCCTAGAATAATCGCTGGAAAAAATGACGCTGCTGCCAAACCAAAAGCCAAAGCCACAGTCGCTGCGACGAAATCTGGTGGATTGATACCAAAATAACCGGCAACACATACTGCCGCTATTGCCGATAAACGTGCAGCAACCAATTCTCCTTTTTCCGAGATATCTGGTTTGATCATTTTTTTAATTAAATCATGAGAAACTGAGGCAGATATTACTAGTAATAATCCTGCTGCAGTAGACAATGCAGCTGCTAAACCTCCTGCCGCTACCAATGCTATTACCCAATTTGGCAATCTAGCAATCTCCGGATTGGCTAACACCATAATATCTCTATCAATGGTTAATTCATTTTTACTTTTATCAGCAAGATACTGGACTTTCCCATCCTTGTTTTTATCATTAAATGAAATCAGTCCTGTTTCTTCCCAATTCCCAAACCATTCTGGTAATTTATCATAATCTTTGTTGCTCACAGTTTCTATCATATTTGTTCTCGCAAATACGGCAATAGCTGGCGCTGTAGTAAATAGTATAGCAATAAACAGCAATGCCCATCCGGCCGACTTTCTTGCATCTGAAACTTTCTTAACCGTAAAAAATCGAACAATAACATGTGGCAAACCTGCAGTCCCTGCCATTAAAGCAGCGGTAATAAAAAACACGTCTAGAGTAGATTTACTTCCTGAAGTATATTCTGCAAAACCCAATTCACGATGCAGTCCATCCAATTTATCTAACAAATAAATACCATCAGCATCTACGCCTCCAAATCCTAATTGAGGAATTGGATTGCCTGTCATTTGAATAGAAATGAAAATTGCGGGTACCATAAAGGCAAAAATTAGCACGCAATATTGAGCGACTTGGGTATATGTAATCCCTTTCATCCCGCCTAGTACGGCATAAAATAGCACTATAATCATTCCTATAATTACACCTGTATTGATATCAACTTCAAGAAAACGAGAGAAAACCAATCCAACTCCTCTCATTTGTCCCGCTACATAGGTAAATGAAACAAGCAATGCACAAACCACCGCTACACTTCTGGCAACATTAGAATAATAACGATCCCCTATAAAATCAGGTACCGTAAATTTTCCGAATTTTCGCAAATAAGGTGCTAGTAATAGCGCTAACAATACATATCCACCTGTCCACCCCATAAGATAAACTGAGCCATCATAACCATTGAAAGAAATTATTCCTGCCATCGATATAAAAGATGCCGCAGACATCCAATCTGCAGCAGTGGCTAATCCATTTGCTAAGGGAGAAACGCTTCCTCCTGCTACATAAAATTCCTTTGTTGATCCCGCTCTAGAATAGATAGCAATTCCAATATAAAGGGCAAAAGTGATTCCTACAAGAATCCATGTCCAAGTTTGTAAATCCATAAAATTTAGTTGTCTAAGTTGTGTTTTTTATCTAATTTATTCATCAATCTAATGTAAACTAAAATAAGAATTACAAATACATAAATTGAACCTTGTTGTGCAAACCAAAAACCAAGTTTAAAACCTCCCAACCTTATTGTGTTTAGTTCATCTACCAATATGATTCCGAATAAAAAGGAAACAATAAACCATATAGATAGTAATATGGCTAAATATTTTAAATTAGTCTTCCAATAGACCCTATGCGCATTTTTCTCCATAAAAAGTAGTTAATCGATTTCTGGCAAGGTAAAATTTATTTTATAAATATGTTTTAAAATTCTACAAATAGCTACAAAATTTCTATCAAAAGATTTAATTCATATACAATAGAGCGGAAACGGTATTCAAAGTTAAAGAAAGAAGAAAATATTTCAATTCGTATATTTACTAATTAATCAAAAGTAATGAAACATTTAATTATCGTTTTCACTTTAATTTCTTGCGTTTCTGTAAAATGCTCCTTTAACGTACTGCAGGAATTAGATATCTCACAAAATTTGGAACTAAAATCCCTGATTTATGGTAACAATAAATTGACAAACCTTAACGTAGCCCTTAATTCAAAACTACGACAACTTAATTTCCGATAAAATTCAATTTCTACTATTAACTGAGCACAGAATATAGAATTATTAACATTGAATTCTGCATTTAACGGAATGAATGAACTAAATATTTCTACAAATACAAAACTTTCAATTTTAGATTGCTCAAACAACAGTATTCAAACTCTTAATATCCTACAAAACAAAGAAATATCAAGTATCACATGTAATAATAATGATACTACCACATTGAATGTGTCATCACTTAGAAAATTAGTCTTATTAGATATTTTATCGAATCAACTTTGTGTATTGAATATTAAAAATGGAGCAAACAATTCTATTTTACCCGTAAATTTTAATTTCAAATCAAACCCCAAACTTTCATGTATTATAGTAGATAATGCTAATCATAGTGGAATTAATTGGAATAATATCGATACAAATTCTAACTTCATTTCAAGCCAAGAAGAATGTCAAACCTTGGGTTACATTTCTATTCCCATAGACAAATTAGAAGATACAGTACAATGTAGTTTCTTTATACTACCCAAGTTAACAAATGGAAACTACTATACCGAAAGCGATGGTTTAGGCGATTTACTAATTGAAGGAGACGAAATATCAACTTCGAAAAAAATTTATATTTATACTGAAAATAATTACGGAAGTAATGAATCTAGTTTTAACGTCATAATTCATAAAAACTCGAGCCTTGATACATTTAAAGATGTAACAGTATGTGGCCCTTATACTTTAACCATACTAGAAAAAGAAAAATACTATACCGAATCTGCAGGTCAAGGAATCCTGTTAAATCATGGAAATCTCATAACTGTTTCTCAAAGAATATTTATTTATATAGGTGCTAAAATTGATCATGAATGTCCGGATGAAATTGGTTTTAATATAACTATTCATCCCCTATTTGATTTTGAGTTGAGTAGTGATCAAATTGAAATCCAACGACAATCAATTATGGTAACCAGTGATAATTAGCCATCAACCTATTTGTATAAAATTGATGAAAGCCCCTATCAGGTTGAGCCTAATTTCATGAATATCCAAGAGGGGAACCATGAATTATATGTTAAATATTTAAACGATTGCATCGAAAAAATATATTATTTACAATTCTTATAGCTTATGAAATTCCAAAATTTTTCACGCCGAACAATGATGGGGTTAACGATCGTTGGAATGTATTAGATTTTTCAAATTCCATCAAAAACATTTCAATCTTTAACCGATTTGGAAAGCATTTAAAAATTATTAGTCCTAATTCTGATGGCTGGGATGGGAATTCAAATGGACAAGCCCCTATATGCAGATAATTACTGGTATCTTATATCTTTTCAATCTGGAGAAACGGTAAGAGGGTATTTTATTCTAAAACGGTAATTGATCCGAAAGAATTAAAAAGTATTTTCTATTTTTTTTACCATTTTATAATCATCCATAATAAAACCACCTCCTATATCTTTAATTTGCGCATCTATATTTTTAAAGCCATATTTCTTATAAAAAAGAATTGAATCCTCGTTGTACTTATTTACACTCAGAGAAATGTCTACGAGTTTTAAATTTTTTCCTTTTTGAATCAAAAAATTCAAGCAATATTTTCCAATTCCATTTCCTCTAAATTTTTTCAGTACATAAATCTTACTTAAAAACAAGGAATTTTCCTGTACAATGCAAGCCAAATAGCCAACGCCCAAACTATTATATAAAATTGTAAAATATTCATACCCCTCTTTCAATTGATCATGTATAGCCTCCTCTGTTTGAAACTTCTGAAGCATATATTTCACCTGCTCTTCACCAATTATAGCGGTATAATATTCTTGCCATATCACAAATCCTAAATTTGCTATTTTGACAATTTCTTCTTTAGATTTCGCAATTTCTAATTCAATCATTCATTAATATTATTATTGGGGTTACCTGAGAAAATCACCTAATTAAAATCATATCGCTTAAAAAGCCAAATAATTAAGCAAAAAAAGTATGGAAAAACTTAATTTTAAAGGAACCTAAATAAAGATAAAATTCATAAATTTGGCAATGTCTTACCAAGATATGTCATTATTATGTTAATTTTAAATAAAAAGTGAATAATTTTTTATCCTATAATTTGAGTTTTATAGAAATGTCTATTTCAAAAAATGGATTACTTACATACCTTTTAGGGTTGTTACTATGTACTGGATGTCAAAAAGAACTTCCTAAATATGTTGATATTTCATATAAAGAATTAAAGAATGATATTGGATACAATATTGATGTCAAACCAATCTTATCTGACAAGTGCTACTCCTGCCACGGTCCCGATGCTCATACAAGAAAATCTGATCTTCGATTTGACACAGAGGAGGGTCTTTTTAGCAAATCGAGTAATGGCAACTATGCTTTTACGCCAGGTAGTTTAAGAAAAAGTGAAACCATAGCGCGTATTTTAACAGAGGATGCTAATTTTATTATGCCTCCAATAGAATCTCACTTATCTCTCACTCCAAAAGAAAAAGCTATTTTAGTTAAATGGGTAGAACAAGGAGCTGAATGGAAAAAACATTGGGCCTTTATCCCCCCAACAAAATCTAAAGCAACTGAAATTACAATCGATTGGAAACCAAGAAATGAAATCGATCAATTTGTTTATGATAAATTAATTGAAAACAACTTAGAACCTTCTAAAAAAACGGGCAAGGAGCAATTATTAAGAAGACTTACTATTGATCTTACCGGTTTAATTCCTACTGTTTCGGAACTGAATTCCTTTTTAAATGACACGAGCCCTAACGCTTATGAAAAAGTTGTAGATCGCTTATTACATACAAATGCACATGCAGAACGACTAACCACAGAATGGTTGGATGTAGCCAGGTATAGTGATTCTCATGGCTATCATGCAGATGGAAGTAGAATGATGTGGCCCTGGCGAGATTGGGTGATTAAAGCTTTTCAAAATAACATGTCCTACAAAGATTTTGTTACAGAGCAACTCGCTGGTGATCTGATGCCAAATGCCACCAAAGAGCAAGTATTGGCAACAGCATTCAATAGAAATCATCCTACAACTGCTGAAGGTGGAGCTATAGACGAAGAATTCCGTGTGGAGTATGTCACTAATAGAACGAATACGTTTGGTACTGCATTTTTAGGACTCACCATGGAATGTGCCAAATGTCATGATCATAAATTTGATCCTATTTCTCAACGTAACTATTTTGAATTATTTGCTTTTTTTAATAATATCAAAGAATTAGGAATGACGGCGAATGATGGGAATGCTGCTCCACTTATGTTATTATCTGATAGTATTACAACTAAAAAAATTGACAGATTAAGTGATCAAATAGATTCCTTGTCAAACATAGAACAAGAATTCAAAAAGAAATTTGTTTCGAATACCAATTTTAAAAATTCCAGCGAATTTATGGCTGAAGCACCCGTCCTACACCATTCGTTTGAAAAGGTTACAGAAAATAAAAATTCTCGATATGTTGACGATGAGAAAAAATCTACGCTAAGTAAAGGGGTTGAATTTAAAAAAGGCCCATACGATTTATCTCCTGTATTTGACAGTCAATACGATCAAATTTCGATTGCTAGTTTGGAACCTATAGAACTAACGGATGCTTTTTCTGTTTCTATTTGGATTTCACCAAAAGAATTACCTAGTCCTTCTAAGACGATGACTATTATAGGGAATTCCAGTGTAAAGCATCAATTTTATAAAGGTTGGGATCTGTACATAGAGCCTTCTGGTCAAATATCAACACGACTTATAAATAGTTTGCCTGGTAACTATATTCATAGTAAAACAAATAAATCTGTTCCAATTGGAGAATGGACTCATGTATTAATGACTTATGATGGTTCCTCAAATGCAAATGGTCTTAACCTCTATATAAATGGCCAAAAAGCAATTCAAGAAATTGTATTTAACCGCTTAGATCAATCTATCATTCCAAATGCAAAAGGAAAATTGATTGTTGGGAAATCGCCTCGTGGACAAACGGGAGACAATGGGATCTTTATTGGAATGATCGATGAACTCTCCATTTTCAATTCGGAAGTATTACCGCTTCAGGCACCACTTATTTATGAGCAATCCAAAAGTAAAACTCCAATTACTTCTTGGACTCCTAAAAATGAAACATATACTAAATTAGGTTCGAAAATTAGCGAACTGCGCACTATACAACATCGCATTAAAGACACCATTAAAGAAATTATGGTGATGCAAGAAATGCCCGAACAACGTAAAACTTATATCTTAGACAGAGGTGCTTATGATTCTTATGGAGAAGAAGTTCAGAGAAGTACTCCTGAAAAAATACTTTCTTTTGACGATAAATATCCTAAAAATAGGCTTGGCTTAAGTCAATGGCTGTTTGATGAAAGTAATCCGCTTACAGCAAGAGTTACAGTAAACAGATATTGGAGTATGATTTTTGGAAAAGGGATTATTGCTTCTGCTAATGATTTTGGAAATCAAGGATCGCTGCCATCTCATCCAAAATTAATAGATTGGTTAGCCGTGGACTTTATGGAATCTGGTTGGGATGTAAGGGCATTAATACGTAAAATGGTTGTAAGTAAGACATATAAGCAGTCTTCATTCACAAATGAAGAACTAAGAAATATTGATCCCGACAACAAACTATTGGCGCGATCTCCTAGTTATCGTTATCAAGCGGAATTTATCCGTGACAATGCCTTAAAATCTAGCGGATTAATTAATGAGGCTATTGGAGGAGAAAGTGGTAAACCTTATCAGCCGAAAGGTTTATGGATTGAGAAGGGTAATTTCTCAAAGGCATTACTCTACTACATTCAAGATCATGACCAAAATCAATATCGTAAAAGCATGTACACTTTTAATAAAAGAACTTCTCCCCCTCCTTATATGGAAATTTTTGATATGCCTGGGAGAGAGAATTGTACTGTTTCTAGAGAACGAACGAATACACCTTTACAGGCCTTATCACTATTGAATGACCCCCAATTTGTTGAAACCTCTAAAGCATTGGCCGTCCGCATGAAAAATGAAGGTGGAAAATCTATAGATGAACAAATTAAGATGGGGTATTTATTAACTTTAACTAGAGAACCAAATTCAAAGGAATTGCAAATTATGAATGATTTGTATCGTGATGCTTTGGAAGACTTTAATACGGATCACAAAAGTGCCGATAAATATCTTTCGGTTGGTGATTATAAAATTCCTGAAAAATTGATAAAGAACGAAATTGCCGCAATGACAATTGTAGCAAGCACTTTATATAATTTGGACGAAATGTATACGAAACGATAACTATAACTATGCAGTTAAAACAAATATACAAAACTAAAAGCGTTCAGTTAATTATACTTGTTCTTGGATTACTACTTTTTTCTAATTGCAAACAAAAGCTTCCTGAATATATTGAATTAGCCTATGAAATGATTCCTGAAACGGTTCAATACAGTATTCATGTGAAGCCTATTTTATCTGACAAGTGCTTTTCATGTCACGGACCCGATGAAAATTCGCGAAAAAGTAATTTGCGTTTTGATACTGCAGAAGGCTTATATAAAAAGTCAATTAATGGAAATCGGGCATTTGTAGGTGGCAACTTAAAAAAGAGCGAATCTATTCAGCGAATTTTAAGTAAAAACCCTGCTTATATTATGCCTCCAGAAGATGCGCATATTTCACTTAGTCCTAGAGAAAAGTCCATTTTGATAAAATGGGTGCAACAAGGTGCTAAATGGGAAAAACATTGGGCTTTTATTGCACCTCAAAAACCTAAACTTCCTGCTGTAAATAAAGGATGGCAAACGAATAATGAAATAGATAATTTTATTTACGAAAAACTTGCTCAAAATGATTTAAATCCATTAGGTAAAGCAAACAAAGAACAATTAGTACGAAGGTTAAGTATCGATTTAACCGGATTACCACCAACTTTATCTGAGATTAATAATTTTTTGAATGACACCAGTGAAAATGCTTATAAAAAAATTGTAGATCGTTTAATAAATTCTGATGCCTATGCAGAGCGAATGACTTTAGAATGGTTGGACGTGGCAAGATATAGCGATTCTCATGGGTATCATGCTGACGGTTTAAGAATTATGTGGCCATGGAGAGATTGGGTTATCGATGCTTTTAAAAATAACAAACCCTATGATGAATTTGTCATAGAACAAATCGCTGGTGACTTAATTGAAAATGCGACTAAGGAACAAATTCTTGCCACAGGATTTAATAGGAATCATCCTATGACCGCCGAAGGTGGTGCCATCGATGAAGAATTTAGAATTGATTACGTAACCAATAGAACGAACACTTTTGGTACTGCATTTTTAGGTCTTACTATGGAATGTGCCAAATGTCATGATCATAAATTTGATCCTATATCTCAAGAAAATTACTTTGAATTATTTGCGTTTTTCAACAACAATCGAGAATTGGGAATGACCTTTGAAGATGGAAATTTTGGTCCCTTACTGTTGTTATCGAAAGAAGTAGAAGATATTGAAATTGCAAAAGTCTCTAGAAAAATTGATTCTATAGAAAAGCTGCAATTGGCTAAAAAAGAAGTATTACTATCTATTTCTGATTATTCAGAAAGTACTTCGTTTAAACAAGCAGCACCCTATCTTCATCATGATTTTGAAAAGGTTACTCAAACTGAAAAATTTAATTATTTAGACGATACGAAAACCACCAAAATTGGAAAAAAAGTAGCACTCAAAGGTGGCTTTATAGGGCAAGCCCCTAATTTTGATAATCAGTATGACTTAATTGAACTGACAGGTAAAGAGCATTTTCAACTTTCTGATCAATTTTCTGTATCTGTATGGGTATCACCTACAAAACTCGCTAATGAAGGAACGACGTCCACTATTATAGGAAATTCATCCATTAAAGGTGAATTGTATAAAGGGTGGGATTTACATTTAGATAATACAGGAAAATTATCTGCACGTATAATTAGTGTTTTACCTAACAACTATATACATATTAAAAGTGAAAAAGCCATTCCCTTAAATGAATGGACTCATATTTTAATGACCTACGATGGTTCTACACATGCAGCTGGTTTAAATTTTTATGTAAACGGAAAAGAAACTCCTTTTAACGTGGAATACGATCGTCTTTATAAAAATATCAATCCTAAGCGAACAAAAAATATAATGCTTGGTAAATCTCCCCGTGGACAATCAGGCGATAATGGCATTTACATTGGACTCATCGATCAACTTTCTATGTTTGATGTAGAAATCTTACCAAAGGAAGTTTTAGGTGTTTATACACAATCTAAAGAAGGTAAAAAGCCTGTAGTTTGGACGCCGAACGATGCCGATTTTCTTCACTTAACTTCGGAATTGAGACAACTACAATTAGATCGGGTAAAAATTGTAGAACCTATTCTAGAAATGATGGTAATGGAAGAAATGGAACCGCAACGCAAAACGTTTATCTTGGAGCGCGGTGAATACGACAAACCAACAACTGAAGTACATAGAGCAGCACCTGGTG
>TARA_B110000037_G_scaffold215185_1_pt1 | contig 16975 bp, 12 predicted proteins | sample TARA_B110000037 | Tara Oceans TARA_B110000037 (sample SAMEA4397196) | marine metagenome | biome: Polar Biome; feature: [MIX] marine epipelagic wind mixed layer (ENVO:01000061); material: water (ENVO:00002006), including particulate matter (ENVO:01000060) such as... | depth 10-100 m
GTTGGAGAAATTGTCGAGCCCACCGGAAGGGATCTGGCCACCGTTGAGGACGAGGTAGCCCGGCAGGTCGGTGTTTTCGCTTCCGAGTCCGTAGGCTGCCCATGCGCCCATACTCGGGCGCCCTTGGAGGCCACTGCCGCTGTGTAGAAAATAGTTCGCGCTGGTGTGTTCGGAAAAATTCGAAGTCATCGAACGGACGATCGCCAGTTCGTCGGCGAGTTCGGCGAGGTGTGGAAATAGGTCGCTAATCCAGGCGCCGCTCTCTCCGCGTTGTTTGAATTCCCATGGCGATTTCAGCACTTTGCCGACGGCCTCGAACTGGGTTTTTTCTAATTTCCCGATCGCTTTGTGCGGGTCTTCGCCGTGGTGCTTGGCGAGCATCGGTTTGTAGTCGAACGAATCGACCTGCGAGACGCCGCCCTCCATGAAGAGGAAGATGACGTTCTTCGCCCTCGCGGGGAAGTGGGATTGCAGGGGCGATCCATCGGCGCGATTGCCGAACAGGCTTGAGAGCGCCAACCCGCCGAAGCCGAGCGAGGCTTTTTGTAGCAGGTCGCGGCGGGGGATTGGAAGTCGATGGAATGGCTCTTTCATTTCACGTAGATGAAATCGTTCATCGAAAAGAACGAGTGACACAGGTCGCGCCACGCGTCGCGGGAGTTTGAGTCTCCCTTGTAGAGGCTTACGAATTCGGTGAGTGCTTCGATGCAGGCGGTGAGCTCGGCGTCGGACGGCGGGCGGGCGAAGGCTTCTTCAAACATTCGCTGGACCCGAATGGAAGCGTTCTTGTCGGGCATCTCTCTTTGGATACGATCGGCCCAGATGCCGGATTGCTCGTAGAGGAACGGATCGTTCATCAGCGCTAGTGACTGTGCGGGGACATTGGTGACATCGCGTTTACCGACCGTGCTGAATGGGGTGGGGAAATCGAATGCAAGCATCAGCGTCGGTAAAAAATTCCGCCGCACCGAGGTGTATATCGAGCGTCTACCACTGCCATCGAGCGGGCCACTCTGTCCTGGTCGGCCGCGACCAACGACGAATTCGCTGAGGAAGACCGGCACTGGTTTTCCTCCGAGTTTCCGATCGAGGCGGCCCGAAATCGTCAGTGCCGAATCGCGGATCACCTCGGCCTCGAGGCGCCGCACGGGCATTCGGTGCAGGAGTTTGTTGTCCGGGTCGCGCGCATCGCACCCTGTTTCTGCGGCGGCGCTCGACATCGCAAATACCTGTGTGAGCACGAGGCGCTCGATGAGAGATTTGAGAGACCATTGATGTGTCTCGACGAATTCGACGGCGAGGTAGTCGAGGAGTTCCGGATGCGTCGGGCGTTCCCCGAGCCAGCCGAAGTTGTCGGTGGTCGCCACCAAGCCACGGCCGAACAGTTGGTGCCAGACGCGATTGACGATCACGCGTGCGGTGAGCGGATTATCTGCGGACGCGATCTGTTCGGCGAGTTGTAACCTGCCCGAACTGTTGAGATCGATCGCCGCTTTCCCGAATGCTTCCGGCAAGCGCCGTCGGGCCGGATCACCAGGGCTTTTCGGACTGCCACGATCGAGGACGTTCTCATTCACCCCGTTGCCGCCAAACCAGGCAACTGCTGTGCGGGATTCCCACTGCACGTCCTTGCGCAGATCGTCGATCTGCTGGAGGGAATCACTCGCGATGTCGGATGTTTTGAGCCCCGAATTTCTTAGAATCCAGTTTACGGTCTCAACCTGATTCGCCGCGATGCTACCATCGGCGAGGTCATCGAGTGCGGCGAGCAGTCCCTGGCGCTCGACCTTCTGCGGAGGTGCTCTCTTTATCTCTGGCTTCGGACCTTCGACCACCATCAGGAGCTCAAAAGGCTCATTGCCGACCGCGCCGAATTCGAAGTGCGCACGCAATCCCGCGTAGCGTTTGAGGTCGTGTGTGACCCACTGTGGCTGATCAGCGTTGTCGACTTTGAACTCTCGCAGGAGGGAACCGTGCAGCGGTCCGGTTACCATGATGTGCTGGCTGACAGCGGCGTAGACCTTTGCTTTGCCGCGCATCAGGTAGTGGATTTCGCCGGTCTCGAGGGTGACTGTAGGCGTGCGAATCATTTTTCCGGCGCGCGGAACGCCATCGAGTGATCCAGAATCATTCTCGCTGTCGATGATCTTTAAGCCGTTCCAAAACGGATCGCGTTTGGCTCCGCCGTAGGTGGCGATTTGAATTGGCACCGCGTTCGGGTCAGAGCTGATTAGAATGTCGCCACGCAAGATCGGGGCATTGCCGAAAATGGGGCCATCGGCGAGCCATGGGGACGTCTCCCGATTTGTGAAATCGGCGATTGTCCTCCCTTTGACGACCACCTCCAGATCTGAAGGAATCTGGGCGCTCTCTAGAGTCGCGATTTTCTCCCGAGCCGACTCTGCCATTCTCGTTGCGAGTTTTTTTCGGTATTCCTTATGCAGGGAATCCAGCTTCTTTGCGGCGGCGCGGTTCTTCGCCATCGACTCAAAACGCACCTGGCGGTAGCTCGAGCTCAAAACGAATCCCGCTAGGGCGTAGTAGTCGCTCTGTTTAATGGCGTCGAACTTGTGATCATGACAGCGCGCACAAGAGACGGTTAATCCGAGAAAAGTTTTGCTCAAGACATCGACTTTGTTGTCGAGACGGTCGCATTCGTCCTGACGGATATCGACGGGCGAGTGCACTTCCTCGCCAAGGAACGGCCAGCCAGTGGCGAGTACCGACTCGTTGATTCCCGTGGTCGGATCGAGTCTCGGATTCACTAGTAGATCGCCGGCGATGTGTTCGGTGACAAATTGATTGTAGGGCAGGTCCGAGTTCAGGGCGCGGATCAGGTAATCTCGATAGTGGTAGGCGTTGGCAATGATGAAGTCGGTTTCGTGACCGCGTGATTCGGCGTAGCGCACCAAGTCCATCCAGTGCCGCGCCCAGCGCTCACCGAAGTGCGGCGATGCCAGCAAGTGGAGTGTCGCGTTACGTTTTCGCTCTGGCGATGTGTCACTGTCGAATGCCGTGGTTTCGGCGATGGTTGGCGGCAGGCCGGTGATTGCGAAATGTGCGCGCCTCAGCCAGAGGCGATCAGTCGCCGGAGGCGCAGGTGACAATTTTTCCGCTTCAAGTTTCGTCAATACCCATGCGTCGACGGGATCAAGCGCTGAGTCGGGATTGAAATCCGGTGGTAGGCTGCGCTGCGGCTGCTCCCAGATCCATGGTAGTCGTTTTTTGAACCCTTCGAATTGGAATTTCTCCGCAAGGCTATTCGGGGCTGATCCGGTGAAGGCAGTTACAAAAATCAGGAGGGTGGTAGCAATTCGCATGGATCTAGGAATTCATTCTACCCAATTCTGAAAAGAATGACATCTCAATTGTGCTTGTCACTGTCGGCTGAACTCACGTCACTAAGACATCCTGCTGCAGGAGTTGAACACCGAGAGATTTTAGCAGTGCACCGTCCCAGGCGGTTATCGGAGTGGCTGGATTCGGGCGCTCGAACCCGCGTGGCTACTTGCTGAACAGGGAGAGGTTTACTACGATGCCCTCCATCGGTTTGATTACGTCCATACAATCATCGACTAAAGGGGTGATGCACAGCTGGTTACAGATCGGATTTTTAAACACGAGAGCCCTAATCTGAGAGCTGCCCTTCTAAAAAATTTTCTGCAAACTTACGCTCTGATCTCATCAGGGCGATTGTCCCGGCGCGAGTTGCCGGGACCCGCCGATGAAATTAGCCCCCCCGATGGGTTTCAAACGGCATGCAGTGGGCGAAAGCGGGCCGTCGTCGAGTCAAAGGCTACTGGGGAATGCTCGGAATTGATGAAAGCCCTGGAACTGGGCGGTCTACTCGCCCTGGGTCTTCTTTTTCGCTTTCTTCGCAGGACGCACGAGTGCGAGCTCTCCGCCTTCACCCGTCGCCTTCATTTCAAAGCCAAGGGTCATGGAGTTCTTGTCGACAACCTTGTGGGAGATTTTCATCTCCACTTCCTGACCATCGGCATCGGTTTGAGTAAGATCGAGAATCGCGACGCCATTCTGGGCAGACCAAGTTCCACGGCCGAGTTCCCCCTTTGAGTTTACGCCCATGTGGAGGACCTCTTCCGATGCTTGATCAAAGACAATGAGAGCAGAGGAAGTGCTGTCTTCGGTCTTGAGGTTCACTTCGATCGAATGTCCCTTGATCTTCCACTTGTAGGTGATCCTGAGCATTTCGCCATTGGTGTCGGCATCGACCCAGGTGCCTAGCATATTGTCAATTCCCTCCGTCTTCATCACGTCAGCTAATGTGTCCGCTTGGAGGTTGGAAGTTGTGAAGCTGATCGAGAGAGCAGCAAGGGAAAGGATTGTGGTGAGGGTCTTCATGAGCAAAAGTTTAGTCCTCCCTCCCGCCATGCCAAGGATTATTTTAGCCGCGGTTATTTGGGATCTCATCGAGGGGAGTCGGGAATTTTCGAGGACGAGGGGGGCAATGCCGATGTTCAGCAACAAAAGGTGGCAAGTTGGGGGAGAGGTGAATGAGCCAATTGATGAAGGATGTCCGGGGTTTTTAAACTCTTGAAATGGAAAGCTTGAGAATAATCTAAGATTGAGAATCTTTGTTTTTTTCGTAACCAAGGGGAAAGGAGCGGTATTTCTTCGGTGTAAATGAACATCGTGAAATCTGATTCAGCGAAACTTTGTTTTCAACATTCCCAGAACGTATCTCTATGAAACTCCCGGTCATTAAAACCATCCTCTTGACAGCCCTTACGTGGCAGAGCCCTTTGGCGAATGCCCAGATTTTGATCTCCGAGGTCGGAGCTGCCCCTCAAAAAGAAAAGTCCAAGGCCAATCGAAAGCCAGCCAAAAAGAAAGAGGCCAAGCTCTCCCCTGGGGTGCTTGTTCCCATGAATCCTGAGAGCGTGAAGTTCAAAGTGAAGGCGGCTCCGTCGAAGCTATCTCTCAAGAAGGGCGATACGATCGTTTTGATTGGTTCGGGAATGGCCTCGAGGATGAATCATTTCGGGTATTTCGAGACCGAGATCCAGTTGCGTTTTCCGATCAGTGAACTCAAGATTCGTAATATGGGTGATGAAGGTAATACGCCCGGATTTCGTCCCCATCCAGGCAGGAACCAGGAGGGACAATATGCCTTTCCAGGAGCCAAAGAATTGCTACCAAAAGAACTCCAGGCTGGTTCGCGGCCGCAAGGGCACTTTGAGATGCCCGATCAATGGCTGACTCGTCTCGGAGCTGATACCATTATTGCCTTCTTTGGATATAATTCTTCCTTTGAGGGTCCCAAGGGCGTGGACCGCTACAAAGCGGAGCTTACCGCTTTTGTCCAGCACACGCTCTCTCAGAAATACAACGGCAAAAAGATTCCTCAACTGGCCCTTGTCTCGCCGACTGCGATACAGGATTTGTCAGGGGAGTTCAGTGTGCCCGATGGCAAGGAGGGGAATCAAAACTTGAAACTTTATGCCGCAACGATGAAGGAGGTCGCAAATGCCAATGGGGCCCTTTTTGTGGATGCCTTTGCGACATCTGCCCAGTGGTTCGAGGGTTCCGATGAGAGGCTGACTGTTGACGGTGCTCTCTTTAATGATGATGGATACCGAAAGCTCGCGCCTTGGCTTGCCGATACTCTGTTCAGTGGAGTGACTCCAAATCAGAGCAAGCGGGACGAAGTGAACGCGGCGGTGAAGGAGAAGAACTTCATGTGGCTAAATGATTTTAAGGTTCCCAATGGCGTGCACGTATACGGTCGCCGATACAATCCCTACGGCCCCGCAAACTATCCGTTTGAGTTGAAGAAGACCCGGGAGTTCACCCAGATCCGTGACCAGGCAATCTGGGCGACTTTGAAAGGAGATAAGTTTGTTGTGACCAGGGAGGACGCCAAGACCTCGAAACTTCCCCCCGTTGAATCCAACTATAGGCCGAGTAATAAAAACGGAACCCACGAGTATCGACCGGGGCAGGAATCCAAAACCCAGATCGATGTTTCCGAGGGTTACAAAATTGACTTGTTTGCATCCGAGGAGAAGTTTCCTGATTTGAAAAATCCGGTGCAGATTGCCTTTGATAACAAAGGGCGTCTTTGGGTGGCAACGATGGAGAGTTATCCCCATTACAGGATTGGAGATCCGCGTCCCAAGGACAAACTGCTCATTCTTGAAGATACAGATGGCGACGGGGTCGCAGATAAACAGACCGTCTTTGCTGACGACCTGCACATTCCGATTGGATTCGAGATCTCCCACGATGGCGTCTATGTTTCGCAAAGCGGGTCTCTCGTTCGGCTTCAAGATACAAATGGTGATGATCATTATGACAAGAAGGATCTGCTTTTGAGCGGTTTCGATGACCATGACACTCACCACGCGATCTCAGCATTCTGTGCCGATCCAAGTGGTGCCTTTGTAATGTGTGAGGGAGTTTTCCTGCACTCAAACACTGAGAGTGTCTATGGGCCCGAGCGGGGGAGCAACGGTGGCTTCTTTCGCTATAGTCCGCAGAAAAAGAAAATCCGGAGGTACTCACAGTTCTCGATTCCGAATCCATGGGGAGTGGCCTTCGATGATTACGGTCAGGATTTCTTCCTCCATACCTCTGGAACCAGCTTTTCCTGGATGCTTCCCGGCACGGTGAAAGCCCGCTACGGCGCGAATTTGAGAGCTCCGGATATTATCACGAGCAATAAAGTGCGGCCAACCTCGGGTGTTGAGTTTATTTCAAGCCGGCACTTCCCTGATGAAGTGCAAGGTGATGTCCTGATCAACAATAACATCGGTTACCTCGGTGCTAAACAGCATCGTGTCGTTGAAGACGGCACGGGCTTCACCACCGAATATGTGCAGGATCTTTTTGTTTCAAAGGATTTAAACTTCCGTCCTGTCGATCTCGAATTTGCCCCTGATGGATCACTCTACGTTGCTGATTGGCAAAATATGTTGATTGGCCATATGCAGCACAATGCCCGTGACCCGTTTCGTGATCATGCGCACGGCCGGATCTATCGGGTCACCTATCCGAGCCGTCCTCTTGTGAAACCTGCCAAGGTTGACGGAGCCAGCATTGCTGGGCTTCTTGGTAATCTCGCTCTCCCGGAATATCGCACACGCTATCGGACTCGTCGTGAATTGCGCGAACGGGATCCTGTGGAGGTTACGAATGCCGCTATCAAATGGGCCTCCACACAGAGTAACGAGCGCCTTAAACTTGAAGCGCTGTGGGTGACGTGGGGAGCTGATAGGGTTGACGAAAATTTGCTCGCCGAGCTTCTGGCTTCGCAAGATCACAAGATTCGGAGCGCAGCAGTTCGAGTTGCCCGATACAATGAACACAAGTTGAAGAATCTGGTTCAGATTCTTTCTAGTGCAGCCAACGACGACCATGGAAGAGTTCGTTTGGAAGCGATCACTGCGGTAACTTACCTTCCAGTTGATCAAGGGGTCGCAGTCCTTTCCATCGCAAAGGCGAAAGAGGTCGACTCATACATGAAACAGAGTTTGGAATTCGCTGATGCCATTTTTGCAGGTGAAGCGGTGAAAGAGGAAAAGGAGAAAGTGGTTGTGGCGCCGAAGCACCTGTCGAAGGGGGATGCGAAGTTGTTTGTGAAAGGAGGGGCGATTTATGCCCGGGATGGTTACTGCATGACCTGTCACCAGGCCAATGGTGAAGGCCTTCCTGATGCCGGATTTCCACCGCTTTCCGGAACCAAGTGGGCGCTCGAAGATCATGATCGTCTCATCAAGTTAAGTCTTAAGGGGCTTATGGGTCCTATCGAAGTAAAGGGTAAAAAGTACCTAGGACAGGTTCCCATGACTGCCTTTGGCGGCTTGCTTAACGACGAAGAAATGGCATCTGTCTTGACCTATGTTCGGAATTCATTCGGAAACAAAGCGTCGGCGATTGAAGCCGACCAAGTGAAGAAAGTTCGAGCCGAAATGAAAGACAAGGTAGATATGTTGAGCCCCGATGAGCTGTTAAAGCTACATCCTCACTCCAAGAAATAGCGATCATTTCGTGTTCACTAGATCCCCCATTCGCGATTCCGATCATGAAGGACCCCGCATTGGAGGGCTTCTTTGTTGTCTTCCAGCAAAGTAGGCTGGGGTGGTTTCGTGGAATTGCTCTGCACAGAATGTGGGGGTGGAAGCTTGTGCTGAGCCCGCAGACCAGCGATACTGAGTGTTCATGAAGCGCACGATTCTTTTTTTCTCAATGACGATTGCAGTTGCAATGATCGCTATCGGAGCTCCCGAAAAGAAACCATTCCCGGCACACTGGGGCGATCCTCCAAAGATTCAGACCCGTGATTTACGCAATCTTCCCGGTGGTTATGGCAAGGGCAGTGGCACCTTGGCGAAGTGGATTCAGAAAAACCTCGATGAGGATGACAAAGGCTTGAAACCTCTGTTCGATGGGAAATCGCTGGATGCGTTTGAGGTCAAGAGTGGCACGGCCACGTATGAATTGAAGGATGGGGTCATTACCGGGACCACGGTGCCTGGTAGTCCGAACACCTTCTTATGCACCAAAAAGAAGTACGGCGACTTCGAGTTGCAGTTTGAAGTGAAGTGCCACGACAAGCTCAACTCCGGTGTGCAGATCCGCTCCAAGCTGAAGGGAGACCAGCACGGCGGTCGCGTCAACGGCCCCCAAGTCGAGATCGAGGCGAGCGGTGCCAATGGCTCCGAATCTGGTTATATCTATGGTGAAGCTGCTGGGGGCTGGCTAACGCCTGGCGCTGATCGCAAACTCCATAAACACTTCAAGGACGGCGAGTGGAACCGCTACAAGGTGGTGGCCGAAGGGGCGCGCATCCAGGTGTCGGTAAACGGAGTGCAGGTGAGCGATCTTACCCACGAAGGGATCTACAAGACGCATCCCAAAGGGCTGATCGGATTGCAGGTCCATGGAGTCGGCAACAATGGTCCGTTCACGGTGGCGTGGAAAAACCTCAAGATTCGCGAGATCAAGAAGTAGGAAGGATGAGGCAGCGGCGGCCCAGATGAGGGTTTCGGTTTCAATTTCCTGTCCATCGTTCAGGCGAAGACACCCTTCCTTCACTTCATCGATCCGCGATGCGAGGATGACCTCGACACCGATCTTTTGGAGACGTTCCTGCGTGTATTGCGAGGGTTTTCGCGCAGTTCAGACCGGCAAATCCTCCGTCGATGATGACGACACGATGGGGTGTTTTTATGGAGGAAACGCAGGTGGTCTTAGATATTTTGCCCTGTCTAATTGAGAGTGTCGCGGTCTTTGACTTGCGACTCTCTGAAACCCCTGCCAGTGTGACGTCATGAATTTGACTAATCACCTGATCCGCTTCTTGATCCTGATGGCCGTTCTCGGATCATCGGCGTCCGGAGCCGATGATCCTCCGATATTTCATCCCTTTTCGGTAACGATCGGGGAGCAGGAGGCCATTCCGATGTATGCCCCCAATGCTGATTCTCTGCCCCTGACGTCAACTCAGAAGAAAGAACCGCTGAAGCCGGGGGGCTGCCTCATGAACGTGGTGGTGAACGGCAAAACATTGCGAGTTGTGTTCACAATGATGGATCCAAAAGGGGAAATGAAATTTCCCAAGGTGAAGGAGATCCTCAAGTTTCTGAAAGTCGCCACCTAAGAACTCTTGAGTCAGAAGGAACAAAAGGTGCAGTGGATTCTCCGCGAAGCACCCGAGGGCTGGGAGAATCTGGTTCCGGAAGGAATGCCACAGATTCTTGGTCGGCTGCTTGCACAACGTGGAATTTCGGAAGAGGAAGTGGAGCGCTTTCTTTATCCAAAATTGGCTGAACTCAGTGACCCTTTTGAAATCCCCGAAATCGATCTTGCCGTTGATCGGGTCTTCGAGGCTGTCGATGGCAATCAACGGGTGTGCATTTACGGAGACTATGATGTTGACGGGGTGAGTTCGATTGCAGTGATGCGGAGCACCCTGGAAGCCTATGGATTGAAACCTTGTTCCTTCATTCCTCGTCGGAGTAGCGAAGGATACGGGTTGAGTGCAGGTGGATTGGAGAGGTGTCTCCAAGAATGTGGGAAACCCGATCTCTTGATTACGGTGGATTGTGGAACCGTTTCAAACGAGGCCATTGCCACTTTGAAAACACAAGGGGTTGAAACGGTGGTAGTGGATCACCATGAGATTGGTCCGGGTGGTCGACCGGATTGTGTGGCTCTAGTGAATCCAAAGGCCTCTGGCGACCGTCGTGAATACCTCTGCGCGGCCGGAGTGGTTTTCAAGCTGGCACACGCTCTTTTGAAAACACGGCCAATCGAGGGATTTGATCTCAAGTCGATTCTGGACCTTGTCGCCGTGGCAACCATTTCTGATATTGTTCCCTTAGTGGAGGAGAATCGTCTGCTAGTGCGTCATGGATTGCGAATTTTGGAAGGATCAATCCGTCCGGGTTTTCTGGCTCTTTTAAAACTGACGGGAACCGAAGGGAAACTGAGTAGCTCGGATATTGGATTCCGGATCGGGCCGAGATTGAATGCTGCGGGACGTATGGACCAACCGGAGAAGGCTCTTGAAACCTTGATGACGGAATGCAACCAAGAGGCTTTGATTTTGGCGGATGAACTAGAGAAATTTAATCGTAGGCGCCAAGAGCTGGAACAGGGGATCTTTGCCGAGGCGATGGCCATGTTGCAGGAGGGCAAGGATGACCCGGTCATTGTAGTGGGTTCCCGATCCTGGCATGCAGGTGTGGTTGGAATTGTGGCTTCCCGTCTAATGCGGATGTATCACAAGCCGGTCTTCGTGATTTCGATTGATAAAAATGGGATTGGGAAAGGGAGTGGCCGAAGCATTGCTGGAATCTCACTGGTGGAAGCGATTGGGGCCTGTCGGGATCACTTGATTGCTGGTGGAGGTCATCACATGGCGGCGGGCTTGAGTATCCATGAGAACTCGATCGATGCTTTCCGGGAAGGGTTTGTGAGCTTCTTCAATGAGACATGTGGAGGGAAGGATCTGTCCCCGAAAATTCATCTCGATGTCGAGGTTGAATTGGGTGAACTTTCGCTCGATTTTCTGGCGAGTTACGAGCTCTTACAGCCCTTTGGGAGTGCCAACCCACAGCCCGTTTTTAAGGCTCGAAATGTGTGGCTTACGGAGCCCCCCAGAAGGTTGAAAAACAATCACCTGCGTTTGTTTTTGCGCCAAGGCTATGACGAGAGGAATGCCATCTTTTTTGGGGGCGGAGCCAATGAATTGCCGGATCCTCCATGGGACATGGCTTTTACGGTGGACCGGAACGTTTTTCGGGGGCGGGTGAGTGTGCAAATTAGCATTCAACACGTGCGGGCGTCCGCCTCGAGAGACGATGAAGGCCAGTGATTTGGTTGGAGATCTTCCCGGGATTCGAGGGAGGGAACAGGAGGCCTTTCAGATCGCCGGATTGAAGACGATTGTCGAGTTGCTTGATTGGTTGCCAAAGCGCTACGAAGACCGCAGGAGGTTCGATGCCTTCCCGGCACAGGCCGGAGGGGGAGCAGTGTGTTTGCGTGGTTCGGTGATCGACACGCAGCGGAAGGGATTTGGAGGAAAGGGATTCTATGAGGCGGTGGTCGAGGATCATGCAGGCGGGGGATTATCACGGCTCACCTGCCGATGGTTTAACATGCCTTTCATGCAAAAGATTCTCGCGACCGGGCACGAGGTCGTGCTTTACGGGAAACCAAAGGAGAGCAGTGGGAGGGTGGTGATTGATCATCCTGAGTTCGAGGTGGTTTCAGAGGAAAGTCGTGGAATTCATCTGGAACGGATTGTTCCGATCTACAAAAATATCAATGGGATTCCGCAGCGGAGGCTTCGAGAACTCATTTTCGGAGCCTTGGAGGTGGCGGACGGAGATTCGTTCCTGCCTGTTCATGATGTTGATCCAACCTACCCGAGAATTGAGGCTTATCGTGAGGCTCATTTTCCGGGTGAGTTGACTCACTCTGATGCGGCGAGGCGGCATTTTGCGAAAGAGGAATTCTTTCTTCAGCAACTTAGGGTGGTGTGGAGACGGGCTCGGCATGCCGATCTGAGTGGTCGGGTTTTGGGAAAGAGAACACGTTTGCTGAAGGAGTTTTATGAGTCGCTGCCTTTCGATTTGACCGGGGCGCAAAAACGGAGCGTGAAGGAAATCATTGCTGATATGAGGATGAATCGCCCGATGAACCGTCTTCTGCAAGGGGATGTCGGAAGCGGGAAGACATTCGTGGCGATGTGCGCGATGCTGCTAGCGGTCGACTCCGGGTGTCAGGCGGCTTTGATGGCTCCCACCCAGATTCTCGCGGAGCAACATTATCTGACCTTTTCAAAATGGCTCGCGCCATTGGATATCAAGGTGGGTTTGGCCACGGCTGATCGGAGGGAAGAGATCAACGAAGCCCGGATCATCATCGGGACTCATGCTTTGCTCTACGACAAAGTCGAATTTGATGACCTCGGTCTGGTGGTGATCGACGAACAACATAAATTCGGGGTGGCCCAGCGGGGGAAGTTAATTCAACGGGGAGTCATGCCTGACGTGTTGGTGATGACGGCGACGCCGATTCCAAGGACGCTGACTTTAACGACCTATGGAGATCTCGATGTCTCGGTTCTCGACGAGCTTCCAGCGGGACGGGGGAAGATCGTTTCGGGTGTGCGCGTGAAGCCAAAGATTTCGGACGTGACCAGGTTCTTGATGGTTCAACTCGAAGAGGGACGTCAGGTTTATTTGGTTTATCCTTTGGTGGAAGAAAGTGGATCGATCAAGGCCTTGTCCGTGATCGAGGAACATCCCAAGTGGCAGAAGCGGCTCAAGCACTTCGATGTTGGCTTGTTGCACGGCAAGTTGCCTGCAGACGAAAAGGACTCGGTGATGACACGCTTTCGGGATGGGAAGTCCGAGGTTCTTGTCTCGACCACCGTGATCGAAGTGGGAGTCGATGTTCCCAATGCCAATGTCATGGTCATCTTTAATGCAGAACGATTTGGTCTGGCCCAGCTTCACCAGCTGCGCGGTCGGATCGGAAGGGGGGAGCACAAGAGCTACTGTATTCTTGTGACTGATGGAAAAACTCCGGAAGCTCTGGAAAAACTCAACATTCTATCTGAGACCATCGATGGCTTTAAGATCGCGGAGGAGGATCTCAGGATTCGCGGTCCGGGTGAGGTGTTGGGGACGAGGCAGAGTGGCTTGGTCGGATTGCGCTTTGTAGAGTATTTGGCTGATACCAACCTGATCCGCGAAGCCCGGGAAATGGCAGAAAATGTGTTGCGTGATGACCCTGAGCTGGAGTCGAATTCACACCTTAAGAAATGGCTATTGGATCAGGCGGACGTTGCGACGCATTAGTTCCGTCTCCTTCCCGCAGCGCAGTTTCACACCTTAAGATTTTTCATTCCAGTCGCTTCCCCCGGAGCCCAGTGATACGCCAGTCGTCTTTTTCTTTCAGGTCGAGGATGAGTTCCCAATTCTGTTTTACTTGGTTGTTTTTACCTGCGGCAACGTGAATTTCAGTGGTGAGGTGAACTTGGGCTTTTGATTCGATAATTTGAATCATACGCTCGGAAACAGTGATCTCGCAAAGGGTGGTAAGGGTCTGGAATTGATCGATTTCATCGAGGGTCTGCTCCAGGGTCATGTGATTTGTCGGGATGGGCGAGACTCCGTGGAATTCGATCGTATCAGCGAGAATTTCACCCAAGGCATTGTGGACGTCCTCCTTGTTGCGGATTGAGATTTTACGGTGCTCGACGTGTTCGAGAAACTGGTCAACGACTTTTCCGATTTGGTGCTCGGGTTGTTGGCTATGCCAGAGGTATCCACCAACTGAGACCAAGAGGATGAGTGCGATGATGATTTTTTTCATCGATTAGGCGCAAGTTGGAAGGTGAACCCCTTGAGATACTCTGTTTCCGGAAGAGTAGCAATGATGGGGTGGTCAAGGCGCTGCGTATGATTATCGATGAGGCGAAGGGTGCGCTTTCCGTCGACAGCGGCGCTTTTCACGCTGTCAAGGAAGAGCTCCCGAGTGGCGTGATGGGAGCAACAAAAAGTGGCGAGGATTCCGCTGGGATTCAGCATTCGAAGGGCGCGGAGGTGAATTTCCTTATAGCCCCGCATGGCGTCTTTGACGGTTTTCTTATTCCGGGTAAAGGAGGGAGGATCGAGAATGATGAGGTCGTAGGTTTCCTCATGCTTGCGGAGGAAGTCGAAGGCATTGGAGGTGATGGTTTTGACCGGGACTCCGGTGAGTGTGGCATTTTTTTCGGTGGCCGCAGTGGCTTCTTCCGAAATGTCGACGGCGGTGACGGATTCAGCACCAGCAAGGGCACAGGCGAGGCTGAATCCACCTTGGTTGCAGAAGACATCGAGAACTTTCTTGCCGGCCGCCAACTTGGAGACACGTTCGTAGCAATCCATGATGTCGAGGTAGAGACCGGTCTTTTGACCATTGGCGGGATCGATTTCGAAGATCGAATCCTTGTGGTTTACGGTAAAGGGCTCGGGTTGTTCACCGTAAATCATCGAGATCTCTTCATCGAGACCTTCGGGGAGGCGCATGGAAGAATCATTTCGGAGCGTGATGGACTTTGGATCGAGCAGTTTGACGAGGGAATCGACGATGAGATCTTTTCGCTGATCCATAGCCAGCGTGGTAGTTTGAAGGACCACGTGCTCTTCGTATTGATCGACGATGATGCCTGGGAGGCCATCTGATTCACTCCAGACGAGTCGACGGAGGTTTTTTTCGATGGGGAGGGAATTGCGGTAGTCGATGGCCTGGCCGAGGCGGCGGGTGAAGAATTCCTCGTCGAGCTTCTGTTTTCGCCGGGAAATTCGACGGGCCACGATCTGGGACTGGGGATTGTAGATGGCGACACCGAGAGGGCGGTCTTTAAAGTCTTTGAGAGTGACGAGATCACCGGGTTCGGGCTGGCCAAAGGTCTTTTGAATTTCTGAGGCATAGACCCACTCGTGTCCGTGGAAGATACGGGAGCGTGGTTTGATGATAAGACCTGGCATGGGGGGAGAAAAGGGCACGGAAGGAGGGAGATCAAGACATGGCGTGCCTTTTCGCTTGAACATCTGGCGGAAGAGGCCTAACTCCGTCTCGGAACTTAATCCTATGGGTCAAAATCTTAAAACACGTCAGAAGCGTCGCCGCAGGAAGCTTTACATAAAGCGCAAGAGCGAACGCATCAAAGCAGAAGCTTCTTCAAAGGCTGCAAAGCCGGCCAAGGCTGAAAAACCAGCGAAAAAAGCTGCCAAGAAAGTAGCGAAAAAAGCTGCCAAGAAAGTGGCAAAAAAAGCGGCCAAGAAAGTAGCGAAAAAAGCTGCCAAGAAAGTGGCAAAAAAAGCGACCAAAAAAGTGGCGAAAAAAGCGACCAAAAAAGCTGAAGAGCCCAAGGCTAAAGAGGAATAGGATTTCCTCCTCGTTTGTTATTTTAAACCCGCATGGTTACCGCCATGTGGGTTTCTTTTATTTTGAGGGATTCAGGGTAGGAATCCGGCGTAATGAAGAAGGGATGGTGTGAATTGTCTGGGCGCACCATGAGGCAACGTTCGACAGTCGTTTCTGGTTTCCAAGGGGACAAGGCGTGGTTCGTGAGAAATTGGAATGGCACGGGCCAGAGATATTTGGGAATGAGTTCAAAATTCGTTCCAGCTGAGAAAAAAGAAGAAATTTCACTGATGGTGAGCCATTTGCCGCGTCGACAGTCGGGATTGAGGAACTCCGGGAAGGTAGGTGACGGGGCATTGATGTGATCAAAAAGACATCCGTAGATTAGGTGATTGGTGACGATGGGCTCATCGCGATACTTTTTGGGGAGATGAAGAGGGTGCTTTTCGGGGAGCTTTAGTTGATGGCTGCGGAGGAGGGAGAGCTTTCGAGCGTAGTTGTCGCGAGCATCGGGGCCGGGAAGGAGGAGTTCGGAACCGGTCTCGACGGCGAGGTAGAATTTGGTTGCGAGCTCGAGATGAACGAGTTGGTCGGTGTTGAGATCCCGGAGGAGGAAGTCGAGTTCGCCAAGGGTGGTGTGAATGTCGCTTTGGATCTGGAGATTCCGAGCGAGAAGCTCCCAACGGGGGGAGTGATCGATGAGAATGGCGAGGGCATCTTCGTAGAGATGGCCGAGTTTTTGTTGCAAATTGAGGAGAGTGAATTCGCCGGGAAGGGAGAGCTTTTGGTAAGGAAAAGAGCTGGCTTCGGGAAGATCCCCGAGGAGGAGAGGTCCGGAAACGAGGCTCTGAAGAAGGGCCATTGTGGTCGTAGAAAAAGACACTGGAACGAACTTATCGGTTGGAATCCTAGAATCGAGTCTAAGATTTTTGAAGGGTGACTTGAATTTTTTTGAAACGAGAGGACACTTACTATGAGTTACCCTTAAAGAAATGATGATCAAAAAACTCGTTCCAATTCTCGTTCTCTCGATGGCGGCTTTGCTTCCGGCGGCGCCCAAGGTTGAGAGTCTCGGGGATCTCAAAAAGTTGGAAGGTCAGGTGAAAAAGGTGGTTCGTGAAAACACGGGAGCAACAGTCTCGCTTGTGTCGCCAAACATTGGCGCCTCTGGAAGTGGGGTGATTGTTTCGAGCGATGGCCTGATTTTGACGGCTGCCCACGTGGTTGAGGGAAGTCAGGTGATGACGGTCATTTTTCCTGATGGACGGCAGGAAAAGGCCCTGGTGCTGGGAGCAAATTACACCCGCGATGCGGCGATGGCAAAACTGGTAGGGGACGGTCCGTGGCCTTTTGCCGAGGTGGGTGAATCAAAATCGCTGGAAGTGGGTGACTTTGTCGTCGCGATGGGACACCCGAAGGGATACGACCCGACCCGTCGTCCACCGGTTCGCTTTGGTCGAATCATGACAAAGCGGCCTCTGGATTTCATCATGACCGATTGCACCGTCGTGGGGGGCGATAGCGGTGGTCCTTTATTTGACCTGAAAGGTCGGGTTGTGGGAATTCACTCCAATATTGGGTCGGATCG
>TARA_B110000037_G_C17128336_1_pt1 | contig 16902 bp, 12 predicted proteins | sample TARA_B110000037 | Tara Oceans TARA_B110000037 (sample SAMEA4397196) | marine metagenome | biome: Polar Biome; feature: [MIX] marine epipelagic wind mixed layer (ENVO:01000061); material: water (ENVO:00002006), including particulate matter (ENVO:01000060) such as... | depth 10-100 m
AATTTTACTCATAGTTTCCCATAATGTAGGAATAGTTCAAACAAAATACTACATCTGCCGCGGTGATTTAAACCTGCTGCAAGTAAATTGATGTTGGAGCCTATTTTATTGAAACTGCAACCTAAACTTTCCGACAAACCATCAAACCGTCTCTTATAGGAAAAAGTACATTCTGAACTCTAGAATCTTGCTGTACCTTTAAATTAAAGGCTAATATACCCCTTGTATCAACATCATGAGTATCGCTTTTTTCAACAACCTTTCCACTCCACAAAACGTTATCTGCAATTAAATAGCCACCAGTATTTAATTTCGGCAAACAAATGTCAAAATAGTATGAGTAATTGGCTTTGTCAGCATCAATAAAAATTAAATCGAAAGTCTCATCAATAGTGGATATCAAATCAACTGCGTTGCCTACCAATCTTTTAATTTTAGAGTTGTTGTTTGTTTTTTCAAAAAACTCGGTTTGTATGGGCTCAAGCTCTTCATTGTTGTCAATGGAATAAATTATCCCATCGTCTGCAACAGCTTCAGCAAAACAGATGGCAGAGTAACCTGTATATGTGCCAATCTCTAAAACTCTTTTCGGTTTAATCATATGAGTTAACATACTCAGCACGCGCCCTTGTAAATGGCCTGCTAACATCCTTGGATTCAATACCTCAATATAAGTTCGGCGGTTTAGATCGGCTAAAATTTCGGGTTCTTTTTCCGAATGATTTTCAATGTATAGATTCAATTCCGCATCAAGAAATTCCATAGTTTCGCTTTTTAAGCAAATTTATATGAGATTAATCGTTTTAGCATTGTTTTTCAGTCTATTTATAACAATAGGAATAGGACAAATCATCAATCCAAACATCGTAGAAAGCACCATCTTAATTGATGGTCAATTTGACGAATGGGGAGCTTATCCTGAATATCAAGACAACAGAAACGAAAGTGAATCCAATGACATAATTAAAGTTGCCAATGGAAACGACAGCACCATGATTTACTTTCATATTGAAGTAAATACTGAGTTTGATCTATTCGACAACAATACTTTGGTATTGTATCTGGATGGTGATGGCAACCCACAAACCGGCACTTCAATAAATAATATAGGAGCAGAATGGAAAGTGGATTTTTCTGCAAAAAAAATATTTGACCTATCTGACCCCGAATTTAGTATCAAGATGAGTGGTGTGCCAGTAATAGCGCTGCCTACATTCACCTCAAACAAATTTGAAATAGGTATTTCAACAACGAATCTCATAAATGGCAAAAAATTAATTGAAGGTCCACAATTTGGATATAGCTTTTTGTTTGATGAATTAAGAGGTGATCAAGTACCTGCTGATGGAGAGCAACTTTATAGAGACTTCAATAAATTTAACAGAAATCAATCGGTTAAATATAACTTAGAGCAACAAGAAAATACCATCAGGTTGATAACTTACAATGTTTTGCATGATGGCTTAATTAAACCTGAAAGAAAAAATAAATTTACTTCATTTTTATCTGCGACCAAGCCCGATATTATTGGTTTTAACGAATGTTGGAAAACAACGGAACAACAAGCAAAAAGTTTACTGGATAAAAGTTTACCAGGCTCAACTTGGTATGTTAAAAAGCTAGATGGAAACATTACTTGCTCTAAATATGAAATAGTAAAATCATGGGATGTACTTCCGAAATCTAGGTTATTGGCTTGTTTGATTCAGATTAATAGCACCACGCAAGCATTGCATATAAATGCCCATTTAAGTTGTTGTGCAAAAGATGACCGCCGGTTGGAGCAAGCCGTAGCCTTGTCTGAATTTATTGAGAAGCTTAAAGCAGATTCTACCATAACCAAACAAACAGCAATTTTAATAAGCGGCGATATGAATTTAGTAGGGCTAAAGCAACAGTACAATGTTTTAAAAAATGGCAACAACAAGCTAAATGGTTCAGATGTAGATTCAACTTCTTTAACTGATTTATTGGCCTACCAAACCAATGGCAAGTCGGCAATTACCTGGCGTGATGGCAAAAGCTCATACCCTCCAGGCCGTTTGGATTATATTTTTTATTCTGATTTTAACATTGAACCTAAATCTGCCTACATTTTAGATTGCTCACTTCTATCACCCAAAGAATTGAAGTATTTTGATGGTCTTAATTCTAAATCTTCAGAAATATCTGATCACTTACCAATAATTTTTGATTTTTCGATTAAATAAGTGACCAACTTGTTGCCCCCTTTTCTGACTACTGTCATAAAATTTAAAGATCGAAACATTAAAGTTTGTAGCAGTTTACGATTAAAGCAGGAGAAGTGTCGAAATGTTTTCTTCACAAATTCAGTTCCTTCATTTCTCTGACGGTTTTTGGCTCGACTCCTTTTTTTAACTAATTTTAAACCATCATGAAGAAAATTATTGCTCCCACCGATTACTCGAACAAACATGCTTTATTAATTAACTTAGAGTAGTTATGGCTTTGGTTGAATCAGTTATGAATCCTTTGGGGTTTATTGCTCCAAAATTCGATTTAATTGAACCGTTGAGCGGAAATCGTTTTTCATTTGATGATTTAGCGGGTCAAAAAGGCACATTGGTTATTGTTATGTGTAATCATTGTCCCTATGTCATTCACGTTTTAGAACAAATTGTCGATCTCACTTTAAAGTATAAAAAGTTAGGTATTAACTCAATCGCTATTAACTCGAACGATGTAACGTACTACCCTGATGATGCACCACATAAAATGGCTAAGTTGGCAAAAGATTTAAATTTTAGTTTTAAATATCTTTTCGATGATAACCAACAAGTGGCAAAAAGCTTAGATGCAGCTTGCACCCCAGACTTCTTCTTGTTCGATGAATTAAAAAAATGTTATTATCGAGGACGTCTAGATGGATCTACACCTGGCAATGGAATAGCACTAACTGGTAGCGAATTGAGTACGGCAATGGAGACCCTTCTAGAAAAAAAAACTGCACCTACCGTTCAAAAACCAAGTATGGGCTGCAGTATAAAATGGAAAAAGTAAAATGAGTAGAAGTTCATTCTTTATCTTAGGATTCATCACACTATTTGGATTTAGTGCCTTAGGGTTTGCGATTATTAATTTTTTCGGAAACAACGCTTGGTTTGAAATGTTTCAAGGCAACTATTCCTTTTTAACTCAAGCCCCGTTGGGTTTAGCTTATGGATTTGCAACTGGTTTTCTGGGTTGGAAATTAATACGCTCAAAGTGGCTCAATCAAAGCCTTAATAGATATGCAAATTTAATTCAAGCCCTAGAGTTGAACATTCACGAAATAATATTCATTTCATTTTGTGCAGGGTTCGGAGAAGAGGTATTGTTTAGAGGTGCCATCCAACCTTTTTTGGGCGTTTGGATTACCGCTGTCGTATTTGTTGCAATTCATGGTTATCTTAATCCTAAAGATTGGAAAATTTCGGTTTACGGATTGTTTATGACCCTGATAATTGCTGGAATCGGGTATGGCTTTTTATACCTTGGCATTTGGTTTTCAATATTTGCTCATATTGCCATAGATATTATTCTACTTAAGAAACTGAATGATTGGAAAGTTGATTCTCTTCAGTCTGAGTTGGAAGAATAACATTAGTCTCAATCAACTGCTTCAAATTAATTAGGCTAGCTTTTAAATGTTCTTGCAAAAGCAAATGAGCAGTTTTGTTAGCCCATCGTTGAAAAAATGAATAACTGCCATTGATAAATAAAAACACTTTTACTTCATCTCCATAACTCGAAATTTCATATTTCTCTGTAAAAAAAAGTTTTTGTGGCTTTAAAAACTCAACATCCACATTAACTGTTTCATTTTGCAATAATTCAATTTGAAAAGTTCCTTGGGTATTGTTAATCGCCGATTCCCAATAATATACATCGCCATTCTGTTCTGAATTCAATGTTGATTCTGAATCATTATATTGCCAACTTATCCATTCATTTCTAACATCCTCATCCAATAAGATCATTTTAACATCATCAACAGAAGCACTAATTTCAATTTGCTCTTTAAGTTCAAATTTACTTGGCAATAAAAACATCCACAATGTGTAAATCACAAAGAAACCAATTACTCCAATAATTACTTTTACATATCGTGGCATAAAGTTTTTAAAAGATCAATGATAATAATATCCAAATAAAAAAAACGATAAAAATTATATTTTTACCGCCTTATAATCGCATAGCATGTTTAGCTAATGACCAAAAAGTTCAGTTTTTACATATTTTCGATAATTTCAATTGTAGTATTTGCCTTACCCGCCTTGGCATATGACACCAAACGAGATACTGTTAGAGCTACGGTAATGTATGGTCAACAAACTTTGTTTGATCAACTTGCTTATGCTTCTCCTGAACGAATTAAAGAATACCGTGACTCACTATTAAGTCTTGATAGAATTGATATCGACATTATAGACCAGCTTAACTTGATGATTTCAATTAGTAAAATGAACAAGGTTGAAGTTGCATCGCTAATTGATTCGTTGTTTGAAATGAATCTTATCCCTTATGCTTTAATAAACCAAATAAATTTATACATAAACAACCACCCACCAAGTGATATTTCGCCAATAGACTTAAAGCCTGAATTTATTGTAAACCTTTTTCAGTCACAGTTTCCTGCGGATACTTTTTACAAGGATTGGAACACATTAATACCTCATCCCTATAAGAATTCATTGAGTAATAAAGACACCTCAGTAAAGCTGATTTTAGAAGGCGTTTTAATCAACGATGGTTTTGTAATGCCAATCGAAAATGATGTGATGACTTCTTCATTTGGCTGGCGTGAGGGGAAGATGCATAGTGGTATAGATTTGGATTTGGAAGTTTGGGATCCGGTAGTTTCCGTTTTCCCTGGTGTTGTACGTGTAGCGAAATATTATGGTGGTTACGGCCGTGTTGTAGTAGTTCGGCATTACAATGGTTTAGAAACGTTATATGCTCATTTACATAGATTTAAAGTAGTATCCGGCGAAAAAGTTGAAACAGGACAGGTGGTTGGCCTAGGAGGCTCTTCAGGTAGATCGAGCGGTAGTCATTTGCATTTTGAAGTTCGCTTTAAAGGATTAGCGTTAAATCCAGCTCACCTTTTTGATTTTAACAAAAGAGAAATTATAAATGCTGAAGTAGTTCTTAAAAAAACACCTAGTGGTTATGCTGCTTTGCCTAAAGGTGTAAATATGTATGTTGTAAAAAAAGGCGACAACTTATTCGAAATTGCCAAGCAATACGGCACATCGATATCAAAACTTTGCGAGCTAAATAGTATTAAAAGGAACAACTTTTTATATGTTGGCCAGAAAATAAGGATAATTTAATGGATCTTCAGTTTAACTTCACTAATTACCAGACACATCCTGCCAACAGAAATTATGAAGTTTTTAGCTTTAAACAGCCTGTGCGAGCAGCGTATTTTGAGAATATGCTCATAGAGCATAAAATCACTTTTGAAAAAGACGAAGAAACTACTGAAAAACAGCACTATTTTTTATATGCAATTCACAAAAAAGACTTCAGAACTGCTCTAATGTTAAACAACCTTACCATTGGCCATTTCAGAAAACCTTTTATTTCCGACCCTAATTTTAGGTGGCTGGTATTACTAATTGGTATCGGAGCTGTTACACTTGCGATAATTGGATTTATAGTTAGCTAAAGGCTATAAAAGAATCATTTCTTGATGTGGAATTCCATCTTCAAGATATTTTTTACCGGTGCTTTTAAATCCTAAATTAGTATAAAAATCATCCAAATATTGCTGAGCCGAAATGTGGATTTCACGCTCAGAATAATTATTTTTTGACCAATCAATTGCCTTGCTCATTATCAGCCTGCCCAATCTGGTTTTACGGTGCGTTTGGGCAACCACTACTCTACCAATATGTACCACATTATTGTTGTCGATATAAATTCGGAGCGTTGCAACGGTTGCTACTCCATCATTGGTAATAAGGTGATATGCCGTTTTATCTACTCCATCTAAATCTTGATAAGGACAGTTTTGTTCAATCACAAAAACCTCTATTCGCAGCGCGAGCAAGTCATACAACTCTTCCTTGGTTAAATCTAAATATGATTTTATTCTGGTATCCATAATCTTATACTTTAACAATTGAGTTCAATCCTGTATAAATTAAATATCCCTCTACTTTACCATAATTCATTTGCTTAAGTAACTCTAAATACTTGCTAATTTGTTTGTGGTGCTTTCTGTTTGGTTTACCCGTTTTAAAGTCGATTAACACAACCTCATTACCCAAAATTGAAATTCTGTCCGGACGGTATTGCATGAGTTCTTTGGTTAAAATAGTTTGTTCATTTAGTATAGTAGCTTCTTCAGAAAAAGCTCTAGCAACGTCTGAATTACTCTCCATCAATTTAATTGTTTTCAGTAATTCTTCATGCCCTTTGCCATCAATCTCTCCATGAAGAATAGCATTATCAAAAACTATTTTTGCTTCACTTGAAAACTTAACCCTTCCCAGTATTTCATGAAAAATAGTTCCCTTCACGGTTTGCTCCGATGAAAAATAAATACCCTTACTCCGTTTACCTACAATTGAAACTTTATCGTGCCAGCGATTAAATGGAACAAAAGGAGGCCTAGGTGCTTTCATATTTTTAGTTTTACTATTCAAAATAGCTGAACCTTGCTCCCAATAGTTATCCGATTTTTTTACTCCAAAATCAAATTCTGCCACCGCATTATTAATTGTCTCTTGTATCAGCCCTTTTTGATTGTTGGTAAACAAATGCATTTCGTGCTTTGCTCTGGTGCTTGCTACATAAACCATATTTATGTTGTCAATTAATGTTTTCTGAACTTCTTTTTCGTAAACCTTCGTCATATTAATAGCCTCTACCGAAGTCTTCACCATAGGTATTAAGGCTTTTTCAAGTGGTATTGAATCATCATTAAGTTCAATCCATTCTGAATAATTTTTGATAGCGGGTTTATACCACATAAATGGTAAAATCACCACTGGAAATTGCAATCCTTTGGAGTTATGAATAGTTGAAATTTTTACAGCTTCAGTTGATTCATCTGCTTCCACCGCAAATTTATCTTGATCTGTTTCATGCCATTTTAATAGTTGATGTATTCCAAAAGGAGGATTTGAACATTTTTGAAATAATTTGTTCAAGAAAGATTGAAGGAAAATTCCATTCGGATCAAATCCAAAATAATCAGAGATAAAAACAGCTTTATCATAAAACCCAATCTTATTGAAATATTCGAAATCAAAATCTGCAAAATGATCTTGGAAATCAATATTTATATCTAGTATGTCTGTAACTAAATCAAGTTCCTCTGCCTTCAAATAATACCATAATTGCGCCCTTTTCCCTTTATTTGTTTCGTTATAAAACGAATTTAAAAACTGAACCACCAACAATACTTTAGTTGATTTAAACACCAATAAGCCTTCGCTCGAAACAACAGGTATTTGGTTGTCGTTCAGATATTCTGCTAAGACTGCAGCCTCACTATTAGCCCGTACCAAAATTGCAATATCCGACAAGTTCCAATTTTGTTCAATACAAGTTCTAATTCTGGTCAGTATCTCAGGTAATTGAACGTCGTAAAGCTCCGTCTTTAACTTTCCTTCAAGCTTGGTTAATGTAATAAAACCTGAGTTATTTTGCTTTCCTGGTATTTGAATAAAATCAGTAAACAGGTCTTTAAATCTAGGCTCAATTAATTGCTCAAAACGCTGAAACAATGCATTGTTAAACTCTACTATCAACTGATCACTCCTGTAATTTGTATTAAGTGATATTCTATTTGGTTTAAAGAATTGTATCTGCTCAAACTGACTTAAATATGCCTCTTTTTTAATTTGACTTGGCGGATTCGGAAAACTTGCAAGTAACTCTGCATCACCATTTCGCCATCTATAAATTGATTGTTTGGTATCACCTACCAATAAAATTTGATTTTGTTCAGCCAGCGATTGACTTATCAAGGGCAAAAAATTAACTACTTGTAATAAAGACGTATCCTGAAACTCGTCAATAAAAATATGCTTGTATTTCACTCCTATCCTTTCATAGATAAAGGGTGCAGAATCATTTCCTATAGCATCTGTAATTAGTTTATTGAAATCTGAAATAAGAATTTTGTGTTCATTTTTCTTTATGCTTTCAATTCCCTTTTGAACCTCACCAAGCACTGCCAGACCGTAAATACTTCGGTAAAGCAATTTGTATTTATGATACACAGCGAATTTTTGGTCTTTTAAACTTAGGTAATTATTAAAGTTTGCTTGCAATAGATCAAAGGCTGATTCAATGTCTTCCTTGTCCTTCGTTGTGGCTTTGGCGCTAACCAATTTACCATCATTAAAAAATTTCAAAACAAAGCTATTTGGCTCAGCAAATGTTTTTCCTTTTAATTTTTGCCATAAGCCATATACTCCTTTTTTACTATGCGATAAGGCATCAACTCTTATGTTAAATTCATCCAAAATGTCAAATCCTTTTTGACCAATTGACTCTAATTTATTTTCAATTTCAACTAAGGTTTGTTTTAAAAAACTTCGAATTTTAAAAATTGTTTTTGGTTTGGTTTTTAAAACTTGCTTTAAATTATCCTTGCTGCCATCGCTTAATAGAACTTTAGCAAAATCATTGATTGAACCTTCAATATTCCATGTTTTTTCATCTTCCAGATTCTCAAGTGTAAAAGCTAAAATTATCTCCGATAGGTCCTTGTCAGTGCCATATTTATCTATTAATAAGTCAACAGAATCAGCTAATACTTTATTTACATCAAGTTCAACTTCAAAACCAGATGGTAGATTTAAATCTTTTGAAAACGTTCTTAATAATCTATGTGTAAACGAATCAATAGTAGAAACTGAAAACTCTCCATATTGATGCAATACACTTTCTAGAACAGCACTTGCTCTTTTCACGAATTCATCTCGACTTAAGTTCAGTGAATTTTCTAGTTCAACTAAATAGGCTAGATCAGAATAATTATTTGTTGAAATATTCTTAAGTTCTTCAATAATCCGAAGTTTCATCTCTGATGCAGCCTTATTGGTAAAGGTGATTGCCAAAATGGATTTAAAATAATCGGAACTTGTGGTTGAAAGTACCAAGCGCAAATACTCAACTGTTAAAGTGGTCGTTTTTCCAGAACCAGCTGAGGCATTGTATATTTTAAAATTAGACGACATAATACGCTCTAATAATAGTTACTTTTACAATACAATCGACGTTTATGAGATGCCTTTTTATAGTTTTTTTTACTTGCCTTTTCCTTTCCGCAAACAGCCAATCCGAAAACATTGATGATTTTGTAGAAGGAGACCTATTGGTTTTACTTCAACCTAATGTTAATGCGCAATTATTTGTGTTAACCATGAACAACTATTACGCTGATTTTAATGTTGAAATTGCAGAAAAACTGATTCCTTCAATGAATTTATTTCTTTTAAAGCATAGCAAAAACGTTAGTTTGAACGATGCTAAAATGAGATTAAATGAATTTTCAGAAGTTTTAAAAGTACAAGCCAATCATACCAATTTACAAACCAGGTTAGATTCCGTTCCTGATGATCCACGTTACAATACTTCTTGGTGTCATAACATAATGGAATCAGAAAAAGCATGGTCAAAAACACAAGGAGGAACAACCATTTATGGTGATACCATTGTTGTTGCAGTTATTGATGGAGGCTTTGCTCAACATGATGATTTAACCTATTTCAAAAACAGACATGAAATTGCAGGCAATAATATTGATGACGACAACAATGGCTATGTTGACGATGTTGAAGGTTGGAACGTTTACAACAACTCAGGCAACGTAACAAATGACTATCATGGAACACACGTTTCTGGAATAATTGGTGCAATTGGTAACAACAGCCTTGGTCTTGTTGGTGTAAATTGGAACGTTAAAGTAATGTCTATTCAAGGTTCATCCACGCAAGAATCTACCGTTTTAAAATCATATGGTTATGCCTATGAAATGAGAAAAAAATACAACGAAACCAATGGTGATTCCGGAGCGTTTGTTGTTTCAACAAACTCATCATTTGGAAAAGATAATGGCCAGCCTAGCAACTACCCTCTATGGTGTGCTTTTTACGACAGTTTAGGGTCAACAGGAATTATATCAGCAGGTGCTACAGCAAATAGAGCATTCGATATTGATGCGGTGGGCGATATACCTACAGCTTGCTCTTCTGATTATTTAATGTCGGTAACGAATACAACCAATCAAGATTTAAGAAATCAAGGAGCGGCTTATGGATTAACTACTATTGACTTGGGAGCGCCTGGTACAAATATATTATCTACTGTTCTATCGCAAGACTACGATTATTCGACTGGCACATCAATGGCAACGCCACAGGTGGCCGGCGCAATTGCGTTAATGTACAGTAATGCTTGCGATTTGTTCTTTTCGGAATACAATTATGATGATGCTGCAATTGCTCTAAAAATGAAAGAACTTATTCTTGAATCGGGAGTTGACTCTCTGGCGGATTTACAAGGTAAAACGGTAAGTGGAGGTAGATTGAATATAAATAAAGCTGTAAATGCTGTTAATGAATACTGTAGAGTATTAAGCGTTAAGAATCTAAAAACTACTTCAGCTAATAACCTTTTAGTTTACCCAAATCCTTCGAATGGCTTTATTACGATCTTCTCTAAGGAACCGATTCAAATATTTACAGTTCAAGGAAAATTGATACAAATTTCACCAATAACTGAAAACTATAAGCATGAAATAAACCTTTCACAGGGTTTTTACGTTGTAAAGTCAGGAGAGATGCATCAAAAAATTATTGTGAACTAAATGAAAAGGATACTTGTTTGGGTTTTGGTTGTTGTGTTTTTGGACAGTTGTACAAGTGATATTTTTAGTGTCTATAAATCGTCTCCATCTGAATTTATTCAAACACCTTACACCTTAGTAATTCCTGATAGTTTCCCTGTGCCCCTTGCGCCACCGGTAGTTTTAACTGAAGAAGGTATTGCCTTGGGGAAAAAACTCTTTTATGAAACCTTACTTTCAAAAGACAACACCATTAGTTGTGGAAGCTGTCATGCACAAGAATATGGATTTACTGATAACGGAAAAGACTTAAGCGATGGAGTTGGTGGACTTAGAGGATTAAAAAACTCTATGCCTATTATGAACTTGGTTTATTATCAAAGCTTTTTTTGGAACGGCAGAGCTATAGACTTGCCACATCAAGCATTAATGCCAGTTAATGATCCGCTTGAAATGCAAGAAACATGGAGCAACGTGGTAGAAAAATTAAATGCCCACACAGATTATCCAACATTATTCAAAAAAGCCTATGGTGACGTTCCAATCGATTCTACCTTGGTAACCAATGCTATTGCTCAATTTGAACTAACGTTTATTTCAGCAAATTCTGAATTTGACAAAATGCGAAAGAATATTATACCATTTACTCCTTCTATAACAAACGGACTTTCAATTTTTAATACCGAGCCAAGAAAAACGCTTTTTGACGCACCTGGTGGTGACTGTTTTCATTGTCATTCTGTTCCACTCTTCACTAGTTTAATATTTGAGAACAATGGCTTGGATGTTAACCCTAAGGACGGTCTAATGAATGTAACTGGAAAAGCAAGTGATAGAGGAAAGTTCAAAGTCCCTTCTTTAAGAAACGTTGAAAAAACTGGACCATATATGCACGATGGAAGGTTTCAAACCCTTGAAGAAGTGGTTGATTTTTACAACGACGGAATTAATATTTCAAATACCATTTCCCCCATAATGGTTAAGATTGATTCAAATGGAGATTCATCAGGAATAGCTAACGGTTTGTTCTTAACAAATCAAGAAAAATCTGATTTAATTGCCTTTTTAAAAGCACTTACCGATGAAGAATTCTTAACTGATCCCATTTACTCTAACCCTAATTAAAGTCTTTGTAAAGGTGTTTTAACCCCGTTATTTAAACGATAACATTTAAGGCCATCTTCGAATACAAAGGATTTAAAAATAGACTTATTCAATAGCATTCTAACACACTCTTGTATCCCTTCAATAATTGATGGATGAGGATGTACCAATTCAGCCAGCTCTATAACGGATTGGTTGGTTTGCATTAATAAAGCAACCGCTTGTATAGCACTAGAAGCATGTACACCAATGGCTCGCATACCAATTATTTTCATTTCCTCATCGTCAGTAACAATGATTTTAAAAAACCCTTCAGTCTTTCGCATAGCAATGGCGCGAGCAATTAAAGAATAATCAATTTTTACAACCTTAACAGGAATGTTCTGTTCAATACAAGCTTTTTCATTCAATCCAACTGTTGCAACTTCTGGATGCAAAAACATAATAGTTGAAACATTGGAATATGAAAGATGCTTAACATCAGGATTTAAAATCTTTTTAATTGCGTGGCGACCTTCAAGTTCACCCATGTTTACCAATGCAATTCTACCAGATGCATCACCAACAGCATATATATTAGGAATATTTGTTTGAGTATCATTATCGCCAATGTGGTGGCCACGTTCACTCATAAATACATTGGCGTTTTCCATTCCAATACCCTCAATATTTGGCGCTCGGCCAATCGACATCAAGGCACAATCCACTCTAATAACTTCAACATTACCATCGCCATCTTCAATTTCATACTCCACTTGGTCATCAATGACCTCCATTCTTTTGAGATCAGTATCGTGATGAATTACTACCCCTTTTCTTTTGAGATTCTGAGATACAATCTTGGTTATATCGTCATCTTCAAAAGGTAATATTTTGTTTGCCTTATCAATGAGGTAGACCTTAGTTTTCCCGAAATTCGAAAAAATAGTAGCATACTCACACCCTATCACACCCGCGCCAAGAATCACCATACTTTTTGGGTAATTATCAATGTTCTCAATGTGATCTGAAGTCATTATTTTTTTTCCATCAACTGGAATACTTGGAATGGAACGAGGTCTACTGCCCGTTGCTATAATGATATTGTCTGCTGTTATTCTTTTCTTCTCTCCTTTTTTGTTGATAATTTCAACCATATGGCAGCTCAACATTCTAGCTGCACCACGTTCAAATTTAAACTCACCTTCTGCTATTCCTTCTTGCAAAAGCTTAATATGTGCTGAATATTGAATTTTACGATCGAAAATGGCCTCTTTAACGGTTTGTTTAACCTCATCCCAACTCAAGTCAAAAGGTTTCCGGCCTTTTGAAGCAATCGATTCATTTATATCGTTTACTTTTTGAGATATTTCCCAAAGAGTTTTGGAGGAAAGAGCTCCATTGTAGATACCTGTACCGCCAACTTTACTCTTTTCAATCAGAACAGTTTTCTTCTTAAAATCTACTGCACGCATGGCCGCAGCATAGCCCGCAGGGCCTCCACCAATCACACATACTTCGTAATGTTCCATCAATTTTTTATTAGTCGGCAAATAAATACAATTCTGACCTTTAAAAAACTACTATTAGTCAGTTTTATCGACAAGTTATCTAAGTAATGTTACCGATCCTTTCCATTCCAGGGCGTTGATCTTCAAAACGTAAAAATAAACGCCTACTGGCGCCTCCTGGCCACTTACAGTTCTGCCATCCCATGAATGGAATATATCTTCAGATTGATGAACTAGTTGCCCCCATCTATTGTAAATCTGCAATTCGGTACATTGTTCCATTCTTTGCTCAAGTGGAAACTCAAACCAGTCGTTAATTCGGTCGTTATTTGGAGTAAAAACGCTGGTCATTGGCTGTTGAAGAAAATCTTCGAAAGTAACCAGTTGCGCAGATGTGATTAAAGTATCTAGGCATCTATCATCCGAAACTACAACTAATTCTACCTTAGTATCCTCACCATATGGGATTGTAAAAACAGGGTTCTCTTCTGCTGAACTATCAGCTCCAACTTTCCAATATTGAGCACTGTGATTACTGCTTTTATTACTTAATTTTAAAATTGCGTTATCGCAAGTTGGCACCACCGTATATTCAAAGTTAGCCTCTGGTTTAACACCCACTCCAACTTCAATTGTAGCTGTATCGCTACAACCTGTTGAGTCGGTTATTATTATGGTATAAACCGTCGGTTTAACATTTAAAATTTGCGGAGCACCAATAGTTGTATCACTTAATCCATCGGTTGGCGACCAATTGTATTGATATGGAGGGTTACCGAATCGTGGAATTGCAGTTACTGTAAATCCATCCTCAACACAAACAAAAGTATCAGGTGTTGATAAAATTGTAAAGACGTTAATATTCACGGTGTCCCTACTCTTACAACCATCGCTATTGGTTACCTTTAGAATATATGGAGTTGAAACTTTTGGACTTGCGATTGGATTAGATATATTACTATTATTAATTGATGTGTCAGGAGTCCATAAATAACTTATTCCACTGAGTGTGATACCCCCAATGTTTGCAGTATCACCTTTGCAGATATTTTCATCAGCCCTAACCAATGTTAGCGGTTCAGGTCTTACAAAAACAATTATTGAATCGGCATTTGGACAATTGTTTGAATCGGTTCCAAAAACATAGTATTCCAAAGTATCTAAAGGATAGACACTTGGTGTAGATGATGTTGTGCTCGTAATTCGAAAGTTAGGTTGCCACCTAAAATTGACTAAACCAATAACATCAAGGTTTGCGGTGTCGTCATAACAAATAGTTATATTATTTCCTGCGGTAACAAAGTTGCCATTGCTAACTTCTACAAGTATGGTATCCGTTTTAATACAACCTGAAGCACTAGTTACATCAACCAAATATGAAGTTGAAGAATAAGGAAATACAGTTGGATCTGAAATAGTAGAGTCTGCAATAAATTTAGAGTTATACCACCTATATGAAGCTCCTCCTGTTACAAAAAGATTAAAAGTATCACCAGGGCAAATTAAAGTATCATTTGAACCTGTAATAAAAACGAACCCAGTGTTAACCGTAATTGTGTCTTTTCCTAAACAAGAATTTAAACCTAAAATATCAACTGTGTAAGTTGTAGTATCAAGCGTATAGAATTTAGGGATTTGCACTGACGTATCCAAAATATCAATATTAGGGCTCCATACAAATGTTTGACCGGGACCAGCATCTAAGATTAGTGTATCTCCAAAACAAAGTAAAGTATCCGAAGGAAATTTTGGCTTAGGTAATTCAAGTTGAGTTATCAAAACAGAATCTCTTGCAATACAACCGGTCGCTCCATATGCTTGAAGCGAAATGGTTTGCGTTTCAAACACTGCAAAAATTGCTTTTGCTATAGTATCGTTAAAGAAAACAGAATCGGGATACCATTGAAAATTTGTGAGATTATCACCTGTAGGGTTCATAACTGTGAATTGTTGAGCGCAGATGGATGTATCGTTTCCAGCATTTAAAAACGGTATTGTATCAACATGTATGTCAATAGTATCGTAACCAAAACATGCGCCGTTGAACACCTGTAAGTAATAAGTTGTATCACTCGGAACGGTACTAAGTGGATTTGAAACCGTGTCGGAACTTAAGAAATTATTGGGAGTCCATTTAAAAGTGGTGTTTTGAGGCGATGTAGGTTGTCCTCCAATGTCAACTGTATCACCTATGCAGTAGTTTTTTAAATCTACCAAGTTAGTAGGCACAATGGTATCAACTTCTACCATTACTGTATCGGTATAAACACAATTTGAAACATTAAATGTTCCGGTTAATACATAAATTGTTGTATCTAATGGTGAAGTAAGAGGCTGCCCAGCTGAATTTGAAGACAATCCGTTTGAGGGAGACCACGAATAAATATCTGCTCCACTTCCAATCAGTTGAACTGAATCGCCGGGACAAGAATAAAGATCTGGCCCTGCGGTAAGTCGATCTAGGGTAATTCCGATTGAAACTGAATCAGTAACAAAGCATCCACTAGTGTCAATTCCAGTTAGCACAAAATTAACAGTAGTATCTGGTTTTGCAATTGGATTGGTTATGGAGTCATTGTTTAAAAACCCGCCATCAGACCAGGCATAAATATAACTTAACGGACCTGATGGAGATCCTCCCAAAATAGCCGAATCGCCATCACATAAAATAATATCTGTTCCTGCTTCTACAGGAGCAATAGATTTTAGGATAACGTTTAAATTTAATGTGCCGTCAGTGCATCCAAACTCGCTAACGGGTGATATGGAAAGAGCACCATTTAATACTCCATTGTTCCATTTAACAAAAACTTTATTACTTGTAGTGTTTCCAATAAATTGCCCATTTGTGACCTGCCAATTGAAGTTTTTAGCAATGATAGAATCAATATTGTATTGATAGATTGGTCCATGACAAACATTCGTGTCTCCTTTTATTTTACTCGGTAATCTAAAGGGTATAACTGTTATTTTATGAGACGAGAATGTTGTGCGCGGCGGACAGCCATTATCAGTTGCAGAAGCAACGACTTGATAAAAAGCATCCCTTCCTAGATCACATGTAGTTTGCCAACAAACTGAAGATCTTATTATAGAGTCAAGGTAAGTTGGAGTGCTAAAACTCGCAGAAGAAGCTAAAAAAGGATTAAATGCATCACCAGAAAAACTTAAATTTAATGTATCTCCATCTGGATCATAAAAACCAATTGGAAAGCAAATTGAATCACCTTCTTGCACCACTAATGAATCACTTGTACCAATAACTTTTGAAGCTGAATTTGGTTTAGAATTTTGGCATGGTGCCACAATATATTGAAATTCTCGTTCGCTCACTCCTACAATTGTTCCTGCTGTATCACGTTCAGTAACTTTAATTCCTATTAAGTATATTCCGTTTGTTCCTGACTGATAAAGGCTAAGACCACTTGTAGGGTCAATAAAGACAAAACCCGTTGTTCCAAATGGTACTGACTGATTAAAACCATTCAAATAATT
>TARA_B110000037_G_scaffold173520_1_pt1 | contig 16895 bp, 16 predicted proteins | sample TARA_B110000037 | Tara Oceans TARA_B110000037 (sample SAMEA4397196) | marine metagenome | biome: Polar Biome; feature: [MIX] marine epipelagic wind mixed layer (ENVO:01000061); material: water (ENVO:00002006), including particulate matter (ENVO:01000060) such as... | depth 10-100 m
ATATTGATGTAAATTATCCAGAACGTCATACATTAATCAAGGGAAATAGCAATATTATTTTAAAAGACGATATCATGACTATTTCAGAAGTGAAATACGATATTATACTCATAGACGGCAGTTTTAAATATGACATAGTAAAAGAAGACATTATACTGTCAAAACAGTTCGCACACGAGAATACAATTGTCATTATTAATAATGTATTGAAAAATAAAAAATGGATGAAATATTGGACCCAAGAAATTTCTAATGCTACTGCTGATTTAGAAGCGGATGGTTTTATTAACAATTTACATAATATTGATATTGATATTGGTAGAGGAACATTAACCTGCAAATATAGTTCTTAGATTTTTACACCATCTGTAAAGAGAAACGGGTAAGTAAGTTTATTTGACAATTTATTTATAGCATAATATTCTATAAATAAATGAAATATTTCTGGATAAATTTAGACAATGCCGAAGTTAGAAGAAATAATATGCTAAAAGAATTTGCTGATAACAATATAACAGAACATTATCGTGTAAACGCGTATCATAGTGTAGACGGGTCAAAAGAATCTAGAGAAAGCGCTTGTAGTAGGTCTCATATACAAGCAATGGTTCATTTTTTATTAGATACTGACGATGAATATGCTTTAATATGTGAAGACGATTTAACATTTGAATTAAAAAAATATTGGAAACATAGCGTAGAAGATGTTGTAAAAAATGCTCCAATTGATTGGGGTATTATACAATTAAGCGTTACTTTACAATGTATTAAAGATAAATTTAAAGGAAAGGATTTGTATTTTAAATGGAAGGAACAAAAAACCTCTTCATGTTTGGCGTGGGTAATTCATAGAAAATGTGCTATTAAGTTATTTAACACTTATATATCAAAAAAAACTAATATTAATAGATCACCGAAATCCGACTGTTGGTTGTTAGGTATGTATCAAATAGTAGATATGCATACCGAATATACTAGTTATACGTATAAATATCCTATGTTTATATATCCTGACGAAAATATTAGTCAATTAGATAATAGCTCTGGATTACATATATCATCTAAACGACAGATACTACAATATCTTGAATATAATAAAAATAAAAATAAAAATGAAAATAATTCATAATAATTTATCTAAATCTTCTGTTGTTTTAATATTTGCATCAATACCTTCTGATAAATTTATAATATTATTACCAAATGATCTAGCTATTATTCCTGGAAAACAGCTCATATTTCCAATTATATATTATACATTAGTGAAATATTTATATAACTTTACTTATAAAATGATATCGACAATAGCATCACCAATAGCATCACCAATAGCATCACCAATAGCTTCATCAATTATTTCTTTTAGTTTGCCGTTATCTCTTAATTCCAATGCTAACATATGATTACTACTATCGTGTTCTATTATTTTACAATTATTGCCTTCTAAATATAATGCGTGTTTTTTATCCACTCCATTACTTCCCATTTTTGCATAATGTAAATCTATTTCAGTATCTAACGGTACGAAATTCTTTAAATCTAAACATTTCTGATAAAACGCATCATCTTGATTTTTATTGGTTAACCACTCACACGTTCTCGGTGCATTATAAATATCTCCAATTAGCTCAACTTTTTTATTATTTAAAACTACTTGAGGCGAAAATGCTATGACTTTATCAAATTTTAATAAATGTCCAAATAATATTGCAGCATAACCTCCTGCTGAACATCCAACAGCTACAATTTTCTTGTAATCCTTTTTAGTTGTTAAATTTTTTATAAAATCAATTGTTTCCTGCAAATTATTTGTGTTATTTTTTAATCCAGTTAAGTAATACCGCATTTTTACATCTCTCAAAAACAATATATCTACATTGCTATATGGTTTTAAAAAATTATAAAAAATAAAAGTAGGTATACTTTTTTTCCAACCCATTCCAGCAAATGTTATTAATAATATATCTGAATCATTATCTTTAAAAAAATAATCATCATTTTCACTCCATTTATCATTATAGTGTAGATCCGAATAATCAATATCTCCTTTATTATAATTATTAATTTCAGAACCCTCTTTATAATAATTTGTAGGATATTGCAATTTCAAATTAGTTAAATATGGTTTATATCTTTCATAATTAATATTTTTAGTAAATGATTTCTTAATCTTCATACCTTCATCATCAAAAAAGAAACTTATTAATACCTTGCGATAACCTTTAGTTACAGGATGAACTCCGTGCATCAATGACGATTTAAAAACTATTGTCTCACCTTTATCCAACTTAAATTGTTTTTTTAACTCTGGGAAATGCAATTCCCCCCCCTCATAATCATTAACACTCGATAACATAGTAACACACGATGTCACCCTATATTTAGTGTCGCCCGCAGTGTCAGTGTGTAAATTATAAAACCCTGATTTCTCATAATCATAAAAACCCATTTTCCATTGTTCTCTATATTTTATATTGCTGAAATTTTTATTAATATCATTATAAATTTTATCATAGAAGTTGTTATCAATATATTGAAGAAGTTTTATATCTCCAATAAATAGATCCTTCCGTATCTTTTGCTTTAAATTAACTCTATTACCAACACGCCCTTCATGATACATTTCACAATTTATATTATTTAAAACATATTCTATATTGTTATCTGTGAATACATTCTTATAAATTTTATAATCCATTATACGTTCTTATAAATTTTATATTTATATTAGTTAATAATTAAATTCTCTATTACGTTATTAAAACTAATAAATTGGGGTTTTTCCATTATCTCCGTTTTATTAAGTATATAATTTACTTAAATAATTATTTATTCTCACAAGGCACCTGTGTACCATCTTGAAAATAACCATGAATGCATCCACTATATTCGTTTGTTATAAACAAATGAGCACAATTAAACCGATATTTATCTTTTATCGGTTTCCATACTTGGTTTTTTAAATTTGTATTATCAAAATTGAACAACTCAACTGTGCATCCTATTTCGTGAAAAAGTTTTTTTCTCTTTTCAACAATACTATTATTTTGCGTTATTTTACATTGAACCCCACACTCTTTTAATTTATTAGCAACATTTTTACAATTAAACAATGGATTCGTACTTGATACGGATAAAACAGTAGATTGTTCCATTTCCTTAAATTAATTAAATATTATTTAATTAATTTTTTCATCATCTCATATATTCTTCCACAATATCATTTATGGTATCATTCGATAATCCTTTCCAATTTAATATATCTGGATTTTCACCCTTAACATTATTAAAACTAATAAATTTGGGTTTTTCCATTCTCTCCGTTTTGTAAAATATATAGGGCCCATATTTCCCTTTACGAATGGACAGATCTTTATTTACAATCTTTAATACATTCGGGTTTGTCGATTTATTTCCCAATAAGATATCTAGAACATCCTCCAATTTGATATTTTGCTCTGTTTTTTTCATTCCTTTTAAAGAGTAGTTTTTTTCATCATGAGTAATATATAGTCCAAACTTCCCCTTTTTTAACATAACTTCTTTATTTTTAAATGTTCCAAGACTTTTTCCCCCAAACTCAACTTTTTCTACTATAATATCCTCTAATTTATACTCTCCGCGACGGAGTTTATTGACATCAATACCAGGTTTTATATTTTTATATACTGTTTTATCATCCTTTTCATATTTTATAACAGGTCCATATTTACTTATCATATATGTGTGATTTTCATCAAGTTTAATATTGGGTGATTTATTATTTGTTTTTTTAACCAATGTTTTTATGGTAGAATCACATTCATTACATAATTTCTTCCATTCATACTCACCCCGCGATATTTCATCCAGTTTATTTTCCATATTACTCGTATATTCGTATACAAATAATTCATTAAACCCCTCTAAAAGATACTCCATAACTAAAACACCAATCGGTTGTATTACCAATTTACCTTTTTCGTTACCAAATACCCTCTTGGTATCGATTTCTTGTAACTCGTCACCCTCCAAGGTATAATCTGTACATTCAATGATTTTCCCTTCGACATCTTGTTTTTTAACATAGTTCCTTTCTTGAATTTTAGATATTAAACTAGAAAAGGTAGACGGTCTTCCAATCCCCTGCTTTTCTAGAATCTGAACTAATCTTGCTTCTGTATAATGTGTCTTCTGTTTTTTCAATGACATCCTTGAAATAATTTTGTTGTACTCTATAACAGTTTTTTGGAGAGATTGTATATATTTAAATAGCGGATTATCGCTATCAAACCCCCTTATTACCATCCAACCGGGGAATTTAATTTCTTCTTCACAATGTTTATACTGAAGATCAAAGGGTGCTGAGATTAAACATGTAATTACTTTCATTAATGCCTCTTTTAATAGGCTTTCCATTGTATTTGTTCTAATTAATTTATATAGTTTTTTCTCTCCAATTCCTAGCGCCACATCAATTGTTTCTAGTTTGGTAGGACGTATTGCTTCGTGAGCTTCCTGTGCACCTTCTTTCTTCTTAGCTTCACCTATTGTAATTTGACCCATATTACTGTTGACATAATCATCATTTATATCATACGTTTTTTTAATATATGGCAATGCGGTTTTAATAAATCCCTTGCTGTATTTTTTATTATCAGTTCTCATATAGGTAATATAACCCCCTTCATAAAGTTTTTGTGCCAATTGCATCGTTTGCTTTGGACTAAAGTGTAATTCATTTGATGCTTTTTGCTGCAATGATGATGTTGAAAATGGTTGCGGGGGTTGTCTCGCACTAATACGTTCCTTTTCTACAGGTTGTATGGTATGATCGAAATTAACACTCTCTTCTAAGAATTCTTCCAATTTTTCTTTGTCAATAAACTCCTTATTTAACTTAAATTGGAGAGATTTTTCTGTAAAATCCCCGATTGTTTCATACACTTGTTGTCCCGGATTATCTTCTATTTCTTTATAATTTTCATATACTAATCGTAACGCAGGCGTTTGACATCTTCCAGCAGACAAAGACACCTTACCTTTTCCGTGATAAAATTTCTTCCATAATAAAGGTGACATAGTAAATCCTACAATTCTATCAAGTACCTGTCTGCCCAATTGCGCATTAACCATTTCCATGTTAATTAATGTTGGATTCTTAATCGCATTTTGAATTGCTTTCTTGGTAATTTCGTGAAATATAATGCGTTTAGTATCACCTGGTCTCAAGTTTCCTAAGCGACATATATGCCAGGCGATTGCTTCTCCCTCCCTGTCATCGTCCGTTGCTAATACAACAGTTTTGTATTTTTTCATTGCATTGCGAAGTGCTGTAATATACTTTGTTTTACTAGCAATAAGTTTAAATTGAGGAGTAAAATCATCATTTATTTTTGATATTTCATAAATATGTCCAAAACTTGCAATACATTTATAACCAGGTCCCAAATAACCTTCTATTTTTTTGCATTTAGCAGGAGATTCAACGATAACTAACGTAGACATATATATAATATAATCTTGAATAACACTTATGTGCTTTCAATTTAAATATTTCATTTATTTATATGGAAGGGAAAAATGAAATAAACGAAGAAGAGTTAAATGTCGGACACGCATTATTTGTAAAAGATAGTAAAGGTGTTTGGAGCTTACAACCAGAATTTTCTGTTGGTTATGATACAGTAAATATTAAAATGATGACTGAAATAGAACGTATTAATGAAACCTTAAATGAAGATGATGTTACAATTGATGGGGATTTTTTTATAGATGAACTTGTTATAAATCAAGAAATGTTGACTTGGTTAATTGCACATTGGGAAGGACAGTGTTTTCAATCAAATACAACGGGCGAAATTCAAGAAAATATAGAACGCATACTAACTAAGATTTTTAAAAAATCATCAACAACGGTGGCAATATGTGTTTCGTGGAATGGGGGTTGGGTTGGTTCTGCAACTTTAGAAAAACAAAACTATGGATCATTAAAAACTCCCAGATTATGGATACATGAAGTATGTAAGGCTGGTACTCCTGTAAATGAAGGGGCAACTTCACCAATACCAATTATATTTGAAACATTTTTCGATTATGCACCTACATTGAAATATAAAGGAAAAAACTTTAAGGAAGTTTGGTTATTTGTTGAAAAAAACCCCGATCATGGGTTTGGTGCATCATTAAATAGTTTGTATTCTAAACGATACGGGTTTAGAATGGCTAAGGCACCGATAGAAGGTTTCACCGCAATGAAGCGTGTTGTTTCTGAAAAAAGACCTGATTTAACTGAAGAAGAACTAAGAATTGAAGAAATTTCCAATGCGTATCGAACGCGATTAAAAACATTACAAGGAGCAAAACAAGAAATTATTGAAGACGAAGAATTAGGTAAAATACAAGAAGATTATCTAACATTATTGACAGAAAAAGGTTGGGGTATAAAACCAAAGAAAACAAAAAGAAAAAGAAAAAAACTATCCCGTAGAAAAAAACTATCCCGTAGAAAAAAACTATCCCGTAGAAATAAATAATAATACTAATGTATATAATGAATATAATGAATGGACGTATGCCAAGAATTGTAAGAAAATCGCGCGCTGATGCTGCTGCTGCTGCTGCAGCAGCAGCAGCGGACAAGGTTCCCGAGGGCAAGGGAGATGATGGCGACTCCGCTGTTATCCACGGTCCATATATATCCGATTTACTTGAAGATTTACAGAAGAAGAAGACCACGAAGCGTGAAATACTATCTTTATTAAAACAAATTTCTGATATGCTTGATAAAAATACCCGTGTAATTGATATTACCATATCCGACTTTGAGCAAGCTATTATAAATATGAAAGAAAACCTAAAAGAAAATGATATAAACATTGAAGGAATTGATGATATCATCAATCCAATCAGGGATGAGGTTGTCCGTACCTGGGAGCACCATTTGGGGGCGACGCCCGAACAGCCTCTATCTGATTACCATAAGAAGTTCTCAAAAATGAACCCGACGCCCCCCCCGCGCCGATTGGGGTTGTTGGCGGACGACGACGATGGGGGGGAACAAAAAGTTGGGGGGGCGCGTCGCAGAAGCAGAGGACGCCGTAGCAAAAGAGGACGCCGTAGCAGAGGACGCCGCAGCAGAAGACGCCGCAGTAGCAGGGGACGTCGCAGCAGAAGAGGACGCCGCAGCAGAGGACGCCGCAGCAGAGGACGCCGCGGCAGAAAAGGTCGCACTAGAAAAGGTCGCAGATAATATTAAGTATAATTAATATAAAAAGTATAAATTATACTAAACAATGCATTCAGATTTAGATATAACACTTATAAATATAGAAGGTCAACTTCCTGTTATAAAAAAAGAAGGAGAGAAATTAATAGAAAAAAACCCTTTTTTTAAGGACCTAACTACAGTTATGAAAAATACAGAGGTTAAAACATTTTTTGATAAATATTTCACTGATATGAATAGCATTAAAACAACGGTTATTTATATGAAAATATTTAGATTGTTACAAGAAAAATATAAAACATTATCAGAAAAAGAACTATCGGATTATGTTAATATATATTTACTTCATCGTGCTATGACAACTGATGGGTTAAGAACAAAATTAATTAATGATACGTTGGAACATCTAGAAGATAATCGAAACCCAATACTTAATCTAACGCCCAATTTACTAAATAATAGAAAAACTTCCCTTAAAAAAATAAAAGATAAAAAATGAATATGTCCCCTTATTATTCTGCAAGCCCCATCGCCTTAAATTTACCCCAAGTTATATTATTAATCGGTTTTTTATTTTTTTTAACTTCAACACCATTTTCGTCTTGTTCATAATTTTTTTCGGACCTTAAAGCACTATCAATATATAACTCCTTTAAAATCTTCCCAATTTCGACAGAGGCAGTATGCTGATCAGTTATACCTTCTTCGACTTCACTTAATTTTTCAATAAATTTATATAATATTTGAATATTCATCTCATCTTTAATTAATCGATTAAAGATGTTTGTATAGTTATTGAATAAGAAATTACAATGTGATACGGCTAATTTTTCAAATTTATTTTTATCTGTTAGTCTCATTCTATTATATTTTTTTTTTAAGTTTACAAGTCTTTCAACATTATCTCTAATTTGTTTACTATGTTTTAATTCACGTATTTTACTTGTATTGTCATCTGCGTCATATTCTTTAATCATTTTATCAAGATTTAAACGTTCAGAATCGTTCAACTTACTCATTATAATAGCATATTAATAATTATCTTTAGATATAAAATAATATTTAGATATTATAATGAGTAAGTTGAACTCCTTTAATATGGCGGCTGCTGCTACGAATACCGAGGCTGCTCACGATTTGGGTAATAAGAAGACTAAAGCAGGTAATCAATTATCAAATTCATTAAAAGGGGGAGCTGGGTGCTCAACTCTCCCAAATGCACAGACGAATGCTCTACAGTTTTTACATGCAAATTCTAATCTTACCATTCCTAATGGAAGTAATATTCACCGGGATGCTCATAATAATCTTCGCAAAATGACTGTAGCAGCACAAGGAGATGCGGTAAAGGGGTTTGATGGCCCAAAGGGAAAAGTTCTTAGTGGGGGTAGTTCTTTTTCATTGAAAACATTGATTGATACATTGATGAATTTTGGGTCCAAAAGAAAATCAAGAAAAACAAAGAGACGGCGGAAAAGGGCAAAAAAATCAAGAAAATCTAGAAGAAGACGCAGATAAAGGTTTATATTAAAATAGCACTATATTTTAATATGAAAAGTTTGGACATATTTCTTGCAACATTTATTATTTTTATATTTATGATATGTACTTTAGTAACTTATTTATCAAAAGGTTTCAAAAATATACAGGATAATTGGATATTATATAGATGTAATCCGCTTATAATGCCATTTGCTGGTTATTTTGGACACGATACTGGAGAAAATTTTGGAATATGTGTGGGACAAATGCAAAAAGACGCAATGCCAATGTTTACAGCCCCATTACATGCTACCCACGCAGCACTTTCACAAAACATGAGTGCAATACATAATCAAGTTGATAGCATTAGAAAATTACAAGGGAATTTAAGACCATCGTTGGGTGGAAACTTTTTAAATGTATTTAATATATTTGGAAATGTTATATCTGCATTTCATCAATTTATAAATGGGTTTAAAGACCTTTTAATGCGACTTTTAGCAATTATGGCAACATTATTATATCTTATGATGGGACAGCAAATGATGGGAGAAAGTATTGTAGGTGGACCAATGTTGGGAGCAATGAAAATACTAAGTTTTGGACAAGTACAATAATTTATTAAATTGGTATTTAATTATCTGTATAATATCAATTATATATATATATGTCAGAGCCAATGAATGTGATTAATAAATTAAAAGAAACTTATAAAAAAGAAACTTATATATCTAAATATGGCGGGTCTTTATTTTTAACAATAGTAATATTAGTTATTTTTATTATATTAATATTGAAAAACTCATTATCAGGATACTTTAAATCATTAAAAATAAATTGGAAAGAAAATAGATGCAACCCATTACTAATGCCATTTGCAGGTAATATTAATGCGCCACCAAATGAGTCAAAATTGCAGTATGCGAGTGATAATTTCGGACATTGTCTTACTAATATTTTAAAAGATGTTACCTATACTGAAACAGAGGTAGTAAGAAAAACAAGCGGTGTTTTAAATGAAGGGGTGAATGCGGCACAAGATGCTGTTCAAAACACACGTAATTTAATGAAAAATATGAGAAATTCCGCAGGTAATTTATTTAAGACCGGTCAAGGTAAATTATTTAATATTGCCACACCGTTAAGAGGAATGTTAATAAATACAAAGGGGGTCGTTAATAAAATGCAAGGAATTATGACAGCAGCACTTTATACAAATATAGGAGTTAGTGTTTCAACTAGATCATTTGTATTGGGGATTCAAATTGCACTTATAATATTTCTTATTTTTATTATATTTTTTATAACAATAGCAATTGTCGTGGCTGTAACACTAATGTTTATATTTTTACCGATAACGTTTATACTTGGATGGAATAAATTAGGACCAGTTTTGTCTTTGTTGTTTTATATTGTTTTTGAGGGAATTACCATAAGTGCCGAAGCCATTGGAGTTGCCGGAAATGTCATATATCTTACAAGTAATGATAGTTTATGTTTTGATGAAAACACTATGGTTAGTGTAAAAAATAAGGGCAAAATAAAAATAAAAGATGTAAAACTCAATGATGAACTGGTTGATGGTGGGAAAGTTACCGCAACATTTAAAGTAGTTAATAATAACCAAGATATATATAATTTAAATGATGTTATTGTTAGTGGTAAACATATGTTAGAAACAAAACAAGGAACATTTTTAGAAGTAAAAAATCATAAAAATAGTAAAAAAATTAAAAATTATAGAAAACCATATCTATACTGTTTAAATACCACATCCAAAAGAATTCACATTAATAATACTACATTTTTAGATTGGGACGAAATTGATCATAATGATTTTATACTATTGAAAGAAAAGGTGCGACATGTTGAAATTAAAAAAAATAACATCCATAAATATTTGGATGTTGGTATAGATGGAGAAACAAGTATAGAATTAGAAGATGGGAAATCCGTTTTATTAAAAGATATACTTGTTAATGACAAACTTAAAAATGGTGAGCGTGTTTTGGGAATAGTTCGTATAGATTCAAAAAATATTGATAAAATACAAAAGTATAATATAGGAAATGCACAAATAATATGTACTCCAAATAATAAAATAAATATTAGAGATTTAGGGAATATTCCATTATCGAATATTTATGGAGAAGAAATAAAGGACGATATCAAATTATATCAGTTAGTTACTGATACTAAAACATATACAATTAATGGTGTAAAGTTTTTAGATTATAATGGGGGATTAGAACCAACCCTGTGGAGAGATGAATATCCTAATGAAATTTACCAATGAACTAAATTATTATCTATTAATTATGTATAGCTATGGAAATTAAAATACTTGGTGTAAAAATAAGACCCGTAATAGTGGTGTTATGTCTTTTGGTTGGTATGATAGTAGGTGGATTTGCGTTATGTTCTTGTGCAAAAATAACCTTACAGCAAGTCAAGGAAGGATTTGAAGAACTTGGTGCTAACCGTTCTTATAATATGAGCGATGGCGTCCCAGGGTCGTATGGAAAAAGTCATCTGCGAGATATAACACAACGGTTGAATACGAACCAGGGTCCAAAAATACCTCTACCACCCGGTGAATTATTTTTCTTTGCAAACAATGAATTTAAGCCAGAATGCTGTCTCCCCCCGTTTTCATCAGTAAGTTCCGCTGATGGGTGCGCGTGTGTCACCAAGGAACAAGTTGATTATATTAATAGCAGAGGGGGAAACAGGAGTGGTGGCGGAGTTTATTAATTCTTTGTATCTGTATATTCGCATATATCACAATATTTTATTGTAACAGATTCTTTATATCCATCTAATTGATCTATATAATCAATATTCCAGGTATGTTTACAATTACTTTGTTGATACAATATTGCTTTTTTTAATAACTCTTTTTTATAAAAAACCATATTATCTAATTCTTTTATAGAAAATTTTAAATGATCAATCGTGTCAGCCAAAATTACACCCATATCCATAATAATATTAATAATTACTAATGTTTAATATTATTATATTTGTTTAGTTATATATGAATTTTAAAAGCAACTCATGCAAAGCCTGTGGAGGTAAATCTATCAATACAGCTCCAGGAAAACAACAAAAACTATTCAATCTTACATCTGGTGGGAGTGGTGCAATAAAATTAAATACAATGATAATGAAACAAAAATTAAACGGTGTGCAACATTATAATAATCAACAAACACATACAAATTTATATAATTTTGGTTATAATTCGTCTAAAAGATACCGAATGGTATTACGCTAAATTACAAATATAATCCGAATGGCACTGTATTGATGTCATGTTTTTTAATAAGTTTACCTGTAATTTTAATTGTTATTTCCAATCCTTCAGTTACGTCCAAAATTTCTTCCTCATCAAACAACTTACTTTTAGGTGACATCATTTTAAATAAATTTAATTTCGTAAATATAATTTCTAAACATCTTTTCAAATTTCTAACTCCCTTTTCCCCCTCAGTATAATTTTCAATTATATTTGTAAGCACTTCATCGCTAAATTTAATTTCACCTTTCTTAAAATTAATATTTGTTTCTATTTTAGGAATAAGATAATCCTTGGCAATCGTCAACTTCTCCTTTGTATTATATCCATTCGTTCGAATTTTATACATTCTATCTGCTAAAATTGGATTAATTTTACTCTCGTCGTTGTAAGTAAACACCCAGATTGCTTTACTCAAATCAAGTTTGATTGATGAATAATATTTATCTTCGAACTTATCACTGAAAGTTGTATCAATTGCATGTGTGAAAATACTACTAACCTCCTCACCTCTTGGTGTGTTTGATAATTTATCCAACTCATCAACACCAAATATAGGATTCATCGTTTTTAATTGTATAATACTTTCTACAAATTTCCCAGGTTTACTCCCTTCATAAGTATACGCATGTCCTTCAAATACAGAACCATCTGACGCACCACCTGCTGCAATTAATGTAAATGGTCTTTTTAAGATTGAACTAAGTGCCCGTAACATTGTTGTTTTTCCTGTACCAGGAGGACCACATATTCCTATTGCATAACCTACACTATCTGGATTCGCAACCAATTGTCCAAGATATTGTAAAATTTGTATTTTAGCATCATTTAATCCATATACAGCAGAATTTAATTCTTTCATAGCAGTATCTATAAAATCAGAGCACTTTTCTTTCCCATCCGCCAATTTAATTGGAAGCTGTGTATATTTTCCAAATGGAAGTTGCATAAACCCATCAACCCATTGTTTAATTTTATAATATTCCCCTGAACCGGGATCCATATGATTTAAAATATTAATTTTTTTTAATGCCATTGCCTTGTATGGAATAGGTATATCTGATTCAAGTAATGTTATTCTATAAGGTCTGTCCACGTTATTGTGCTTATTAACCTTTTTAAGTTCCTTGAGCAGTTTTTGTTGTTTATCTATTTTTAACGAATTAAAGAATTTTGTATCATTCGACGTATTCTTATTATTTAATAACTTTTTGAATACAACGGAATTCTTTTTTTGTTCCTTTACCAACTTCTTTTTTTCAACATCTTTATTCATTTGTTCCGCAACTGTTGAAAGTTCGTCTATTCTATTGAACATGGCCGTTTTCTTACCATTTTTTTTTAAATCAACAAGTTCCCTAATCTCAGCTAACGCTTTAACATAATCTTCTTCGTCTGCCTTAGTTCTTACCAAACTTATATTTTTCCCACTTATATTTTTCCAATTTCTACGCTCTAACCCCTTCTCATTTAGTTTTATATTAAATTTATTGTTGTTCAATACCTTGGTAATTACTCCTTTATAAGATGTGTCCCAATGTTTTTCCTTTGCTATAATTAAATCTCCCTCCTTTAAAGAGTCGTCCTTTTGTTTTTTTCCTTCTTCTTCATCTTCTTCTTCTTCTTCATCTTCATATTCATCTTCATATTCATCTTCATCTTCATCTTCATCTTCATCTTCATCTCGTTCTAGAGAGCCATCTTCATTTACGGTGAATACAATATTAAACTTCATGTTTTTACCTTGAAGTTCGTCTTCTTCTTCATATTCTTCATCTTCTTCATATTCTTCATCTTCTTCGGTTTCGATTTCTTCGGTTTCGATTTCTTCAGTTTCTTCTTCGGTTTCAACTTCTTCGATTTCTTCCGTTTTCTGCTTTTTTTTATTTTTATTAAGATTTTTAAGTTTATCCAATGCTATTCTTTTACTTTTTCTTGTTTTTAGTTCATTTAATTTTTTAAGTTTTCTAATACGTTCTTTACCGGCGTTAGATGGGAACATTTTTTGCATAAACTTTTGCATTTTCAGAGTACCTTCTTCGCTTTCTTCCAAATCAGGAAGCCAGTCACTATCACTTTCATCGTCAGATGAATTTTGTTTATTTTTTAAGTCTTTAGGAGATTTAGACTCCATATTCTCTTTATCCTTAATTCTTGGCATTATGATGTATAATGATATTTATTTATATATATTTATTATCAATTTTTTTTATTAAATTGAATAAATCAAAACAATCTAAATATTATACACCTAATATAAAGATGACCAGCGAATTAAATCCGTCGAGAATAATTGGAATACAATTTAGTTTATTATCTCCAGATGAAATAAGAAAGGGTTCTGTAGCAAACATAACATCCAGAGATACTTATGTTGGAAATAAACCGGTTATCGGGGGGATATTTGATCCTAGAATGGGGATTTTAGAGGCGGGTTTAATTTGTCCCACAGATGGTCATGATTATATGACAACACCAGGATATTTCGGTCATTTAGAACTAGCCAGACCGGTATTTTACATCCAATATCTAACTACGATTTTGAAAATTTTACGATGTGTTTGTATTAAATGCAGTAAACTTTTATTATCAAAAGATAAATATAGACACTTCTTGGAGTTTAATACAAGAGATCGTTGGAATAAAGTATTTCACGTAGCAAATAAAATAACACGATGTGGCGAAGACACTGAAAGTGGTTGTGGGTGTAAGCAACCTAAAAAAATATACAAGGAAGGATTGGCAACAATTATCGCTGAATGGCTTAATATTGATGGAATTGAAGATGCTGAAGGAAATGTAAAGGAAAAACTAACAATGAAGTTGACGCCAGAAATAGTAACGCGGTTGTTTAAACGCATATCTGACGATGATGTTACATTTATGGGATTTAGCCCTACCTTTTCAAGACCAGATTGGATGGTTTGTCAAGTTCTTGCAATTCCCCCACCCGCGATTCGTCCTTCCGTTAAGCATGACGCACAACAGCGAAGTGAGGATGATATATCGCATATTATTGTTAATATTATTAAAGCAAATAAAACATTGGAAGAAAAAATTAAGCAAGATGCAACAACGAAAGTTATTGATGATTGGCACACTGTATTGCAATATTATACAGCAACAATGGTTGACAATAAAATACCAGGTGTTGCTTCAGTAGCACAGCGGTCAGGGCGGGCACTGCGTTCAATTAAAGAAAGATTGGTTGGGAAGACAGGTCGTGTCAGAGGCAATTTGATGGGGAAACGCGTAGACTTCAGTGCCCGTTCTGTTATTACACCTGATGCGAATATTGGAATTGGAGAACTGGGTGTTCCGTTGCAAATTGCAAAAAATATTACTTTTCCTGTAAAAGTAAATTCACGAAATAAAAATTTCTTAACAAAATTAGTCCAAAATGGTCCTGATAACCATCCTGGAGCAAAAATTCTTGATAAGAAAAACGGTGATAATATTTCACTAAGATATACAGATAGAGACTCGATTGAATTGTTCGAAGGAGACACAGTACATCGTCACCTTATGGACGGGGATCCGATATTATTTAATAGGCAACCAACACTTCATCGCATGTCAATGATGTGTCATATTGTTCGCGTTCTTAAGAAAGGCTCTACATTCAGATTAAATTTAGCTGTTACAAAACCATATAATGCTGACTTCGATGGTGATGAAATGAATCTTCACGGCCCCCAAGATGATGAAAGTGCAGTAGAATTAAAATTACTTGCGGCTGTTCCAAAACATATTATTAGTCCAGCAAATAACAAGGCCATTATTGGTATATTTCAAGATTCACTTTTGGGTAGTTTCCGTTTAACACGAGAAAATATATTATTCGATCGTCGACAGACTATGAATCTTTTAATGGGTGTTAAAGATATTGATCTGCGTTTATTTGGAAAGGATAATATTACATCTTTTGAACTATTGTCACAAATCTTACCACCAATGAGTGCACATTTCAAAAATGACCAGGGTGGAGATAATAGTATGATTGATATTGTTGCGGGGGTGTATAAAGGGGGACAACTTGATAAAGCCGCTTTAGGAACTGGTTCAAAGGGTCTAATTCAAGCAATATTTAATGATTATGGTTACAAAAGTTCGGCTAATTTTATTAATAATTTACAATCAATCGTAACCGAATACATGAAATTAAGTTCTTATAGTGTTGGTATTAGTGATTTAATATCTAATAAAGAAACTACGGACAAAATCGCAGAAACAATTCATATTAAAAAAAAGTCGGTTGCCGATTTAATTGATGAAACACATATTGGTACATTTGAAAATAAAACAGGTAAAACAAATGAGGTAGAATTTGAAACACAGGTTAATGGATTGTTGGATGGTGCCGTTAGTGCGGCAGGGAAAATCGGTAGAACCAGTTTAGAAAAAGATAATCGCTTTATTATTATGGTGTCTTCGGGTTCTAAAGGGAATAATCTTAATATTGCACAAATGATTTCTTGTTTAGGTCAACAAAATGTTGACGGTAAGCGGATCCCATACGGTTATGAAGATAGAACACTCCCTCATTTTAATAAATATGATGATAGTCCTGAGGCAAGGGGGTTTGTTGAAAGTTCTTTTATTCAAGGCTTGTCCCCTGAAGAGTTATTCTTTCATGCTATGGGTGGAAGAACGGGTCTTATTGATACGGCTGTTAAAACGAGTACAACAGGATATATTCAACGGCGTTTAATTAAATCTTTAGAGGATGTAGGATACCGTTATGATGGTACTGTAAGAAACGCCAAAAATAAAATTATACAATTTAGATATGGTGACGATAACATTGATCCAACAAAGGTAGAAAGTATTAATCTTCCTTTAACAAGTATGACGATGGAAGATATATTTAGTCGTTTCCAAATACTTGAACAAAATGATAGTGGAATA